>Ga0302314_10008977_pt1 | contig 17725 bp, 14 predicted proteins | sample III_Palsa_N2_3_FD_200533 | JGI IMG/M metagenome (GOLD analysis project Ga0302314, IMG submission 200533) | Peat permafrost microbial communities from Stordalen Mire near Abisko, Sweden - III_Palsa_N2_3 | ecosystem: Environmental > Terrestrial > Soil > Palsa > Peat permafrost | place: Sweden...
AGCACGGTCGAGCCCGGTGACACGATAACCGCGTCGGTAACCTACGAGGGCAGCAACGAATTCAAGCTCACGCTGGCCGACACCACCCGCGGCTGGAGCAGCAGCACGACGCAGGATGTCTCCGGCGTAGCCCGTTCCTCGGCCGAGGTCATCATCGAGGCGCCATGCTGCACCAACAGCGGCGGCATCCTCCCACTGGCCGACTTCGGCACCGTGCACCTGTCCAACTCGGTGGTCGACGGATCCCCGATCGGCGACCTATCCCCGGTGCAGATCTACATGACCGACAGCAGCGGCAGGACCAGGGACACGGTCTCGTCGCTGAGCAGCGAGGAGAACTTCAGCGCGACCTGGGTCCGCGCCAACTAGTCGTCCTCATCTCAAGCGGCTGTGCCGCGAAACCCAAGCAAGGGGACTGGCCAGATTTCTGGTCAGTCCCCTTGCCTTGGTCTTCGAGTTGGCCAAGCGGGCTCACCCGGAACCGTTGGTTGCCCTCCGGCGTCCAATGGGCATGCGACCGCAGCGAACTAGTCCGTTCCTCCTCCTCTTTCTGGGCGCGCTGCTGGCAGTGAGCTGTGGCGCGGTGACATCTGCACCACAGGCAACGGAATCGCCCAGGGCGCCGGCGGCAACCGGCCAGACGCTTGGAACGCCGAAGCAGCGCGCCACGGCAGACGCGAGGTCGATCCTCAGGCAGTTCGTGCCGCCGCCTGGAGCGGTCCGGCTGACTAAGCCGCCAACGCTGCCTGATGGGTCAGGGACCATGTTCCTTGACTCGGCCACGGTCGTGGACGAAGTCGGGTACTGGCGGGTCCCCGGGGCCCCGACGGTGCTTCAGGCTTGGGAGAAGGCGCACATCTCGCGGAGCTTCTCCCGGCAGGACGTGATCATCGGACCGCCGGACTGGAACACCGTGTACTCGCTGCCTGCCGTCCCCGGCATTTTGGCCACGCGGGAGATGAACGTGCAGTTCTACGACGCTGGCGGCGCGAACACTGTGATTATGGCGGATGCCATGGTCTCTTGGCAGCCGCCCCGTCCGGTTTCGGAGGTGATCCCCCCCTCGGTCACCGTGGTGACGGTGGCGCCTTTCGGACCCTGGTCTGGGCCTCCAGCCTCGGTCACGATCACGTCGGTGCCGGTCGTGCGAAGTCTCGCGGCGCTTATCGACGGGCTGCCGGTGTCGACGGTCGGCGCTGGCGGTCCCTGCCCTATGGGGGTCGGGTTCAAGCTGACGTTTCGTGACACCGTCAGCGGCCCCGCGGTCGCGGTCGCGTCCGGGCCGGCCGAATGCGGCGTGGTGCACCTTCAGCTCAACGGCAAGGACAATCCCGATCTCCAGCCGCCCGACACATACCGCGCCTCGGTCTTGAAGATTACGGGCTTGCACTGGGAGCTTGGCTAGCGGCAAGGTCCGCTGGTAGCGATCTGACCTTCGGAACCTGTGATCCTCGGCCAGTCCAACAGGTCTTGTATTGCCCTCAGTTCATTGCGGCTTCAGCCGCTCATCCTCCACGCGCGTATTACGAATGATTTGCCATCTTCGTCCTGAAATGCCTGGATGATCACCGCGCACCCGGATGCCTGCAACTGGAATACACCTGAAAGGCGAATCGAGCTGCCACGGCGCCACGCGAGCTTGGAGACATCAAGCAGCGGCCCCATAGGAGCAGTCAGATGAGCGTCACCACAGCACCGACACCCACCACTCTCCCGGCGGACAGCAAGCCCAGCCCGGTGCGGAGCCCCCGGCGCTGGTACCTCCGGGCGCTCTCCACGACCGTGACCGTCGTGATCGCGCTCGTGGCCGTGCTGACGATCGCCATCGCCATCGGATCCAAGACAACGGCCGACGGCCAGCGAGTGGTCTTCGGGCAGCCGGTGATGACGATCATCTCCGGCTCCATGACCCCGACGATCGCCGTCGGCGACATCGTCGTCGACGCCCCGGTGACGGCCACGCAGGCCAGCCACCTCCACGTCGGCCAGATCATCAGCTTCCGGGCCGCGCCCGGGAGCCCCGAGATCATCACCCACCGCATCGTGGCGGTGCGGGTCCAGGACGGCGCGGTTAGCTACATCACCAAGGGTGACGCCAACAACTCCGCCGACTCGACGCCGCGCCTGGCATCCGATGTTGTCGGGCTATATCGCTTCTCCATTCCGCGCGGCGGCTATGCCCTCGTCGCCCTGCACACTCCCCGGGTCCTCGTTATGCTCCTCATGTCGGCTTTGCTCTGGATCGTGGCCGGGGTGCTCTTCCGAATCGCCGCCCGGTCGGAAAATTCCTGAAAGGATTCCTGTTAAGATCGTTTTTAGCTGGTCGGGTGAATTTAAATCCGATATCGGCAAAAATACGATTTAACGGGGGCAAGAATGAATATGTCAGTGAAGAAGAGGCGGCTGGTCATTATCGGGGCCGCGGCGGCCACCATCGGGGCAGCGGCGACGCTGGCGGGAGGCATCACCTTCGGGCTTTTCAGCGCCAGCGGAAGCGGTGGTGCGAACACCTTCACCGGCGGCACGGTCTCGGTCGGGACCAACACTCCCGTATCCGTGGTCTGCACCATCACGAACATGGTGCCCGGCGACTCGTCGACCGGCGCCCCGATCGGCGCCAAGCTCGCAACCCCGTGCACGTACAACATGAAGTACACCGGCAGCGCCACCGCGTGGCTGGCCGTCGACGTGGCGGTCAGCAACGGCTCGACGGCTCTCTACGACGGCACCGCCACCGGCCTTCAGCTCTACCTGAAGGACGGGACGCCCTCCACCTACATCACTAGCACCGCACCCACCGCGGGCACCACCTTCGTCGCGCAGGGCGGCACCGCGACGTCGCTGTCTGCCGGAACAACGTCGAACCTGCTGGTGAGCACTACGCCGGCGGCAACGAGTACCGCGGTCAGCTTCACGCTCAACTACGCCGTTCCGATCGCGACCGGGAACGCCTACCAGGGCGGCAGCGCCACGGTGACGCTGACCTTCCACGCCGTCCAGGCCGGCAACAACCCGCTGCCGGGTGCCTGCGTGGCCGGGCAGCAGTGCAACGCGACCACTACGTTCCTCTGGAGCTGAGCTAACGGCCCGGGGCGGGAAGCGGGCGCCGGCCTCTTCCCGCCCCGACCGAACCGCAGGTGCCGAGGGGGGCGACGTGTCGCGCATACGCCAGGTCGGCGCGCTGGTCAGGCGGCCCTGGGTGCTGGCCGTGATCGGCCTGGCGGTGTCGCTTGTCGCTGCTTCCCTCATCGCCACCGGCTCTACGTTCGGGCTGCTCAGCTCGTCGATGCCCAGCGGTAGCAACTCGCTCGCGGCGGGCGCCGTGACGCTCACCGACAGCGCCGTCGCGAACTGCCCGAAAAGCAACCTTCTTCCGAACGGCACCGCCACCGTCTGCACGTTCACGGCCACGTACGCCGGGTCGACCGCTGCCTACCTGGCTGTCAACGTGCTGATCGAGACGCAGGCGGGCGGCGGCGGGACGAGGCTCTACAACCCGGGTGACTCCGCCAACGACCTCCAGATCACGATCACGTCGTCGACCCCCACGGTTACCTACGGCGTGCCCACGACCGCCACGACGTGCCCGGGCGGCGCCCCATCGAGTTCGGCCTGTTATGAGCTTGACAACGAGCTGGTGAGCACGAGCGCCGTGGCCAGCGCGGCGGTCGGCTTCAGCGTCTCGGTGAAACTGCCGTCCGGCTCTACCGCCGACTACCAGGGCGGCGCCGCGCAGGTCATCGTGACCACGCACGCCGCCCAGTCGGCCAGCAACACCCTGTCCTGCACGGCGACGCCGGCCACCGGGTCGTCGTGCACGCCAAGCGGCTCGTTCAAGTGGAGCTGAGATGAGGCCAGTGCGCCGCACGGTCCTCTGGGCCGGCATCGTCGCCGGCATCGCGATCGCGCTGGTGCCCGGTACCGCGCTGGCCGTGTTCTCGGCCAGCCCGGCGGTGACCGCCGCGGCGACCGCCGCCACGATCTCGGCTCCGAGCGGCTTCACCGCGACGACAGCCTCTACCACGACGGTGAACCTGTCGTGGACGGCTCCACCTACGCTGACCGGCTACACCCTCTCCCAGTCCTCTGGCACCCTGGCCGGCTGCTCCGCCACCCCCTCGGGCACCTCCTGCACCGCCACCGGCCTCACGTCCAATACCGCCTACACCTGGACGCTGAAGGCCGCCTACAACAACTGGCTGAGCTCATCGGTCCAGGCCAGCGCGACGACAACGGCCACTGTCGGATTCACCCTGGCCGGGAAAGCGACGGACAGCACCGCGGGAACCTCATCCTCGACGGCGACCGGGGTGACCACCACCAGCGGCGCTGGCCTGGTGATCCTCATCTACCGCCAGGGTTCCAGCACGGCCATGGGCATCACCTCGGTATCCGGCTCCGCCATCAGCGGCATTGCCGCCGTCATCACCAGCCAGGGGACCGCCGTCAGCGGCAATTACGCGGTAGCGGCCTATCGCGCCACCGGAAGCGGGACCTCGAACGGCGCTGTCACGGTCAGCTTCAGCGCCTCGAACAACGTGATCACCACCATCGATGTGGTGCAGCTGTCCGGCGCCAATACCGCCAGCCCCATCGTCCAGTCCGCGGTCAACTCTTCGCCCTCGTCCGGTACCACCGTCACGGGCGCGGCGCTATCCGGAGCCAGCGCCAGCGACGGGGAGCTGTTCTTCGCCGTGCTGACGACCACGACGTCCATGAGCACTCCCACCGGTTACACCGTCCTCGACGTCCCCGCCAGCGCGATACACGGGCTCTGGGGCGGCTCCTCCGCATCCACAGCCGGGATCACGACGAGTCTCGGCGCGAGCAGTTACTGGGGGACGATGGAGATCGAGATCAACCACAGCTGACGAGGAATCAGATTGGCGAGGTCGGGGTCGCGGGTGTGGGCTCGGATGCGGGCGTGAGCGCGGGTGACGTCGAAACTGCGGGTGCGGGTGCGGGTGTGGTCGAGGTTGCCGGCGTGGGCGTGGAGGCAGTCGAGGCTGCTGATGTCGGCGTGAGGATGGTTGAGGCTGCTGGTGTCGGCGTGGAGATGGGCGAGGTTGCCGGCGTGGGCGTGGTTGCGGGCTTGAGGGTGGTTGCGGGCTTGGGGGTGGTCGAGGTCGTGGGCGCGGTTGACGGGCTGGTTGAATTCGAGGGCGACGGCAAAGTTGACCAGGTGACGATTACTGTGTCGGCGCTGTTCGTTCCCAGGAAGGGGGGAACGCCGCGGACTACCTGGACCTGGATCAGGCTTGCGCTGATCCCTTGCTTCTCGAGGAACCCGGCGACGTTCTCGGCCCGCAGAAACGCAAGGGCGGCGGAGGTTCCCGGTCCGCTGGCATAGCCGATGACCCGGAGCCTGGTTATCGGGGTTTCCCTGATCATGCTGACTTCGGTGGCGAGGCCTTTCATGTCCGCGGTGCTCATCTGCGACTGGCCAGGCTGGAGTTGCAGCGGCCACACGGCAATAAGGGGGTCCGTCGGGGCCGCTCGCGGGAAGGGGCGGACGGAATCCGGCGCTGTCACCGCCGGCAGGAAAATAGCCCTGCCGGTGGCGAGGATGAGCACAACGGCGACGGCGGCAGCGAGATGCAGACCCAAGTGGCGGCGCCGTCCCCGGCTGGCCCCGGTCGCCTGCAGGCGGAAGCGGAAGAACCCGGGCCGGGTTGCGCTGGAGGTGATGACGGCCGGCTCCGGCGACGTGACCTCGTGCTTAATGCGCGCGAGTAGGTGCTGAAGCCCTACGTTGACGTCAAAGCCGGCGTCGTCGCCGAGTTCATGGTCATCGAGCCGGCGATAGAGGGCGGTCATCGTGGCGTCGGTGGGGCGGTCCTCAGAGGCTGAGGCGTCAGAGTACATCATGGCTCTCTCCTGTCGTCTGCCAGCTGTTCCTGAGCCAGGGCGCGTACATCGCGCAGGTCGCGAGCGACGGTGGCCCGGTCGATGCCGAGACGAGCGGCGATGCTGTCCATCGTCCAGTCCTCGTGCCAGCGCAGGTAGGCGGCACGGCGGGCACGCTGGGGCATGCCACTGGTGACTTTCCAGAAGCGGTCGAGAGTGACGGCCGACAAGGCAAGGTCCTCGATGGTCTCGGGTGCCGGCTGATCGGGGATGTCGTCAGATGGAAGCTCGGGGCCGGCCTCCCGCCGCCAGCTGTCGATGACGAGCCAGCGGGCGCGCGTGCGCAGCCATGCGAGCTGCCGCTCCGGCGGCAGCAGCCGGAATCTACTCCAATCGCGCCAGGCGGCCATAAAGGCGTCTTGGGTAGCTTCCTCGGCCCGCTGGCGGTCACCCTGGGCGGCGCGGGTGGCGTGACGGTGAACATCCGCGGCATGCAAGAGGTAGGCCTGCTCTACCTCGTCCCGGTCGGGGACTCCCGGATCGGGCGCTGAGACCAGACTCAACGCACGGCTCACGTGAGTTCCGTTCTCCCGGGCCGACAGCCGCGGACGTGGCCTGGCCCGACCTGGATCCACAGGGAGCCTCCCAGCCCCCGGTTCCGTATGACGATGACCGATCCGCCGGGGGCGTGCCGGAAGATCTCGGTAAGGGTGCCGCGGAGCTGCCGTTCAGCCAGGAACCGAATGAGCCCGGCGACGGCCAGGGGAGTGACTAGGGCCCAACCTGTCACTGGGAGGCTCGCGTGCGGCGCGACAACCTTGGCGGCCGTCAGCCAGCCTTCGTCGAGGATGTTAGTCAGTGTCACGCCCTGTATACGTGAGAACACGGGCCGGAGTGTGCATCTGCAGGTCAGGCGCACGGGCACTCGGCGTGCCAGGCCCGCCGCCTGCTGCGGCACAAGGGCTAGGGGCGCACGCCCGGGCCGGATACGAGCGCCTGGCTCGCGACCACAACGCTGCCCTGGACTCCGCCCGGGTACGACCCTTGCGTCGCCACATACTGGTCACGATACGGTTAACCTGCGATGACTGAACCGGCGATGGCAGTGCGGCGCGGGAAGAAGCTCCCGCGCAAGACGGGCGCCCCGATCACGGGGGCGGCCCGGCAGGACGGCATGACCAGGCCCGTGGTGGCCGCGGCCAACCGGCTACCGGTCCAGCACGGTGACGACGGCTGGGAGCTGTCGCCTGGTGGCCTGGTCACGGCGCTGCGGCCGGTGATGGCAACGCATCATGGCGCGTGGGTCGGCTGGGACGGCGGTACCAGGGGCATGCCGAAGGCGCTGCCGGACTCCAGCATCCAGCTGGTGCCGATCGGGCTGTCCGCCGCGCAGGTCCGCGGCTACTACCACGGCTTCGCCAACGCGACACTGTGGCCGCTGATGCACAACTCGATCGAGAAGCCCCGGCTTGAGCGAGCCTGGTGGTTCGCTTACCGGGACGTCAACGCGATCTTCGCCGAGCGCGTCGTCGCGGCCCTGGACGCGGAGCCGGACGCGATCGCCTGGGTGCATGACTACCACCTGATGCTCATGCCGCAGTTGATCCGCAGCCGTCGCCCCGATCAGCCGGTTGGGTTCTTCCTGCATGTGCCGTGGCCGTCGCCGGACATCTTCGCCCGGCTGCCCTGGCGTGAGCACATCCTCACCGGCCTGCTCGGCGCGGACGTGGTCTCCTTCCACACCGATGAGTACCGCGGTAACTTTCTCCGCTCCTGCGCCCGGCTGCTGTCCGACTCGGGGATCGAGGTGCGCGACACGTCGGTGGTGATGCCCGACGGCCGGGTGGTGACCGCGTCCACCGCGCCCATCTCGATCGATGCGGCGGAGTTCGCCGCGCATGCGACCGACTCGGACACCGGCCGCGAAATCGAGGCCCTGGCGGAGCAGTTCATCGGGCGTACCGTGCTGCTCGGCGTCGACCGGCTCGACTACACCAAGGGAATCGTCGAGCGCCTGCTGGCGGTGGAACAGCTGCTCGAGCGGAACCCCGAGCTCCGCACCGGCCTGGTGTTCCTGCAGGTCGCCGTGCCCAGCCGGGACGACGTGCGGGAGTACCGCCAGTTGCGCAGCGCCGTGGAGCAGCACATCGGGCGGATCAACGGCAAGTTCACCGAGCCGGGCGGTGACGTCCCGGTGCATTACCTTTACCGCAGCCTGTCGCAACAGCAGCTCGCCGCCTATTACGCGCTCGCGGACGCGTTGCTGGTCACGCCGCTGATCGACGGGATGAACCTGGTCTGCAAGGAGTACGTCACGGTTCAGCAGGCCCGCCGTGGCAGCGGTGTCCTCGTCCTCAGCGAGTTCACCGGCGCCGCCGTCGAGCTGCCGCAGGCCGTCCTGTGCAACCCGTTCGACGTGGAGGGACTGTCGTACCGGATCGAGCAGGCGCTTCGGCTGAGTGACCAAGACCGTCGCTCGGCCCTGGCGACTATGGCCGAGCGCGTCCGCACCCACGACGTGCACCACTGGGTAACCGGTCAGCTCACGGAGATCGCCGCTCGCGGCCCGGTGCTGAACTGAGGACATTCAGCTGAAACGGCCATAAGACGCGAACTCGCTCAAGCGGAAATTACGTCAATTTTCCAGATTTCACTACGCTATCAGTCAGCCTGAAAACGTATGCAAATAGCGTTGACCGCTCGACTGATTCCGGTAGGGTGTGAGCAGGACGGACAGCGTGCCGGAAATTCTCTAGCCAACATTTGGCAAATGCCTTAATTCGTGCGGACGCGTGTTCGGGAATTGCTGCCAGCAGGCGGTAGTGCAGTCCGTTAGGCCCGCTAGATGTCCTTAGCCCGAATACCTACGTAAATAATGCGAAGGATACTTAACCCCCATGATGATCCGCTGCCCTCGGCCAGTCACCCAGGAAACGGAAACCCCCGCGCCGCGCTATACGCCGGCCCGCCTGTAGCGAACCTGTTGGCCGGCGTGAGCACGTCGGCCGGCTAGGCGCGGAGCCGGCATCCCGCACGTTTCGCGGTGGCCCGGTGCCCGTGCCGCGGGCTTTACCTCTCTCCTTGCCGACGAACGATTTTCGGCTGGAATCCCGCTCCGCAGACGGGGTCTTGCATACCCATTTTCGATTACTTACAGCTACCTGTTGATTACAAGATCACGAGAAGAAAGGTATAGGTGCATGGGGGATCGTGGTGGAAGCCACCATGACACGGTCAATTCCGGACGGGGCGCGCCGGTGAAGGAGAACTCGCCCCAGCGTGGCGGTCCGGGCGGCTCCCCGCCGTGGGAGCGGGCCGATTCGCCGCTACCACGCGGCACGGCGGTCCGCCTGCGGTCCGACGATATGACCGCGCGGCCGTCCGCGCCGCCGGAGAAGCCGGGTAGGCCGGCGCGGCCGAAGAAGGCCGCGCGGCGGCGGCGAGCGCACCGCGGCAGCCGCTCGTCCCTGCTTGACGGTGTCCCACTGCTGCTTGTCATCGTCCTCGCCGCCCAGGCAGCGATGTCGCTCCGGCTGATCTGGACCAACACGGCGTTCCTGGACGAGGCGACTTACCTCTACGCGGGGCATGTGGAGTTGGGGCACTGGCTGCACGGAACGCCCGTGCCGGCCTACGCCACCTACTTCTCGGGCGCGCCCGCCATCTACCCGCCGCTGGCGGCCGTGGCCGCGCATTTCGGCGGGCTGGCCGGAGCCAGGATGCTGTCACTGGCATTCATGCTGGGGACGACCTGCTTGCTGTGGGGGATGACCAAGCGGTTGTTCGGCCCCTGGGCGGCCTACACGGCGGCGGCGCTGTTCGCCGCCCTCGGACCGACCCAGTTCCTCGGCGCCTTCGCGACCTACGACGCGATGGCCCTGTTCCTGATGGCGGCGGCCGCCTGGTGCGTGGTGGCCGCGCACGATCGGGAGGATTCCTCCTGGCTGCTGATCGCCGGCGCGGCGCTGCTTGCCCTGGCCAACGCCACGAAATACGCCACCATGCTGTTCGACCCGACCATCGTCGCCCTGAGCGGCCTGACCGTGGTCATGCAGCGCGGGACCGCGGACACGACCGAGCGCGGCCGGATCAAGATCGCGGTGGGGCGCGCCGGGCTGATCGGCGCCACCACGGTGGCCCTGGACGCGGGGCTGCTCGCGCTGGGCGGGTCCGCGTACCTCGCGGGGTTGATGTCGACCACGATCTCGCGGGCGTCCGGCACCACCTCGCCCACCGAGATCCTCATCGACTCGGCCGACTGGATCGGCCTCGCCTGCATCCCGGCCGCCCTCGCGGTACTGCTGGCGCTGGGGCGCCGCCGGCGCCGGGTTGAGGCGATCATCGTCGCTCTGCTGACCGTGTCGGCCGTGCTCGCGCCGTTTAACCAGGCCCGCATCCACACCTCGACCTCGCTGTCCAAGCATGTGGACTTCGGAGTCTGGTTCGCGGCCGCGGCCGCGGGCTACCTCGTCGCGCAGCTGGCGCGGGTCAGCCGGCGCCGGTGGGTGGCCGCCGCCGCCGCCCTCGCGGCCGTGGTGGCCATGCTCGTCCCCGCCGCGATCGTCGGCAGCGGCCAGTCCGCGGCCTTTTTCCAAGCGTGGCCAGACACGTCCGAGGTCACGTACGAGCTTGCCACCCTTGCGCGGGAACATCCGGGACGGTACCTGACCGAGGACGACGACGTCCCCGCCTACTACCTGAGGAATCAGGTGACCTGGCAGCAGTGGTACGACACCTGGTACTTCGCCTGGCGACCCCCCGGCGGCACCCGAACGCTGATCGGCTTGCCCGCCTACAAGGCGGCCATCCTGCGCCACTACTTCACGCTGGTGATCCTCGACTTCGGTGACACGGCCCAAACGGACAGCGCGATCACCGCTGACCTCAACCAAGCCGGCGGCTATCACCTGATCGCCGAACTGCCCTACTGGGACCGGTTCGGCGTGGGCCAGTTCACCGTCTGGCAGTACGAGCCGCGGCCGGCCACCGCCCCAGTTCACCGTTCGAACAGCGACCGGAGGCATCGTGAGCGTCAGCACTAATCCGGCCGGCCCGCCTGCGCAGGCGGCTGACCGGCGCGCGCAACGAGGCCACCGGAACCTGCCGGTCCCGCCCTCGGATGCCGAGAAGACAATGTACGCGGACAGAAACCTGGCGCTGATCATCCGCACCTCGATCGCGAGTTTCGCCGCCCTGCTGATCAGCCAGTACAGATTCATCAGGCTCAGCCCGCCGCTGCTGGTGCTCGCCCCGCTGATCGCCTTCACGACGGCGTACTACGTGATCTCGATGGTCGTGAACATCGGCACCCGGGGCTTCGACCTGCGGGCGCATCGGCGGCTTGTGCAAGGCTGGAAGCCGCGCGACTATCCCACCCTGGACGTCTTCCTGCCCGTCTGCGGCGAGCCGATCGACGTCCTCCGCAACACCTGGGTGCACGTCTTCGAGCTGCTGCGGGCTTACCCCGGCGTGGCCACGGCGTACGTGCTCGACGACGCCGACAGCGCGCAGGCGCAGGAGCTGGCCCAGAGCCTCGGCCTGACGTACCTCGTGCGGCCGGACCGGGGCTGGATGAAGAAGGCCGGGAACCTCCGGTACGGGTTCAACCAGTCATCGGGCGACTTCATTCTCATCCTCGATGCCGACTTCGCGCCCAGAGCCGATCTGCCCGCTGAGATGATTCCCTATTTCAGCGCGGACCCGTCCCTCGGCATCGTCCAGACGCCGCAGTACTTCCAGACGCGCGGGCGCATGTCGTGGATCGAGCGCGGGGCCGGCGCGGTCCAGGAGCTCTTCTACCGGCTGGTCCAGGTGTCGAGAGACCGGCACGACGGCGCGATCTGCGTCGGCACCTGCGCGATCTACCGGCGGACCGCCCTCGCCACGAATGGCGGCACGTCGCTCATCGAGCACTCAGAAGACGTGCATACCGGCTTCGACCTGCGCCGGGCCGGATGGGGACTGCGCTACATCCCCATCCCGCTCGCCACCGGGCTGTGCCCACCCGACCCTGATTCGTTCCTGACCCAGCAGTACCGGTGGTGCGCCGGATCGATGTCGCTGCTCGGCTCGCGGAAATTCTGGTCCACGCGCATGGGCCTGCGGACCCGCTGCTGTTACCTCTCGGGTTTCTGCTACTACGTGCACACGGCGGTGTTCACGTTCGCCACGCCGATCATCCCGCTGGTGATGCTCATTTTCCTGCCTAACAACGTGCGGCTGATCAACTACCTGTTCATCCTGCCGTCCCTGGTCTACACGATTGCCGTTTTCCCGGCGTGGCATCACTGCCGGTTCGGCCCCGCGGCGCTGATGGCCAAGCTGCTGTACGGCTGGGCGCACGTGTTCGCGCTGTGGGACATCGTGCGCCGCAAGCGCGTCGGCTGGCAGCCGACCGGAGCGGGCAAGCGGAAGGCGAAGACCCGGCGCATCTGGACCGCGATCGCGCTGTGGAACGGCAGCACGAGCGCGGTCTGGGTGCTGATGGCCCTCTGGCGCACCCTGAATGACGGCACGAACTTCGCCGTGCTGCTTGCCATCGGGCTGATATCGATGACAAGCACGGTCATGGCGCTGCTGTCTCGCCGCAACTACGAGAAGCTGGAAGGGATGACATGATGCGCGTGCTCGGCCGGCTTGGCACCGTCGTGGTCGTCCTGGCCTCGATCGCCGCCGTCGTCGCGTTCGGCGTGCACGACGAGAACGCGGCCCCGTCGACCGGGGCCCTGCCGACGACGCCGCACGGATATCTGGGGGCCTACGTACCGGGGATGCCGACGTCCGCCGCCGGGCTGACCGCATTCGGTTCCGAGACCGGCACCCGTCCGAATATCGCGGTGTACTACAGCTCCTGGCTTGAGCCGTTCCATACGCACTTCGCGAAGGTAGTGACCGCGCGCGGGGCGGTGCCACTGGTGCAGATCGACCCCGAGGGGATCAGCCTGGCCGCGATCGCCCGTGGTCGGTACGACAGCTACCTCACGTCCTACGCCCAGGCGGTCCGCAGCCTCGACCATCCGGTGATCATCAGCTTCGGCCACGAGATGAACGGTGCCTGGTACTCGTGGGGCAACGGAAAAACCTCTCCGGCCGACTTCGTGGCCGCCTGGCGGCACATCGTCGACGTGTTCCACGGCTGGGGGGCGTTCAACGTGACCTGGCTGTGGACGATCAACTCGCTGTCGGGCGGACCGGGGCAGGCGACCGCGCCGGAGGCCTGGTGGCCGGGCGCGTCCTACGTCAACTGGGTGGGAATCGACGGCTATTACTACTACCCGGGCGAGAGTTTCCGGACCGTGTTCGGCGGCACGATCTCGGTCATCCGCCATTTCACGAACGATCCTGTGCTGATTCCTGAGACCGGTATCGCCCCGACGGCGGGCCAGGCGACCATAATTCCTCAGCTGTTCGCCGGGGCGCTGTCGGCCGGGGTGCTCGGCGTCGTCTATTTCGACGCCAAGGGCTACCGGGACTGGATCCTGGACCGCAATCCGAGCGCGCTCGCCGCCTTTCGCAAGGCCGCGCACGGCTTCGGCTGACCCGGCCGGCGGATGACGGATCTGCCCCCGTCACAGGCATGTTTTGGATACCTCATGTCTCCGTGTGACTACGAAGTGTAATATCACGCGCCGGGGCATCATCCGCAGCGTGGCTATCGGGGGTCACGCCGCGTCGAGGTGTCGTCGAACAGGGGGATAAGTGAACACGGAGGTGGCGGAGACCGGTCCGGGCGTCTGCACGCCGGTGCACGCGTCAACCATGAACTTGCGCGTCGCCTACGCGAAACGGCTCGCCCGGGCCGGCGCCGAGGCGGGCTACGACGCGATTGTGTGGGTGTCGGGGCTGTGCTACGCCGCATGGATCACCACTGACGTGCCGGGGGACCACATCGGGACGCCTCGGCTCGTCGGCGTGGTGTTGGCGATCTGCCTGCTGTCCGCCGTGTGCGGCCTGCTGGCCGGGCTCTACCGCGGCCGGCGCCAGCGGGGAAGCCTCGACGAGGTGTTCGCCGTGGCCATCGCCGGCGGGCTGATGCTGGTTCCGCTCATGCTGCTGAGCGGCCTGCTCGTCGGCCGTCAGCGGGAGCTGGTGCAGACCGTGGCGGGCGGGGCGCTCATCGCGCTGCCGACGATCGCCGCCGCGCGGTGCGTGCTCTACGCCGCGCGCCAGCGGCGCGGCAGGCGGACCGCGGAGGCGGGCGTCAAGGTCATCGTGTTCGGGGCCGGCGACGCAGGCACCGCCCTGGTCACCCGTCTGCTGGACGGGCCGGGGACGGCGTACCGGCCGGTCGCGCTCCTCGACGATGACCCGGACAAGCGGCGGCTGCGGGTGCACGGGATTCCGGTGCGGGGCAACCGGACCAGGATGGCCGAGGTGGCCGCCGTCACCGGGGCAACGGTGCTGGTGATCGCGATCGCGAAGGCCAGCGGGACCGTGATCCGCGACCTGACCGCGCGGGCGGAACTGTGCGGGCTCATCCCCAAGGTGGTGCCGACGACCGCCGAGCTGATCAGCGGCAGCGCCCTGATCGAGGACGTCCGTGACCCGAGGATCAGCGACCTGCTCGGCCGCCGCCCGGTCCGGACCGACGTGGCGGCGATCGCGGAGCGCTTCGCGGGCAAGCGCATCCTCGTGACCGGGGCGGGCGGGTCGATCGGCTCCGAGCTCTGCCGCCAGCTGCACACGTTCGCCCCGGCCGAGCTGATCATGCTCGACCGCGACGAGTCGGCCCTGCACGAGGTCCAGCTCTCGCTGCACGGGCGTGCCCTGTTCGACTCCGACGAGACCCTGCTGGCCGACATTCGCGACCCGCGCCGCGTGCGCGAGGTGTTCGAGCGGTTCCGCCCGCAGATCGTCTTCCACGCGGCCGCGCTGAGGCACCTGCCGCTGCTTGAGCGCTACCCGGTCGAGGCGGTGCAGACCAACGTCCTTGGCATCCAGACGTTGCTCGAGGCCGCCGCCGCCATCGGTGTCGAGTCGTTCGTGAACATCTCCACCGACAAGGCGGCCGACCCGGTGAGCGTGCTCGGCTATTCGAAGCGGATCGCGGAGCGGCTCACCGCGCACATGGCCGGCCGGGCGGACGGCAGCTACCTGAGCGTCCGCTTCGGCAACGTCATCGGCAGCCGCGGCTCGGTCCTACGCGCGCTATCTGCGCAGGTCAAGGCGGGCGGCCCGCTGACCGTGACGCATCCGGACGTGACCAGGTACTTCATGACGGTGAACGAGGCGGTCCAACTCGTGCTCCAGTCGGCCGTCATCGGCCGCACCGGGGAGGTGCTCGTCCTCGACATGGGCGAGCCGGTGCGGATCGCGGACATCGCCCGCCGGCTGTCCGCGCAGTCCGCCCGACCGGTCGACATCGTCTACACCGGGCTGCGCCCGGGCGAGAAGCTGGCCGAGGACCTGCTCGGTATCGACGAAGTCGACTACCGGCCCAGCCATCCGCTGGTCAGGCACGCCCAGGTCAAGCCGCTCGACCCCCGCGAGCTGCCACCGCTTGCGGTGGACTGCTCGGCCGACGAACTGCGGCGGCGGCTGGCCGGGTGCGCCACCGGACGGGCCTCGCGTGCGCTGGACTCCTCGATGCACAGGAAGCTTCGGCCGACCGTGACCGAAGGTGCGTAACGGATCGCGGTGAAACACGGGACCGTTCAGGAGAAAAGATTTAAGGATCGGGTCGGCTGTGCCCAGTGATAACACGTAGAGTCGTTAGACGATAACCTATAGTAGTTATTGCTGCTAGCGTGGCGAACGTGACGGGGGGACAGGGTGGTCTGGGCGGTCGTGGCCTGCGGTGCGGATGCCCTAGTGGGTGGGGCCTGACATGCGGATTCTCATCGTCACGCATTACTTTCCGCCGGAGACCGGCGCGCCGCAGGCCAGGCTGTCCGCGCTCGCCGCGACCTGGGCCGAGGACGGCGACGACGTCACGGTGCTGACGGGGATGCCCAACCACCCGACCGGAGTGCTGCCGCCGTCGTACCGGCGAGCCGTCCGCCGCCGGGAGCGTCGTGATGGCTACCGGATCCTCCGCACCTGGCTCTACGCCACGCCGAGCGAGGGAGCGGCCCGCACGACGCTTGCCCACCTGAGCTTCATGGCCAGCAGCGTGCTCCTCGGCTGGCGGGCAACCGGCCCGGCCGACGTCGTCGTGGCCTCGTCGCCTACCTTCTGCTCCGTCCTGTCCGGCTGGCTGCTCGCCCGGCTGAAGCGGGCCCGGTTCGTGGTCGAAATCCGCGACCTGTGGCCCGCCATCTTCGTGGAGCTCGGCGTCCTGACCAACCGCCGGGTCATCAGGGCGCTTGAGCGTCTCGAGCTCGCCGCCTACGCGGCGGCGGACCAGGTGGTCGTGGTCAGCGAGGGGTTCCGCGACAACCTGCTTCGGCGCGGGGTGCCGCCGGAGAAGGTGCACACGGTCAGGAACGGCGTGGACATCAGGCGGTTCACGCCCGCTGGCGGACCTGGCGGACCTGGCGGACCCGACGGACCCGACGGACCCGGCCGAGAGCCTTCCCGCGAGCGGCCTGAGCTGCGCGCACGCCTGGGCGCCGGGCCCGAAGACTGCCTGGTGCTGTACGCGGGGACGCACGGGATCGCGCAGGGGCTGTCGGCCATCGCCGACGCGGCCGCTCTGCTCGACGACGCCGGCCGGGCGGTGGCGGCCCGGGCGACGAACAGCACGGCCGCCCGGGCGGCGGCGCTCGACCGACGGGCCATCCGGTTCGCGTTCATCGGGGACGGCGCGGACAAACGGCGCCTGCAGCGCCGGGTGGCGGAGCTCGGGCTGCGCAACGTGGTGCTGCTACCGGGCGTGCCCAACGCCGAGATGCCGGCCCTGCTGGCGGCGGCGGACATCTGCCTGGTGCCGCTGCGGAAGGTGCCGCTGTTGGCGACGTTCATCCCGTCCAAGATGTTCGAGTACCTGGCCACGGGCAAGGCGGTGATCGGATCGGTCGCGGGCGAGGCGGCGCAGATCCTGGCCGAGGCGGGCGCGGTCGTGGTCCCGCCGGAAGACAGCGGCTCGCTCGCGGCCGCCATCGTCGCGCTGGCGGCCGACCCGCAGTTGCGGTCGGAGATGGGCCGGGTGGGCCGGACGTTCGTGGAGTGGCGCTACGACCGGGAGGCGCTGGCCCTGGAGTACCGCAAGATCCTGGCCCTCGACCCGGTCGGAAGATCACGATCTGCGAGCCCTACACGGTTAATTAACGTTGGTAACGGCATGGCTGCCCCGTCTGGGGGGAAGTTCCGTTTGTGGCGGGAGATCGAGCTTTGAACGGTGTGTGACGTATGCTCCAGCGGGCCGGGCGATCCCTAGGGCACTGGGTGCGGCACTGGCCGCGCCGGAAGATCCTCGCCTGGGGCGCCGGCTGCCTGGCGCTGCTGCTCATCGGGGTGACCGCGACCGGGTACGAGATACTGCATCACTTCAACGCGAACATCCAGCAGGACGACCTCACCGGCCTGCTCGGCGCCCGGCCGGTGGACACGCATCCGCAGGCCGAGAACATCATGGTCATCGGGTCGGACTCGCGCGACGGGCTCAGCGCGGCGTACGGCAGCGGGCTGGTCACCGACCAGTCGGACACGCTGATGATCATCCACATCCCGGCCGACCGGAAGTGGGCTGAGGTGATGTCGATCCCGCGCGACTCCTACGTGAACATCCCGGCCTGCGAGATGGGCGACGGCCAGATGTCCTCGCCGACCCAGTTCAAGATCAACGAGGCGTTCGCGATCGGGAACCTGGACGGCAACCACACCAAGCTCGGCGTGGCCTGCACGGTCAAGACGGTCGAGCAGGACACCGGGATCTACATCAACCATTTCATCGTCGTCAACTTCACCGGGTTCGAGAACATGGTGGCGGCGCTCGGCG
>Ga0302314_10008983_pt1 | contig 17713 bp, 13 predicted proteins | sample III_Palsa_N2_3_FD_200533 | JGI IMG/M metagenome (GOLD analysis project Ga0302314, IMG submission 200533) | Peat permafrost microbial communities from Stordalen Mire near Abisko, Sweden - III_Palsa_N2_3 | ecosystem: Environmental > Terrestrial > Soil > Palsa > Peat permafrost | place: Sweden...
GCAGGGCCGCGAGGCGGCAGCACAGGGCGGCCTTGAGCGAGTGGGCGTGGATCACGTCGGGGCCGAAGGCACGGACAAGGCGCAGCAGCCGCGCCTCGGCGGCACCGACCCGGAGCAGCTGGTGCGGGCGCTGGCCCTTGAACGGGATGATCTCGACGGGAATGCCCGCGGCGCGCAGCCTTTCGGCCAGCGGGCCGCCTCCCGGCAGGACGGCGTGCACGGTGTGCCCTCGCCGTGCCAGGCCGGTCACCTGGTCGTGGAACCACTCCGCGCCGACGCAGGTGGCGCTCACCTGCAGGATGCGCAGCGGCTTCACGGGGTCTGCCTTGCCCGTTTCGATCTCCGGAGCCCTGCTCGGTAGAGGCTCTCGACCTGCGCCACCGTCGCGTCGATGTCGAAGCGGCGCAGGCAGTGCTCGCGTCCGCGGCTGCCCATCTCCTGCCGCCGCGCCGGGTCGGTGAGCAGTTCGGTGACCGCGGCGGCGAGCGCGGCCGGGTTGGCCGGCGGCACGAGCAGGCCGGTCTCGCCGTGCTGGACGGTGTCCGGCAGCCCGCCGACGTCGCTGGCCACGGCACCCTTGCGCATCAGCAGCGCCTCGACCATCGTGTAGCACGCGGATTCCTGGATCGACGGGCTCACCACGACGTCCAGGCCTGCCATCACGGAGCTGATGTCGGACCGGCGCCCGGTGAAGTGGACCCTGTCGGCCACCTGGAGCGCGGCGGCCCTGGCCTCTAGGTCGCGTCGATACGACTCGTCTCCCATCAGGGAGTCGCCGACGACGAAGAGCTGCGCCCCGGGCACCTGCTCAAGGATGAGCGGGCACGCGTCGAGGAACACCTCGTGGCCCTTGACCCCGATCTCCCGGAAGCCGCGAAGCCCGCTGCGGTACATGTACGCCACCATGCCGGCGGTCGGGGTACCTTCGGCAAGGCCGAACTCGTGGCGGAACCCGGCACCAGAGGCGTGCGGATCCAGCCGGTGCACGTCGCAGCCGTAGTAACTGACCGCCACTGCGCGGGCGCCCATCGCCCGGTACACCTCGGCGATCGCCTGGCAGGAACCGATCAGCAGGTCGTCGCGCCGGAGCGTCCGCCGGTCCAGCCAGCGGAGCACGGGCCTGTTCAGCTGTGGCATCCCGGGCGCCTGGGTCACCCGCAAGGCCGGCCGGTGACCCAGTGCGGCCAGCCGGCAGCACAAGGCCGCGACGAGCAGGTGAGCGTGGATGACGTCCGGCCGGAACTCACGGACCAGTCGCAGCAGCCGCAGATTGGCAGCTGCGACGCCAGGCAGCCGGCGTATCCGCCGGGTCAGGCCGAAAGGGATGATCTCAACCGGGACGCCGGCCGCGCGCAGCCGGCCGGCCAGCGGCCCGTCAGCCGGCAGCACGGCAAGCACCTCGTGGCCAAGGCGCGCCAGGCCTGTCACCTGGTCGTGAAACCAGTCGCCGCCGACGCGCGTCGCGGCCACCTGCACGATACGCAGCGACCGCTCAGGCACCGGGGCTGCCCGAGAAAGCAGCACGGGCACGGCCGCGCGGCGCAGTCTGGCCCGGCCCGGGCGCTGCCAGATCGCTCGGCCCGGGCGCTGCCAGCGCCGTCTCGCCCGGCCCGGGCGCTGCCAGCACCGTGAGCAGCAGCACGGCCAGGACCGCGGGGTCGAAGAGCGGCTCGCCGAAGAACGAGCACACCCCGATGCCGACGAGGGCGAGCAGCGCGGACTCGCCGGCCCAGCCGCCCCCCGACCGCGTCGCGTACCACGCTCGGCGGCACCCGATGGTTATCAGGATTCCCGCCAAGAATGCACCGACGAGCCCGGTCTCTGCGAGGATCGACAGGAAGGTGTTGTGCGCGTAAGAGAAATCCTGGAACTGCAGCAGAGCGGTGTTGTAGCTGCCCTCGAAGTACGCCGGGAGCTGGGCGGCGAAGTTCTGGTAGCCGACGCCGAGAACGAGGTGGGAATCGAACATGCGGAGCGCGCTGGACCACAGGTCCAGCCGCACGTTCGACGAGTCGTTGAGGCTAGCTGAGCTCGTGCCACTGGTGAAACGCGCATTTACTGCGGCCGGCAGCAGCAGCAACAGGCAGCCGAAGGCCAGTGCGGCACCAATGAGGCCGCGAAAAGAGCGGCGTACGGCGAAGACGGCGACGACCGCGATCGCCCCGTAGTAGGACGCCCTGCTGAAGGAGTACATCACCCCGGCGGCCTCCGCCACGATCAACGCGGCCAGGCCGAGCCTCGTCAGGCCACGCTGGGCCCGGGGGAAGATGGCCAGCAGGACGGCGAGAGCCACCACGAACAACGCGCCCTCGACGTTGTGGTTGACCGAGCCGGTCCGCCCGGCCGCGATCTCGGCACCCGCCACCGCGGTGACGTTTCCCGCCGACGCCAGGGACGTCTCGGATATGAGCACCTCGGGAATGGCCAGGAACGCCATCGTGACGCAGCAGAGTACGACGGCGCGCCGCGTTGCCGCGGTAGGGCCGGCGATCAGCGGGAGGAACAGTATCGGTGCGATGACCGTGAGCACGGTCCGCACGCTGGCGTTGATGCCGCTTCCGCCGACCAGCGCCATGGAGACCACGAAGTAGGCGGCCAGGGCCGTGCCGAGCGCCACAGCGCGGCCCGTGGGGCGGATGAGACGGCGCGTAACCATCGGGCCGATGAGGCATGCGGCGATGAACAGCGCGAGGCGCTTCGGTGATATCAGCGACGCCGCGAACGAGGTCTGCGAGACCGGAAGGACGACGGCGAGCGCGTAGAGCGAGAGGTCCGGAGCAGCGGCAGTGACCAGCAGGAGCAGGACTCCGCCGACGACGACCGCGGTAACAGCGCTCCCGGTGGAGAGCAGCGCGGCCGCCAGGCTCGCGGCGGCGATCCCGGCCAGCAGGGAAAGCTTGCCGTTGCACAATCTTGTCCCCAGAGCCGAGCTTGTCCTGAGAGCCAAGGCGGGTCGCCGTGCCTGGCCGCGGGAAAGCGCCTGACCGCGGGAAAGCGCTAGCAACTGAGCGGCCGACCGCGGCGGCCGCGGTGCCGGGTCGCTCCAGCGAGGACGAGAGCGAACGCGAGATAGCCAGCCGAGTCGGCCGCCCCGGCGCCGGCCGCGCCGAAGCGGGGAGCCAGCGCGATCAGGCACGCGAGGCACGCGGCGGCCGCCGCTGCGGTCGCCATGATGGCCTGCCTGAGTTGATCGGTCGCCGCGAGATACGCCTGCCGTACCCGGACGGCGCTGAACAAGACCAGGCCGGGGAGCATGCACCAGACGACGTCCACTGAATTGCGGTATCGCGCGCCGTACACCGCGGGAATCAGTACCGGAGCAGCCAGCGCGGTCACCGCGGCGAACGCGGTACTGGTGAGGAACACCGTGCGTCCTATGCGGGCCGCCGCTGCGGTGTCCACGGCGCCGGCGGTCACTCTCGGGAAGATCACCAGGGCGGCCGCGGTAGGGATGAGCATCAGGATCTCGGCTATCGGCAGCGCCACCGCGTACATCGCCACGGCTGTTGTGCCGGCCAGTATCTGGATGAGCGGAACGTCCATGCGGAGCATCCCGTACTGCACCAGATTGGGAAAATAGGCCCGGAATGCGTAGCTGCGGTATTCGTGCCGGGACACCTCCTTGCCGTCGGGGTGCACGCGCCCGGTCGCCAGTGCGAGGAAGGCGACGAGGGCAAGCAGCTGGCTTGCCGCGAACACCAGGAAGCACCTGGCGACCGTGAGGTCGCCGGTTGCGAAGAGGAGGACGACACCTGCGACGTAGACCGCCGTCGCGGCAGTCATGATCAGGTTGTAGGCCGCGATGTGGTCCCGGCCGATCTCGGCCGTGCCGAGCAGGGTGACCAGCAGGCAGACTGGGCATACCGTCGCGCTGAGCAGGGCCAGCCGGGGGTCGATGCCGAAACGCAGCGCGGGCCAGGCCAAGCCGGAGAACCACCACCCGGCGCCAAACGCCGACCCGGCCGCTGCCGCGAACGCGACAGACCGCAAGACGATCTGCCGGAAGGCGGAATGGGACCGGCTGGCAAAACGGGCGTTGGCGTTGTCCAGGCCGAGGACCGCCACGACGGTGCAGAGGGTTGGCACGGCCATCATCAGCGCAAGCAGTGCCCTGCCGTGCGTGCCAAGGCCGCGGGCCGCGGCTATCGCCGCGACGGCGCCGAGCCCGGTCGCGCCGATCCTGGCGCCGACCGTGCCGCTGGCCGCGGTCAGCCGGATGCCCGGCAGTGCCCGATGCAGGCGGTCACGCAGCCAAGACCCGCGCATAGGCCGTCCATGCGTTGGCGGGCGCCTGGTAAACGTGAGCACTTACCGGCCTCGTGATAGATAGTAAGTAATCTGTGACTTCATAACGTATCAGCTAAACTACTTAAAGTGACATCTAGGTCGGGGGCCTACCGGGCGGGGGCGCGTGAGGATACTGAGCGTCGTCGGCGCCCGGCCGCAGTTCGTCAAGCTCGCAGCGGTGGACCGCGCGCTCAGCGAGCACGGCCATGATCACCTGATCGTGCACACCGGCCAGCACTACGACCGGCTGCTGTCGGCGGCATTCTTCGAGGACCTCGGCATCGCGACGCCGAGCTTTAACCTTGGCATCGGCTCGGGCACGCACGGCGCGCAGACGGCCCGCGTCCTCGTCGGGCTGGAGCCGGTCCTTGCCGACGTGCGGCCCGACTGGGTGCTGGTCTACGGGGACACCAACTCCACGCTCGGCGGGGCGCTGGCTGCGGCCCAGCGCGACCTGCCCCTGGCGCACCTGGAAGCGGGCCTCCGGTCCTTCGACCGGAGCATGCCCGAGGAGCGCAACCGCGTGGTGGCCGATCACCTTGCCGACCTGCTTCTCGCGCCGTCGTCGGTGAGCGTCGCCAACCTGGCGCGCGAAGGGCTCGCCGCGCGCGCCGTGCTGGTCGGCGACGTCATGGTCGACGTTCTCACCGCGGTTCGCGCGAGGATCGCCGCCACCCGCGAGCGGTACCTCCCTGCCTTCGCCGGCGCCGGGCCGTACCTGCTGGCGACCGTTCACCGGGCGGAGACCACCGACGACCCGGTCCGGCTCGCGGCGACGCTCGACGCCCTGGCTGCCTGCCCGCTGCCCGTCCGGTTGATCGCACATCCGCGGCTCGCAGCGCGCGCGCGCGGCCTGGGGCTGACGCTGTCGACGGGATCCGTCGAGGTCAGCGACCCGCTGCCGTACCCGCACATGATCGCGGCATTGGCCGCCGCCCGGGGGCTCGTTACCGATTCCGGGGGGCTGCAGAAGGAGTCGCTGCTGCTCGGTGTTCCGTGCACGACGCTGCGGGCAAGGACGGAGTGGCCAGAGACCCTGCAGGGGGGATGGAACGTGCTGGTACCGCAGCCGCGTGATCTTGCTGCGGCGGTGACGCGGCCGAGGCCGCAAGGTGACCCCCCGCAGCCGTACGGCGACGGCCACGCGGCGGAGCGTGTCGTGGCGGAACTCGCGGGCTGGCCGGCCGGAGCGGAACGTCGCGGATGAGGATCTGGATACTCAACCACTACGCATCTCCGCCGGATCAGCCTGCCGGGACACGGCACTATGAATTTGGCCGCGTACTTGCGGCGCAAGGGCATGAGGTAACGATTTTTTCGAGCAGTTTTAGTCATTTTAACGGGCAGCACAGGCTAGACCCGGGAGAGTGCACGCGGGTGGAATGGGTGGACGGCGTCCGTTTCGTCTGGGTACGGACTACCCGCTATACGCGAAATGACCTCCGCCGGGTGGGCAACATGCTGAGTTACGCGGTGGGTGTCCTGCCCGCCCAGAGCCGGTTGTCCCGCCCGGACGTGGTCGTCGGCTCGTCGGTGCACCTCGCAGCAGTTGCCGCGGCCTGGCTGGTCGGCCGGGCCCGCCGGGTTCCCTTCGTCTTCGAGGTCCGTGACCTGTGGCCGCAGACCCTTGTCGACATGGGGGCACTGCGCGAGCGGAGCGTCGCCGCGCGCGTGCTGCGGGCAGCGGAATGCTTCCTCTTCCGCCAAGCCCGGGTAGTGATCACTCTGCTTCCCCGCGCGCCGGAGTACATCGCCGCACGCGGCGTAGCGCCAGAAAGGATCGCCTACGTCCCGAACGGGATCGCGGACGCCATCCCAGCAGGCGGCAAGCCGGCCCGCGACGCCGTGGCAGAACTCACCGGGCGGATCGAGGAATGGCGCCGCGCCGGCCGCATGGTGGCCGGGTACGTCGGGTCACATGCGCGGGCCAACGGGGTCGCCGTGCTGGTCGGCGCTGCCCGCGAGCTGCGTGACCGCGGAGAGGATGGCATCGCGCTCGTCTTCGTCGGGGCGGGGCCGGAGAAAGCGGAGTGCGAGCGGTTCGCTCGCGAGCACGGCCTGTCCAACGTCCTGTTCTGGCGGCCGGTGGCCAAGCAGTCGGTGCCTGCTGTGCTCGCTGCGCTCGACGTGACGCTCTTCGCCGTGCGCGACGTCCCGGTATTCAGATACGGGCTGAGCAGCAACAAGCTGTTCGACTACCTAGCCAGTGGCCGGCCGGTCGTGGCGGCCTGCGCGGTGCCCGGCAACCCGGTCAGCGAGTCGGGCGGCGGCACCTGCGTGCCGCCCGAGTCTCCCCAGGCGGTCGCCGACGCGCTCATCGACCTGGCGACGCTAGGCGATGCGGGCCGTCGAGCCATCGGAGACCGCGGCAGGCGCTGGGTCTACGAGCACCACGGCGCCACGGTCCTCGCCGGTCAGTTCCTGCAGGCGCTGACCCAGGCACAGCGATGATCTTCTACATCGTCGGGGCCGGCGGGCTTGGCCGCGAGACGCTCGACGCGCTCCGTCAGATGCCGCCCGCCGAGGCGGATTCCGTCGTATTCCTCGATGATCAACCACCCGCCCGGGACGTTGACGGGATTCCCGTACGCCGGCCCGAGGAGGCGAGGGCAGGCGCCTTCGTGGTCGCGATCGCGGATCCGCGATCGCGTCGCCGGATGGCGCTTGCGTTGCTCGCGCGTGATCTGACGCCCGGTCAGGTAGTCCATCCGCAGGCGGTGGTCTCGCCGGCCGCTGCTCTAGGGCCTGGCTGCGTGGTTCTGGCGAACGCGTTCGTTTCTACCGGGGCGGTGCTTGGCGCACACGTCCACGTCAACTACAACTCGACCGTGGGGCATGACACGGTCCTTGGCGACTTCGTGACCGTGCTGCCGGGCGCGAACGTGGCAGGCACGGTGACGCTCGGCGCGGGCGTTACTGTCGGCTCGAACGCGTGCGTGCTGCAGGGCCTGCGGGTTGGGCCAGGCGGGACGGTCGGCGCGGGCGCCGTGGTCACCCGGGACCAGCCCGACGGCGCGGTCGTCGTCGGCTCTCCCGCGCATCCGCTGCGGTGACCTGCCAGCCAGTGCGAGGTGCGCAGGCCGGGCAGGAGGTCCTGGGCGCTCAGCCCTTGTTGTGGCCGATGGTGATGTCGTGGAAGGACTGCGTCGAGTGCGCGTCCCTGGTCACCTGCCCGGTGGACCGTGCGGTCGGCAGGCTTCCTCCGAGGCTCCGCAGCACCCTCGCCCAGTGCGCCAGATTGCGGTTGAGCACGTTGCCGGTGACTGTCACGTTGCGCAGCCCCGCCGACGTTACCGACCAGAGGTCTACCGGGTTGGCCGCGCCGGACACGTGGTTGCCCTGGAAGGTCGTGTCCGAGGCGACGATGTTCGCCGCCTTGTAATACCCGCTCACGTGGTTACCGGTGATGCTGGCGTGGTCACCGTGCACCTCGATGGCAGCGGAGTCGACAAGCGCCCGGCCGGTGAAGGTGTTGTCGCTGATCACGGTGTCGGTGCCGCTGGTGTAGATCGTCGAGTGGTCGTGCAGCGGGGTGTTGATGGTCGCGAATTCGTTGTGGCTGATCGTCACGTTCTGGGTTGCCCCGCCGGTCACGATGGTGTCGACGTTGTCGGAACCGATGAACCGGTCGTTGGTGATCTTGATGCCGGTCCCGGCGGCGATCAGCAGGACGAACCGCGGCTTGCCGTTGAAAAGCGGCGCCGAGGTGCGGATCGGGTTGCCCGAGGAGTTCTGGTCGAAGGTGACGCCGGTGATGGCTAGCCCGGACAGGTCGGTCGTGGCGTCGGTGCCGGTGAGCATCGCGTAGTAGTTGCCGGAGCCGGTGGCCACCCGCAGGGTCGTTCCGTGGCCGATGATCCGCTCGCCCTGCTGCAGTTTCAGCGTGGGCTGGACGGAGAACGTGCCGCTGGGCAGGTCCACGATGCCGTCCACCGGCTTGTTCAGCAGTGCCTGGATGCGGGCGGTGGCGTTCGGGGCGGCGGCCGCGGCCTGCGCGGCGGGGGCGAGCGCCAGCATGGACGCGGCGATCCCCGCCGCGACCGACAGGGCGATCGCGTACTTGCCGGCCCGGAGCGCTGCCCCGCCGCGGGCGGCCTCGCCGCCTGCCAGGACTTCCTGCTGCGTACCGGCCATGAAATGCTCCCCCGAGGTCTTGATCGGAGCCACCTGGACCGGGCTGCCGATGCTGCGTTCTGACCTCAGAGTCGGATGCGGGGGTAGGCGGACGGTGCGCTAGGGGTTGCGGGCAGGTAGCAGCCACAAAGGTGCACTTTTCGTCAGCGCAGGCCGGGTGGCTTTCGACGTCAGCGCAGGCCGGGTGGCTTTCGACGTCAGCGCGGGCCGGGTGGCTTTCGACGTCAGCGCAGGACTGGTGGCGCGGCCGCGCGGAGGCGGGCAGCAGGGTGACGAGGAGCACCCGGGCGACGAGGAACACCCGGGCGCGCGCCCGGGTGCCGGAGTTCTGTCTACTGGAGGGTGCGCGCTACTGGAGGGTGCGCGCTACTGGAGGGTGCGCGGGATGTGCGGGCTAGTGCGCCGCGGGCGTCCGCTGCGGTGACGCGCTCTGCACGCCGATGCCCAGGACTCGCCGCGGGGTAGATTCCCAGAGCGCGGCGTCGGTGATGGCACGGCCGTCCACCAGTGCCCGTACGCCCGGCAGGTCCTCGGGCGTCAGCAGACTGTATTCGCGGTGATCGGTGTGCACGATGACCGCATCGCACGGCTCGCCGAGGTGATAAGGCGTCAGGCCGAGACCGCGGAGCTCGGAATCGCTGTAGAGCGGGTCGTGCACGATGGCCGCTGCGGCCCGCAGCTCGAGCTCTGCCGCGAGCGCGAAGACGCCGGAGAACGCGGTCTCCTTCACGCCGCTCCGGTATGCGGCGCCGAGTACGGCGACCCGGAGGCCGGACAGCCCTCCGGCCAGCTCGGCAAGCAACTGCACCGCCTGGGCCGGAACGGCCTCGTTGACCTGCCTGGCCACGGCAGGGAGCCGTGCGGCCGGGTCGCCAGCGAGATAGAGCCGCGGGTAAACCGGGATGCAGTGCCCGCCGACGGAGATGCCCGGCCGGTGCAGGTGGCTGAACGGCTGGCTGTTGGCCGCCTCTACCACCTGGTAGACGTCAATGCCCGTCGCTGCAGCGAACCGGGCGAACTCGTTGGCCAGCGCGATGTTGACATCACGGTAGGTAGTCTCGGCCAGCTTGGTCAGTTCGGCCGCCTCGGCGCTGCCGAGATCCCAGACCCCGTTGGGGCGCGCGAGGTCGGGGCGCTCGTCGAAGTCCAGGACGGACTCATAGAAGGCTCCGGCACTCTTGCCGCTACCCGCGTCAATTCCGCCGACCAGCTTCGGATACCGCCGGAGGTCGGCGAAGATCGTCCCGCTGGACACCCGCTCCGGGCTGTGGCACAGCCAGAAGTCGCGCCCCGGGCGCAGGCCCGAACCTACGGCAAGGGCCGGCCCGAGCCGTTGCCGCGTGGTGTGCACCGGCAGCGTGGTCTCGTAGCTGACCAGACTGCCGGCCCGGAGCCCGGCCGCGATAGCGGCGGTGGCAGCGTCGATGGCCGAGTAATCCGGCCTGCCTGCCGCGTCAGTCACTAGCGGCACCAGGACGACGACCACGTCGCTCTCCGCGACTGCCCCGGTGGTGTCGGTGGTCGCGGTGAGCAGGCCAGCCGTGACGGCCTCCTCGAGCTGCTCAGCGAGGCCGGGCTCGCCAGCGAAGGGGACGCGACCGGCAGCGACGAGGCCTGTCAGCTCAGGATTGAGGTCGGCGCCGCGAACGCGGAGTCCCTTTCCGGCGATCTGCACGGCAAGCGGAAGGCCGATCTTGCCAAGCCCCACCACCGTGACGCTGCTGGTCACCCTACGGCCAGGCGCCGGCCGGCCAGCCGCCGGCCGGCCAGCCACCTGCCGGGCAGCTCGCGATCGGGCCGGTGAGCATGCGCTAGCTCGTCGGCGGCGAGGGCGACGGTGGTGCAGTTGTCCGATGCCGCTAGGACCGCGGCGGCGACCTCGACCGTCTCGGCCCCCTGCTGCATGGTGACGATGTCGGCAGGCTTCCCGAGCACGGCGTCGCGGAAGTTCTCGAGTTCGACGATCAGCGCATCGCGCTTGGCCACGGCATAGCAGATCACGTCACCCGCTGATGCGCCGTGGAACGCGCGATCGGCGGGGCCGTCGGCCGTGACGGACCTGTCGCGGTGGAACCACAGTTCGGTCGCGAGCGTGTCCGCGGTCAGGCAGCCGCACTCGCCAGTCACCGTGATGACGCGTTCCTTCGTCGAAGATAGCCAGTTCGCCAGGTGGCTCGTGCTGGTGCCGTCTCGCAGCATCCCGCTGACCGCGGCCATGTCCTCGTGTTTCCTGCCGCCTGAGCACTCGGTGAATGCGGACACGGTGCGGTAGCGGGAGCCGGTAACCCACTGGGTGAGGTCGATGTCATGGGTGGCGAGGTCCATCACCACGCCGACGTCGCGAATCCGCGCCGGGAATGGTCCCTGCCGGCGTGTCGTGACCTGGAACACCGAGCCAAGCTCGCCCTGGACCAGCCGGGCGCGCAGCGCTCGCAGGGCCGGGTTGTATCTCTCGATGTGCCCCACGCACCCGACCAGCCGGCGTTCGCGGAATACCTTCGCTAGCAGGCGTCCGCTCTCCGGGTCGGCCGTTATCGGCTTCTCCATCAGGGTGTGCACGCCAGCTTCGGCCAGCCGGAGCCCGATGTCCCTGTGCATCAGTGTGGGCGCGGCGACCACGCACATGTCGATGCCGCGCGCCAGCAGCTCGTCCAGGCCGGCGGTCGCCGAGATCGCGCGGGCCGCACTTCGGGCATGCGGGTCTGGATCGGTCGCGCCGACCAGTTCGACACCGGGAAGATCGTTCAGCGCCCTTACGTGGTGACGGCCCATCGTGCCCAGCCCCACCACTCCGGCCCGTAGCAGACTCATCGGGTCCGCCGCGGTGCTGGCTGCGTCGTAGCCCGCGCCGTTCGTCGGTCGCTCGCCGCGCGCGCGCTGCCCATGGCTTCCTGCACCGCGTCAGCGATCTGGGTGAGCTCGCCGGACGTGAGCCGAGAATGCATGGGGATCGAGAGCATCTGCGCGGCGACTGCCTCGGTGACGGGCAGCCGCCGGTGTCGATCGGCGAAGATCGGCTGGAGGTGCAAGGGCGGGAAGTAGATGCGCGCCTCGATACCGGCGCGCGCCAGGTGGTCGATGACGGCGTCCCGGTCCCCCTGCGCCAGGCAGGTGTAGAGCATGTGCGGCGAGCTGGCGTGCGGCACCTGGTACGGCGGGGTGATGCCGGGGACAAGTTCCAGTCGCTGGCTCATCCAGTCGGCGTTGGCACGTTTGCGCGTGAGGATCGCGTCGAGTTTGCGAAGCTGCACGCGGCCGATGGCCGCCTGCATCTCCGACAGGCGCCAGTTGTAGCCGATCAGCATGTGCTCGTAGCGGCGTGGTTGTCCGTGGTTGCGCAGCAGGCGGAGCGTGTCGGCAGTCGCGGCGTCGCCGGTGAGCACGATCCCGCCCTCGCCGGTCGTGATGTTCTTGGTCGGCGTGAAACTGAACATCGCCGACTTGCCGAACGTGCCGACGGGGACGCCGCGGAAATCGGCCCCCGCCGCCTGCGCAGCATCCTCAAGCAGCAGCAGGCCGTGATCCGCGCACGTCTTCAGAAGCTGGTCGAGTTCTCCGGGCTGGCCGGCGTAGTGCACGGTCATGACGGCGCGGGTCTTGCTGGTGACTAGCCTGGCGATCTCGGCGGGATCCAGGTTGAACGACCGCGGGTCGATGTCGGCGAATACCGGGGTCGCGCCCACGTGGCAGACGGATGTCGCCGTCGAGACAAAGGTCATTGACGGGACGATCACCTCGTCTCCCGGGCCAATGTCTTCAGCGAGCAGCATCGCGGCGAGCGCGGCGGTCCCGCTGGAGAAAGTCACGCCGTGCGACGCGGAGTGCCTGGCCGCGAACTCGCGCTCGAACGCGGCGTTCTGCGGGCCGCCAGTGAGCGTGCCACTGGTAAGCACCTCGCGGACGGCGTCGATTTCCTCCTCCCCGATGTCAGGCTTGGCCAGCCGGATCAATGGCGTGGCGTCGGGCACTGCGCACCGCCCTTCCTCAAGTTGGGCAATAGGGTCGCGGCGCAAGTCGCCTGCCACGCCGTCGCCGGTCGCGATCACCTGGACAGTGCGGACAAGTACCCGCAGGTCGAGCCGAAGATTCTGGTTCTCGACGTACCGCAGGTCCCACTCGATGCGTTCGGCCCAGCTCATCCGGTTGCGGCCGTTTACCTGTGCAAGGCCGGTCAGCCCTGGCTGCACGGACAGACGGCCGAGCTGCCGTGCGTCGTAACGCTGGACCTGGTAGGGGAGCGTGGGTCGCGGTCCTACCATGCTCATTTCCCCGCGCAACACGTTGATCAGCTGGGGGAGCTCGTCGATGGACGTCCGGCGCAGGAGCCGGCCGGCCCGGGTGATGCTTTCGGGCTCGCAGAGTGCGTAGTTCCGCTGCTTGGCCCTGGCCATCGTCCGTAGCTTGAGTAGGACGAACGGCCGGCCGTCGCGCCCGGCCCGCACCTGCCGGAAGAGCACGGGGGGCCCGTCCTCCAGCAGTATCGCTGCGGCGCTGATCGCGCTGAGCAGCAGCGCGGGCCCAGCCGCCAAGCTCAGAATCACCAGGTCGAGGAGTCGCTTCCCCAGGTAGCGTGCGCGCCGCGTTGGTGGGCGTGAGGTGCCCACCCGAAGGACCTCGTTGGTCACGCCGTCCCCCGTCGTGCGGCCCAGCGCCGCGCAGGCGCCCGCCCTGCTGATCTCACGTGCACCGCATCCCCGGCTCGTGCTGCCCCGTGCTTTAGGTATACATTACTCTTTGTATTCTTCAGATAACTATTTGTAATTTAGTTCCGAGTGCGAAATCTCGGTCAGGAGGCCCGATTCGCGGTGGATGTACGAAATTTCCTCCAGTTGTTCCGGGATCACTGGAAGCTGATCTTCCTGGTAATGGTGCTCGCTGCGGGGGGAAGTGCCGCCCTCACCGCGCGGACGACGCCGCGCTACGCCTCCACCGTGACGATGTTCGTGTCGGCTGAGGCCAACACGACGGATCCGTCCACCGCCTACGACGGCGCGCTGCTCTCCCAGCAGGACGTGCAGTCCTACGCGGACTTGATCACCGGCACCCGGCTGGCCAGCTCCGTCGTCAGCCAGCTCGGACTGTCCATGACGCCGCCTGCGCTGGCGGCCGAGATCAGCGCGCGCCCTGTCCCGCAGACCGTGCTGCTGACCGCCACGGTGACCGACACCTCACCGCAGCGGGCGCAGCAGATCGCGTCCGCTGTCGGCACGCAGTTCATGCGGCTGGTGTCGGTGCTCGAGCGCCCGCCAGGCCAGAAACACGCGACGGTCAAAGTAACGGTGGTGGAGCCCGCGACGTCACCCGGCTCTCCGGTCTCACCCAGGCCGGTCAGGAATGTCGGCATCGCGCTCGCCCTCGGACTGCTCATAGGGATCGCGTTCGCGGCTGCGAGGCGCTCGCTCGACACCACGGTCAAGTCCGCCGATCAGCTGGCCCAGTTGACGGCCGGGCCGGTTCTCGGCGCGGTCCCGTTCGACTCCGCCGCACGCAAACACCCGCTGGTCACCGGCGACGACCCGTTCGGACGCAGGGTGGAGGCTTACCGCAAGATCCGCACCAACCTGCAGTTCATCGATGTCGACGTCCCGCACAAAGCGCTGCTCTTCACCAGTGCCCTGCCCGACGAGGGCAAGAGCTCGACCGTGTGCAACCTGGCGATCATGCTGGCCCAAGGCGGCAAGCGGGTCATCGTGATCGAGGCCGACCTGCGGCGACCGCGGGCTACTGGCTACCTCGGACTGCCCAGCAGCGTCGGCCTCACCGATGTCCTGGTCGGCCGGGAGAATGTCAGCGAGGCGATCCAGGAGTGGGGCGAGAACCTGTTCGACGTCCTGGCAAGCGGACCCACTCCGCCAAGCCCGAGTGACCTGCTCGGCTCCATGCGCATGAGCCGGCTACTCGAGCACCTTCGCGGGAAGTACGACCTGCTCCTCATCGACGCACCGCCCGTGCTGCCGTTCGCGGACGCCCTGGCGACCGCGCCTGCCTGCGACGGCGCCATCCTCGTCGTCCGCCACGCCAAGACGCGGATCGCCCAGGTGCGGCAGGCCAGCGACGCCATGAGCGCGGTCGGAACTTCCCTTCTCGGCAGCGTGCTGAGCATGACCCCGGCCAGGCAGCACCCGGAGTACGGCTACGGGTACCGGCACTACCGGTCGGCTAGCGGTGAACCCCTCGCAGAGCAGCGGCTCGGCGACATCGAGCGAGTGTCCCTGAGTCGCCACGCCGCCCATGCCGAGCGGCCAGCCTCGGTCACGAGGCCTACCTGAATGCGTCTGACAAGGGGGCAATGAGATGTACGAGACATCCAGCCGGCGTGCGCCGGCTATTCCCGGGGAATCTGCCGGCCGGCATCGCCGCTTGAGTTCCGCGCCGCTGCGCCCACGCAGGCGAAGGCATCGTGCCCAGTAGCGCCGCAGTGACGCCGTGTCCGGGCCGGCCTCCGGCAGCGCCGCGGCCGGCCTGGCCGGCGCCCGAACGGGTACTGACGGTGCCGCCGTACGACGCCCCGGGCGCTGGCCAGTTCGGCATCCTGTTCGTGTGCACGGGCAACATGTGCCGGTCGGTGCTCGCGGAGCGGCTTGCCCGGCGGGGGCTGCGCGCTCGGCTGGGCGCCGATGCCTGCCAGTTCCGGACGGCGAGCGCCGGCACCGAGGGCCTGGACGGCTGCTCGCTCCACCCGTATACCGCCGAGGCGCTGACCTGGCTGGGCGCTGACGCTGAGGGCTTCGCCAGCCACGAGCTGACCGCTGCCGACGTCGATGCGGCGGACCTGGTCCTGGCCGCTTGCCAGGAGCACAGGAACCAGGTCGTGGCGATGCGGCCCGGTGCCTCACGGCGCGCGTACCTGTTGCGGGAATTCGCTCGCCTGGTGGCCTACGCCCCGGGCACCGCAGCGGGCCTGTCTGCCATCGACCAGGCGCGTCAGCTGGTAGACGAGGTCGCGCGGTTGCGCGGTCGGGTGCCCTATGTCGAGCCCGTCGAGGATGAGATCGCCGACCCGGCAGCTAGCCAGGCGGCCTTCCTTGACTGCGCCCTCGCCATTGACGCGGTGGTCAGCGAAGCCCTCGACGCGCTGTGCCCGCGGCTTCCCGGCGGTCAGCACCGAGGGCAGAATGCCCGCTGACCCGGCATCGCCCGCTGACCCGGCATCGCCCGCTGACCCGGCATCGCCCGCTGACCCGGCATCGCCGACCGGGCACCTGTCCTCCACCGCGCATCATCCCGCCCCCCTACCTGAGGCCGGGCCCGAGATGGGCTGCAGCGCGGCGCCGCGGGCGTCGTACGTCCATCCCACGGCCCTTGTCGAGCCAGGTGCCTCGGTGGGGGACGGCACCCAGATCTGGCATCACAGCCAGCTGCGACCGGGGTCGGTGATCGGCCGGGGCTGCACGCTGGGCAAGAACGTCTTCGTGGATGCGGGGGTAACGATCGGCGATCACGTGAAGATCCAGAACAACGTATCGGTCTATCGCGGCGTCGAGCTTGCCGACGAGGTGTTCGTTGGGCCGTCCGCCGTGTTCACTAACGATCTGCGCCCGCGGGCCGGCCGGATGGCATGGCAGCCGCGGGCGACCCGGGTACGGCGGGGTGCGTCCATCGGCGCGAACGCGACCGTGGTCTGTGGCGTCGAGATCGGGGAGTACGCCATGGTCGGGGCCGGCGCGGTCGTCACCGCCTCAGTGCGGCCGCACCAGCTGGTGCTGGGCAACCCCGCGCGCCACCACGCCTGGGTGTGCGGATGCGGCGAGATAATCGCCAGGACCGGCGCCCGGCCCGCCGACGTCTGGTGCGGATCCTGCCGGGCCCCCGCAGCGCCGGGCATGGACCCGGATGCGCGCAGTGCCGGGCGCATCACGCTCGCCAAGGTGGTGATCGGGCCGCAGGAGGAGGAAGCTGTCCTCGGCGTCCTGCGGTCCGGCATGCTGGCCGGCGGAGCGCGCGTCGTTGAACTGGAGCAAGCGTTCGCCAGGGCGCACGGCGTAGCGCATGCGGTGGCCGTGAGCAATGGCACGGCCGCGCTCGTTGCGGCCTTGCGGGCGCACCGCATCGGCCCAGGCGATGAGGTGATTACTACGCCACTGACGTTTGTGGCGACGCTCAACGCCATCCTTGAAGTAGGGGCCGTCGCCAGGTTCGCCGACATCGGCGACGACCTGACCATCGACTCGTCGAAACTGGCCGCGCTGGTGACACCGCGGACCAGGGCGTTCATGCCAGTCCACCTGTACGGCCTGCCCGCGGCGATGGTGGCAATCTCGGAAATTGCGGGCCGGCAGGGGGTCGCCGTCATCGAAGACGCGGCGCAGGCCCACGGCGCCCAGGTGGGCGCCGCCCACGTGGGCTCGTTCGGCACTGCCGCCTTCTCCTTCTACGGGACGAAGAACATCACCTGCGGCGAAGGCGGAATCGTCACGACCAACGATGACGACATCGCGCTGCGACTGCGCCTTCTCCGCAACCACGGCATGCGGGAGCCCTATGAACGGGAGTCCTATGAATATGTGCTACCCGGGTACAACTACCGGCTGACCGACCTGCAAGCTGTCATCGCCACCGCGCAGCTCAGACGGCTGCCGTACATCAATGAACGCCGGGCAGCTAACGCGGCCCGCCTGTCCGAAGGGCTGCGCGGGCTGACCGGCCTGATAGTGCCGGCCCTTCGGCGCGGGCGGCGGCACGTGTGGCACCAGTACGTGGTGCAGGTGACCGCCGACGCCTGCATGGATAGAGATCAGCTCGGCAAGTGCCTGGACGCGGCCGGGATCGATTCCCGGCCGCTCTACCCCGCTCTTGTCCATGACTACCCCTGCTACCGCGACCACGCGCAGGTGATCGTCGATGCGACGCCCCGCGCCAGCCGGGCGGTCAGGGAAGTCCTGGCGCTGCCCGTGCACCCGTCGCTGAGCCATCACGACGTCGACCGGATCGTGTCCTGCGTGCGGATGGCGCTGCGCTGATGCCCGTCACGTGCCCCTGTTTTCTGACTACCCCTGTTTTCCTGACTAGTTGTGCAGCGCCGAGAATTCCCGGCTTACCCCGGTCGCGGTATAGATGTAGACTACACTCTGTAATCGAGTAGATGCCATCGGTAACGACGGGGGACGTCCGGTCCGCGGCATTCGCGGGCACACCGCGCCGTCACGGCCACGGCCGGCCCGCACGGCGACGGGACCCCGCCGCCGCGCGGGCCGGCGAAGGGGGCACAAGTTGCCGGACACCTCAGTGCAGCACGACGACCCGCAGCACGACAGCCCGCAGCACGACCGGCCGCGGCACGTCGCCGGCGCCG
>Ga0302314_10008986_pt1 | contig 17711 bp, 19 predicted proteins | sample III_Palsa_N2_3_FD_200533 | JGI IMG/M metagenome (GOLD analysis project Ga0302314, IMG submission 200533) | Peat permafrost microbial communities from Stordalen Mire near Abisko, Sweden - III_Palsa_N2_3 | ecosystem: Environmental > Terrestrial > Soil > Palsa > Peat permafrost | place: Sweden...
GTGAAGACGCGAAGGTTGCGCACGTCCGAACGTCTGGCGAAGGCGGCGACGGCGTTGGCGCTGGTGAAGACCAGGGCGCAGACGTCGGTGAGGTCGAGGGCGGCGTCCGCGATCGGGCGCACTTCCAGCAGCGGCGCCACGATCGCCTCCAGCCCCAGCTTGCGCACCCGTTCGGCGGTGGCGTCGGCGCCGGGCTGGGCGCGGGTGATCCAGACCACGCGAGGACGCGGCCAGCTCCTGGGCTTCGCCGTTCCGACCTTACGCGCCAATGCCGCCTCTAGAGTTCGAGCGCCGCGCCGCCCTCCGCGAGCACAGCCAGACCGAGGCTGACGCCCAGCGCCCGCGCGGCCGCCTCGCCGCCCGCGCCGCCGACATCCGCCTCGCCCTGGCGACGGAAGCGCCGCGCGCCGTCGGGCGTCAAGGCCTCCACTATGAGGTGAAGCAAGTCGCCTTCGAGACGAGCATAGGCGCCGATGGCGGTCTTGCAGGAGCCTTCCAATGCGGCGAGGGCGCCGCGCTCGGCGGCGACGGCCAACGTCGTGGGCCGGTGGACCAGGGCGGTGAGCCAGGGCGCGGCGGCGTCCTCGGCGCGCACCTCGATGGCGAGCGCGCCCTGGCCGGGCGCCGGCGGGGTTTCGACCGGGTCGAGCGGCGTGGCGGGCAGGCCGGTCAAGCCCAGGCGGTTGAGGCCGGCCAGGGCCAGGATGATCGCGTCGGCCTCGCCCGCCTCCAGCTTGGCCAAGCGCGTGTCGACATTGCCGCGCAGATTGACCAGCTTCAGGTCCGGGCGAAGGTGCAGGGCCTGGGCCTGGCGGCGCAGACTGGCGGTGCCGAGCGCCGCGCCGGGCGCGAGGTCGGCCACCGTTCGGGCCTTGTGGCTGATGAAGACGTCGCGCACGTCCTCCCGCTCCGGGATGGCGCCGATGATCAGGCCCGGCGGCAGCTCGGCCGGCATGTCCTTCAGCGAGTGGACGGCGCAGTCGATGCGGCCGGCGAGCAGCGCTTCCTCGATCTCCTTGGTGAAGAGCGCCTTGCCGCCAATCTCCAGCAGCCGGCGGTCCTGCACCCGGTCGCCGGTGGTGGTGATGCGGACCAGGGGCGCGGCGGTCTCGGCGTCGGCCGCGGAGGCGCCCAGCGCGGCGGCGATGCGGCGCTGCACCCAGCCGGACTGGGTGAGCGCCAGCTTGGAGGCGCGGGTGCCGATGCGGACGGGCGGTTGCGAGGCGGTTGGCAAAGGACTAGCTGCGGGCCTTCAGATGAATGGGCGCTTCGCCGCGCCTGCTACACGCAAGCCCATACCCCGGCAACGCCCCAAGAAACGTCCGATGACCCCACCCTTCCTCGTTCTCGGCCTGGAGAGCAGCTGCGACGAGACCGCCGCGGCGGTGGTGCGGCTGGGTGCGAACGGGCGCGCCGAGGTGGTCTCGTCGGTGGTGGCGAGCCAGATCGCGGCCCACGCGCCCTATGGCGGGGTGGTGCCGGAGGTGGCGGCGCGGGCGCATGTCGAGCTGATCGAACCGGTGGCGCGGCAGGCGCTGGCCGAGGCGGGCGTGGGGCTTGGCGAGATCGACGGCATCGCCGCCACGGCCGGGCCCGGCCTGGTCGGCGCGGTGATGGTGGGGCTGTCGTTCGGCAAGGGGCTGGCGCTGGCCGGCGGCAAGCCGCTGATCGCGGTCAACCACCTGGAGGGCCACGCGGTGTCCGCGCGGCTGGAGGCCGACCTGCCCTATCCGTTCCTGTTGCTGCTGGTCTCCGGCGGGCACTGCCAGCTGCTCGACGTGGCGGGCATCGGCGCCTGCCAGCGACTGGGCTCGACCATCGACGACGCGGCCGGCGAGGCTTTCGACAAGATCGCAAAGTCCCTCGGCCTTCCTTACCCCGGCGGCCCGGCGCTGGAGCGGCTGGCGGAGGGGGGTAACCCCGACAACTTCCCGCTGCCGCGCGCCCTGCTGGGCCGCGCTGGGTGCGATTTCTCGTTCTCGGGGCTGAAGACGGCGGCGGCGCGGCTGGCGGAGGCGGTGGAGACCGAGGCCGAGCGGCGCGACCTGGCGGCGGCGGTGCAGGGCGCCATCGCCCGCCAGCTCGCCGAACGCTCCGAGCGCGCGATGGTGATCTATGCTGCGCAGCATGGGGCGCAGCAAAAGCGCTTCGTGGTGGCCGGCGGGGTGGCGGCGAACCGGGCGGTGCGGACGCGGCTGCAGGCCGTGGCGGCCGCCAACGGCTTCTCGTTCACCGCCCCGCCGCTGAAATACTGCACCGACAACGCCGCCATGATCGCCCTCGCGGGCGCCGAGCGGCTGGCGGCCGGCATGGTCGATGGGCTGAGCGCCGTGGCGCGGCCGCGCTGGCCGCTGGATGCGGCGGCCGCGGCGGCGCACCCGACCCACGTGCCCGGCCGCAAAGGTGCGAAGGCGTGACCGGCCAAACCTTCGAGCGCGCTGGGATTCTCGGCGGCGGCGCCTGGGGCACGGCGCTGGCGCAGGTCGCCGCGCGCGCCGGGCTGGACGTGGTCCTTTGGGCGCGGGAGGCCGAGGCGGTCGGTGCGATCAACGCCGCGCACGAGAACCGGCTCTTCCTGCCTGGCGTGGAGCTCGATCCCGCCATCCGCGCCACCGAAGACCTCGCCGATCTCGCGGGTCGCGACGTGATCTTCGCCGTCGCGCCGGCGCAGCACCTGCGCGGCGTGCTGCAGCATTTGGCGCAGCATTTTTCGGCCGGCGCGCCGGTGGTGCTGTGCGCCAAGGGGATCGAACAGGGTTCGCTGAAGCTGATGACCGAGGTGCTGGCCGAGACCCTGCCCGGCGCGGCGCCGGCCGTGCTGTCGGGCCCCAGCTTCGCGGCGGAGGTGGCGCGCGGCCTGCCCACCGCCATCACCCTGGCCTGTCCCGACGCCGAACTGGCGCGGCGCCTCGCCGAGGCGATCGCCACGCCCACGTTCCGGCCCTACCTTTCGGCCGACATGATCGGCGCCGAAGCGGGCGGGGCGATCAAGAACGTGCTCGCCATCGCCTGTGGCATCGTCGAGGGGCGCGGGCTCGGCCGCAGCGCCCACGCGGCGCTGGTGACCCGCGGCTTCGCCGAGCTGACCCGGCTCGCCGTCGCCCTGGGCGGCCGGGCCGAGACGGTGGCCGGGCTCTGCGGCCTGGGCGACCTGGTGCTGACCTGCTCCAGCCCGCAGTCGCGCAACATGAGCCTGGGCCTGGCGCTGGGGCGCGGCGAGAGCCTGCAAGCGGCGCTGGCCGGCAAGCTCTCGGTCGCCGAGGGCGTGGACTCGGCCCCGGCGGTGCGCGGCCTCGCCCGCAAGCTCGGCGTGGAGACCCCGATCAGCGACGCCGTCGCCGCGATCCTGGCCGGCGAGATCGGCGTCGACGCGGCCATCGCCGGCCTGCTCGCCCGCCCCCTCAAATCCGAGACCTGAACGGAACGTCCATGGCCTATTTCGTCCTCATCTGCATCGACAAGCTCGGCGCGCTCGAAAAGCGGCTCGCCAGCCGTGAGGCGCATCTCGCCTATCTGGAAAACCACGACGGCGCGGTGCGGCTGGCCGGGCCGTTCCTCGATTCGGAGGGCAAGCCGGCCGGCTCGATGCTGATCGTCGAGGCCGAGGACTTGGCCGCCGCCCAGGCTTTCGCCGACGCCGATCCCTATGCCGCGGCCGGCCTGTTCGAGCAGGTCGAGGTCCGGGCCTGGCGGCCGACCATCGGCGCCCTGCCTTGAGCGGCAACCCGGCCCAGCCGCCGCCGGGCGCCCGGCTCTGCGTCCTCGCCGACATCGCCGATCCGGGCGCCAAGGGCTTCATGTTCCGCGAGGGCGAGAAGCTGTTCCTCGGCTTCGTGGTGCGCGAGGGCGGCGAGGTGCGCGGCTACGTCGACCGCTGCCCCCACACCGGCCTGCCGCTCGCGCCGCTGCCCGACCGCTACCTCACCGCCGAACGCGACCTGATCATCTGCAGCTCCCACGGCGCGCTTTTCCGCCTCGGCGACGGCTACTGCGTCGGCGGACCTTGCGCCGGGCGCTCGCTGTGGCCGTGGGCGGTGACGGTGGAGGGAGAAGCGGTGGTGGCGGGGTGAGGCGAGACCGCGTTCGACCTATAGCGCCTCGCCATCCCGGGCTGGGCCGGCTCGCCGGCGGCGACGACGGCGCATGCGCAGATAGGCGGCGCCCCTGACGGCGAGGGCGCCGGGCAGCCAGATGCCGACAGCGGCCGCGATCAGGCTGGCGGCGATGTCGAGCAGTCCGAACACTTTCGCAGCGAGCCCCCTCGCGCCCGACTTCGGCGCGAGCGTCGCAGGCATAGGTCGGCGGGGCGTAAGCGTTCAAAACGCGGTTTCAAGCGCTGGCGTAAGCTGGGCGTAAAATCCGCGGCCTAGGCCGGCGGCGCCTCCGCGCCGAACGCCGCGACCTCCTCGATCAGGCCGGCGACCGCCAGCTTGACCAGTTCGCCGCCCTTCTCCGGGGTCGCCAGGCCGGGATCGGAGCCCATGCGGCCGTCGGGGTGGCGCTTGCGGAAGTCGGAGCTTTCGCGGATCGGGCCGGAGGCGGCGATCTGGGGGGCGTAGTTGGCGTGCTTGATCGCGTCCGGATAGGCCCACTGGGTGACGGCGATCTCCGACGGGGTGGCGTGGCTGCCATGGCCGGACGGGAACTGGCTGCGCGCCAGCTGGCCGACGCCGCGCAGATCCCACCAGTTGCGCTGCCGGAGCGCGAAGCCGCGCGGGCGGTTCATATAGCTGGCCTCGGCGTAGAGTTCGGAGAAGGCCGCGTCGATGGTGGCGACATTGCCGCCGTGGCCGTTGAGGAAATAGAGCTTGGTGAAGCCGTGGTGGCCCAGCGAGCGGGCCCAGTCGCCGATGGCGGCCATGAAGGTCGAGGGGCGCAGGGCGATGGTGCCGGGGAAGTCCAGGTGGTGCTGGGCCATGCCGACGTTGAAGGTCGGCGCGATCAGGATGTCGGCGCTCTTCTCGGCCTCATGGGCGATGATCTCGGGGCAGAGCCAGTCGGTGCCCAAGAGGCCGGTGGGCCCGTGCTGCTCGTTGGAGCCGATCGGAATGACCACGGTCTTGGAGCGTTCGAGGAAGGTCTCGATCTCGGCCCACGTCGACAGGTGCAGCAGCATATGAATCTCCGCCCGCGCGGTAGGAATTCGCGCCGTTCGATACTAACTGATCCCCGCAAGGGCCGAAGGTCGAAACCCGATTTCCGAGAAGGATCCCACCATGGCGCTTCAACTGGGCGACGTCGCCCCCGATTTCACCCAGGATTCCACCCAGGGGTCGTTGCATTTCTACGACTGGGCCGGTTCGAGCTGGGTGATCCTGTTCTCGCACCCGAAGGACTTCACCCCGGTCTGCACCACCGAGCTCGGCGTGGTGGCCAAGCTGAAGCCCGAGTTCGACCAGCGCGGGGTCAAGGTGGTCGGCCTCTCGGTCGATGCGGCCGACAATCACGGCAAGTGGTCGAAGGACATCGAGGAGACGCAGGGCGCGGCGCTGAACTTCCCGCTGATCGCCGACCACGACCGCAAGGTCGCGGACCTCTACGGGATGATCCATCCCAACGCCAACGACACCCTGACGGTGCGCTCGGTGTTCGTGATCGACCCCAACAAGAAGGTGCGGCTCACCCTCACCTACCCGGCCTCGACCGGGCGCAACTTCGACGAGCTGCTGCGGGTGATCGACAGCCTGCAGCTCACCGACAAGCACAAGGTGGCGACGCCGGCTAACTGGAAGCACGGCGAGGACGTGATCATCGTCCCGTCGGTGAGCAACGAGCAGGCGAAGGAGCTGTTTCCGGGCGGCTGGACCGAGGTGAAGCCGTATCTGCGGACGGTGAAGCAGCCGGGGTAAGAGCACGGCGGGTTGCTTCGGTCTCTTCCTAACCTGCTGAGGGAGGCCTCCCGCGTTCCACGACTTCGAGACGCGCTTGGAGAACGATGAGGCTCGGCGCCCGTCCGTCGTCCGGCAAACGGGCGAGATTCGCGCGCATCGCGGCAGGATCGACTATTGCGTGCCGAATCGCCGCGCGCAGCCACGAGACATCTTTCTCGCGGCCCGCGCAGAGCTTGGCCACGGCGATATCGTTCGGGTGCGGAACAATAGCGGTCACTCCGCCGGTGCTTGGGCTCGAATAGTGCTTCGAGCGCGACAGCCAATCGACCGGCAAGATGGCGGTATCCGGACCGACGCCGTCACAATAGTAGCCATAGGTGTCATCGAACTGCGAGGAATGGCCGAGAACTCCGTCAATTTCGTCGGCGATGCGCTCGGCGGTCTGCGGATCGACGTCGTAGGCGAAGAGATCGGCTTCGCGCGTCTGCGCCATGTCCGTCGGCACTACGCTTTGCCAGGCAAGAATCGCGGCCGACCCGATCAATACGAAATGGGTCTGCCCTGTCGCCTCACCCGCGGCTCGCAAGATGTGATCGACGTGGGCGATTTCCATCACGCGTTGCGTTTGCGGCCTTCGCTGGCTTGTGATCTGGCGATCACGGCGAATACCGGTGCGGTATCCCTGAGCATCTCGCCTCTCGTGGTGTCCGATAGAAGCTCACGGGCAATATACTCTGGTGGACGATCCAGCAATTCGACCCAGTTCTCATAGGCGCGCCGCTGGCGAACGTCTTCGCGCACGAACCGATCAAGAAACGCGCGTCCCCTTTCGATCAGCGAAGCATCGTCCACGATCCTCGATGCGACCTCGATCATTCGAAGATAAGCGCGCCGTTCATGAGCATCATAGAACGACGTCTTTAACGGCAGAGATTGAACGAGACGCTCGCCAGGAGTCATCGGTTCCTCGAACCCGTTTCAACGGCACACATCTAGCACGTGTTGCGACTGATATGGAGCGCCTGCGGCTTAACTCCGCAGCCCAAGTTCCTCGATCGCGGCCAATCGCTCAGGCTCCAGCGGACCCGCCGCCTCGGCGGCCAGGCACTGGCGCAGTTCGGCGCGGTTCTTCACTCCAAGCACTAGGGTATCGACGCCCTCGATGCCGAGCGCGTAGCGGTGGGCGACGTAGGCCGGGTCTTCGCCCCAGGTTTCGCAGAGAACGCGGAACGGGGCGGCGCGGTCGTAGTCGGCGGTGTCGGGGCTGTTGGGAGAGAGCGTCCGGTCGATGGCGCGGGTGAGCGCCCCGGCCTGGACCGCGCGGATGCCCATCACGCCCGCGCCGGCGGCTTTGGCGGCGGCGATGATCTCGCGCGGCCGCGCCGGCCCGCCGTAGCGGTTGAGCGCGCCGGGGCTGTCCATCAGGTTCGCGATCGCCTGCACGACCTGCGGCTTGTCTTCGAGGTCCAACGCCGCCAATACGCCGTCCGGCTGGCCGATGCCGGTGATCCCCCAGGCGGCGATCTTGCCCGCGTCCCGAAGCGCCCGCATCGCCGGCACGACCTCGTCGCGGTATTGCGAGAAGCGGGTCGCGTACTGATCCTGCCGATCAGCGCCGTGGGCGTAGACGAAGCCGTTGGGCGCGATGTTGGTGTGCAGGAAGAAGACGTCGACGCGCGGCAGCCGCATCGCCGCGAGGCTGGCCTCCAGCGACGCCGACAGGCGCCCGGCGACCTCACCGGCGGGGACCGTGCCCAGCGAATGCTTGGTGGTGACCTTCACCCCGTCCGGCAGGCGCCCGCCAAACACCTCGCCGATGAAGCTCTCGCAATTGCGGTAGCCGGGCGCGGCGTCGAGCACGTCGATGCCGCCGTCGATGGCCTCGGCGAGGGTGGCGTGGGCCTCCTCGGCCGAGGTCTCGCCCCAAATCTGGCCGATGCCGCCGCCGCCCAGCGTCAACCGGCTGACCGGCCCCAAGGGCCCGAGCGTCGCAGTCTTCATGGTCCGCCTCCCAGTCTGGTCTTTCGCTCCGCCCGGCGCGATCATCCACGCAATAGCCCAGAAACCAAAGGATAGGCGACATGCCCAGGCTTCGCGAGATTCCACGTGGCGAGGTGACGTCGAAGACGATCCTGGCGACCTACAACCTGCTGTTCGGCGAGCGCGACCCGGTCGCCGAGCCCGGCACCGACACCGGCACGCCGGGCGACTGGTGGACGGTGTTCGCCAATTCGCCGGACGTGTTCGACCACGCGGTGCGCGGCTTCGCCCTCTACCGCAACCCGGCCCGCAAGCTCGACCCGGTGCTGCGCGAGCTCGGCCAGACCCGGGTGGGCTGGGCCAAGGCCAGCCAGTTCGTGTTCTCGCAGCACTGCAAGTCCATGCGCGGCCTCGGCATTTCGGAGGAGCGGATCGCCGCCATCCCGAACTGGCAGGTGGCCGACTGCTACTCGAAGGAGGAGCGGGCGGTGCTGGCCTATGTCGACTGCCTGGCGCTGTCGGCGGGCCGCACGCCCGACGCAGTGTTCGACGCGCTGAAGAGCTTCCTCTCCGATGAGCAGATCCTGGAGCTGACCTACATCGTCTGCCTCTACGACATGCACGCGGTGATGAGCCGGGCGCTGCGGGTCGAGTGGGACGACCGCGCCGATCCCATCGTCGAGATCGAGGCGCCCGAAGGTTTCTCGGCGCGGGATTTCCTCGACACCGGACGCCGGTAAGCGCTTCAACCCGCGCGCAGGCTGTGAAATCATCGCGGCCCGAGAGAGGGTCGGTGCGTGGCCAACGTCTTCATCAGCTATGCGCGGCGCGACCGCGAACGGGTGGTCGCCCTCGCCTCGGCGCTGGAGAACCAGGGCCTCTCGGTCTGGTGGGACCCGAACCTGGTGCCGGGCCGCAAGTTCCGCCACATGATCGCCGAACAGCTCGCCGCGGCCGACAGCGTGGTGGTGGTCTGGACCTCGGCCTCGCTGGAGTCGGATTGGGTGCAGGACGAGGCCGAGGAGGCGCGCCAGCGCGGGGTGCTGATCCCGGTGAAGATGGAGCACGTGCAGGCGCCGGCGGGCTTCCGCCAGGTGCAGGCCGCCGACCTCAGCCAGTGGACCGGGAGCCCCGAGCACCCCGAGTTCAAGTCGCTGATCCAGGCGGCCCGAAGCCTGGTCGAGATGGCGCGCGAGGACGGCGTGGGCCCTCCGCCGGGCGCCACGCTTGCGCCGCCGTCCGCGCCGGCGGCGATCGAAGCGCCGAAACAAACGCCGCCGCATCCACACGCGACGTCCGGGCCGGGCGCGGTGATCGGACGGCTGGGCGAGCACGCCTTCGATCTCTTTTCGCATCCCACCGGCTGGATGGCGCTCGCCGCGGTGTCGGTCGCGGCGGGGTTTCTCGGCGAGGTCGCCGTCGGCGTCTTCGCCGGCGCGAGCGTGGCGGTGACCGGGGTGCTCGCCGGCGCGGCGCGGCGCGCCGGGGTCGGGCCGACAACGAAGAACATCGCCATCGGCCTCTGCTGGCCGGGGGCGGTGATGCTGATGTGGGCGCAGAAGAGCGGGCTCGGATTCGACCTGGCGATGCTGGCGGCGAGCTCCTGGATATTCACCGTCGCCCTCTTCGGCCTCTTTATCCGCGCCTTGACCCGGCGGCCGGAGCCGAGTCCCTCATAGCGTCGCCTGAGCACTTTTAGGCGAGAGCCGCATCGCGGGATCGACTCGCGGCGGCCTCGGGGCGAGGATGCGGGCCACACGTCTCCCGCAGAGGGACGCCTAAGGAAACCGCAGCATGACCAAGCCCGAGTTCATCAATCCGCTCGCCCGCGCGCCGTTCGAGGCCCGCTACGGCAACTTCATCGGCGGCGAATGGGTCGCGGCGGTTTCCGGCAAGACCTTCGACAACATCTCGCCGATCAACGGGGCGAAGATCTGCGAAATCGCCCGCTCCGAGGCCGCCGACATCGAGCTGGCGCTCGACGCCGCGCACCGCGCCAAGGGCGCCTGGGGCCGCGCCAGCGCCACCGAACGCTCGCAGGTGCTGCTCAAGATCGCCGACCGGATGGAGGCCAATCTCGAGATCCTGGCCGCCGCCGAGACCTGGGACAACGGCAAGCCGATCCGCGAGACCATGGCCGCCGACATTCCGCTGGCGATCGACCACTTCCGCTATTTCGCCGGCTGCATCCGCGCCCAGGAAGGCTCGATCTCTCAGGTCGACGACGACACCGTCGCCTACCACTTCCACGAGCCGCTGGGCGTCGTCGGCCAGATCATCCCGTGGAACTTCCCGATCCTGATGGCGGTGTGGAAGCTCGCGCCGGCGCTGGCGGCGGGCAATTGCGTGGTGCTGAAGCCGGCCGAACAGACCCCGGCCTCGATCCTGGTGCTGATGGGGCTGATCGCCGACCTCATTCCGCCAGGCGTGATCAATGTGGTCAACGGCTACGGCCTGGAGGCGGGCAAGCCGCTGGCCAGCAGCAAGCGGGTCGCCAAGATCGCCTTCACCGGCGAGACCACCACCGGCAAGCTGATCATGCAGTACGCATCCGAGAACCTGATCCCGGTGACGCTGGAGCTGGGCGGCAAGTCGCCGAACATCTTCTTCGCCGACGTGGCGCGCGAGGACGACGACTTCCTCGACAAGGCGCTGGAGGGCTTCGTGATGTTCGCCCTCAACCAGGGCGAGGTCTGCACCTGCCCCAGCCGCGCGCTGGTGCAGGAGTCGATGTACGACCGCTTCATGGAGAAGGCGCTGAAGCGGGTCGGCTCCATCCGCCAGGGCAGCCCGCTGCAGGCCTCCACCATGATCGGCGCCCAGGCCTCGCAGGAGCAGCTCGACAAGATCCTGAGCTACATCCAGATCGGCAAGGACGAGGGCGCCGAGGTGTTGATCGGCGGCGAGCGGAATGTGCTGGAGGGCGAGCTTTCCGGCGGCTTCTACGTCAAGCCGACGGTGTTCCGCGGCGAGAACAGCATGCGGGTCTTCCAGGAGGAGATCTTCGGGCCGGTGCTGGCGGTGACCACCTTCAAGGACGAAGACGAGGCGCTCGCCATCGCCAACGACACCCGCTACGGCCTCGGCGCCGGCGTCTGGACCCGTGACGCCAACCGCTGCTACCGCTTCGGCCGCGGCATCGAGGCGGGCCGGGTGTGGGTCAATTGCTACCACGCCTATCCCGCGCACGCGGCGTTCGGCGGTTACAAGCAGTCCGGCGTCGGGCGCGAGACCCACAAGATGATGCTCGACCACTACCAGCAGACCAAGAACATGCTGGTGAGCTACAGCACCAAGGCGCTCGGCTTCTTCTGAGTTGGCAGGGCTCGGACCCCGGCAGCGTGTTGCGAACGCCGCCGGGGTCAGCCTATGCAGTCCGCCAAAGCTGAAGCCAGGGAGAGGCTCGAAGGATGAGCGACGGCCAGGTGTTTCCCGTGCCCGAGGCGTGGGCCAAGCGCGCCCACATGGACGCCGCCGGCTACGAAGCCGCCGTGGCCCGCGTCGAGGCCGATCCTGAGGGTTACTGGCGCGACGTCGCCGCGCGGCTCGACTGGATCAAGCCGTTCAGCGTGGTCAAGGACGTCTCGTTCGACCGCGAAGACTTCCGCATCCGCTGGTACGCCGACGGGGTGCTGAACGCGTCGGTGAACTGTCTCGACCGGCACCTGCCGCACCGCGCGAACGACATCGCCATCATCTGGGAGGGCGACGACCCGAAGGACTCTCGTAAAATTAGTTACGCCGAGGCGCACGCCGAGACCTGCCGCATGGCCAATGTGCTGAAGGCGCGCGGCGTCCGGAAAGGCGATCGGGTCACGATCTACCTGCCGATGATCCCCGAGGCGGCCTACGCCATGCTGGCCTGCGCGCGGATCGGGGCGATCCATTCGGTGATCTTCGGCGGCTTCTCGCCCGACTCGATCGCCGGCCGCATCCAGGACTGCGACTCGCGCATCGTCATCACCGCCGACGAGGGCCTGCGCGGTGGCCGGATCGTGCCCTTGAAGAACAATGTCGACGAGGCGCTGAAGGCCTGCCCGCAGGTGACCGAGGTGGTGGTGGTGCGCCGCACCGGCGGCGACGTCGCCATGCAGGCCGGCCGCGACCACTGGTATCATGAGGCGCGCGAGGCGGTCTCTGCCGACTGCCCGCCAGAGCCGATGGGCGCGGAAGACCCGCTCTTCATCCTCTATACCTCTGGCTCGACCGGCAAGCCGAAGGGGGTGCTGCACACCACTGGCGGCTACCTGACCTGGGCGGCCCACACCCACGAACTGGTGTTCGACTATCGCCCGGGCGAGATCTTCTGGTGCACGGCGGATGTCGGCTGGGTGACCGGCCACAGCTACATCGTCTACGGCCCGCTCGCGAACGGGGCGACGACGCTGATCTTCGAAGGCGTGCCCAACTATCCCACCACCAGCCGCTTCTGGGAGGTGATCGACAAGCACCAGGTGGAGATCTTCTACACCGCGCCGACGGCGCTCCGCGCCCTGATGCGGGAAGGTGATGCGCCGGTGAAGAAGACGAGCCGGGCCTCGCTGCGGCTGCTGGGCTCGGTGGGCGAGCCGATCAACCCCGAGGCCTGGCTCTGGTATCATCGCGTCGTCGGCGAAGGCCGCTGCCCGATCGTCGACACCTGGTGGCAGACGGAGACCGGCGCCTGCCTCGTCTCGCCGCTGCCGGGCGCGACGCCGCTCAAGCCGGGATCGGCGACCAAGCCGCTGCCGGGGGTGAAGCTGCAGCTGGTCGATGCCGAGGGAACGCCGCTGGAGGGCGCTGTCAGCGGCAACCTCTGCATCCTCGATAGCTGGCCCGGCCAGATGCGCACGGTCTACGGCGACCACGAGCGCTTCATCACCACCTATTTCGCCACCTATCCCGGCAAGTATTTCACCGGAGATGGCTGCCGCCGCGACGAGGACGGCTACTACTGGATCACCGGCCGCGTCGATGACGTGATCAACGTTTCCGGCCACCGGCTGGGCACCGCCGAGGTGGAGAGCGCGCTCGTGGCCCACGACGCCGTCGCCGAGGCGGCGGTGGTCGGCTATCCGCATGAGATCAAGGGCCAGGGCATCTATGCCTATGTCACCCTGACGGTTGAGGCCGAGCCCAGCGACGAGCTACGCAAGGCGCTGATCGCCTGGGTGCGCCGCGAGATCGGCCCCTTCGCCGCGCCGGACGTGATCCAGTGGGCCCCCGGCCTGCCCAAGACTCGCTCCGGCAAGATCATGCGCCGCATCCTGCGCAAGGTGGCGGAGGACGACATCGGCAACCTCGGCGACACGACCACCCTGGCGGATCCGTCGGTGGTCGACGACCTGGTGAAGAACCGGGCGGGGAAGGCTTAGCTTCCTTCTCCCCTTGCGGGAGAAGGTGGCCGCGAAGCGGTCGGATGAGGGGTGTTAGAGCCCACCTCTCCAATCAGCCAATCACCACCCCGCCGCGCTGACACCCCTCATCCGTCGCCTGCGGCGACACCTTCTCCCGCAAGGGGAGAAGGGAGATTCCGCTCGGCGTCGGGCCTTTAAGCTCCTACGGTCGGGAAAAATGGGAGGAAGCGCATGCTCAGTTGGCAGGTCGGGCGGGTGAAGGTGACCCGCGTTGTCGAGATGGAGCTGCCGGTCAAGGCGGGGGCGGATTTCTTCATGCCCCAGGCCACGCCCGAGGCGTTGCGCAAGTCGCCCTGGCTCTATCCGGACTTCGTCAGCGAAGACGAGATCATGCAGATGTCGATCCACGCCCTGCTGGTCGAGGCGCCCGGCCTGCGGCTGGTGGTCGACACCTGCGTCGGCAACGACAAGCCACGCGGCCTGCTGCGCGGCCGCGCGCTCTCCACCTCCTTCCTGAAGGATCTCGAGGCCGTCGGCTGGACCCGAGAGTCGGTCAACGCCGTGGTCTGCACCCATCTGCACGTCGATCACGTCGGCTGGAACACGATGCTGCAGGACGGCAAGTGGGTCCCGACCTTCCCCAACGCCCGCTACTTCATCGGCCGGCGCGAATATGAGCACTGGAGCGCCGAGGAGGGCGAGGAGCAGCAGACGATCCTCTCCGACAGCGTGGCGCCGATCTTCGAGGCCGGGCTCGCCGAGCTGGTCGAGCTGGATCATCGCATCTCGCCGGAAATCCGGCTGATCCCGTCCACCGGCCACACGCCGGGCCATGTCTGCGTGATGATCGAGTCCGACGGCCACAGCGCCGTGATCACCGGCGACATGAGCCACCATCCCTGCCAGCTCGCGCATCCGGACTGGTCGCCGGCCTTCGACAGCGATCCCAAGGCCGCGGCGGTGACCCGGGCGCGGCTGTTCGCCGAATGGGCCGATACGCCGATGCTGGTGATTGGCACCCACTGGTCGGCGCCTACAGCGGGCCATGTGCGGCGCGACGGCGCCGCCTTCCGCTTCGAGGTGAACGCCCATGCCGACGCCTAGCCGCGAGGTCCACCTCGTCCGCCGCCCCGAAGGCGCCCTGGCGCCCGGCGATTTCAACCTGGTCGAAGCCGAGGTCGCCGACCCCGCCGACGGCGAGGTGCTGGTCCGCAACCTGCTGATGTCGGTCGATCCGGCGCTCCGTCCACGGATGAGCGTCGGCCAGGCGCTGGACGAGGCGGTGATGGGTGGCGCGCTGGGACGGGTCGAGAAATCCCGCAACGCCGCCTTCAAGGAGGGCGACCTCGTCAATAGCCGCTTCGGCTTCCGCGAGGCCTTCGTTTCCGACGGCAAGGGCCTCGCGCCGCTGAAGGCGGAGTCCGGCCTGCCACTCACGGCCTATATGAGCGTGCTCGGCGGCACCGGCTTCACCGCCTATGGCGGCCTGCTGCACATCGGCCAGCTCAAGGACGGCGAGCAGGTGTTCGTCTCGACGGCCGCCGGCGCGGTGGGCTCGATCGCGGCCCAGATCGCCAAGATCAAGGGCTGCTACGTGGTCGGATCAACCGGCTCGGACGAGAAGGTCCGTTGGCTGACGGACGTGGCTGGGATCGATGCGGCGTTCAACTATAAGCACGGACCCATTCGACCCGCGCTGAAGGCCGTCACGCCCAAAGGCATCGACGTCTATTTCGACAACGTCGGCGGCGAGCACCTGGACGCGGCGCTGGCCGGGATGAACTTGCTGGCGCGCGTTGCGGTCTGCGGCATGATCAGCGGCTACAACGAGGCCGGCACGCGCACCAATGTGCGCAACCTTTCCAACATCATCTACGGCCGCATCACCCTGCGCGGCTTCACCGGCGCCGACTTCCCGCACCTGCGTGAGCAATTCCAGTCCGACATGGCCGGCTGGCTGCGCGAGGGCCGGATCAAGCACGCCGAGACCATTTACGACGGCATCGAGAACGCGCCGGCTGCGATGATCGATCTGATGGCCGGCGCCAATCTCGGCAAGATGCTGGTGAAGCTGGCGGACTGACGCCGGGCTCGGCATGTTGCCGCCATGGCGGCGAGCAACGAGCCAGCGACCGTTTCGACCGCGCCGGACGGCCTGATGTTGTTCGACGGGATGTGCAATTTCTGTTCGGCCTCGGTGAACCTCGCCCTGGCGCTGGATCGGCGCGGTGTGATCCGCTTCTGCCCGATCCAGTCGGCCTATGGCCGCGCGCTGGCGTTGCGCCACGGCCTCGATCCGGACGATCCCTCGACCTTCGTGTTCTTCGACGCCGGGACGCCGAAGCTGCGCTCGACCGGCGCGCTGGCGCTGGCGGCGCGATTGCCGGCGCCGTGGCGGTGGGCGCGGGCGCTTTCGGCGATCCCGCGCGGCTGGCGCGATGGCGTCTATGACTGGATCGCCGTCAACCGCTACCGCCTGTTCGGCCGGCGCAGCGTCTGCCGCCTGCCGAGCGAGGCCGAGCGTGCGCGCTTCGTCACCGAGCTGGACGACGCCTGATGCGCCGCGTGGTGCTGGTGGGCGCGACCGGGGTGTTCGGCGCGCGGCTGGCGGAGCGGCTCGCCGGCTGGCCCAAGTTAGAACTGGTGCTCGTCGCCCGGCGGATCGAACAGCTCGAAGCCCTGCGCGACCGATTGGTCGACGCCGGGGCGACGGCCGAGATCGCGATCGCCCGCGCAGACAGGAGCCGGCCCGCCGAAATCGTGGCGCTGGCGCCCTGGGCGGTGATCGACGCGGCGGGGCCGTTCGGCGTCCCCGATTTCGACCTGCCGCAAGCGGTGGTGGAGGCCGGGGCGCACTGGATCGATCTGGCCGACTCCCGCGCCTACGTCGCCGCCTTCGGCCCGGCGCTCGACGAGCTGGCGCGGCGCAACGGCGTGCTCGCGGCAGCCTGCGCCAGCTCCAGCCCCGCCATCACCCAGGCGGCGCTGGCGCGGATCACGGAGGGCTGGCGGTCGGTGACCAAGGCCTCGTCCGTCGTCTCGCCGGCGGCCCAAAGCACGGGACTATCCCTCGTTCAGACCGTCCTCGCCCAGGCGGGACAGCCGGTCTCGTGCTTCACCGGCGGCGCCTGGGTGCGCCGTCCCGCCTGGGGCGGACTGCGCCGCATTCGGATCGCCGGGCTCGGCCGCCGGCTGGCGGTGCTGGCCGAGACGCCCGACCTGGACTTCCTGCCGCTGACGGCGCGCGAGGAGGGCCTGTTCTTCGCCGCCATCGAGCCGCCGCTGCTGATGGCGCTGATCTGGCTGGCCGCTTGGCCGGTGCGGCTGCGCCTCGCGCCGACCCTGCGGCCGCTCGCCGGGATGCTGCGTCCCCTGGCTGACCTGTTCACGCCGCTCGGCTCACATCGCGGCGGCATGGCGGTGTTCGCCGAGGGTGAGGATGCGGCCGGCGCGTCACGACAGGCGAGGTGGTCGCTGGTGGCCGAGCGCGGCGCCGGGCCGGCGATCCCTTCGTCGCCGGCGTCGGCCGTGTTGCGGGCGCTGGTCGACGGGCGACTGACGCAAACCGGCGCCGCGCCGTGCGTGGGCCTCGTCAGCCTGGACGACATCCTGGCCGAGCTGGCGCCGCTGCCGATCTCGACCCGGATCGAGGCCTGGTCGCCGGACCGCGGCGGCCTCTTCGCCCGCGCGCTCGGCGACGGGTTCGAGCGGCTGCCCGCGATCGTGCGTCGGGTCCACGGCGGCGAGCCGGCGACGACAACGGGACGGGCCGTCAGCTCGGCGCGCGGCTTCGGCGCGCTGATGACGCGCCTGGTGCTCGGCTTGCCCAGGCCCGGCCGCCATGTCGCGCGGGTCGAGATCGCGCCGGACGGAACAGGCGAGGTCTGGACGCGGCGGTTCGGCCGGGGCCGGTTCAGTTCGCGCCTGGTCACGGTCGAAGACGATCCCGGCCGCTTCGAGGAGCGCTTCGGACTGGCGACGTTTCGCTTCAGCGCCATAGCCGACGCGCGCGGCTTCGATTGGATCCAGGAGGGCTGGCGCATCGGGCCGCTGCCGCTGCCCGGCTGGCTTGGCCCGCGCATCCGCGCCCGCTGTTTCGAGCGCGACGGAACCTACCGCTTCCGCGTCGTGGTGGCCCATCCCTGGCTTGGCGTGCTGCTCGCCTACGCCGGGCGTCTGAACGTGAATTCTCCGTAAGGTTCGGCCCCGGCGCCGCGTGCTAAGCATCGCGCGCAATCGCCGGAGCCCTCGATGACGCGCGCCTTTTTCGCTGCCTTTCTCGCCCTCGCGCTCGTCGGGACCGCCGCCCAGGCGCAGATCGCCGTGCCGCCGATCGACTTCCACGAGCGCGTGCTGCCGAACGGGCTGAAGGTGATCACTTCGCTCGACCGCACCACGCCGAATGTGACGGTGCAGGTCTGGTACGGCGTCGGCGCCAAGAACGATCCGCCCGGCCGCTCCGGCTTCGCCCACCTGTTCGAGCACATGATGTTCAAGGCGACGCGCGACATGCCGCCCGAATACATGGACCGGCTCACCGAGGACGTGGGCGGGATGAACAACG
>Ga0302314_10008987_pt1 | contig 17711 bp, 15 predicted proteins | sample III_Palsa_N2_3_FD_200533 | JGI IMG/M metagenome (GOLD analysis project Ga0302314, IMG submission 200533) | Peat permafrost microbial communities from Stordalen Mire near Abisko, Sweden - III_Palsa_N2_3 | ecosystem: Environmental > Terrestrial > Soil > Palsa > Peat permafrost | place: Sweden...
GGGGTCGGGGGCGACAGGCGGGCGATGACGCCATCTCGTTGCGGGCCCGTGACAGAGCGTTGTACATCCCGACCCGCTCTGACACACCGCCGCCTCATAAGCCCCGGCAAAGCACCAACCGTCGCCCCGGGATTCCTACCCATTTTTCCCCCGGGGATCCGCGGGAGTCGATTTTGGTACCACCCCCAGTCGGAAGGCCCGCGCGAAACCGAGCGGCCCGCCCCAACGAGCGCTGGACCCATCCGCAGCTCTCATTTCCGCCCCTCCCGGGTGGCCAGCCGCCGGGGCCGGCCGGGGGGTGTGGCGAGGAATCCTCCGTGGTGACCACTTTCTCGCCAACCCCCAGGGGCCGGGCGCGGCGGCGGAGGGGGGTGTGGCGAGAACCTGTTCGTATTGACCAGTTCCTCGCCACACGCCCCTGCGAATCCGGGCGGGTGAAACCGGGGCGTGCCAGAAGAGCCGGGATGCACACGCGAAGGTCACGGGACCGTCACAGCGGCGGGACCCCCGGGCCCAGAACCGCGACCCGCCGCGCGACCCGAGCCCAGAACCGCGCCCCGCCGCGCGCGACCCCGGGCCCAGAACCGCGCCCCGCCACGCGCCACCGCAACCGCAACGCGCTACCGCCAAACGTGGATTTGTGAGGCCCCCGACCGGGCCCGTAACCAGCTAGTGTGCTCGCGATGTCGGTCCCTGCCGCAGAGACCACCGAAGCCGGCCTGGCGCCCGACGAAGCCGCCCGCGTTCGCCGGCCGGCCATCGTGGCCGTCGACGACGAACCCGCGGTGCTCGCCGCGGTCTCGCGCGACCTGCGTCGCGGCTTCGGTGAGCGCTACCGGATCCTGCGCGCCCCGTCGGGCGCTGAGGCGCTGGGGATCCTCACCGAGCTGCGCACGCGCGGCGATCAGGTGGCGCTGCTGGTGGCCGATCAGCGCATGCCCGGCATGTCGGGCACCGAGTACCTGGTCCAGGCGCGCCAGATCGTGCCCGAGGCCAAGCGCGTCCTGCTCACCGCCTACGCCGACACCGAGGCGGCCATCTCCGCCATCAACGAGGTGTCGCTGGACTACTACCTGCTCAAGCCCTGGGACCCGCCCAAGGAGCTCCTGTTCCCGGTGCTGGAAGACCTGCTGGAGACCTGGCAGTCCGGCACCGCGCTGGAGGCGGGCGGCGTGCGGATCATCGGCCACCGCTTCTCCAAGGAGTCCCACGACCTGCGGGACTTCCTCGCCCGCAACCGCGTCCCCGCCCGCTGGCTGGACGTCGAGCGCGACGCCGAGGCCAAGGAGCTGCTGACCGTGGCCGGCGTGGACGCCAATAACCTGCCGGTGGCCCTGCTCGAGGACGGCTCGGTGCTCGAGCGGCCCTCGGTGCTCGAGCTGGCCGAACGGCTCGGGGTGGCCGTGGCGCCGGCCACCGACCACTACGACCTGGTCATCGTGGGCGGCGGCCCGGCCGGGCTGGCCGCCGCGGTGTACGGCGCCTCGGAGGGTCTGCGCACGGTCATGGTCGAGCGCGAGGCCCCGGGCGGCCAGGCCGGCCAATCAAGCCGGATCGAGAACTACCTCGGCTTCCCCATGGGCCTCAGCGGCTCCGACCTGGCCCGCCGAGCCACCGACCAGGCCCGCCGCCTGGGCGCCGAGCTGCTGACCGTGCAGGACGCCGACGGCCTGGAGGTGGAGGGCTCCGGACGCATCGTGCGCCTGAGCGGCGGCGCGTCGCTCAGCGCCAACTGCGTGCTCGTGGCCTCCGGGGTGTCCTACAACCAGCTGGCGGTGCCCGGCTTCGACGAGCTGACCGGCAGCGGGATCTACTACGGCGCCGCGCTCACCGAGGCGCGCTCGTGTCAGGACCAGCACGTGGTGGTCATCGGCGGGGCCAACTCGGCCGGACAGGCGGCGGTGCACTTCAGCGGCTTCGCCGCCAAGGTCTCGATGCTCATCCGCGGGCCGTCGCTGGCCAAGTCGATGTCGCACTACCTGATCGAGCAGATCGCCGCGATCACCAACATCGAGGTGCGCACCGGCACCCAGGCGGTCGGGGCCGAGGGCGAGGACGGCCACCTCAAGCGACTGCTGATCCGCGACGCTGACGGCGAGCATCTCGAGGACGTCGACGCCTGCTTCGTGTTCATCGGCGCCGCGCCGCGCACCGACTGGCTGGCCGGGGTGGTGGCGCGCGACGAGCGCGGCTTCATCCTGGCCGGCAGCGACGTCAAGGGCCCCGACTGGCCGCTGCCCCGCGACCCCTACACGCTGGAGACCAGCGTGCCCGGCGTGTTCGTGGCCGGCGACGTGCGCTCGCGCTCGATCAAGCGAGTGGCCAGCGCGGTCGGCGAGGGCTCGATGGCGGTGTCGCTCATCCACGAGTACCTAGCCGACCCGTGAGCACCGCGACCCGGATCACGCTGGCCGACCTGCGCCGGGTCGATCTGTTCGACGACCTCGACGACGCCGATCTGCAGCGCTGGGTGGACGTGGCCGAGGAGCGCTTCGTCGAGCCGGGGGTGGTCATCTTCGAGCAGGCCGAGACGCCGACCGGCCTGCACATCCTCCTGGAGGGCACCGTGCGCTCGCTGATCGTCGACGGCGACCGCACCGAGCCGGTGGGCACCCAGACCGCCCCGACCTGGATGGGCGCCATCGCGCTGATCACCGACGGCACCACGAGCGTGCGCATGCAGGTGGAGACCCCGTCGCGCTTTGCCTGGGTCTCGCCCGAGAACTTCAACGAGCTGGTGTTCCAGCAGCGTCCGGTGCACCGGCGGGTCATGCACCAGATCGGGCCGGTGGTCAACCGCGTGGCCGCGGTGGGCCAGAACCGCGAGCGGCTGGAGTCGCTCGGCACGATGGCCGCCGGGCTGGCGCACGAGCTCAACAACCCGGCCGCCGCCGCGCAACGCGCCTCCTCCGATATGGCCGACGCGCTCACCACCCTGTCGCAGACCATCGAGCAGTTCGTGGAGACCGGGGTCGAGCGGGTCGACGCCGAGCAGCTGGTGGCGCTCCAGCGCCAGGCCATCGAGCAGGCGCAGTCCCACACGGCCCTGGACACCCTCGACGCCGCCGACGCCGAGGACGAGATGCTCGAGTATCTCGAGGAGATCGGGGTACCGGAGCCGTGGCGCCACGCCGAGCCGCTCGCCGCCGCCGGGCTGGGCCGCGACTGGCTGTACGCCGTGTCCGCCCACGCCGGCCCGGGCACCAACGCGGCCATCGCCTGGATCTCGGCCTCGCTGGCCGCCCGCTCGCTGTCCTCCCAGCTGTGCTCCTCCACCCAGCAGATGAGCCGCCTGGTCGGCGCGGTGAAGTCCTACGCCTACATGGACCGGGGCGAGCTGGTGGAGGCCGACGTCCACGAGGGCCTGGAGACGACGCTGATCGTGCTCGGCCACAAGCTCAAGCACACCGAGATCGAGATCGAGCGTCGCTACGACCGCAGCATTCCGAAGATGACCATCTGGGGGTCTGAGCTCAACCAGGTGTGGACGAATCTGCTGGACAACGCGATCGACGCGCTCGGTGAGCGCGGAACCATCACCATCACCACGACGCTCGACGGCGATTGTGTCGAGGTGGACATCGCCGACGATGGACCGGGTATCCCGCCCGAGGTGGTCGATCGAGTGTTCGATCCTTTTTTCACCACAAAATCCGTCGGGAAAGGCACCGGTCTGGGCCTCGACACGGCCCGGCGAATCGTGGTCGACCGCCATGACGGCTCGCTGTCGCTGACCTCGGTCCCCGGCGCCACCACCTTCACCGTGCGACTGCCGCTGCGCGGCAAGCCGGTCCCCGGCTCGACAGGTGGTCCTGTCCCAGCCGGCGATCTTGGCACGTAGGTCCATACGGAGTCCGCTATATGCGGGCGATCATAAGCTCGGGTAAATGAACACATGCGGACACGAACCCCTCAGATCGTGGCTCTCGGCGGCGGCGGCTTCTCGATGGAGAAGGAGAACACGCTGCTCGACGACTATGTCCTGTCGCTGACCCGCACCCGCCACCCGCGGGTGTGCTTTCTGCCCACGGCCTCGGGCGACGCCGATCACTACATCGTCCGCTTCTACCGCCGCTTCTCGACGCCCTGCGAGGCCAGCCACGTGTCGCTGTTCCGTCGCGACCAGGGCACCGGCATCGAGGAGGACCTCGAGTCGCACCTGCTCAGCCGCGACCTCATCTACGTCGGCGGCGGCAACCTCGTGTCGATGCTCGGCACCTGGCGAGCCCACGGACTCGACGAGATCCTCCATCGCGCCTGGCGCTCGGGGGTGGTGCTGTGCGGACCGTCGGCCGGCTCGCTGTGCTGGTTCGCCGAGGCCCTGAGCGCGTTTCACGGCTCGCCGCGCGCGGTGCCGGGCCTTGGGCTGCTCCCCTATTCCAACTGCGTGCACTACGACGCCGAACCGCAGCGTCGCGAGGAGTACCACTCGCTGGTGGGCGAGGGCATGCGCGAGGGCTACGCGGCCGACGACGGCGTCGGGCTGCACTTCCGCGGCACGCGCCTGGCCCGCGTGATCAGCTCGCGGCCCGGCGGTCAGGCCTACCACGTGCAGGCCACCGCCGAGGGCATCCGCGAGACGCCGCTTGACGTCCGTTACCTCGGCACGCGAAACGCGCCCGCCCGCCCGCGCCTGCACGAGCCGGTGGCCGACACGCGGCGCGCGCGCATCGCCGCCGCATGAGCGAGCGGCCGGTCGTCGAGCCCGGACAGCGCGTGATCTTCGCCATGGGCGGGGGCGGCTTCACCATGGAGCCCAACAACCCGCTGCTGGACGTCTTCATCCTCACCCTGTCACCCCGGCCGACGCCGCGGATCCTCTTCCTGCCCACCGCCGCGGGCGACCCCAACGCCCAGATCAACGCCTTCCACGAGCGCTTCGCCGACCGCGCCTGCGTACCCACCTCGCTGTCACTGTTTCGCCTCGGCGGGATGACGCGCTCGCTGGCCGAGATCGTCGCCGAGCAGGACATCGTCTACACCGGCGGTGGCTCGATGCGCAACCTGCTGGCCATCTGGCGCGCGCACCATCTCGACGCGATCCTCGTCGACGCCTGGCAGCGCGGCACGGTGCTAGCCGGGCTGAGCGCCGGGGCGATGTGCTGGTTCAGCGGCGGGATCTCGCGCTCCAGCGGCGCCCCCGAGGTGATCGCCGGCCTCGGCCTGCTGCCGGGATCGCTGACCGTGCACGCCGACGGCGAGCCCGATCGCCTGCCGGTGTGGCTGGAGGCGATCCGCGCCGGCGAGCTGCCGGGGGGCTGGGCGGCCGACGACGGCGTCGGGCTGAGCTTCCGCGGCGAGCGGCTGGAGCGCGTGGTCAGCTCACGCCCGGGCGCCAGCGCGCTGCGGGTCGATGCGGTGGACGGCGAGCTGGTGCGCGCCCGCGTCACCCCCGAGCTGCTCGGCGCCGAGTCGACCTCGCTGCTGGCCCCCGACGAGGATGTCCGCGAGCTGCGGCGGGTTCACCGCTTCCGTCAAGGCGGCGGTGGGTACCGTTAGGGAACAAGGCGACGCGGCCGCGTAGCTGCGCCCGCCGCGCCGCGCCCGCTTCGGCGATCAGTAACCGAGGTCGCGCAGCGCGGCCTGGGGATCGTCCTGGGTGACCAGCAGGCGCGCGAACTCCGCGCCCGTCAGCTCGACGATCACCGTGGGGGCGTGGCCATGGACGGCGCAGAAGTCCTTGCCGAAGTCCCCCCGGCAGATGCCGAGCATGACGTGCCCGGGGACGTCGGTCCCGGGGGCGCGCAGGCCGCGCAACTCCGGCCAGCCGTCCGACACCACCCGCGCGTCGGTGACGGCGCTCAGCGGCACGCGCACCGGCCCGCGCAACGCGCCGGCCTGCTCGAGGGCCGACAGGCGCACCTCCACCTCGCCGTCTCGGACGCGGATCTCACCCACAGGGAAAGGATACGACCAGCTACGGCGGCCTCGGGGTAGGTACCATCGCTGGCCGCATGCGCGCGGTCACCTTCCAAGCCCCCGGCGAAGTCCGGCTGGACGACGTCCCCGAGCCCGAGCTGCTCGCCCCCGACGACGCCATCGTCCGCATCGAGGCGAGCGGCATCTGCGGCTCGGATCTGCACATCTACCACGGGCGGGTGAAGATCGAGCCCGGCTTCACCATCGGCCACGAGTACGTCGGCACGGTGGTGGCCGCCGGCGACGGCGTGCATCGGGTGGCGGTCGGCGACCGGGTGCTCGGCTGCTTCCAGACCGCCTGCGGTGAGTGCTTCTTCTGCCGGCGGGGCAACTACCACCGCTGCGTGCACTCGCGCACCTTCGGCCACGGCGCCGGCCTCGGCTCGCTGCCGGGCACCCAGGCCGAGCAGGCGCTGGTGCCCCACGCCAACCTCGTCCTGCGCCGGGTGCCCGAGGGCATGAGCTCGGACACCGCGCTGTTCGCCGGCGACGTCATGGGCACCGGCTTTCACGCCGCGGTGTCCAGCGGCCTGCAGCCCGGCGACATCGCGGCGGTGCTCGGCCTCGGACCGGTCGGCCTGTGCGCTGTGCAGGCGGCCCGCGCCATCGGCGCCGCCCGGGTGCTGGCGGTGGACAGCGTGCCCGAGCGCCTGGCCGTGGCCGAGTCGTTCGGAGCCATCCCGGTGCACCTGACCGAGCAGGACGTGCGTGCGGTCGCGCGCGAGTACACCGAGGGCCGCGGCGTGGACGTGTGCGTCGACGCCGTGGGCGACCCGCGGGTGCTCGACACGGCGATCCGGATCACCCGCGCGTGCGGGACGGTGCAGTGCATCGGCGTGTACGCGGAGCGCGCCGAGGTGCACATGGGTCTGCTGTGGCTGAAGTCGATGACGCTGTGCGGTGGACAGGCCAATGTGATCGGTCACGTCGACCGCGTGCTGGCGATGATGTCGGCCGGGGTGCTCGACCCGTCGGCGCTGGTCACCCATCACCTGCCGCTCGATGACGCCGTCGAGGCCTACGCGATCTACGACCGCCGCGAAGCCCTGAAGATCGTTCTGCAGCCCTGAAGAAGCCGCCATCAAGTCCACGGCGGCAAATTGGGTCTTCAGGACTGGCCGATTTCAGCCGTTACCTCTCCTAGGCACAGTGGCCCACGGCGGGCCGCACATCTTTTGGGGGTTCTTGTGGCGCCAGACGTCAATGGAGCGGCGGCCGGTCCGGGTCTCGAGCCCCTGACCGGTGATGCCGAGGTAGAAGCCCGGCTCGACGATGCCATCATCGCGCTCGGGGACCTGCCGGTGCTCGATCGCAGCATCCAGCACATCCAGGCGCTGGCCAACGACGCCGACTCCTCCACCAACGAGCTGGTGATCGCCCTCGAGGGCGATCCGAACCTGGCCGCCAACCTGCTGCGCTTCGCCAACTCGGCCTACGCCGCCCGCCCGGTGCGCGCGCGCACCGTCCGCCAGGCGGTGACCATGGTGGGGCGCCAGACCATTGCCCGCATCGCGCTGGAGGCGACGGTGTCGCGGTTCTTCGAGAAGATGCCGGGCAACGGCAAGGCCTCACTCGGCCAGATGCACGTGCACGCCGTTCAGGTCGGCGCGATCTCGGCCCGCCTGGCCGAGCTGGCCGAGTGCGACACCCAGGTCGCCCACCTGGCCGGACTGCTGCACGACCTCGGCAAGCTCGTGCTGCCCGTCGCCTTCGGCGAGCAGGTCATGGAGGACATCATCGCCGACGCCTCCACCGGCCCCCGCCGCGTCGCGGCCGAACGCCGATATCTCGGCACCGATCACGCCTGGGCGGGCGAGCGCTTCGCCCGCGCGGCCGGCCTGGATGACGACACCATCGCCTGCGTCGGGGCCCATCATGGCGGCCGCTACGGCACCTGGTGCCCGTCCAACGAGGCCGCCTGCGTGCAGGCGGCCGAGGCCGCGGTGGCGCTGCTGGCCGGACTGGAGGCCGACGGCTCGCTGCTGGACAGCGCGCTGGCGCAGCTCGGGCTCGACGAACGCCAGCTCGAGGACGCGGCGGCGACCGCCCTGCCGGTCGCCCAGCCGGCCACCGGCGAGCGCGATCTCGGCGCGCGCGTGGCCGAGCTCGAGCGCGAGGCTAGGCTCGACGAGCTGACCGGCGTGCTCAACCGCCGCTACTGGACGGTGGAGGCGCGCAAGCTCGTCCGCGACGATGCCGCCGTGGTGAGCATCGTCGACGTGGACCACTTCAAGCAGGTCAACGACAAGCTCGGTCACCACACCGGGGACATCGTGCTCAGCGAGGTCGCCCGGATCATCGGCCGCCACGGCACCGCCGGGCGTCTCGGCGGCGACGAGTTCGCGCTCGTCCTGCGAGCGGGCGGCGAAACCCCGCTGAGCGTGGCCGAGTCGATTCTGAACGAGGTACACGACACCTTCGCCGACGACGTGTCGGCGCCCCTGCCGGTGTCGGTGTCGATCGGGCTGGCTCGCGCCACCCCGGCCCAGCAGGACCTCTCGACGCTCATGCGGATGGCCGACGAGGCGCTGTACGCCGCCAAGCAGGCCGGGCGCGGCCGCGCCGAACTGGCCGGCCAACTCGCCGACGCGGCCTGAGCTCCCGACGCTAGCTGCGCGGGCTGGTCTTGGCCTTGCGGCGCGGCGCGGAGCGCCGGCTGCCCTTCCCGTTGGTCGAGACCTCGAAGTCCTGACCCTCGAACAGCATGATGACCATGCCCGACTTGACCTCGTCGGCGTGGTTGCTCGCCTTCAGGCGCTTGGCGCTCTCCGCCTCGATCGCCCGGGCCTTGTCATAGAGCTTCAACGCCTCCTTAGCCAACGCCTTGAAGCCGCGCTCGTCGAGCACGAGCGGCGAGCGGCTCAGATGTGAATCCGCGCGATCGAACCCGCCGGCCACCGCCGCCGCGTTGACGAAGTCGCTGACCTGGCCCAGGGTGGAGCGCAGGAGGGCTTCCTTGACGATCTCCGGAGCCTGATTCCAGGCGCCGTCGGTGATGCGCAGGCGGCCGACCGCCTCGTAGTGATGCTCGATCGCGCCGCGGCGGGGAGTGCGACGCACGAGCTTGATCAGCCCGTAGTCGGCGAGGATGCGGACGTGATAGCTGACGTTGCCGAGGGGGACTCCGAGCTGCTCGGCGATCTCGCTCGGACTGGCCGTCTGGTTTTCGAAGATACCGAGGATGCGAATGCGCAGCGGGTGGGCGAACGCCTTCACCAATCTGGGGTCGTCGATATCTGTAATGTCTTTCATCTTCCTTGACCACTCCTCACTGAGATTTATACGGAACCTCGACCAACTCTAGTTGGTCCAGTCGATGTAACGGACGTCTGGCGCGTTCATTTCGTCCAGAGGGGACGGAAACCGTCCGCTAGTGGAAGATGCCTACGCATCCACGACCCGGTCAAGACCGCCGGTGTCAATTTTCTGCGGCATGTCGTTCACAATTTGTAATTGACGAGCTCTCGCTTGAGAACTTTGCCCGTGGGGTTGCGCGGCAGCTCGGCCAGGAACACGACGTCACGCGGCACCTTGTAACGGGCCAGGTTGTCCTTGACGTAGTCGCGTACCTGCTGTTCGTCGAGCCCGGCACCGTCGCGGGCCACGACGAACACCCGCAGGCGCTGACCAAACTGCTCGTCGGCCACCCCGATGGCCGCCGCCTCGGCAATCGCCTCATGGCCCGCCAGCAACTCCTCGATCTCGTCGGGAAACACGTTCTCGCCCCCCGAGACGATCATCGCGTCATCGCGCCCGTCGATGTACAGCAGCCCCTGCTCGTCGAGATGACCGAGGTCTCCGGAGCTCATCAAGCCGTCGACCATCTCCTTGCTGCCCCCACCGGTGTAGCCCTCGAAGCCGATGGCGTTGCCCACCATGATCCGTCCGGTGCGCCCCGCCGGCAGCGGCCGCCCAGCGGCGTCGATGATCCGCACGCGCGAGCCGAGGGTTGGCGGACCCACCGTGTCCGGAGCGTCGCGCAGATGCGCCGGCCCGGCGATGGTGGCGAACGCCACCTCGGTCGAGCCATAGAGGTTGTAGAGCACCTCGCCGAGGAGCGTCAGCGTGCGACGGGCCAGCGTCGCGCCGAGCTGGGAACCGGCCACCAGCACGATCCGCAGCGACGATAGGTCCGGACGCGGCTGGCTGGCCTCGTAGGCGTCGAGCACCCGCGCCAGCATGATCGGCACCCCGATGAGCACGGTGGCCCGCTCCCGGCTGACGTCGCTGAGCACCTGCTCCGGCGAGAAGCGCCGGCGCAGTATGAGCGTGGAGCCGAGTCCGATCCCGAGGATCGCGCCGACGAAGCCAAGGGAGTGGAACAGTGGCGCGGCGATGACTGTCTTGTCCCCAGTCCGAAACGGCACCGAACCGACGAGCGCCCCGATGCGGGTCAGCGTGCGCGACTCGCCGTTGCGGCGGGCGCCCTTCGGGGTCCCGGTCGTGCCGCTGGTGAGGATGACGAAGGTCCCATGCTCGCTGGGCGGGGGCGGCAGCCCGGGGTCACCCTCGGCGATCAGCGCCTCGAGGGTGTCCGGCCCGGGTTCGTCGGTCCAGGCTCGCCAGCGGCCCTGGGGCAGCTCCAGCCCGGCCACCAGCGGGGCGAACTCGTCGTCGTAGACGAGCATCCCGGCACCCTCGCGGGCGGCCACCTCGCGCAGCTGGGGCCCGGCGAAGTCGGTGTTCAGCAGCACGGCGCGAGCGCCGAGCTTCTGTGCGGCGATCAGCGCCTCGATGAAACCGCGGTGGTTGCGGCTGAACAGCGCGATCCCGTCTCCGACGCTGACGCCTCGGGCTCGCCAGGCGTTGGCCAGCGCGTTGGACCGGGCCTCGAGCTCGCGGTAGGTGAGCGAGCCGCGGTCGTCGACGATGGCGACCTGGTCGGCGAACCGGCTGGCGGCGATCGGCAGGCCCGCACCCATCGACCCGTAGTCGGATCGCAGCTGACCGCGCTCACGCAGCAACCGCGGGTGGTCGAGCGAGAGGAACCCGGCCCGCAGCAGGGCGCGCGCGGACAGCGCCTCGTCGCGCACCCGCCGCCGGATCAGCGCGAGCTCGGCGAGTGTTCGGGGGGGCCTGAGCACCGGAGGACGGTAGCAACTGATCCTGAGAATCTCGTTTGGCGGATCGCTCGCTGCGCACCAGGGGGCGACCGTGTCATCGTCTGCGCGGATGCGTTCCGCTCTCGCGTGGGTCAAGCCGTGGCGCGCCACCCTCACCATGCTCACCCTCGTCGGCCTGTGCGCCTGCGGCTCGACGGCGCCGCCGGCGTCGCCACCGGACCCGGCGCCAGCGTCCGCGCACCCCGCCGGTGACCCTCCCGGCGACCCCCCCGCGCTGACGGTTTCGCGGGTGAACATCGACAGCGCGCATCCGGGCGCGGCGGTCCCGGCACGATTCATCGGACTGTCCTTCGAAGCCTCCACCCTCGACCACTTCGCCCAGTTCGGGCAGGACGGCGACCTCGCCACGCTCCTGCGCTCACTCGGGCCCGGCCTCATTCGCTTCGGCGGCATCTCGGCGGACACTCGCACGGCGTTCGTGGATCCCTTGAGCGCCCGGCCGGCCTGGGCCGGGTGGACGGTCAACGCCCAGACCTTCCGCGGCGTGGCCGAGTTGGCTCGTCGCTCGGGCTGGCGGGTGCTGCTGACCGTCGGCCTGGCCCACTACGACCCGATCGTGGCCGCCCGCGAGGTCGCCGCGGCGCACTCCGCGCTCGGGTCCTATCTGGCCGCCGTGGAGATCGGCAACGAGCCCGACAGCTACGCCGAGCACGGGCTGCGCGGCTCCTCGTGGGGGGTGGGCCAGTACCTCGGCCAGCTGGCGGCCTACCGGCGGGCGATCGGCCGCATCACCCCGGGCGTGTCGATCGTCGCGCCCGACGTGTCCGGCTCGCGGGCCTTCCAGCGGTGGGCGCTACCGGTGGCCGCTGCCGCGCGGCCGGCGCTGCTCACCGGCCATCACTATCCGCTCGGTTGCCAGGACGCGCCGGCGCCGAGCATCGGACTGCTCCTGAGCCCGGCGGTGCGCAAGGCCGAGGGCCTGTCCCTGGACCGTTACCAGTCCCTGGCCGCCGCCACCGGCATCCGGTTTCGCCTCGACGAGACCGGCAGCGTGTCGTGCGGAGGCGCACCGGGGATCAGCGACACCTTCGCCTCGGCGCTGTGGGCGCTGGACATCTCGGTGCGGGCGATGACCACCGGGATCTCGGGCCTGAACTTCGAGGGCAACGTGCAGCATTGCGACACCTACACCCCGGTGTGCGCGCGCACGCCGGCGCGACTGCGCAGCGGCACCCTCAGCCCGCAGCCGGAGTGGTACGCGCTGCTGCTCACGCGCTTCCTGGTGGGGGACCGCCCCCTGGCGGTGCACGTGTCCCCGGCTCGACCCGACATCGACGTGGCGGCGCTGCTCTCCCGCGGCGGTGCCGTGCATCTGGTCGTGGTCGACGATGCGCCCGCCGGGGCCGACGTGACCGACCTGCACGTGAGCGTCGGCACCCGGTTCGCCCGGGCGCAGATCCTCACGCTGGCGGCGCCGTCGGTGAGCGCTCTGACCGGAGTGACGCTCGGGGGCGCGGCGGTGCGGGCCAACGGAAGCTGGACGGCGCCGCGACGGCTGCCGGTCGTGCGGGCCCGCGGCGGGACGATCTCCATCACGGTGCGACCGACGACCGGCACGCTCGTCACCCTCACGCCGCCGGGGGTGTCTCCCAGACGGCCGGATCAACCCCGGTCCGGTCGTAGAACTCGGCCTGGGTCTCGGTCCGGGGCGGCTGGCTGAGGCCGTAGCCGTTGACGGCGTTCCAGTAGCGCACGCTCACCGGGCGGACATAGGTCTCGTTGTAGAGGGTGAACCAGCTCGGATGGTCGAACACCAGCTTCATCAGCCGCACGTGCAGGGGCGTGGTGTAGAAGCGACGCAGCGCGGCCTCGTCACGCCAGTAGGACTGCATAAGGAACTCGCGGGGACTGGCCACGGACGCCTTGGCCTGCAGGCACCCCTCGGTCTGGCGGGCCGTTCTGACCATGCTCGGCATGAACGAGACGAAGCGGGCGTAGGCGACCGGGTGGTGGATGATCGCGCCGTTGAAGTAGGCGACGGCGGTGGGCTCGTCGAGGTCGATCACGTACGAGCGGTCTGTGTCGCGCATGCGGCGGCCTTTCTCAGGAAGGGGACGAGGTGGGCCTCCACCGCGTCGGGATCATCTCCGTGCGGCCAGTGGCCGCTGTCCGGCAGCACGACCACCTCGGCGGCGCTGAACACCTCGCGCTGGCGGCTGGCCTGCGCCACCGGGAGATAGGCGTCGTGGCCGCCCCACAGCACCAGGGTCGGCAGGTCGGGCGCGGCGAAGTGGTCGGCCAGGCGGGCCAGCTCGCTCTCGTCGGTGTTGCGGTACAGGCGCAGCACCGTTGCGCGGGTGGAGGGGCCGAGCTCACCGTAGAGCTGGTCGACGAAGGCGGTGGGCAACGGCCGGGGCTGACCGCGACGCAGCAACAGGCCGAACGCGGCCCGCGTGGTCATGGCGTTGAACAGCTCCCCGAGCACCGGGGTGCGCCAGATCCGCGCCAGGGCATGCCAGCGGTAATCGACCAACACGCCGGTGTCGATGAGGGTCAGGCTGGCGACGCGCTCCGGATGGCCGGCGGCCCACACGAGCCCGAAGGCGCCGCCGAAGTCGTGCATGACCAGGTGCACGCGCGCCAGGCCGGCGGCGTCGATCTGCTGGCCCAGCCAGGCCGCGTAGGCCTCGACAGTGAAGGCGAACCCCGGCGGCACCGGGGCACCGGCGAAACCGGGGAGGGTGGGGGCGAGCGCCTGGCCCTGCACGGCGGCGGCGGCCGGTCCGGTGAAGCGATCCCAGTGGTGGGTTGAGCCGGGGTTGCCGTGGACGAAGACGACGCCGGTGGCTTTGGCGGCGCCCGGGTCGGACGCGGTGCTTGGTGTGCCATAGATTGCGCCGGCCATTTCGTTACGATAGATCGCGTCAAGGGATTGTGTCAAGGGATGAAACTACATAAGTCGGCCTACATGGTGCTCGGCATGATCGCCATGGGCTACACCACCGGATACGAGATCTCCAAGATGGCGGCGTTGACGAGTCGCTTCTTCTGGGCCGCGGGCGACGGGCAGGTCTATCCCCAGCTGCGCAAGCTCACTGAGCTCGCCCTCGTCGAGGGAGAGCGCCAGCCCCAGGGCGAACGCGAGAAGAACGTGTACCGCCTGACCAAGGCCGGCCGGCTCGCCCTCGACGAGTGGCTCACCTCGGTCGACGCGCCGATGTGGGAGCTGCGCGACGAGGGCCTGCTGAAGCTGTTCTTCGCCGACGAGCTGAGCACCGAGCAGCTGCGTGAGCGCATCGAGGTCCTGCGCCGCAGCCATCAGCGGGCGATCGAACGGCTGCGGCAGATCGAGCCGATCGCCCGCACCCGGCCGAGCGCGCTGCTCACCCAACGCCACGGCCTGGCCTTGCACACCGCCGCGCTGCAGTGGTGCGATCAGATCACCGACGAGCTGAGCGCGGCGGATCCCACGGGTGCGGCGGCCGCGGCGCTGCGGACGATCCTCTAGCCCCGGTCGGGGGCGGTTGGCCGGCGCGCCGCTCGCGGGGCGACCGGGCGGCCGGTCGGCCGGTCAGGGGCGGCGCGGGGTGGGGACTCGGGCACTGGCTTGGCTCTCGGCGGCGGGGTCGGGACTCGGGCACTGGGTTGGCTCTCGGCGGCGGGGTGGGTGTGGCGAGGAATCCTCCGTGGTGATCAGTTTCTCGCCAACCCCCTCGGTGGGCGAGCCCAACCCACGGGGCGTGTGGCGAGGAATCCTTCGTATTGACTAGCTTCTCGCCAACCCCCTCGCGGATCGCCGCGAAGTGTTGCGGCGGTGTGCCATCCGAGTCGCGATGCACACGCAGCGGTCACGCGACCGTCACGGAACCGCGCCGCACGGTGCCCACCCCGCCCCAGCACCAGCCGTCTCGCCGGCCCACGGCCCCACAGCCGGGTGCGCCGCTCGGTCGTCGCCCGCTTTCCGAGCCGGGGTGCTAACAAGCTGGACTCTCGGAGGCGGGGGCAAGCCGGCGGGTCACGCGGGCGGCGGGGGCACGTGCTCGTGCAGCCAGCGCCCGGCCCGCAGCAGCGCGGCATCGCCCTCGGTCGGGCCGATGAGCTGCACGCCGATCGGAAGCCGGTCGGGCGTCCACGCGAGGGGCAGCGCGAGACACGGAAAACCAAGCAGCGTCCACGGCCGGCACGGCAGCGGATCGCCGGTGTAGCTGAGCCCGAGCGGCGGCGGGTCGAGCGCGCTCGGGGCGAGCAGTCCGTCCAGGCCGGCGAGCTGGGCGGTCCACCGGCCGCGCCCCTCGTCGGCGACGAGGAGGGCGGCGGCGTGCTGCTCGGGCGTGACCTCGCGCGCCGCCTGCAGGTAGTCGCGTAGCTCCTCGCTGAACCCGTCGGGCGCGCGTAACAGATCCGGTTGCAGCGCCGCCGCGGTCTCCCGTCGCTGCACGACCTGCTGGGCCTGCGCGAGACCGTCGAACGAGCTTGAGTCAACCTCCTCGATCACCACGCCCAGCCGCTCCAGCGTGGCCAGCAACGCCTCGATGGCCGTGCGCGCCACCGGCTCGAGTTGGGTCCACGGCGCGCGCGCGAAGCCGAGCCGGGGTGGACGGGTCAGTGGCGCGAGCGCGTCGCTCAGATCGAGCGGGCGTCCGGATCGCAGCGTCGGCTGACCGGCGATCGGAGTCGTGAGTACGTCGGTGATGAGCACCACGTCCGGCACGCCGCGCGCAAAGACGCCGGGCGTGTCGAGCGTCGCGCTGGTGGAGAGGATGCCCGCGGTCGAGATGGCTCCGTGCGTCGGCTTGTAACCGACGACGCCGCAGTACGAAGCCGGCCGCACGATCGACCCCGCCGTCTGAGTGCCAGTGGCGACGGAGACCATGCCGGCCGCGACGGCCGCCGCCGACCCACTCGAGGACCCACCCGGCGTCCGTCGGGGGTCAATCGGGTTGCGCGTGTCGGCCGGATGCATGCAGGCGAACTCGGCCGTCTTGGCCTTGCCGATCACGATCGCGCCGGCGCGACGCAGCAATGCGACCGCTACCGCGTCCGCGGTCGGCCGATGATTCCGGTACAGCGGGGAGCCGTAGCGGGTCGGCAGGTCCTCGGTATCGAAGGCGTCCTTTATGCCAATCGGCAGTCCCCGTAGCGGCAACCGCGCGGCGTGTGCCTCGGCCAGGCCGTCGAGCTCCGCGGCCCGGGCGAGGGACGCATCGGCCGCGAGCTCCTCCCAGGCGTGCAGGGTCCCGTCAAGCGCCTCGATGGCCGCCAGGCAGGACTCCGTCGCCTCGACGCAGGACAGCTCACCCACGCGGAGCGAACGGAGCAGTTCCTCCGCGGTCGGTGGCGGGGTTCCCATGGGCCAGCGCATCCTGACATCCGGGCGGTGCGGCTGTCCGCCTCCCGCGACGCGGAGACGCGTCAGCGCGCTCGGGCCAGCGTATGATCGGCGCGACGGCGCGCGCAACCGGCGGCGCGCGCCATGGTGCATGCCGCCCGGGCGGCGGGAACCCGCCGCGAGCGGACCCGAACCACCGGAGGAGACGACATGAAAGTGATCGGCGCGGGCCTTCCCCGCACGGCGACGAGCACACAGATGATCGCGTTCGAGATGCTGGGCTTCGGCCCCTGCTACCACATGCGCAACCTGCTCGCCGACCTCGAGCACGGCATCCCCCCATGGGAGCAGGCCGTCGCCGGAAATGCTGACTGGGAGGGCATCTTCGGCGACGCGCAGTCGTCCTGCGATTGGCCCTCGGCGGCGTTCGCCAAGGAGCTGTCGGAGTACTACCCGGAGGCGAAGGTCGTTCTCACCGTCCGCGACGCGGCGGGCTGGGTGCGCAGCATGCGCGACACGGTGTGGGCCATCTATTTCGGCGGCTCGATCATGAATCACCTGAGCGAGGTCCGCTACCAGATCGATCCGGGTTGGAAGAGCTTCATCGACCTGATGAAGGCGATGATCTGGGAGGGCGACGCGGCGCTCTCGGGTGACACCTTCAGCGACGAGGGCTTCGCCGATCTGTTCAACGCCTACACCGCGAAGGTCGAGGCGGAGATCCCGGCCGAGCGGCTGCTCGTGTGGAATCCGCGCGACGGGTGGGAGCCGCTGTGCGCCTTTCTCGAGGTCGCCGTGCCGGACGCGCCGTTGCCGCGGGTCAACGACACGTCGGCATTCAAGGAGGGCATCCTCGGCGGGGCCGTCGCCGCGCTGAACGGGTGGTGGGACCAGCGCGAGGCGCCCACGGGTGGGCTGCACGGGGCGGAGGTCACCCAGGCGCCGGCGAGCTGAGAGCGGGCGCGGTCACCGCCGCGGTCGGGTCCCCGCCGATCCGCCTGAGTCCGTCTTGATACCAACCCCGATCGGAAAGCCGGCGACCACCGAGACCTGACGGATGTCCGGTCGCGGTGCGCCCGGCGGGTGGGCACCCGTTCGCGCCGTTTCGTGACGGTCGCGTGACGTGCCCGCGTGCGTCCTGGCGCGCAGCGGCGCGTCGCTGTAACACTCGCGGCGATTCCCGAGGGGGTGTGGCGAGAACCTGGTCAGTGCGAAGGATTTCTCGCCACACGCCCCTCCGCCGCCACGCGCGGCCCGGGGGGTTGGCGAGATTCTGGTCACCCAGGAGGATTTCTCGCCACACGCCCCCCGCCGGCGGCCGAGAAGCCCGCTCCGGGACCCCGGAACCCGCGCCGGGAACCCACCCCACGAAACCCTGGTCGCCCCCCGGGAACCCGCGC
>Ga0302314_10008988_pt1 | contig 17709 bp, 18 predicted proteins | sample III_Palsa_N2_3_FD_200533 | JGI IMG/M metagenome (GOLD analysis project Ga0302314, IMG submission 200533) | Peat permafrost microbial communities from Stordalen Mire near Abisko, Sweden - III_Palsa_N2_3 | ecosystem: Environmental > Terrestrial > Soil > Palsa > Peat permafrost | place: Sweden...
CCAACCATGAGCTCTCGCTCTGGCCAAATCCGCCACGGAACCCTCAGGCCCGCGGACGGGGGTAGTACATCTTTAAATGCACTGGCTTTTAGCACACTGTTGAGTTCTCAAGAAACAGACGCACACCTGCGCGAAATTCGCATTTCGCGTCCGGGGCTTATCTCATTTTTGCCGACCTCTGCGGGCTGGCTTGGCTACACTACCCGGTCCGTTCGATCCGGTCAAATCGGCGGTTCCGGTTTAATCCGGACCCGTTCTTGACCTTCAAAGGCACTGTGGCCTTTCGTTCTTCCCGGTGGCACCAGCTTACCGGCCCTATGGAGTGGTACGACACATGCACACGGATCTCTTGCTGTCACTTCAGCCGCTTGGGCTCAGATGGTGGTCTGGTTCACCGGTCGCAGGTCGATGACCTGCTCCTCCGTGGCCACCGTGACCGGCAGTGGCGCCCGGGCGAACCGCCGCGCGATCTCATCGAGTTCGTCATCGGTGCGGTCGGGCTGGTGATGGAACAGCACGACCTGGCGAGCCCCAGCCCGGCGGGCCAGCCCGACCGCGTACTCGGCGGCGGCGTGGCCGAACGCGGCCTGAGCGGGCACTTCCTCGGCCAGCAGCTGAGCGTCGTGGATCAGCACGTCGGCTCCGGCGGCGAGCTCGAGAGCGGCTGAGTGGTACTCACCCCAGCCGTCCGGGCCCGGGCCTAGCGCGGTCGGGCAATGATCGGTGACGTAGGCGACGGCTGAGCGGCCGTCGCTGACCCGGTACCCGATGGTCCGGCCTCCCTTGTGCGGGATCTCCCGGGCCTCGATCGTGAAGCCCCCGGCCCGCAGCTGACCGGGGGAGATGGCCTGAAAGCGCCAGCGGCCGCGCAACTGGGCCGGGGAGATCGGGAAGTGCGGTGGAGACATCGCCCGGCTGAGCAGCTGCTCAGCGCCCGTGCCGTCCTGCTGATCCGGCAGCAGCAGGGTGACCTCAGCGTTGTCATGGTCCCCGCCGCGAAAGAACGGCAGTCCCTGGACGTGATCCCAGTGCAGGTGAGTGAGCAGGATGGTCCCGGCGAACGGCTGGCCGTGCAGCAGCGCGGTGACCTGGCGTATCCCCGTCCCGGCGTCGAGGATTACCGTCGGCGGCGCATCGTCATGGGCGATGGCGACGCATGAGGTATGACCGCCGTAGCGGACGAAGCTCGAGCCGGACGCGGGCGTCGACCCCCGCACACCGCAAAAGTGCAGTCGCACGAGCCCAGCCTAGCGATTTGATTCTGATATATCGTTTGCGGTTCTGTGGGGGGACTGACGTGACGTGCGGTAATTCGCGCTGCCCTGGTCGGGCGCGGGCCTAGACGAGCAGCCCCGGATGAAGCTGCTCGACGACGAGGAGCGCCATCGCCGCCGAACGCGGGCAGGCCGGCTGCTGTCGATCGCCCGGGTCGCCGGGCTCGACGGCTGATCAAGGCGGCCTACTAAGACGGTAAGCCGGCTATGCGCTGGCACAGCCAGGCCAGCGACAGCGGATACCGGTAGTCGATGCCCGCATGCGTGGCGTCGAACAGCTCGAACCGGATCACGTCCGGTTCGACCCCCACGTCGAGCAGCGCTGACCGGAAGGCCGCGGCCCCGACGTCAAGGTAGAAGTCGTCCCTGGTCCCGGCGTCGATCCAGATGCCGCGCAGCCCGCGCAGGGCGTCGGCGTACCGCGGTGCCATCCGCACCGGGTCCCAGTCCAGCCAGCGCTGCCATACGTCCGGCCGGAGCACGCCGGTGACCGGGTCGAACGGCAGCTCGGGCGTCCCGTCGCCGGCGGCGGAGAAGCACGCGGCCACGCCGAGCAGCCCGATCAGGTCCATGTCCTCCGGCTCGGTGAACGAGACCCGGGACCGGAAGCCGTCCCACCACCGGAAGATGTCCCCGTCGTACTTGCGCAGGTGCCGGACGGCGGCCGGGAACTCCGGGATGTAGGAGTACTCGTAGAGCGCGTCGCCCGCGTGGGTCGCGAGCGCGCCGAACAGGTCGGGCCGCAGCATCGGCGTGATCATCGCGCCGAACCCTCCGCTTGACTTCCCCATGATCGCCCGGTGCGCGGCGTCGGGGATCGTCCGGTAGCGCGCGTCCACGAAGGCCACGACCTCGTCGCACAGGTACGAGTGATAGCGCCCGGTACCGGGCGAGTCGACGAACTGGCTGCCGCCGTAGGCGGTCCAGGCGTCCACGTACGCGACGATCGCGGGCGGCGCGGCGCCCCGCGCGAACATCGCGTCGGCGGTCTCGGGGAACGGCTGGCGGAACGCCACCCGGTTCCGCCACATGGCCACGTGCCCGGTGTACCCCTGGATCACGTACACGACGGGGTACGCCCGGTCCTCATCGCCGTAGCCCGGCGGCGTGTAGACCAGCAGCGGCCGCTCATGCGGATCCCCCAGCGGATTGCCGCGCAGCAGCTCGCCGCTGATCACGTGCTCGTCCATCCGCCCGGCTAGCTCGGCGCTCCACGGCATCATGCTCAAGATCATCGCACCGAACGGTCCCGTGCTCCGCCTCCACCCTCCATTGCCCCGCCCACCCGAGAATGAACAATGACCGGCAGGCGTTGAGACCACCCTGCAGACCTGGGAAGCCCTTCAGTCGCGCCGCAACGTACGGTCCTTTACCGATCGCGAGATCCCGGCGGAAGCCCTGGACCAGATCCTCGAGGCGGGCCGCCGTGGTGATCGGTCCCGCTGACGACAATGAATTCCACCGGGCACAGTTCGACCTCGGCCAGGCGACGATGGCCATGACGATCGCGGCCACCGACCTGGGCATCGGCAGTTGTCACGCGGGCGTCACCGACCTGGGACTCGCCCGCGACCTGCCCGGTTTTCCCGACGACCGCGACTGGGCCTTCCTCCTGTCGCTCGGCTATCGGGCTGACCGGACGCTCACCCCGGTCAAGAACCCGAAGCGGCGGCCGTTCAGCGAGGTCGTGCACCGCGACCGCTGGTAGGTCGCGGTCCGGGCGCCTCCGCCCCGGGTCAGAGTCGGATCAGAGGCGGGTCAGAGGCGGGAGGTGAGCTCGGCCACGATGTCCGCGGCCGGCTGCGGCGCGCGCGCGAGCGCGACGCTCTGCCCGGCCCACATCGAGAGCGCTTCGATGTCCCCGGTCGTCCCGGCCATCGGCGGCGCCGGCTCGTAGCGAACGATGGCCTCGCCCGAGGCGAAGTGCGCGATCACGTCGCCCGTCCCGGGCCGCTGCGCGAGCGGGGGGCGGCCCGCGGACTCCCACGCGTCGGCGGTTGAGTTGCGGAGCGCGCGGTGGGGAGAGTCCGGCCACCCGACCGAGTACAGGTTGGGATACCGCTGCGGATCGGTCTCGGCCGCGGCGATCAGGCGGCGCTGGTAGTCCTCGTGGATCGGCATCTCCTCGGCCAGCAGGAACCGGGTGCCCACCCACGCGGCCTGGGCGCCGAGGGCGAGCACGGCGGCGACTCCGCGGCCGTCGCCGATCCCGCCGGCCGCGATCACCGGCACCGGCGCTACCGCGTCCACCACCGCGGGCACCAGCGGCAGGGTCGCGACGGTGCCCCACACGTGCCCGCCGGCCTCCCAGCCCTGGGCCACGATCACGTCCACGCCGGAATCGACGGCCCGCCTGGCCTCCTCGGCGCTGCCCACCGTGTGCAGGACGACCGCCCCGGCGTCGTGCGCCCGCTGGACGTAGCCGCTCGGGTCACCCATGAAGAACGAGACAATCCGCAAGCCCGCCTCGAGGGCCTGGTCGAGACGGGCGTGCCGGTCTTCGGTGAGCACGAGGTTGCCGCAGAACGGCCGCGTGGTCAGCGCGGCCGTCTCCCTGACCACCGCGCCGACGTCTTCGGACCAGGTCAGCGTCAGCATGCCGAGCGCCCCGGCGTTCGCTACCGCCGCGGCCAGCTGCGGAACCGCGACCATGGGGGCCAGGACGATCGGCTGCTCGATCCCGAGCCGCTCGCACAGCGGCGTGCGCATCGCTCACCCCTTCTTGCTGGCCGGCGGTTCGTACGAGTTCGGCATCGACCCGGGGGCCCGCCGGTCCCAGCCGTGGAAGTGCGAGAAGTCGCCCGCGTCCCAGGCTTCGCGGAGCCCCGGGGCGCTCAGGTCCCAGTCCGGGCGGATCTCGCTGCTGGCCGCGCGCAGGTCCTGCCACAGCTCGTAGAACGACGGCCGGCCCCAGAACCAGTAGCCGTTGTAGACGCTGTGGATGATCAGCCCCGGCTTGAGCACCAGGGTGTGCGGGATCATCGGGTTGTGCTCGGGGTCGGTGTACTCGGCGATGTCGAGGTCCTGCTGGACGGTACGCCCGGGATCGGACAGGAAGGGCCACTGGGCGCCGACCGACGCGCGGAACTCCTGCAGGACGTGATGGTCGTCGGTGGCGATGGTCGCGACCTGGGTGTAGGCCACCGCGATCTTCGCGTAGTTGGCCGCCAGCTCGAGGTGCTGCTGGTGCTCTTTCGGGCAGTAGTTGCCGCGCGCCAGGGTCAGGACCAGCGGATCGCGGCCCTGCAGCTCGCTGAGCGTGCGCACCGTGCCGGTGTGGTCCGGGAGAGCGTAATCGGGGAAGGTGCCGCCAGGTCTGATGTCAGGACGCATACGAACCATCCTCGTACCCCGGCCCGTCCCGTCGCGCCCGTCACCACCACTGGTGGACCAGGGTCGGCCACGGGCGCGACCGGCTCCCCAAGCCACGACCGTAGACACCAGCACCGTCCCGCGACCGAAGAGCCCACGATGGCCATGCGCAGGTATCCGGCTCAGTACCGCGCGCTCGCGGGCTTCCTGGTGGCCAGCACGGTCTTCGTGGCGGTCTTCGTCGCGCTGGTCCTCAGCGCCTTTCACGCGCCGAGACCGCATGACCTTCTGGTGGCCTCGGGCACCAGCGCGCGGCTGCTGGTCACGCAAGCCGGGGGCGTGCGCTCCACGTTCGAGCGCCGCGAGGAGTCACCGGCCGACGCGATCCTGCACGCGGCCGGCCTCTACGCCGCGGCCGACCCGGCCAGCCCGCCGGTCATCGTGGCCGGCCGCTCTCATCACGCCATGCACCACGTGCTCGGCTCAGTCCCGGTCCGGCTGCTTAACCAGTCGCCCTACCCGGTGGTCACCATCGAGTGACCGGTCAGCGGACGAGCCGCGGGCCTGGCGGGCCGTCTCCAGTCCCAGGCCGCGGCTCCCGGCGATGATCACGACGGTCTTCCCCGAGAGGCTGCTCATCGCTTTCTCCCTCACAGGTCAAGCACGATGTCGGTGGCGGGCCGGGCGCAGCAGATGAGTACCTGGCCGTCCGCCGGGAGCTCGAGCGGGTCCGGTGAGTAGGCGATGTTCCCGGACAGCAGCGGGGTGACGCAGGTGTGGCAGACGCCGGTGCGGCAGCTCCAGCGGGTGGGGACGTCGCACGCGTCGGCCAGGTCGAGCACGTTGGGCCAGTCGGCCGACGGCGCGGTGATGCCGCTGCGGGCGAAGGTGACGAGCGGCCCGGCGCCGGGCGGGCCGGGCGGCTGGTGCGGCGGCTTGCTCTCCTGGGCGGTGATTCCCGGGCGGACGGCGGGCAGCGACCCGAACAGCTCGGTGTGGATCGCCGCCGGGCCGAGGCCGATCGCGGTCAGGGCGTCACGCATGTCGGCCATGAACGACGCGGGCCCGCAGACGTAGGCGTTCGCGCTGGGCGGCAAGGCGAGCCCGGCCAGCGCCTCCTTGGTGAGATGCCCGGGAGCGGCGTGGGCCTCGTCGCGCTCGGCCTCGGTGGCCGCGCTGTAGAACACGTGCTCGCTCGTGTTCGGCAGCCCGGCCAGCAGGGCGTGGGCCTCGGCCGCGAAGGGGTGCTCACGCGGCCCGCGTGCCCCGTACAGCCACCAGATGACCCGCTGACTGCGGGCCGCCGCGAGCTGGTGCAGCAGGCCGAGGACCGGCGTGACGCCGATGCCGGCCGAGACCAGCAGGACCGGCCCGTCACCCCCGTCGAGGACGAAGTCGCCGCGGGGCGCGGCGACGTCCAGGGTCTCGCCCGGCCGCAGGTCGCCGTTCAGGTAGCCGCTGACGACGCCGTGCGGTTCCCGCTTGACGCTGATCCGGTAGGTGCCGGCGTCGGCCGTCGAGGACAGCGAGTAGCTGCGGATCGGGGCCGGCTGCCCGGCCTCGCTGATCCGCAGCGTGAGGTACTGGCCGGCCGGGGCCGCCGGGAGGGCGGCGCCGTCGGCGGCGGTGAGGTAGATCGAGGACACCTGCTCGGTCTCCCGGACGACCTGGGCGACGCGCAGCTTCCGGAAGCCGGGCCAGGCCGGCCCGGGATCGGGGGTAGGGGCGGTGCCGTCAGCCGCGGACAGCAGGTCGCGGAACGAGCCCTGCCAGCCCGGGCTGAGGGCCGGGATCCGCAGGGCGGTGCGCAGCTTCCGCTCGTCGCGGTCGGGGAGGTAGAGCAGCGCGTCGGTGTCGGCCACCGACAGGGCGCCGGGACCGGTCTTGGTCTTGACGATCGGGTCGCCCGCCTGGATGTGTCCTTCGGTGATGACGCGCATGTAGAAGCCGGGGCGGTGATGGCTCACCAGCAGCGCGGGCAGCTCGGGCTCGCCGAAGCGCATGCCGACCCGGTAGCAGGTGACGCGGGGCTGGGTGACCTCGAACTCCGCCTCGCCGATGCGGTACCGGTCGCCGATGCAGACCTCGTCATCGGGCAGGCCGTCGACGGTCAGGTTCTCGCCGAACTGGCCGTAGGAGAGGTCGTCGCGCCCGAAGTGCCGCCGCCAGTGCTCGTAGGAGTCGATCTGGTAGACGAGCACGGCCCGCATCTCGCCCCCGTGGCCTTGCGTGTCGCCCTGGCCGTCGCCGTCGATGTCGAGGCGGCGGACCATCCGCGGCCCGGTGACCGGCGCCTTCCAGACACCCGTGTAGACGGTCTCCCCGTGCCAGGGCACGTTCTTGGGCATCCCGACATTGACCGACAGCAGCACCGGCACGCTGCGCTCCTTCAGTGAAGCTGGACCCGGCTCGACCAGGCCAAGCATCCCGCCGGGCACCGGCCGATCGCGCCCGGGACTGTCCCTGGCTCGACCGGCCACCCGGGGAGTGAGAATAAGCAGGACATGATTATCCCCACGACAGACTGGCGGATCACAGGTGAACGAGGCAGCGGATCGTGACGCCACCACCCGGGCCCGGATACAGGAGCACTGGCAGGCCTCCGAGAGCGGGGACGCCGACACCGAGCACGCCATCTACGCCGCTGACGCCGTCCTCGACTACCCTCAGTCCGGCGAGCGCTTCCGCGGCCGGTCAACCATCCAGGCCCAGCGCGGCGGCAATCCGGCCGACCGGCACTTCCGCATCCTCCGCATCCGCGGCACCGGCGACCTGTGGGTCAGCGAGTGCGTCATCACCTACGACGGCGCCCCCACCTACTCGGTCAGCCTCATGGAGTTCGCCGACGACCGGGTAACCCACGAGACCCAGTACTTCGCCGACCCCTTCCCGGCGTCCCCGGCCCGGGCGGCCCTGGCCGAATTTATCCCCGACCGCGAGCGGTAGACTCAGCCCGCCACAGCCGCACCGCATGCGCCCGCTACTTGCCCTACCTTGAGAAACTTGGTCGCATCCACCGATATCGTGTGGCGAAACGACGGTGCGGAAGACTGGAATGGGCATGATTGGCCGGGTTGACGCGTACCAGCGGCGGCACCGCTGGGCGGGACTGCCGCTCGCGGTGATCTACAAGTTCTTCGACGATCAAGGCACCTACCTGGCCGCGCAGATCACCTACTACGGTATCGTGTCGCTGTTTCCCCTGCTGCTGCTCCTGACCACGTTCCTCGGGTACGGCCTGCACGGCAGCCAGCACTTCCAGCGGCAGGTGCTTGACTCCGCGCTGGCTCAGTTCCCGGTGGTCGGCGACCAGATCGCCAGGAACATCCACTCATTCCACGGCAGCGTGCTCGGCCTGGTCATCGGCATCGTGGGCTGCCTGTACGGTGGCCTGGGCATCGTCCAGGCCACCCAGAACGCGCTGAACAAGGTCTGGGGCGTGCCCCGCAACGCCCGCCCGAATCCGATCAGGGCCCGGCTGCGCAGCCTGCTGCTGCTGGCCGCCGGCGGCGGCAGCGTCATCGTCAGCACCGTGCTGACCGCGCTGGGCGCCGCCGCGAACGACTACGTCGTCGGCGTCGGCCTCAGCCTGCGGGCGACGGCCACCGTGCTGGCGGTCGCGCTGAACGTGACGCTGTTCCTGGTGGCGTTCCGGGTACTGACCGCCCCGCACGTCACCATCAAGGAGGTTCGCGCGGGCGCGATCGCCGCCGCCGTGATCTGGCAGGCCCTGCAGCTAGCGGGCGCCTTGCTGCTCGGGGACAAGCTCAAGGGGGCCACCGCCACCTACGGCCTGTTCGCGATCGTTCTCGGCCTGCTCGCCTGGGTCTACCTCGGGGCGATCACCGTGGTGATGTGCGCCGAGTTCAACGCGGTGCGCGCCCGGGGGATGTGGCCGCGGAGCCTGCTCGCGCCGTTCACCGACAACGTGGAGCTCACCGTCGGCGACCAGCGGGCCTACGCCTCGTACGCCAAGACCGAACGGCACAAGAGCTTCGAGCACATCGACGTCCGCTTCGACGAGCCCCGGCGGCCGCTCCCGGGCAACGAGGCTCCGCACAATGGGGCTCCACACGACGAGGTCAAGCACAACGAGGACGCCGAGCGCCACGAAAGCCGGCCCCCCGTCGTGTTACCCGATCGGGCGTCATGACAGGCCGCCCCCGATCCGGGATGCTGTTGGTGCGACAGTCCGCGAGCTGATGACGCCGTGGTGCCCGGCCTCACAGCCGGTACCGTGTGCCGATTCGCTGGGGGGCAGCTCCCGGGGGGGAGTTTGGTTGTCCTGGGCCGGTAACTGGCCCGGGGCACCCAGGCTAGGAGGATGGGCCTCGGCGCGGGCGAACGACTGGTACGGCAGGATCTCGCCCGGCTTGATGACGCCGTCCTCGATCGCCCGGGCGAGCAGCGCGTCCTTGCTCGGCGCGGTCCGCCCGGTGGCCGCGTACTTGGCCCGCGCGCGGCTGATGTACTGCCTGACCGTGTTCTCGGTGATCGACATGCGCCGCCCGACCGAGGCCTTGGACATGCCCTGGAACCACAGCAGCAGGGCCTGTTGCTCCTGCTGCGACAGCGTCGGCCGGTCCGGGCGCTGGTCGGAGAGCATCGCCCGGGCCTGGGAGCGGGTCACGTACGGCCGGTCGGCCGCCGCCGCGAGCACGGCCTCGACCAGGTGCTCGCTGCCTTCCTCCTTGGACACGTAGGCGTGCGCCCCGTTGTCCAGCGTCTCCATCACGATCGCCGGATCGCTGTGCCCGGAGAAGGCCACCACCCGGTAGCCCGCCGCCACCAGCCCGGGGATCTGGGCGGTGACCAGCTCGCCGGAAAGCTCCAGGTCCAGGATGATCACGTCGGCGGCCGGCCGCGGACCGGCGCGGAGCCCGGTCAGGTCGCGCCCGGTGTGCGCTAGCTGGACCCGCTGGCCTGGGTCGGAGCGGATCCAGGACGCCACCCCCTCGGTGACGACCGGGTGGTCCTCGATGATCGCGACCGTCACCTGCTGTTCCATCGCGCCTCCGCCCAGAGCATGCCGGCGTCTTGCTGCTGTTCGATGGCGACCCCCTGGCCGCCCGCGGGCAGCAGGACGACCGCGCCGGTATCGGCGACAAAGCTAACGGCTACTCCGCCGGTCACCACGGCCAGGGTGATCCGTGCCTGGCTGTGCGCGGCGGTCAGGATCGCGATGGCGGCGTCGGTGATCACCCGCCGGGTCAGGGCGGGCACCGGCGGCAGCAGCCCGGCCGTCTCGATGTCGACCGCGATACCGCGCCGCTCGGCCACGTCGGCGCTGGCGTGCAGCTCGTGCACCAGCGAGCTGGCTACGTCGTCGCCCTCGGCCAGCAGCCGGCGCAGCCGGGCCGCCTGGACCGCGCACCGGTTGCGCAGCCGCGGGTCGCCCGGGTCGGCCGTCCCGGCGGCCAGCTCGGCGACCAGCGGGACGGCGCTCTCCTGCAGCGCCAGCCAGCGGTCGTGCCGGGCTTCCTGTATGACCGCCGCGGTGGCGGCCCGCTCGCGCGCGGCCTCCTCGCTCCGGGCCGCCGCGGCGGCCTGGCCGGCCGCGATATCCAGCGCCCTGACCCCGGCGGCGACGGCCACCTGGCCGCCGGTCGACCAGGCCAGCACGGCGAGGAACCCGGCCAGGCCGGTGCGGCTCAGCCCGTCCCACGCCTGCACGCCCAGGGTGGCCAGGGCCTCGGCGGCCAGGAACACAGCGAGCTCGCCGAACCGGCGGCGGACCAGCACGAGCACGCCGGTCCAGCCGGCGCTGCCCCACGCCCAGTTGTCCGCTAGCATGTGGGCGGCCGGGCTGGCCGCCGCCGATGCCGTACTGGCGGCCAGCGCGATAATGGCCACCGCCCAGGCCGAGCGCCAGGTGATCGTTCCCCGCAGCACCAGGACCGATCCGGCGCTGATCGCCAGGGCCATGATCAGCCACAGGGCGCCCTGGAAGGCGAACGAGCCGTAGGCCGACCGGTGCTGCAGCAGCTGCCCGCCCCCGCCAGCCAGATGCCAGCCCGCGACCAGGAAGACCACCCCGACGGTGAAGGCCCGCTGGTAGCGGCCGGACAGCATGGTCGTTGGCTGTGTTGGCTGTGTTGGCTGCGTCGGCTGTGCTGGCGGCGCCGTCGTCGGCGGCACGGCGGTCATGCCGGCCAGCTCACGGTGACGGTGGTGCCCGCGCCGGGACGGCTGGCGATCGCGGCCCGGCCGCCGGCCGCCAGCATCCGGGCGGTGATCGACTCGCGGATGCCCCGCCGGGACGGTGGGGTGGCGGCCGGGTCGAACCCGCGGCCGCGGTCGGTGATCTTGACGACCGCCCAGCCTTCGCCGCCGGTGAGGGTCACCTCCGCCTCGCCGGTTCCGGCGTGCTGCTCGACGTTGCGCAGCGCCTCGCCGACGCAGGCGACCAGCTGATCCGCGACCGGAGAGGGCAGCGTGACCGGGACGAGCTTCAGCCCCACGGCCAGGTCATCGGTGCTGGCCGCGGCCAGCTCCAGCTTCGGGCTCAGGTCGGTCAGCGTCAGCCCGTCTGGCTCATCGGGAACGTCCGCGAGCCCTTGCAGCACCCGCAGGTCCCCGGCGGCCTGCGCGGTCAGCGCCGGGGACGGCCGGGCGAAGGAGCCGGCCGCCACCATGGTCAGGGTGGACAGGACGGTGTCGTGCAGCTGGCGGTGCTGCTCGCGCTCATCGGCCCGCCGGGCCTCCTCGGACCGGAGCTCCCGCTCGGTGGCCAGGCTGGCGGCGACCACCGTATCCGCCTGCCGGGCGCCGCCGCGGATCACCGCCACCAGCCCGGCGACGACGGCCGTCTCCACCGCCAGCAGCCAGCCGTCGAGCAGGCTGCCGGCGCCGAGCCCGTAGGCGATGACCACGACCACGGCCCCGGGCAGCGCCAGCCGCGGCCGCAGCGCGATCTGCATGATGTAGATCGACGTGCAGGCCAGCGGGAGCATCCAGGTGGTGTTGTCCTTGATCAGCACGGCCGGGACCAGGTGCTGCTGGGCGAGCGCCAGCGCCGAGATGACCGCGGTGTCCGCCACCACCAGCGTCGGTGTCAGCCCGGACCGCCAGATCCGCCAGGTGAACAGGGCCGACCACAGGCACAGCGCGGTCAGCGGCCCGGCCAGCCACCAGCCGGAGATCCGCTCGGTCGCGGCGAGCACGGCTACCGCGGTGAACAAGACCGCGCCGCCGAGGCGCAGGCCGACCGCGTACCAGCCGGCCAGCCGGTGCAGGGCGCGGTCGGATGGCCCGTCTACCCACGGGGCGCGCGCCCGCCTGCGGCGGCTCGCGGGGGGCGCGACCTGCTCCCCGACGTAATCTGCGGCCGGCTTCACCGGACCAGTATGCGGCAGGACTACGCCCAGGAACGGTAACGTTTCAACATTTGCGCCGCCCGCGACGACCTGCGGTGCTTTATCCCCGGCCGATCAGGCCGGGGGCAGCGCGAGCCAGTCCGGCCAGGTGATGTCCCGGCCCAGGTACCGGGGCCGCCGAAACGGCCAGTCGGCGGCGATCCACCGGGGCACGAGCGCGTCAAGCGCGCGCTCGGTCTCGCCGCCGGTCAGGTCGTCGACCACCCACCAGGAGACCTCGCCGTCGGAGCCGGCCCGCTCGGGCGGGTCGATGTAGACGCACCCGAGGATCGCCGTTTCTTCCTCGTCGAGCAGCGCGTAGTTGAAGGACTGGTGCGCGGCTATCTCCCGCTCGTGCCGCAGCAGGTCGAGGCGGTCCTCTTCGACCGTCATCGTGGCCGGGGGCCAGGCCCAGGCCGGGCCGAAGATCTCCCACAACCGCTCACGCGAGCCCATCACCGCGGGGTAGTCGATCGCGACATCCGCCTCCCGTATCGGCCGCAAGTGCAGGGCGGTACCCGGCACCGGGATGCGGACGGGATGAACGAAGTCGTCAGGCAGCCAGCTCATAGAGCCCGAGGCTACCGCCGTCCAAGACACCGAGCCGGACCTCATCCTAGCCTGAATCCAGTTAGGCTAACTGGATTCAGGCTAGGATGATGGCATGCCCAGCGCCACCGTCCCGCCCGTCAAGCCGGCCGTCGTTTTCGATCGCGTCCACGAGTGGGACGACCTCGCCGCTTTCACGACCGACGGTGCCCCGGGTCTTCGGATCGGGATCGTGCGCGGGCGGCGCCGGCACGGGAAGTCGTTCCTGCTCGAGCACCTGTGCCGGGCGGTTGGCGGCGCGTACGTCCTGGCCCTGCAGGAGAGCCGGTTCATGGCGCTGAACCACTTCTCGGTCGCGCTGAGGGAACCTCTCGGCTTCCCGGCCGGCCGCTTCAGCGACTGGGTGTCGGCGCTCGACACCGCGGTCGAGGGACTGACCCGCGCGGGCGTCCGGCTTCTGGTGCTCGACGAGTTCCCTTACCTGGCGGCCAGTTCACCGGAACTCCCGTCGGTGCTCCAGGCGCTGTACGACAGGCGGGGACCGGCCAGCGGCTCGCCCCCGTTCCGTATCATCTTGTGCGGGTCCGCGATCTCGGCCATGTCCACCCTGCTGTCGGGGAACCAGGCGCTGCGCGGGCGGGCGGTCATCGACATGCGGATCGGGCCGTTCTCCTACCGGGACGCCGCCGCCTACTGGGGAGCCGACACCGAATCGGCATTCCTCGTCGACGCCGTACTGGGCGGCGCGGCCGGCTACAAGGACATCGTCGGCGCGCCGCCGGGCCGAGACGGGCTCTTCCGCTGGCTGAGCCGCAGCGTGCTGAACCCGTCGCACGCGCTGTTCGCCGAGCCCGACTACCTGCTCGCCGAAGACCCCAAGATCGGCGACCGCTCGATCTACCACACCATCTGGGAGGCGGTCGCGAACGGCGCGACCACCCCAACCCAGATCGGGTCCCTGGCCGGGATGGACGCCAAGTCGCTCACCTATCACCTGACCGTGATGCGCGACGGCGGATTCCTCCGCCACGACCAGGACCTGATGCTGCAGCGCCGGCCGGTCATCACCGTCGCCGACCCGGTCGTCAGGTTCCACAACCTCGTGGTCAAGCCGAACCTGCTCGACTTCGAGATGAGAAACGCGGAGCCGGCCTGGGCACGCTCCCGGGCCACGTTCAGCTCCAAGGTCGAGGGACCCCACTTCGAGGAACTGGCCCGTGAATGGACACGCCGCCACGCGCCCGAGGCGGGCCTGGACGACATCGGCCACGTGGGGACCACCGAAGTAGCCTGCCGCGCACACCGCGGCCACGAGGTAGACGTGATCGCCCTCAGCCGCGGCTCCCTCGCCCGCAGCAAGAACGCGACGATCACCCTCCTCGGCGAAGCCAAGCACACCACCAGGCCGAGGGGAACAGCCGACCTCCAGCGCCTGGAGCACATCGCCGCCCTGCTGGCCGAACGCGGCCACGACGTGTCCGGCACCCAGTACGCCATCTTCTCCCGCTTCGGCTTCAACCGCGAGCTAGCAGCCGCGGCCACCAGCGCCCCCGTCCACCTGCTCAGCCTCGCCGAACTCTACGGAACCTGACGGCATCACCTGCAGCGTTACATTTTGTTCATAAATCTTCATGGTGGCGCAGATTTTTCAACAAAATTCACTCTTTACGAAGACAAATACACAGGTTACTCTCAGGTAGTCCAATTTCGTTACGACCGGTGACAGGCCGCTACCAGCCTGTCCGCTCTCCCGCCGACTGGACCTGGCGTGCGGGAAAGTCACCAGAAACCCGCAGTTATCGACACCCTGAGGAGCCCCGCATGCTACGACGACGCTGGTGTATCCCCCTGGCCGTTCTGGCCCTCGCGCTCGGTCCCGCCCTGGCCGCCGGCAGCGCGTCGGCCGCCACCGCGCGCCCGGACGGGGGGATGCCCATCCGGGCCGGCGGCACGGCCAACGGCGTGCACGGCGGCCCCCGCAACGAGTCATCGAGCACGAACTGGTCCGGGTACGCCGCCGACAGCGGCACCTACACCAGCGTGTCGGCCAGCTGGGTGCAGCCGACCGGCACCTGCACCTCCGCCACCCGGTACTCCAGCTTCTGGGTCGGCCTCGACGGGTACGACAGCAGCACGGTCGAGCAGACCGGCACGGACACCGACTGCGTGGACGGCAGTCCGCAGTACTACGGCTGGTACGAGATGTACCCGGCCGACTCCTTCAACTTCGGCGACACGGTCAAGCCCGGTGACACGATCACGGCGTCGGTCGTCTACGAGGGCAGCAACGAGTACAAGCTCTCGCTGGCCGACAGCACGCAGGGCTGGAGCGTCAGCACCACCAAGACCCTGGCCGGAGCGGCCCGCTCGTCGGCCGAGGTCATCATCGAGGCGCCCTGCTGCACCAACAGCGGCGGCATCCTCCCGCTGGCCGACTTCGGCACCGTGAACGTCTCCGATTCCGTGGTCGACGGTGACCCGATCGGCGACCTCAGCCCGGTGCAGATCATCATGCAGGACAGCAGTGGCAAGGATAAGGACACCGTCTCGTCGCTGAGCGCTGAGGAGAACTTCAGCGCGACCTGGGAACGGGCCAGCTAGCGCCGCTCGTACTCGCGGCCCGATGGCCCGGCACCCGCGCGGTGCCGGGCCATCGCGCTCAGCCGGGGGCCTCGCCCCGCAAGAACTGGATGTAGCGGCCGGCCGAGGTCTCCAGGGCCGCCCGGGCCCCGGAGCGGATGGTCGGGGCCCAGCCACCGTAGATCCGGTCGAACGGGTCGGCCCGGACCGCGGCGAGGATGCCGCGGACCGACCCCTCGGGCAGCGGCAGCCGGTTCGGCGCGCTCCAGACGAAGGTCAGCCGGTCCTCGCCCGGGGTCACGAAGATCGTGTCCCCGGTGAGCAGGGCCCCGGCGCCGCCGGCGCCGTCCGCCCAGTGCACGACCGCGCTCCCGGGGAAGTGGCCGCCGCACTGGATGAGGGTCACCCCGGGCAGCACCGGCAGCCGCTCCCGCCAGGTGCGGATGGCCGGGTCCGGCCGGGTCACCCAGGCGGCATCGGCCTCCGGCACCCACACGTCGGCACCGAAGGCCCGGCCCCACTCGCTCATCGCCCCGTAGAAGTGCGGGTGGCTCGCGGTCACCGCGCGCAGCCCACCGAGCTGCCTGACCCGCTCGATCGCGTCGCCGTCGAGGTAGCCGGGCGGGTCCCACAGCAGGTTGCCCTCCCCGGTGGTGACGATCAGGCCCCGCTGCCCGATGCCGACGGCCGGGGTCACGCCCAGCCCGAACAGGCCGGGCTCCTCGGCCCAGATGTCGCAGTGCCGCCCGTCGCCGGCCAGCCCGGCCGCCGTCGTCCAGCGCTGCCCGGACGGCGGCACCCACTGCCGTTCGTCCGCGCAGATCAGGCAGGACCCCGGCGGGTCGGCGGAATCGGGATAGTGGTTACCGCAGGTCGCGCAGATCCAGGCGGGCACCGTGCCTCCTCAGCAGCCGTGAGCGCAGGCCATCGGGGCGCGGTCGGTGCTGGGGTGCGGTAAGACCACGGTCCGTTCACCTGAGATCTTTCATTCTTTCCCGAACGGGCCGGGGTGACTCCCGCCGACCCGCTCATCGCCCGCCCGTTTGCCCGGCGTGGACCAGGGCCGCGACGAACCGGCTCGTCGGGGCGCCGATGCCGGTGACGTCGTCGTAGCCGCGGGCCTCGGTCAGGCTGCTGTCGAGGCCGAGGGTGTAGACGCAGCGGGGCCCGGGCACGGTCGGGTCGGCGTAGCAGTTCGGCTCGAGCGCGAACGCCGGGGACGCCGCGGCCACGATGTCGCGGATCCCGGCCGTCGGCAGCGTCACCCGGTCGCCCGCGGTGGCGGCCAGGTTGGTTGAAATCGATTCCTCCCCAGCGCACCCGGCCGGCGCCGATGCCCGCGCTCATGACCACGAAGAGAAAACACGCTATACGGTGACAAAGCCTTCGTGATCACGCCGCCGGCCCGGGATCGCGCCCGGAATTAGGTGCGATCCCTGGCCGCTGGCATGATCACGAAAACTTCAGGGTGCTATGACGCCGCGAATCTTTCGCGCTGACCATAGTTTTCGGGATCATGCCGATAAGCTGGATCAATCAATGTGATCACACGGCACAGGAGCCCACGGAGGCGCCGGAGGCCTCCTTAGCCAAGCGGCATTGGGTGATCACGAAGGTTTTATGCAGCTATAAGATTCGTAATTTACGTCGTGAGCGGCAGCAGTACCCGGATCGGGCCGGCGTTTGGCGAGCAATGGCCGGGCAATCGTTAGTTTTCTTACCGGCCGGGTAGTCGGCGGCTATGGATCAGGCTGAGCCAATACGCCTTCTCACTGGGCGATACCGGCTTGGCCCGATCATCGGCAGCGGCGGGATGGGCGCGGTATGGCGGGCGCGCGACGAAATCCTGAACCGGGACGTGGCCGCGAAAGAACTTATCTGGCCACCGCACTTTACTGACGATGAGCGGGAAACCGCACGTCGCCGTGCCGTGCGGGAAGCCCAGATGGCGGGACGGCTCACGCACCCGAATGTGGTCGGCATCTACGACATCGTCGAAGAGGACGGTCGCCCGTGGATCATCATGGAGCTCGTCCCCTGCCGGTCGCTGCGGGACATCGTGCGAGAGGACGGGCCGCTCACGCCGGCCCAGGCCGCCGAGGTCGGCGTCGGTATCCTCGCCGCGCTGCTCGCCGCGCACGCCGAAGGCATCCTGCACCGCGACGTCAAGCCGGCGAACATCCTCGTCAGCCTGCCGGACCGGGTGGTGCTCACCGATTTCGGCATCGCCCGGGCCACCGACAGCCCCACCCTCACCAACGCCGGGATGCTGATCGGTTCGCCTTCCTACATCGCGCCGGAACGTGCCCGGGGCGAGATGGCCACCGCCGCCGGAGACCTGTGGGCGCTCGGCGCCTCGCTGTACACGGCGGTTGAGGGCCGGCCGCCGTTCGACCGGAAGGGCGCGCTCGCCACCCTCACCGCGGTCGTCGTCGACGAGCCGGATCCGGCCTACCACGCCGGGGCCCTGTGGCCGGTGATCAGCGGGCTGCTGCGCAAGGATCCGGCCGAACGACTCGGCGCCGCCGAGGCCGAGCAGATGCTCCTCCACGTCGCGGCCAATGGAGATAGCGCCCTCGCCGTCGCGTCCGCGCCGGTACCTGTGCCTATGTTCGTGCCGCAGGAGTCCGGACCGGAAG
>Ga0302314_10008990_pt1 | contig 17707 bp, 15 predicted proteins | sample III_Palsa_N2_3_FD_200533 | JGI IMG/M metagenome (GOLD analysis project Ga0302314, IMG submission 200533) | Peat permafrost microbial communities from Stordalen Mire near Abisko, Sweden - III_Palsa_N2_3 | ecosystem: Environmental > Terrestrial > Soil > Palsa > Peat permafrost | place: Sweden...
CTCAACGCCGGCGGCCTGTCAGCACGCCCGCGCAACCATGCCGTGCACACAGAAGAGCCCGATCAAGCCGAGCAAAGCCCGTGATGAATTTTTCAGGCTAGATCATTGGGCCGTTGACTGCTCTCGTCATAAAGGTACGGGTGGGCCTCCAGCACGCGAAGAACCTCCCTGTTGTCCTTGCGGTCGGAGTAGATCAACGACATGTTGATCGCGGCGGAGGTGCCCCAAATCGGCCCGGAATCGGCCGCGGCAGCATAGTCCCGCAAGGCCGCGTCCGTATCGCCCAGGGCCTGATAAAGCTTGCCGCGCCAGAAACGGACACCGGGCCCGCCGCCATGATCGATCAGGGCAGTGCAGGCGTCGATGCCCGGGCGGTAAAGGTGCAGTTTGAAGTAAGCGACGCACTCATAGTAATGGTAGCTAGACTCTACATTTCCCTCATAAGACACAGCAGCATCGGTATAGGATACTATTTTTGATAATTGCGACGTAGTGTAATACAATACTGCCAGTCGATCATACAGCTCCGCCAGCGCAACGTCGCGTTCTTCCTCGTCCGGGAAGGGAGTCGTGGCGACATCCTGCACAGCTTGCAAATATTTCTTTTCTGCGTTGTCGTAATAACTGCCGCGGTACCAGACATCGCCGGTCAGTTCGTCCAGCACTATGTTGCCCGCTGCCGACGGATCGCGCAGCATCCGATTGTCGCTGCCGGTCGCATTCGCCGCACGTTGCAGGATTGTTCCAGCGTTCACCTCACCGCCCGGGATCGCGGTGATACTTCCCAGCACCTCCTTCAGCGCGATGCTGAACTCATACTTGTCGACGTTGTTGTAGAGTTTCAGCGCGGTCTCCACGCCATTTTCGAGTTCCGGAGTGACGATCTGCTGCATCGCGCCGACGATGCAAAGCTTCAACGTGTCGGCGTTGCCGCGAGATTCGCCGCAAGTGCGGGCCGAGGCATCGAGCAGATTGGCGTAGAGTTGGAGGCGCAACAGTTGCAGTGGCGAGGTCGGGGGCTCCGGGTCGACAATCTGGCTGACGAAGTCCTGCATGGCCTTCGACGAGCCGCCCCATTTGGGCGACAACAGCCAAAGCTGCCACTGGTAGAGCTGGTAGTACTTCGGGAATTTTGCCACCGCCTCCTTGAACGACTTCTGAAATGCCGACGAGTTGCCGTTGACCGAAAGGATGCGAATGTGCTGCAGCGCGAAAAAGGGATTTTCGGCATCCTGCCGCATCGCCACCTCGGCGTCGGCCGTTGCGAGGGCGATAAAGTGCTGAAAGGCCTCAAGCCGCTCGGCTCCGGTGCGATCGACGGGACTGCCGCTGCTGCGCCGGAACCAAGCTGTCCGCAATTCGTATTCGGCCCGGACAGTCAGCGGAATGGGATCAGCCGGCGACGCATCGACCCATTCGTTCAGTCGCGGCTCCAGCGCCGGATCACACCCACATGTAATGTTTTCCATGAGCGTGCGAAACGGATCGAAATGATACGCACCGAGGCGACTCACGGCCAGAACGTCGGCGACGATCTTGTGTGCAGCAGGGAAATCCCCGCGCAGGATCGCCGCTCGCGCGGCGAGCGCTTTTTCCGAGGTCAACTCCACGGTGCGCGGCTTGGCGGCCAGCCGTGACGTTTCCTGCCGGATATCCGCCAGCACGGGATCGACGGCAGTCGTCGGCGATGTATCCGACGACTGCGCACATGCGCCTGAACCGAATTGCAGCGCCAACAGCGCGACCACCAATGCGCCGCCAACAAGGTGGGGCCGGAAGGACCGACTCCGATCAAGACTCATTGCCCAAGCGCTCCACAATCCTGAGTTGCAAGCCGCGCGCAGAACAACGAAAGCCAAGCAACAACAGGCAGCGCGCGTATCCGTTCTTTGCCAGAAACCGAGGTGAAGTCGACGGATACGCGGCTGTCAATTCAATTTCGTGTGGATTTTCATTCCGAAGCCGCCGCAATCCTCGCCAGCGTCTCCGCCCGTCCCAGCGCCGCCGCGGTCGCGTCGATCGGCGGGCTGGCGGTGCTGCCGGTGAGGGCGGCGCGCAGCGGCTGTGCCACCTGTCCCAGCTTCTTGCCCTGCGCTTCGGCGAACGCCCGCAACGCGGCGTCGATGCCGGCGACCGAAAAATCGCTGGCCTCCAGCGCCGGCCCCAGGTCGCGCAGCAGCAGCTTCGCCTCCGGGGTCAGCAGCGCCGCCGCCTTCGGTTCCATCTTCAACGGCAGCGGGTGCGCCAGGAAGGTCGCCATGTCGGCGAGTTCCAGCAGCGTCTTCGCCCGCTCCTTCAGATGCGGCAGCAGCGCGCGGATGCGGTGGGCGGCGTCCGTGCCCAGCGCCAGGCCGGGCCGGTGGGCGAGGCGGTGCAGCACGTCGTCGCTCAGCCGCGCGTCGTCGGCGGCGCGCAGGTAGACACCGTTCAGATGCGTCAACTTGGCGTAGTCCATGCGCGCCGCGCCGCGGTTGACGCCGTCGAGGTCGAACAGGCGGATCTGCTCCTCGCGCGGCAGAATTTCGTCGTCGCCATGCGCCCAGCCGAGCCGCAGCAGGTAGTTGCACAGCGCCTCGGGCAGAAAGCCCTGCTCGCGGAATTCCAGCACGCTGACGGCGCCGTGGCGCTTCGACAGTTTTGCCCCATCGGCGCCGTGGATCAGCGGGATGTGGGCGAAGTGCGGCGGCGTCCAGCCCATTGCGCGGTAGATGCCAAGTTGCCGGAACGTGTTGGTCAGGTGGTCGTCGCCACGGATGACGTGGGTGATCTCCATGTCGTGGTCGTCGACGACGACGGCATGCTGGTACGTCGGCGTGCCGTCGGCGCGCAAAATGATCATGTCGTCGAGTTCGGCGTTGGCCACGCGCACCTCGCCCTGCACGAGGTCGTGCACCACGGTCTCGCCCTCGCGCGGTGCCTTGAGGCGGATCGCGGGCGCCACGCCGGGCGGACCTTCGGCGGGATCGCGGTCGCGCCAGGGGCTGTCGACGCGCGGCGAGCGGCCCTCCTTCACGGCCCGCTCGCGCGCCTCGCGCAGGTCCTCTGCACTCATCCAGCACCGGTAGGCGTTGCCGGCTTCGAGCATGGCATACGCCACCTCGGCGTGGCGGGGCTGGCGGGTGGACTGGAAGATCGGCGTCTCGTCGGCATCGAGGCCCAGCCAGGCGAGACCGTCGAGGATCACCTGGGTTGCTTCGGCGGTGCTGCGCTCGCGGTCGGTGTCCTCGATGCGCAGCAGGAACTGGCCGCCGTGATGGCGGGCGAACAGGTAGTTGAAGAGGGCCGTGCGGGCGCCGCCGATATGCAGCATGCCGGTGGGGCTGGGCGCGAAGCGGGTGCGGACTTTCATGGGCGGGCGTGTAGCGCAGATGTGCGATCTCGCGCGACTCTCGCGCGACTCTGGCGCGTGTGCTTCCATGCCGGTATCGCAATGGGGTTGCCATGCGGGCAACGACACAGCTTGTGCTGGTGCTGATGGGCGGGGGCGCGCTGACCGGCGGCGTCGCGACCGCGATGGAATCCGGCCGCGCGTGCCGGGACGCCCAGGCGCGCCACGACCCGCGCGCCGAGCAGATTTGCCGCACTTCCCACACCTACTGGGGCGGCCATTCCTTCGGCGGCGGCTGGCATGGCGGCTATGGGGCCACCGCCAGTACCGCGAGCACCGGCGTCGCACGCGGCGGCTTCGGCGTGTTCGGGATGCATTTTTCCGGGTTTCACGGCTGATGCGCCGCGTCGCCATCACGCCGCGGCCGGACTGGCGGGAGCGGGCGCGAAAACTGGGCTTTGGCTTCGCCGAGATCGACGGCGATCCGTACTGGGACGAACACGCCTACTGGCGCTTTTCCGCCGACGAGATCGACGCGCTGGACGACGCGACGGCCGAGTTGCAGCGCCTGTGCCTCGCCGCCGCCGAGCATGCCGTGCGCCAGGACCGGCACGAGACGCTCGGCATCCCGCCGCACGCATGGCCGCTGGTGGTGCGAAGCTGGGACGCGCGGGAGCCGAGCCTGTACGGCCGCATGGACCTGCGCTGGGACGGCAGCGGCCCGCCGCTGCTGCTGGAATACAACGCCGATACGCCGACGGCGCTGTACGAAGCCTCGGTCGTGCAGTGGGAATGGCTGACCACCGTGTTTCCGGGCGCCGACCAGTTCAACTCCATCCACGAGCGGCTGATTGCGACCTGGAAGGACGGGGCGTGGCCGGCCACCGTGCACTTCACCTGCATGCCGCAGAGCGACGAGGATCGCACCACGGTCGACTACCTGCGCGACACCGCGATGCAGGCGGGGCTGCAGGCGCCGTTCCTGGCGCTCGGCGATATCGGCTGGGACGGCGCGCGGTTCCTCGACCTCGGCAACCGGCCGATCGAGGCGTGTTTCAAGCTGTATCCGTGGGAGTTCCTGCTCGCCGACGCGTTCGGCGCCCATATCGCGGCCGCGCGGACGCGCTGGATCGAGCCGGCATGGCGGCTGCTGCTCGCCGGCAAGGGGCTGCTGGTGCTGCTGTGGGAGCTGTTTCCCGGCCATCCGAACCTGCTGCCGGCGTTCCGGGAGCGCGGCCGCACCGGCGGCCCGGAGATCGGCAAGCCGCTGTTCGCGCGGGAGGGCGCCAATGTCGTGGCACCCGGCCTCAGCACCGGCGGGCCCTATGGCGGGCAGCCGATGGTGTGGCAGCGCTACGCCGAACTGCCACGCGTGGACGGGCGCTATCCGGTGCTCGGCAGTTGGGTGGTCGGCGGCGTGCCCTGCGGCCTCGGCATCCGCGAGGACGCGACCCCGATCACCACCGACGCCAGCCGCTTCGTGCCGCATTGCTTCAACCCGCCCGGCAAGGACCTTCTGCGATGACCAGCCTGGAGACGCTGCCGGCCTTCCTGGCGTATTTCGCCGGCAGTTTGATCCTGCTGGGGATCTTCCTGTGGCTGCACAAGGTGCTGCTGCTGGGCGACGAGTGGCGGCTGATCCGCGAGGGCAACACGGCGGCCGCGCTGAGCGTCGCCGGTGCCGCGGGCGGGTTCGCGCTGCCACTGGCCTCGGCGATCGTGCACTCGGCCGGCTTCGCCGACATGGTGATCTGGGCGGTGATTTCCGGCATCGTGCAGGTCGGCTGCTTCGTCGGCGTGCGGCTCGTGCGGCGCGACGTCGCGGCGGCGCTGGCGCGCGGGGACATGGCGGAGGCGACCATCATCGCCGCGTTCGCGCTGATTCTGGGCACGCTGAACGCCGCCTGCCTGAGCTGAGCCATGGCCACGGGCGCGCTCTCCGTCGCGTTCGCCTCCGCCCGCTGGCCGCCGCTGCGCGCGGCGTTCGCCGACTGGGTCGGCGCCGAGCGCGGGCGCTTCTTCCTGTGGCTGCCGGTGTTCATGACGGCCGGCAACGCGCTGTATTTTTCGCTGACGGCCGAGCCGCGTGGCTGGCCTGCGGCGGCGGTGCTGGGGCTTGCGTCGGCGGCGGCATTTGCGGCGCGCCGCTGGGTCACCGCGCGGGCGGCGTGCCTCGCGGTCGCCGCGCTGGCGCTCGGGTTTGGTGCCGCGCAGCTCGCCACATTCCGCGCACCGCCGCCATTGCAGGTGCCGCGCGGCGCGGTCGTCGTCACCGGCCCGGTGCGCGCCGTCGAGCCGCTGCCTGAGGGGATGCGCGTGACCATCGAGGCGCCGACGCTGGGCGAGGGCGCGCCGCAGCCGCGCACCGTGCGCATCCGGCTGCGCCCGGAGGACCCGGCCGAGCCCGCAACCGGCGATACGCTGCGGCTGCGTGCGCGGCTCAGCCCGCCGAGCCCGCCGGCGTGGCCCGGCGGCTGGGACCTGCAGCGCGACGCGTATTTTTCCGGCATCGGCGCCTACGGCTACGCGCTGAGCCGCGTGACGGTCCTGGAGCACGGCGAACCGAGCGGCCTCGCGCGCACGCTGCAGGCTACCCGGGAAATCATTGCCGCACGTATTGGGGCCGTGCTGGACGGCCCGGAGGACGCGATCTGCGCGACCCTGCTCACCGGCAGCCCGGCGGCGATTCCGGCGGCCGACCGGGCGGCGTTCCGCGACTCCGGGCTTGCACATCTGCTGGCCATCGCCGGGCTGCATATCGGCATCGTCATGGGGCTGATCTTCGGCCTCGTGCGCATGCTGCTGGCGGCGTGGGAGCGGGCGGCGCTGCACTGGCCGACCAAGCCGATCGCGGCGGTCGCGGCCCTGCTGGCCGGCGGCGGCTACATGCTGCTGACCGGCGCGCACGTGCCGATCATCCGGTCGTTCGCGATGGCATGCCTCGTCACCCTTGGGATCATCGTCGGGCGCCGCGCGCTGTCGCTGCGGGGCCTCGCACTGGCGATGGCGGCGCTGCTGCTGATCGCGCCTGAGCAGGCGATGGGCGTCAGTTTCCAGATGAGCTTTTCCGCCGTGCTGGCGCTGATCGCCGGCTACGACGCGTTACGGCCGGCGCTGCTGCGGCTGAACGCGCGCGGCGACTGGCGACGGCGGCTGCTCGGGCACGTGGTGGCGCTGGCGCTGACCAGCGCGCTGGCCGGCACCGCCTCCGCCCCGTTCGCCGCGTATCATTTCGGGCAGGTGCAGCTCTACAACGTGCTCGCCAACGTCGCCGCGGTGCCGCTGACGGCGTTCTGGATCATGCCGGCCGGCCTGCTGTCGCTGGCGCTGATGCCGGTGCATCTCGAATTTCTGACGCTGGTGCCGATGGGCTGGGGCGCCGGCGCGGTGCTATGGATCGGCCGCACGGTCTCGGCGCTGCCGTCCGCGTCGCTGATGGTGCCGCACATGCCGGACTGGGGGCTTGTCTGCGTCGCACTCGGCATGGCGTGGCTTGGGCTCTGGCGGACACGCGTGCGGCTCGCGGGGATTCCGGTGCTGCTGCTGGGCCTAGCGTCGCCCGCGCTCATCCGCCCGCCCGATATCCTGTTGTCGGCTGATGGCCGGCTGGCGGGGATCCATGCCGGAACAGACATGTTCGTGCAGCAGCGCGACGGGTTTTCCGGCTTCACCCAGGATGCGTGGCGGCAGATGTGGGCCGCCCGCGTGCGCGCGCTGCCGGATCGCCCGGAGCAGGGCATCGCCTGCACCGACCGCGCCTGCCGCATCCACCCGCACCCGGACGGCCCGACTGTCATTTTGCTGCTTGGCAAGGCCATGGCGGCCGATTGCGATGCGGTCGCGCTGTTCTCGCTGGAGCCGATCTATCTGCGCTGCCCGGCGCCGGTACCGGACGCGTTTGATCGGTTCGATCTCTGGCGTAACGGGGCCCACGCGGTCTGGATCGGGCGGGACGGGGTGCGGGTGCTGTCGGACCGGCAGGTGAGGGGGGGGCGGCCCTGGGTGCCAGCGGATCCGGGGGAGTAGGGCGAACGAGGCGACACGCGCTGACGCGTGACTGCCTGGATCGCCGGGTCAAGCCCGGCGATGACGGGAGTGTATCGAAATATACATCAAGTCGTCGGGCGCGGGCTTGACCCGCGCATCCAAGCCCAATGGGGTGAATGCGCGTTTCGTCGCGCCGTCGTCGCCCTCAATACCGCCGCAGCAGCGCGATCAGAATCCCCTGCACCTTCACCCGGTCATTTGGAAGGATGCGCGTCTCGAAAGCCCGGTTGGCCGGTTCCAGCGCGATCGAATTGCCGCGGCGGCGCAGGCGCTTCAGCGTCACCTCGTTCTCGTCCACCAGCGCCACCACGATCTGCCCGTTCTCGGCCGTCTCGCCGCGGCGGATGATGACCGTGTCGCCGTCGAGGATACCGGCGTCGATCATCGAATCGCCGGCCACCTCCAGCGCGTAGTGCTCGCCGCTGCCGAGCAGGGCGATCGGCACCTCGATCTGGGCTTCGCTGTCGCGCAGTGCCTCGATCGGCAGGCCGGCGGCGATGCGACCGTACAGCGGCAGTTGCACCGCTCCCGCCTCGGCCGCCGAACGCACGCCGGAGAGGCGGGCGGTGAAGTCGCCGCGGATCACGTTGGGGGCGAACGAGGCACCGCCGGCGCCGCTGGCCGCCTGCTCGGCCCGGCTTTCCACCATGGGCGGGCGCGCGGCAACGTCGTCCGGCAGCCGCACCACCTCCAGCGCCCGTGCCCGATGATGGCGGCGGCGTAGGAAGCCGCGTTCTTCGAGGGCGGAAATCAGCCGGTGGATGCCGGATTTGGATTTGAGTTGCAGCGCCTCCTTCATCTCCTCGAAGCTCGGCGAGAAGCCGGTGCTTTTCAAATGCCGGTCGATGAATGTCAGCAACTCGTGCTGTTTACGGGTCAGCATCGTGGGTATCTCCGTGCGGCCGGCGACGATGACGGGGGCGGGCGGGGGGAGGCGGAGGGATCGGGTTGGGCAGGTAGGTAACCAGAGGGAACAAACCGGCAACGGATGTGTGTTCTAGATTGGTTCCTCCGGTGCCGTCAAGCGTGACGTGGCGACAGTCGGGAGACTTTTGTTCGCGGGACGCGTGGCGTCCTGCGCAACTTGACAGGGGCGGCTGCGCGGCTTACTTCGCCCGCCTCATTGCCGGCGGCTGGCGCCGGCCCGATCCACGTGTACGCAAGGCCACCAAGATGAAAGTCCGTAACAGCCTCAAGTCGGCCAAGACCCGCGACAAGAACTGCCGGGTGGTGCGCCGCCACGGCCGCGTCTACGTGATCAACAAGAAGAACCCGCGCATGAAGGCCCGCCAGGGCTGACATTTTCGGTTCCCTTGCTCGCTTCGAGACAACCGCCCCGGCACCGTCCGGGGCGGTTTGCATTTGCGGCCGGCTTGCAGGCCGAAAACTTCGGTAGCACATTCCCGGCCGAAGCGAGGGCAGGGATGATCGCGCAACCGGAACCGAAGCGGGACGTGCTGGCGCGCCGCGACGCCATCGTCGCCGGCCTGCGGGCGCTGCTGCCCGAAACCGGCGTGATCGCCGAGCCGCTGCGGCTGAAACCCTACGAGACGGACGGGCTCGCCGCCTACCGGCAGGTGCCGCTCGCGGTGGTGCTGCCGGAGACCACCGAGCAGGTCGCGGCGGTGCTGGCGTTCCTCAGCCGCGAAGGGGTGCGCGTGGTGCCGCGAGGTGCCGGCACCTCGCTGTCCGGCGGCGCGCTGCCGATGGCCGACGCGGTGGTGGTGGGGATGATGCGGATGAACCGCATCCTCGACATCGACTACGCCAACCGCTTCTCGGTGGTGCAGGCGGGCGTCACCAATATCGGCATCACCCAGGCGGTGTCGGGCGACGGGTTCTTCTACGCGCCCGATCCTTCCAGCCAGTTGGCCTGCATGATCGGCGGCAATGTCGGCATGAACTCCGGCGGTGCGCACTGCCTGCGCTACGGCGTGACCGCCAACAACCTGCTCGGCGTCAAGCTGGTCACGATCCAGGGCGAGGTGATCGACATCGGCGGCGAGCATCTGGACGCCGCCGGCTACGACTGGCTCGGCCTGATCACCGGCAGCGAGGGCCAGCTTGGCATCGTTACCGAAGTGACCGTGCGCATCCTGCGCTCGCCGGAGGGCGCGCGGGCGATGCTGGCGGCGTTCCGGGCGAACGAGGTCGCCGGCCAGTGCGTCGATGCGATCATCGGCTCCGGCATCATCCCGGTGGCGCTGGAATTCATGGACCGCCCAGCGATCCACGCCTGCGAGGCGTTCGCGCACGCGGGCTACCCGCTCGATGCCGAGGCGATGCTGATCATCGAGGTCGAAGGTAGCGTCGCCGAACAGGATTTCCTGCTCGACCGCATCAAGGACATCTGCGGCAGGTTCGACCCGATCAGCCTCAAGGTGTCGCAGTCGGCGGAAGAATCCCTGGCGATCTGGAAGGGCCGAAAAGGCGCGTTCGGCGCGGTGGGGCGGATCAGTCCGGACTACCTGTGCATGGACGGCACCATTCCGACCAGCCGGCTGCCCGAGGTGCTGCGGCGAATCGGCGAGATGAGCGCGGCGTGCGGCCTGCAGGTGGCCAATATTTTCCACGCCGGCGACGGCAACCTGCACCCGCTGATCATGTTCGACGCCAACGATGCTTCGAGCTTCGCCAAAGCGGAGAAATTCGGCGCGGACATCCTGCGGCTCTGCGTCGAGGTCGGCGGCTGCCTGACCGGCGAGCATGGCGTCGGCGTCGAGAAGCGCGACCTGATGCCGGTGCAGTTTACCGACATCGAGCTGGACCAGCAGCGGCGCATCAAAAGCGCGTTCGATCCGGAGTGGCTGTTGAATCCGAACAAGGTGTTTCCGCTGCTTCCGCCGCCGCCCGCGTTGCCGAAGGCCGCATGACCGAGGCGCTGGCGCCCGCCGACGAGGCGGACCTGATCAGGGCCGTCGCGGCGGCCTACGAGGCCGGAACGCTGCTGGAGGTGCTCGGCAGTGGCAGCAAGCGCGGCCTGCTGCGCCCGGTGCAGGCGGCACGCAGCCTGTCCACCAAGGCGTTGACGGGGATCTCTTTCTATTCGCCGCAGGAACTCGTGCTCTCGGCCCATGCCGGAACGCCGGTTGCCGAGATCGAGGCGACGGTGGCCGGGCGTGGCCAGCAACTCACCTCCGAACCGCCGGATTTTTCGGCTCTTTTGGGATCGCAGGGGGCACAGACGCTGGGTGGCGTGGTCGGCGCCAACCTGTCCGGCCCACGCCGCGTCGCCTGGGGTGCCACGCGCGACCACGTGCTCGGCGTGCGCGCGGTGAACGGGCGCGGCGAACTGGTGCGCTCGGGCGGGCGGGTGCTGAAGAACGTCACTGGGCTCGACATCTGCAAGCTGCTGACCGGCAGCCACGGCACGCTGGCGGTGCTGTCGGAGATCACGCTGAAAGTGCTGCCGACGCCGGAGCGGTGCGGCACCGTCGTGCTGCCGGGGCTGGCCCCGGAGCAGGGTGTGGCGGCGCTGGCGGCGGCGCTGGGCTCGCCGTATGGCGTGTCGGGGGCGGCCTATCTGCCGGCCGAGGCGGCGGCGCTTGTGCCGGCGCTGGCGTGGCTGGGCGCACCGGTGGCACTGCTGCGGATCGAGGATTTTTCCCAGTCGGTGGCCTACCGCACCGACAAGCTGCGGATGGAACTGGCGGGGTTCGGCCGCGCGGAGTTGCTGGATGATGCGGCCTCACGCGCCGCCTGGGCGGCCGTGCGCGACGCCACGCCGCTGGCGGGCGACACGGGGGCGATCTGGCGCGTCTCGGTGCGGCCCTCGTCGGGGCCGTCGGTCGCGGCGGCAGTCGCGCAGGCGTTTGCGGCGCGCTGGTTCCTCGACTGGGGCGGCGGGCTGGTGTGGATCGCGGGGCCGGCGACCGATGCCGCGCACGCGGCGGTGATGGCGGCGGCGAAGGCGGGCGGCGGCACCTGGATGCTGCTCCGCGGGCCGGAGGGGCTGCGCGCCAGCGTGCCGGTGATCCCGCCCGAACCGGCGGCGCTCGCGCGCATCACCGCCTCGGTGAAAGCCGCGTTCGACCCCAAGGGCATTTTGAACCCCGGCCGCATGTACGCCGGCGTATGAGCTGACAATGCAGACGAATTTCACCGCCGAGCAGTTGCGCGACCCGGACACGGCCGCCGCCAACCAGGTGCTGCGCACCTGCGTGCATTGCGGCTTCTGCACCGCGACCTGTCCGACTTTCGTTCTCCTCGGCGACGAGTTGGATAGCCCGCGCGGGCGGATCTATTTGATCAAGGACCTGCTGGAATCCGGCCGCCCGGCGACCGAGGAAGTGGTGCGGCACGTCGACCGCTGCCTCTCCTGCCTGTCCTGCATGACCACGTGCCCGTCGGGCGTGAACTACATGCACCTCGTCGATCACGCGCGAACGGTGATCGAACAGACTTATCGGCGGCCGTGGCACGAGCGGCTGACGCGCGGGATGCTGGCGGCGATCCTGCCGCATCCCGGCCGGATGCGCGCGGCGCTGGCGCTGGCGAAACTGGCGCGGCCGTTCGCTGGGCTGCTGCCGCGCGAGGGCGTGTTCTTCAAGCGCACGCGGGCGATGCTTTCTCTCGCACCCGCGCGCGTGCCGGCGCCGAGCGCGCTGGCCGGCGTGCGCGTGCACAGGGCTGAGGGTGACAAGCGCGCGCGCGTGGCGCTGCTGGCGGGCTGCGCGCAGACGGTGCTCGACCCGGCGATCAACGACGCCACCATCCGGCTGCTGACCCGCATGGGCGTCGAGGTCGTTGTCGCCAAGGGCGCCGGCTGCTGCGGCGCGTTGACCCACCACATGGGCCACCACGACGCCGCCATGGCGAGCGCCCGCGCCAACATCGCCGCCTGGACGGCGGAGGCGGAGGGCGAGGGTCTGGACGCCATCGTCGTCAACACCTCGGGCTGCGGCACCACGGTGAAGGATTATGGGTTCATGTTCCGCACGGACCCGGCGTGGCGCGAGCGGGCGGAACGGGTTTCTTCTCTTGCGGTGGACATTTCCGAACTGCTGACCCGCCTGAACTACGCGCCGACGCGCGCGGCACCGGGGCTGACGGTTGCCTATCACGCCGCGTGCAGCCTGCAGCACGGCCAGAAGATCGTCGGTGAGCCGAAGGCGCTGCTGCGCAAAGCCGGATTCAAGGTGGTGGAACCGGCGGAGGGCCATCTCTGCTGCGGCTCGGCCGGCACGTACAACCTGTTGCAGCCAGACATCGCCACGCGGCTGCGGGTGCGCAAGCTGGAGAACATTGTCCGCACGAAGCCGGATCTGGTGGCCGCCGGCAATATCGGCTGCATGACCCAGTTGTCGGGCGGCGGGCTGCCGGTGCTGCACACGGTCGAACTGCTCGACTGGATGGCCGGTGGGCCGGAGCCCGCGGGGGTGCGGGCGCCAAAGGCCTGACGGGCGGCAGCCGGGGTCAGGACTCCAGCGCCGAGAGCGGTGCGGCCACCTGCTCCAGCGGCCGCCGCTCCAGCCGTTCGCCCAGCCACAGCGCCAGCAGCGCCGCGCCGCCCATCAGGGCGCAGGCAAACAGGTAGCCGAGCAATACCCGATCGCGCGACCCGCTCTCGATCAGCGCGCCGAACAACACTGGCGCCGCAATGCCGCCGATGCCGGTGCCGAGGGCATAGAAAATCCCGATCGCCAGCGCCCGCACCTCCAGCGGAAAACTCTCCGCCACGGTGAGGTTGGCGGAACACGCGGCGGCGGAGGCGAAGAAGAACGTGGCGCTCCAGGCCACCGTCTGCGTCGTCGCGGTCAGCATCGATTGCTGGAACAGCAGCCCGGTCACGAGCAGCAACAGGCCGGCGGCGGCATAGGTGAGGGCGATCATCGGCTTGCGGCCGATCGTGTCGAACAGCGGGCCGAGCAGCAGCGGACCAAGCACGTTGCCGAGCGCGAACGGCAGCACGTACCAGCCAACGTCGCTGGCGGGCACGTGGTAAAAATCCGTCAGCATCATCGCGTAGGTGAAGAAGATCGCGTTGTAGAAGAACGCCTGCGAGACCATCAGCCCGAGGCACAGCCCGGCGCGGCGCGGGTAGCGGCGCAGCAGCGTGCCAAGCACCTCCACGAGCCCGGTCGAGCGCCGGCTGCGCAGCCGCACCCGCCCCTCGGCCGGCGGCAGGGGGTACCCCGCCTCGCGAAAGCCGGTCTCCACGCCGCCGACGATGGCCTCGGCCTCCTGCTGCCGGCCGTGGGTGACCAGCCAGCGCGGGCTTTCCGGCAGATAGCGCCGCAGGAACAGGATGGGCAGGCCGATCGCGGCGCCGATGAAGAAGGCGGCGCGCCAGCCGACCTCGGCGTTGAGCCATCTCGGATCGAGGAACACCAGGGCGCCGGCGCCGCCGATTGCGGCCCCCACCCAGAAGCTGCCGCTGATCGCCAGATCCGCCCGGCCGCGATAGCGCGCCGGGATCAGTTCCTGGATTGCCGAGTTGATCGCGCTGTATTCGCCGCCGATGCCGGCGCCGGTGAGAAAGCGCATCAGCAGGAAGGTCCGCAGGTCCCAGGTGAACGCCGTGCCGGCGGCGGCCAGCAGGTAGAGGGTCAACGTGATGTTGAACAACCGCTTGCGGCCCAGCCGGTCGGTGAGCCAGCCGAAGAACAGCGCCCCGCTGACCGCCCCCGCGATGTAGGCGCTGCTGGTAAGGCCCACCTCGGCCGGGGTGAAATGCAGGATCGGGCTTTGCCGCAGCGCCCCGGCCAGCGAGCCCGCGAGTGTCACCTCCAGCCCGTCCAGCACCCAGGTGATGCCGAGCCCCACCACCACCATCCAGTGGAACCGGCCCCATGGCAGCCGGTCCAGCCGGGCGGGCACATCGGTGTCGACGATGTGCGGCATTGCCTCGTTGGTCACGGTTCAACAATGGCTTGGACCGTCCCAGGGGCCATCGGCGGCCGAACAATTGCCGGTGATCGTGGCTTACGGCCGGTGCGAGCCTTCGGCCTGCACCGTCTTCAGCGCCCGGCCGTCGGTAATCCACATCGCCTTGCGCGCGAACCAGCCCGGGTCGGCGACGCTCTGTTTTGGCAGCACGCCGGTGCGGATGAACGCCTTCAGCGCCTCGGTCTCCGCCGACGGGTCCGGCATCGTTGTCAGCGCTTCCAGAAGGAAGCATTTTAGCGCCGACGATCCGGTTTCGATCTGGCGGCGCAGGCAGCGCTTGGCGAGGGTCGCATTTGCACGCCCGGCATAGACCCGCTCGGGCGGCGCCATGGTGTTGATGGCGCCAAGAATGGCCCGTCGCTGCGCCGGCGACGGCATGGCGGCGAGAGCTTCCGGCTCGACTTGCGGCGCCATGGTGATGGCGAGGCGCCCCATCCGATAGGGGAGATGGAACTTGTAGCCGAGCGGCTCCGCCGGCAGCCCACCGCTGATACGGACCGGTACGATGCGCCGCCGCAGGGACAGCGTGACGTCCATCAGATCCTTGGACATCATGTGGATGCGCTGGCCTTCGTGGTATTCCCGCCAGCCCTCGACATGCACGAGCAGCGACCGGCCTTCGAGGCGCTCCGGCAAGCCAAGCAGGAACGCCCGGGCGGCCCTCAATTCGTGCGGCACGGCGACCACGGTGATCAGCCCGGCCGCCGGATGGCCCAGGCGGTGCAGATGCTCCGCGAGCAGGGCGCAGTGCTCGCCGTAGTCATTGTCGAACAGGCCGGGATGCGTGACCACAAACAGCGGCACGCCGGTGATCGCCGCGTGGATGAACGAGAACAGGAACGATTCGTAGCTCGTCTGGTGATTGGCGTAGTAGAGCGCGGGCTCGTGCGAGAATCGGAGCGTGGAGCCAGCGTGGTCGAACAGGTGGTCGATCGGCGCCAGAGCCAGGTCGGCGGCCAAGCCGAGCCCGGGCAGCCGGGCCCGAAGCGCGGCACGTATGTCGCCGAGCGACATCGTCTCGACGGGCAGCGGCGGCGCGCCCGGCTCGGCGATGCCGGCGGATGGGTGTTGCAGCGCCAGTTGTGTCACGGGCCGACCCGATCGTGGCCCGGGCAACTCGGGACACGGCGACGCATAGTACGATGCAACATCCCAAAAAGATGCCAGAGGACGGCCGAAAGCGTCTCGTGATCCTTCGGTGACGATATCCGCCCCGCTGGCATCCGCCTTGCTGAGGGTCGGGGGATCGGGCCGCGCGTCATGGCCCTGGCAGGAGCCGCACAGCATGGCCACCGTCGCGCCGCGTTTGCCGCTCTACAAATCGCTGTTCGTGCAGGTCCTGGCCGGCCTGTTCCTGGGCATCGTGCTCGGCGTCGCCACACCCGGGTTCGCCATCGGCCTGAAATTCTTCAGCGATGCGTTCCTGAAACTGATCTCGATGATCGTGGCGCCGATCGTGTTCTGCGTGGTCGTGCACGGCATCGCCGGCGCCGGCGACCTCAGGAAGGTCGGGCGCGTCGGCGGCAAGGCGCTGCTGTATTTCGAGGTCATGACCACGGTGGCGCTGGCCGTCGGTTTGTTGCTTGGCTTCCTGGTGCGGCCGGGCGACGGCATGAACATCGACACGTCGAAGCTCGATGCCCACGCCTTGAGCAGCTACGCCGAAAATGCCCATAAATTGCAGGGCGGTGGTATCGGCAGCTTCATCCTCAACATCATCCCGACCACCGCGTTCGACGCGCTGGCGCGCAACGACGTGCTGCAGGTGCTGTGCTTCGCGATCATCTTTGGCGTCAGCCTGTCGCTGGTGGGTCCGCCCGCGGCGCCCGTGGCGAACATGATCGAGGCCGTCTCAAAAGTGCTGTTCCGGGCGATGGGGCTGATCGTGCGGCTGGCGCCGCTCGGCGTGCTGGGGGCGGTCGCCTACACGGTCGGCCAGTACGGCGTCGGCTCGCTGCAGCAGCTTCTGTCCCTCGTGGCGCTGTTCTGGGTCGCGGTCGCGCTGTTCGTGCTGGTCGTGCTCGGCACCGTGCTGCGGCTGGTCTCCGGCCTCAACATCCTGCGATTCCTCAACTATTTCCGGGAGGAGCTGACCATCGTGCTGGCCACCGCGTCCTCCGACGCGGTGCTGCCCCAGATCATGCGCAAGCTGGAGCGCATGGGAGTGCGGGAGGAGGTGGTCGGCCTCGTCGTGCCGACCGGCTATTCGTTCAACCTCGACGCGTTCTCGATCTACCTGACGCTGGCGACTGTGTTCATCGCGCAGGCGACCAACACGCATCTGTCGTTCGGCGACCTGCTGCTGGTGCTGGCGATCTCGCTGGTGACGTCCAAGGGTGCGCACGGCGTGCCGGGCTCGGCCATCGTCATCCTGGCGGCGACGCTGAACGCGGTGCCGGCGATCCCGGCGATCGGGTTGGTGCTGGTGCTGTCGGTCGACTGGTTCATCGGCATGGCGCGCGCGCTCGGCAATTTGATTGGCAATTGCATCGCGACCGTGGTGATCGCGGCCTGGGAACGGGACCTGGACGTGGCCCTGGCGCGACGGGTGCTGGCCGGCGATGTCGCGGTGGACCTGACCGGGGACGCGGCACCGCTGGCGGCGGGCGAGGCCTGACTCCGGGACGCTTGAAACTGCCGTGGCGCGACACGAGGATGTAGCCATGCGGACATTTGCCGTCGCCCTGCTGAGTCTTGTGCTGTTCGCCGCGCCCGCGCTGGCCGATCAGAAGCCGGACGCGCACAAGGCGGAACTCGACCGGCTGTTCAAGGCGCTGCAGGCCGCCCCGGACGAAACCGCGGCCGCCATGCTGGAAGGGCGTATCCGTGCGCTGTGGGTGCAGGAAGGCTCGCCCGCCGCGGTGCTGCTGCTGGGGCGCGGCGAGCGCGAAATGCACGCCAACGACGGCGACGAGGCGGTCGAGGATTTCGACGCGGTGCTGGCGCTTGAACCCGACTACGCCGAGGGTTTCAACCACCGCGCCGCGGCCAAGGCGGCGATCGGCGACTACGCCGGCGCGATCCGCGATGTCGAGGAGACGCTGAAGCGCGATCCGCGGCATTTCCCGGCGTTGCAGGGCCTGTCCCGCATCGCCGAGCAGCAGGGCAACTGGCGCGGCGCGCTGGAGGCGTGGCAGCGCGCGCTGGACATCGACCCGCGCACGCCCGGCGGCATGGAACGGCTGGAGACGCTGCAGAAGAAGGTCGATGGCGAGGCGACGTAGCGCCCGTTCATAACCCATTCAACATCATTGCCGAGACTGCCGGTTTGCCGAGGAAAAGAACCGTGCAGGACGCACCCCCGCTGATCGACCCCGGCCAGATCCCGCCGCTGATCAAAGGTGCGGCCGCGCTGGCGCACCGCGCCTATGCCGGAGACGGCCTCAGCGATCTCAAGGCTTTCATCAGTCGCCCGACCGCGAACGAGGCCCAGGCAGCAGCCCT
>Ga0302314_10008991_pt1 | contig 17706 bp, 13 predicted proteins | sample III_Palsa_N2_3_FD_200533 | JGI IMG/M metagenome (GOLD analysis project Ga0302314, IMG submission 200533) | Peat permafrost microbial communities from Stordalen Mire near Abisko, Sweden - III_Palsa_N2_3 | ecosystem: Environmental > Terrestrial > Soil > Palsa > Peat permafrost | place: Sweden...
CCAGGCCAAGGCCTTCGAACGCCTCGGCCTCGACCCGGCACGTGTCCAGTAACGGAAAAGCCTGAAACCGGTATACCGGTTTCAGATCAGCTACTTGCGCTTTTTAAGCGTTCAAACTTCGGCTTAGTCGAGGTTTTCTGCTTCCGCTGACACCCGGCGAATGTCCTCGCAGAAGCCAAGAAAGTACCACCACGGGGCTGATTGCGAACGTCAGATTTCGATATGCCCGCGCCCCGAGACCGGACCGTCGCAAATCCACCCAAGGTGTCTATCTGAGGCGTTCCAAACCCAAGCACCTTAGGACTCGGCCGCCCCGCCCCGCTCACCCCGTCCAAAGCCTCCGCACAAAGGCTCTACACACTGACGACGCGATTTCGGCCCGCCTCCTTCGCGGCATACAACGCCGCATCGGCCCGGGCGTAGAGCTGCTCGAAGCTCTCGTTCGGCCGCATCTCGGCCACGCCGAGGCTGACCGTGATTCCAACCTGATTCCCCTCGATCTGGGCCTTCTCGTCGCCGATCGCTTCGCGCAAGCGTTCGGCGAAGTGCGCGGCGCCGTCGATGGCGGTGTTCGGCATCATCAGGGCGAATTCCTCGCCGCCGATGCGTCCCAACAGGTCTGTGGCGCGCATATGGACCCGGCCGGTCCGGCCGATCATGCGCAGCACCTCGTCGCCGGCCGGATGGCCATAGGTGTCGTTGACCCGTTTGAATTCGTCCAGATCCATGATCGCCAGCGTGATCGGCAAACCCGGGCGACGGCTGAGCAGGATCAACTCGTTGGCCCGTTCGACGAAATGCCGCCGGTTGGTGCAGCCGGTCAGCGGATCGATCGTCGCCAGCTCGAACAGCCGCTCGTTGGCGGCGCGCAGATCGGCGGTCCGATCGGCAATCTGCCGCTCCAGCCCGACCTGGCGCCGGCGCAGGTAGGTGGTCCGGCTGCGCACGACGGCGGCGACCAGCGCCAGCGCCAGGATACCGGCGGCGAGCATGAACCACAGCGTCTGGTACCAGGCCGGCAGCACGCGGATCGGGATGGCGAGTTCCCGCGCGGTCCAGACGCCGTCGCGGTTCGAGCCCCTGAGACGCAGGGTGTAGTTGCCGGGCGGCAGGTTGGTATAGGCGGCGAGCCGCCGGGTCGCGTCGGTCTCGATCCAGTCCCGGTCGAACCCGTCGAGCCGATAGGCGTAGCGGTTGCGCTCGGGCGCGGTGAAATCGAGCGCCGAGAATTCGACGGCCAGACTGTCGGTCTCGGGCGTCAGGATCAGCGGTATGGACGACCCGGCGCGGTTGAAGCGATTGCCCGGGACCAGGCTGCCGCCGATGCGGACATCCGACACGACGACGGGCGGGCGGAAGCTCCAGTCCTTGAGCTGATCCGCCTGGATGATCGCCAGGCCGCCCTTGGCGCCGAACAGCGGCTCGCCGGCCGTGTCGATCGTTCCGGCATTGTTGAAATAGTCCAGAAGGGCGGAGCCCTCGGCGTGGCGCAGCGCTCGGATGGCGAATGTCGTCGGATCGATCACGGCGAGACCGTCGTCGGTTCCGGCCCAGACCATGCCTTGGGGATCGAGCAGCAGCTTGTCGACGTTGATATGCGGCAATCCGTCTGCGGGGCCCAGGCGGTGGAACAGTGGTTTGCCGTCGGGGTTTCGTCCTGTCATCACGGCGATGCCGCCGCCGAAGGTCGCGACCCACAGCCGTCCTTGCCGATCCAGCAGGATCGACGAGACGAAGCGGGCGGGCAGGGCGGTCGGGTCGGCCGGATCGGGCAGGATGCGTTCGATGGTGCGGGTCGCGAGATCGAACCGATTCAAGCCGTTGCGGTTGCCGATCCAGAGGTCCTGGCCGAGACCGCGCGTGATCCCATCGATCTGCTGGTCGTTCAACTGGCGGGACTCGGCGGGACCGAACACGATGGTCTGCCGGTTGTCGCCCAGCGTCACGCCCCATAAGCCATCGGTCAGGCCGCCCACCCAAAGCGTGCCTTCGTTGATCAGCAGCCCGGTAACCGCGGCAGAGGGGTCGCGCTGCGGCGATACGCGCATCAGGGCGACCTGGCGGGTGACATGATCCACGCGGTAGAGACCCCGATAGGTCCCGACGAAGACATCGCCGTTGTCGGCCTCGGCCATCGACATCACGACGTCCTTCGGCAGCGCCGCTTCCGGCCGGGTCGGGTCGGGGCGCAATTGCGCGACCTGGCCGGCGACCGGATCGATGATATCGATGCCACCGGTGAGAAATCCCAGCCATACACGCCCGTCACGGGTCCCCAGGACCGAATATACGTCAGGGTCCGTGACCCCGTTCAACCGGTCGGAGGCGCCAAAAATGGTCGATACGGCGCCCAGGCCGTTGATGTGGTAGCTGAGGCCGCCGGTGCCGCCGGCCCAGATCGATCCGGCGCTGTCCCGCAACAGGGCCCAGATATCGTCATGGGCCAGACTCTCCGGCAGGGTCCGATCATGCCGGATGCGCCGGCTCCGCTTCGTCGTCGGATCGATGACCAGGATGCCGTTGTTGCGGGTGCCGAACCAGATCTCCTGCGGGCCGGCCGCGACGATCGAGGAAATCCAATCATTCTGCGGCGTCGATCCCTGGGGCTCGGTCTCCATGATCGGGCGGGGCTCGCCGGAACCCCGCTCGACGACATAGACCCCATGGCGGTTCGTCCCGATCCAGATCCGGCCCTCTTCGTCCTCGAACAGGGCCGTGACGCCGACGGCCGCGTCGGACGGGGTCGCGAGCGGGACGGTCACGAAGCGGTCGGTTCCGGCATCGCGGCGGGCCAGTCCCTTTTGGGTGCCGACCCAAAGCCGTCCCGCCTGGTCGGGCAGAACCGCCAGGACCTGACCGTCGGGCAAACTGCCCGGGGTGCGGTCGTCATGATGGAGCGCAAGGGTGGCGCCCGTATCCGGCGCGAGATCGAACAGCCCGCTGTTGGTGCCGACCCAGAGGCCGCCGGCACCGTCATCGGCGATCGCGCCGATATGGGTACGGCCGCCGGTGACGGTCGGTTCGAGCGTGATCGGGATGAAGCGGTCGTGATCCGGGTCATAGCGCGCGAGCCCGCCGGCGCTGGTGCCGATCCACAGCCGTCCTGCCGGATCGGTATGCAGCGTCTGGATATAGCTGTCGGGCAGGCTGCCCGGATCCTTGGGGTCCGGCTGATAGCCGTGGAAGCGATAGCCATCCCAGCGCGCGAGCCCGCCCTGGGTCCCAATCCAGAGAAAGCCGTCGCCATCCTGGGCCAGGGCCGTCGGAACCGGGTGCGGGAGCCCTTGCTCGCGGCCGTAATTCTGGAAGACGGTTTCGACCAGATCGGCCCAACGTTCTGCAGCATTGGCCTGGCCGATCCAGAGCAATGAGAGCAAGACAACGAGACCCGCTAGCGAACGCAGGAGCGTTCGCCATGTATTGAAAAAGTCGGTCAGCGTTCGTCCCTGGGTTGTTCCGATCAAATTACTTGCATCCTTGGCGGCCGCCACATCGACGGCGCGGCCGGGACCATAGCCGAGCGGTGTCGCCGCTTCCAGGATCAGAAGCTAGATCGGTTAAGGCTTTGCATCACCCTCGGCGGAAACTTTCCGTTCTTCGTCGGTATAGGCCGCGATCAGCGCGCGATAGGTCGCCTCGACCACGTCGGGCGGGGCCTTGTCCTCGATTGCCAGCGCGCGCAGGCGGGCGATGATCTGCTCGACGCGGGCCTTGTCCTCGACGGACGCCGGGTTCGCCTTGAACCGGGCGGCCTCGCGCACATAGCTGCCGCGTTCGCCGATCAGCGCCACGATCTGACGGTCGATCCGGTCGATGTTGGTCCGGACCTGGCCCAGCGTCTCGCAGCAGGCGCCACCGGCGGCCTGCGGCTTGCCCCAGAACGCCTTGGTGTCGGTCGTGGGGGCGTCGGCGGCGGAGACGAAAACGAGGCTGGCCGAAACCAGCAGCAGTTGGCGCGGGGTCATGGAGAAATACCGGTCATGATTTGCTCACCGATCAGGGGGCCTTGATGCGGTCGCCATAGACCAGCGGCTGCCCGTCGGCCCAGGGGTGATAGTCGTCGGCGAAGGTGATGCGATCGGCCAGCGACGGGTGGCTCATGCGGAAGGTCCGCTCCAGCCAGCCGGGTGCGGGCAGGCCCAAGGACTCGGCGCCCAGCTTGACGAAGGCGCCGGCCGCCGCGTCGTTGTTCTGGGTGATTTCCAGGCCGAACCGGTCGGCCTCGTGTTCGATGTCGCGCTGGATTGCCATCATTCCGGGCGTCACGACGAGCATGACGAACGACATGCCGAACAGCAGCAGCGGCAGGGACGCGGGGTCGGCGAGGGTGTCGAAGCCGAACCGGCCGTGCCAGCGGGCGAGCGCCGCACGGCCGCCGCGATCGATCGCGAACAAGCCGCCCAGCAGGATCGCCAGGAACATCGCCAGGATTTTCCAGACGTCGCCCAGCAGGTAGTGTTTCATCTCATGGCCGACCACGAACAGCAGTTCCGGCTCGGTCATGGCCTGGATGATGGTATCGTAGAGCACGATGCGCTTGGTCGGGCCGAAGCCCGCGACATAGGCCTCGAGCCGCTTGGAATCGGCGCTCGCATCGACCTCGAACACCGGGGCGCCCTCGATCCCGCCGCGTGCGGCCAGCGCCAGCACCTGGGACTCCAGCGCCTTGTCCGGCATCGGGCCGAAATGATTGAACAGCGGCGCGATCCAGATCGGCGAGACGATGAACAGCAGGACCATGACCGGGGTGAGCGCCACGGTCGTCCACAGCCACCAGCGCCGCGGGCTGCGGCGCAGGATCAGATAGGGGATCCAGGCGATCAGCGCCGTGATCACCAGGCTGACGATCAGGCCGTTGACGACCTCGGCGATCCAGACGGCCGGCGTCTGATTGGACAGGCCGAACGCGTGCTCATAGACGTAATTCTCGGCATAGGTCAGCGGCAGGGGAATCAGCGTCGAGAATGCCGTATAGAGCGCGGCATAAAGCGTCACGGTCCAGAACCAGCGCCCGCCGACGCGCCGCCGGCACCAGCCGACCAGCCGGCCGCTCCAGCCGGAAAACAGAAACGCCAGTGGAATGAGCAGGCCGACCGCCTGATCGGCCAGCCAGAACAGGTCGAGCCCCTGATGATAGGCGATCGCCTCCGGCGTCGCCTCGGGCACCGGGATCCGGGCCCAGGCCGGCACGGCGATCAACAGGGCGAGACCCAGTCCCGAAAGCTTGAATCCGCGCATGTGATCGGGCTACCCGCCGAAGTGGTTCGGCGCGACTGTAGCGGCGGCCGTGCCCCTCGCAAAGACACATGCGCGTTTCGCCTCGTCCGTAGAGCGGACTTGGCGCAAGATTGGACGTGTCGTTCGACTATCCGGGGGGATCATGCAGACAGGGCGGCCGGTCGGGACGATCGCGGCGGTACAGCGTTATCCGGTAAAATCCATGGGTGCCGATCCGCTGTTGCCCGGCGACCTACGCTGGAACGGACTGCAGGGCGATCGGCAATACGCCTTTCTCAAGACCCATGATCGCAGCCGGTTTCCTTGGCTGACCGGGCGCGACGTGCCGTCGCTGCTGGTCTACCGCGCACGCTATGAAAACCCGGAGACTCCGCGCGGCTCAAGCCTTGCCGTCCGATCCCCGTCAGGCGAGGAATATGACGTGGCGGATCCGCGGCTGGTGGCCGAATTGGCGGCGCTGGCGGGCGAGCCGGTGCAACTCGTTCAAGTCGGGCGCGGTATTTACGACACCGCCGAGATCTCGGTCATCACGACCACGACCGCCGCGCGCATCGGCGCCGCGCATGGCGGAGAGATCGATATCCGCCGATTTCGCGCGAATATCGTCGTGGCGCCGCTGGATGATGCGGTCTGGGATCGCGACTGGTTGGGTGGCACGCTCAGCTTCGGCGAAGCGTCCTCGCCGCCCCGGTTGCGTGCCGACTTCCCCATCGCCCGCTGTGCCATGGTCACTCTCGATCCCGACCGCGCTGAAAAGGATGTGTCAGTGCTGCGGACGGTCGCGCAGAAATTTCAGAATGAGGTCGGTATTTATGGCGCCATCCAAACGCCGGGACTGATCGACGTCGGCATGCCGGTCTACTGGCGGCCCGGCTAGAACTTCGCCCAATCGGGCCGGTGTGGCCGCACGGTCGCGTCGCCGGCCAGCAGGGCGGTGCCGGCTTCGAGCGCGTCGAGCCGGACGAGGGCCAGGGCCAGACCATCCCGGCCGGAACGGATTTCGCCGGCCTCCTGGCCGTCGCGCAAGATCAGCGTGCCGGGTGCGGGCAGGGGGCCGTCGATCGCGACCGGCATCAGCCGCTTCTTGATCAGGCCGCGATATTTGGTGCGCGCGGTCAGCTCCTGTCCGATGTAGCAGCCCTTGTCCCAGGCGACGCCGTGCAGCTCGTCGAAGCCGTTCTCCAGCAGGATCGCCTTTTCCAGCAACATGTCGCGGCTGCCGTCCGGCACGCCATGGCCGAGCCGGCGCCGGTCCCAGTCGGCGATGGCGCCGGGCGCATAACCCAGCGCCTCCAGCAGGCCGGCACCGGTCCCCTCGGGGGCGATCAGCCGGACGCCCAGATCGGCGATGCGCGGGTCGAGCAAGGCGACGGCACCGTCGCGCTGGACCGCCTGGCCCGGCTCGGCGAGACCGAACGGCGCGCCGGCGTCGGCGCCCCAGGCCTGCAGCACCTCGAACCGGTCGCTGACATCCTCCAGCACGATCTTGGCGCGCAGCTTATACATACCCAGCCGCCGCTTCAGATCGGCGATCCGTGCGCCCTCGCCGTCGATCAGCCAGCCGTCGTCCCGTTCGGCGATGAAGAAATCATGCAGGTACTTGCCCTGCGGCGTCAGCAGCGCCGCCCAGATGCCATGGTCCGGCGCCAGCTTTCGGACGTCGTTCGACACCAGCCCCTGCAGGAATTTCGAGCGATCCTCGCCGCTCAGCAGCAGCAGGCCACGGGCCGGATCGGCGGGGGCGAAGAATTTTTCGGTCACGATGCGGGGGCGATCCTTTGGGCGGGCCGGACGAGGCCGCTCATAGGTGGCGCGGGCGGGGCGGCTTGGCAAGCGCCGGGCGGCACCTTATAAGCCCTGTCGATGTTGCGTCTTCACCGTTCCTTGCCCGTCCTCGGCGCCAATCCGCGCATCCTGTTCGTGACCGCGACCCGGATCGGCGACGCGGTGCTATCGACCGGCCTGCTCGCGCATCTGATCGAGCGCTATCCGGGCGCCCGCGTGACCGTCACCGCCAGCCCGGTCTCGGCCCCCCTGTTCCAGGGCGTCCCGGGGCTGGAACGGCTGATCGCGCTATCCAAACGCCGCCACGCGCGCCATTGGCTCGATCTGTGGCAGCAGGTGGCGCCGATCCATTGGGATCTGATCGTCGATCTGAAGGGCTCGGCCCTGTCCTGGCTGCTGCGCACGCGCCATCGCCGGGTGCTGGGCAAGGGCGAGGCGCCGGGCCACAAGATCCTGCAACTGTCGCAGCTGTTCGACCTCGCCCCACCGCCCGCGACCAAACTTTGGCCGACGCTCGATCATCAGATGGCGGCCGAGCGGCTGATTCCCGCCGGGACGCCGGTGCTGGCGATCGGCCCGGCGGCGAATTGGGGCGGCAAGCAATGGCGCGCCGAGCGCTTTGCCGAAGTCGCGGCCCGGCTGACCGCCGATGGTGCCATCCTGGCCGGCGCCCGCGTCGGGGTCTTGGCGGCGGCCCACGAGCGGGCCCAGGCCGAGCCGGTGCTGGCCGCGATCCCCGCCGACCGGCGGCTCGATCTGGTCGGTGCCGGCGATCTGCTGACCGTCGCCGCCCTGCTGGCACGGACCCATCTGTTCATCGGCAATGATTCCGGCCTGATGCATATGGCCGCCGCCATGGGCGTGCCGACGCTGGGCCTGTTCGGGCCCAGCCCCGACGCGATCTACGCGCCCTGGGGCCGCACGACCGCGGTCGTGCGCACACCCGAAAGCTATGAAGCGCTGTGGAACATGCCGGGGCGCTATCCGAATTCGACCGCCACGCTGATGGACGGCCTGACCGTCGATACGGTCGAGCAAGCGGCACTCGGCCTGTGGCGCAAAGCCTCAGTGACAGAGCGGGGCTGACGGCAGCGCCTGCTGCCAGCGCTGCTTGGGATCGACCGGCGGATAGGGCCAGAGTTTGACCGGCTGCCAGCCATCGGCGCCGTGGCGCAGCAGCGCCGAGGCATGGGGCGGCAGGTTCAGCGCGTTATTGTCGGTGCAGGACAGGAACGCCAGCCCATAGCCGGCGGCCGCGGCCTCGTCGAACGCCGCCGGATCGGCCCGGTCCCAGAATTTGAGATCCAGTTCGGGCCGGCGCGGCGGGGTGAAGTGCAGCAGGCTCGACAGCGCCCAGTCGATGCTGTTGGTGTCGCCCGGCAGCAGCAGCGCCAACTTGTCGTCATCCCGCAGCTCCGGCGCCAATTGCCGGGCCAACTGGCGCACGACCGGTTGCGGCATGTCGAAATCGAAGCGCAGGCGCTTGGCGAAACCGACCGGCACCAGCAGCGCCAGCGCGATCGCGGCCACGCCCAATTTGCGGCCGAGACCGGGGCGCTGCGCCAGCCAGGGCGCCACACGGTTGCGGATGGTCACGACCAGCGCGAATTCGATCAGCAGCGCCAGATGGGTGTTGTAGCGAAAATAGGAATGCGCCTCGACGCTCATCACGCCGGGGAAATGGCCGATATAGGTGACGATCAGAAAGCCGTTGTAGAGCAGGAAGGTGGCCGCGGCCAGACCGAGCGCCTGGCCGGTCGCATCGAGCTGGCGATGGCGCAGGCGGCGTTGCAGGAACATGAACAGCACGCCGACGCAGGCGAAGAAGGTGATCTTCTCGATCACGACCTTGCCCATGCTGACGAAGATCGGCACCAGATTGCCCCAGTTCCATTCACCGAACGGCAAGGGCTTCAGCTCGCCGTCCGGAAAGCGCGTCAGCACGAACACGCGCCAGACGGCGTAGAGCGCCAGGGCGGGCAGGGCGGAGCCGCCGAACGCGACGATCGCGCGGCGCCAGCCGATCCGGCGCTCGTACCCCGCGACCAGGATGGCGGCACCGGCGAAGGCGAGCAGCATGCCGATCGCCTGCTGCTTCACATTGACCAGCGCCACCAGCACCAGGGCCAGTTGGACGAGCGTGCGCGGCCGCGCCTCGCCCTCGGCCAGTGCGACCATGGCGCGGCAGCCGAGCCAGCCGGCGAACAGCAGCGCGATCGCGACCGGCGCCTCGCCATAGCCCGCAAAGGCGACGCGCGGCACGAAGCCGGGATTGAGCAGGGTGACCAGCAGGATGCCGAGCCCGATCGCGGCCCAGCCCGGCCGGTTCGCGGTGCCGAACACCGGGTTGGCGACGATGCGGGCGAACAGCAGCGCCGCCATCACATAGAGTACGACCGTGAACAGGGCCAGGCCGCCGCCCTGGAACCCGCCGCCCAGCATCGAGCCCAGATAGGGCACGAACTGCGTATCGTAGGGGGCGACCGCCAGGAAGGAATAGGCATTCGGCCCATCGGCCGTCGGGAAGACGCCGTGGTCGGCGAGATAGGCCGCGTTCGGCAGCAGGTTCATGAAGATGTCGGACTGCGACGGCTGGATCGTCGCCATGATGACCAGGATCGGCACGGCCATCACCAGCAACCGGCCGAGTTCGGCCCAGGCGAAACCCTTCGGCCGCAGCGCGGGCCAGGCCAGCACCAGCGCCGCCGCGACCAGAAAACCAATCGCCGGCAGGCGCAGCGACAGGCTTGTCGCCACGCCCCACAGCGTCAGCAGGATCGACAGCAGGCCCCAGCCGGCCATCGCGTCGGTCTCGAATTCGGCACGCGGCCCGCCGACGAATCGGCCGACCAAACCCAGGGCGAGGAAGGCCAGCAGGATCTGGGCGAGCGCGATCAGGTCGGCGGGATGGCTCGGCAGGAAATACATCGGGCGCCTAACGAAAGCGGAGATCAGCGGATCGGGTGGCGCGCAGTACGCCGCGGGCGGCGCTGCGTCAAGCGCCGGTCGGTATCAGCGCGTTGCGACGATGAACAGGCGTGGGAACGGCAGCAGCACGGTGCCGTCGGGCAAGGCCGGATAGGCTTCGGCCACGTGGGATTCGTATCGGGCGAGGAAGGCCTGCTGTTCCACCGCGTCGAGCGGCCCCAGAAACGGGCGCAGGCCGGTGCCCTTGAACCATTCGACCACGGCGTTGGCGCCGCCGGCGAGCGGGTGATGATAGGTGGTGCGCCAGATATCGATGGCGGCGACGCCGTCGCCGAGCGCGCGGTAGTACCAGTCGGCGTCGTGGCGCTCGGCCCGCGCATTCGCGGCATCGGCCAGCTTGGCCGCCCACGGCCCGTCGGCGGCGGTTTGGCGCATCAGGCGATGGGCCGGTTCCTCCAGATTGTCGGGCATCTGGACTGCGAGGCTGCCGCCCGGCGCCAGCTTGGCGACGAGCGCCGGGAACAGGGTCGCGTGATCCGGCACCCATTGCAGCGACGCGTTGGCGAAGATCACGTCGAACGGACCGGGGTTCCGCCAGGTCGCGATGTCGTCGAGCGCGAAGTGCAGGTTGGGCAAGCGCTTGCGCGCCGCCTCGATCATGTCGGCCGAGCTGTCGATGCCGGTCACGCGCGCGCCCGGGAAGCGGGCCTGCAGCAATTCGGTCGAATTGCCGGGACCGCAGCCGATGTCCGCGGCGGTCGCGACCTGCGCGTTGGGGATATTGGCGAGCAGGTCCCGGATCGGGCGGTTCCGTTCGGCCTCGAACTTGCTGTATTGCGTTGCGGACCAGCTCATCGACGTTTCCTTGTTCCTGTGCTCCGGCGCCACAGAGGGATCATAGTCCGACCGGGCCCATCGGTGGTCAGGATCCGGCGCGGCGCAAAATGACGCAGCAGGATGTCCGGATCCCAACCTGGGGTCAGTCGGCGAGCGCCCGGTTCAGCACCTCGGCCAGGCGCACGCCGGCGCGTTCCAACTGAACCTGGATCACGGCCCAGGCCATGGTGTCGTAGTCGGCGCCCAGGGGAACGGTCGCGGTTGGCGACGGCTCGCCCGGCCGCGCGATGCCGCGATAGGCATAATCGCGCGCCAGGTCATGGGCATCGAGGGCCCAGGCCGCGGCGGTGAAGGGCGGCGCCAGCCAGCGCCTGGCATCCTGGGGCCGGATGTCGGCGCGCAGGCCGTCGGCGAGCCGGGCGGCGTCCTGGCGAAGGTCGGCCGCATGGGCGTTCGGGCCCTCCCGCACGGCGACACGGCGCTCGATCACCGCCGTATCCCACACGCTGTGCAGGTTCATCTTATATTTGCCGTAGACGATGGTCTGGCCCCTGAAGTCGATCGGGATGGTGTTGCCGCCCTGGTCGTGGTTCTCGCCCGAATGCAGTGGCTGATGCAGGTCGCCGACGAAATGCACGACGAACTTCAGCGCCTGCAGCCGGTCGGCCGGCGGGCGGGTGCGGTCGGCCAGCACCCGGATGAAATCGTCGGTGCGGGCGACGACGCAGTCCCGGTTGGCGCAGTCGCGCGTCGGGACATAGGCCGTATCGCCGATCTGGATATCGACATAGTGCCAGGGGCCGGTTTCCGGATGGGGGCCGCGATACTCGTCGGCCCAGGACGAGATCTGGTCCAGATGACCCTGCAGGTCGAGCGCCAGCAGGTTATAGACCTGGGTCAAGGCGGCGGGCTTCAGGCGCGCCTCGGCGATGTCGGCCACCACCGCATGGCCGACGACGCCCCAAGCCTCGGCCGGGGGTGCCGCCGTCAGGGCGGCCAGGGTCAACGCGGCGATGGCGAGACGCTTCATGATCCGGCACTTCCAAGCGCCATATCGACCGCCGCCAGGACCGGCGCCAGCGCCAGATCGGCGAGCGGCGCCCGGCGCAGCACCGTCACCTTGGCACCGCGCGGCGCGCAGCGCGCCGGGTCGGATTCGCCGGAGAACAGGGCCACCAGCGGCGCGCCGCCGGCTGCGGCGATATGGCTGGTGCCGGTATCGTTGCCGATGGCGATGGTCGCGGCCCGCGCGAGCGAGACCAGGTCGGCCAGCTCGGTCCGGCCGGTCAGGTCGAGGGTCGCGGGCGCCCCGCGCCGGATGGCTTCCGCCAGGGCATGCTCGTCCTTGCCGCCGAGCACCACCGGCAGCAGGCCGCGTTCGGTCAGCGCGCGGGCCAGCTCGCCATAGCGCTGGGCCGGCCAGCGCTTGCCGGAATGGCGCGGCGAGGAGCCGGGAATCAGCAGCGCAAATCGATGTCCGCTCAATTCCGCCGGCAGCGTGCCGTCTTCGCGGGGCAGGCTGGGCAACGGCACCGGATGGATGCCGGCCATCATCAACTGCTCGGCCTGCTTGGTGATGGTGTGCTGCGGATTGCGCAGCAGATTGGCGTGGGGATGGCTGGCGTCGGGCGCGATGCCCGACCATTCCGGCCGGGTGCCGGGCCACCACAGCCGGGCATAGAAGCTCGACCGTTGCGAGGTCTGCAGGTCATAGACCCGATCGAACCCGCCATCGCGCAAGGTCCGGCGCAGGCCTAGCCAGCCGCGCACGTCGAGCGGCTGCGAGCGCCGATCGATCTCGACCCGGTCGAAATAGCCGGACTGTTCGGCCAGGCGCGCGAACGGCGCCGTGGTCAGCAGGGTAACGTGATCGTCCCGGTGATGCCGCCGGATCGCGGCCATCGGACCCAGCGCCTGGATGAAATCGCCGAGCGCGCTCAATTTGATCACCAGGATGCGCTTTGGCCCGGGCCGGCGGCGCGACGGGCGGTGGGCGGGCAAGGCGGCCAGATCGATATGATCCTCGACCGCCTCCAGCGCACGGAACAGATCGGCCTGGCGCTCGGGGTCGTCGGACCGGATCGCGGCGTCGAGCGCCTGCTGAACCCGTGCCGCGACGGCCTGGGCGTCCGGGTCGGAACCGACCAGATAGGCCACCGCCCGGTCCGGCTCCAGCCGCCAGATCCGGCGCAAGACCTCGTACCGGCGATCATGGCGCGGCCGGGTCTCGTTCCAGGCGAAGAAGGCGTTGAGCGCCGTTTCCAGCGGGAAGTCGGCCGAGGTCAGCGGACGGTTCGGCCGGGTCAAGGCAGGACCGACAGCAGGATCTGCTCCAGCAGGCGCGACTGGTCCGGGGCGGAGAATTCGGCGATGGCGCGGGCCCGGCCGGCCAGCGCCATCGTCTGGCGCAGCGCCGGATCGTCGGCCAGCCGTGCCAGGGCCAGGGCCAGGGCCGGCGCGTCGCCCGGCGGCACGACCAGACCGGTGCGCTCATGCGCGATCGCCTCGGCGATGCCGGCGCTGTCGGAGCCCACGACCGGAATACCGGCCGCCATGGCCTCCAGAATGACGTTCGGCAGACCCTCGGCATCGCCCGCCTTGGCGGTGACGCTCGGCACGACCAAGGCCAGCGCGCCGGCCATGCGCCGCTTGACCGCGTCGTTGGCGAGCCAGCCGGCCTGCTTGATGCCGCCCAGCTCCGCCGCGCGGGCCGCGACCAGGGACCCGAGTTCGCCGTCGCCGACCAGGCTCAGGCGCAGCGGATTGCCTTGGCCGCGCAGGATCGCGAGCGCGTCGAGCAGGGTCCCGATGCCCTTCTTCTCGACGAAACGGCCGACGAACAGAACCGTCGGCGGTGTGTCGGGCGCACGCGGTTCGGCCAGGCCCTCGACCTCGATGCCATAGCGATTGACCACCAGCTTCGCGGCGGGAAAGCCCCGGTCGATCAGGCGGCGGCGGATGAAGTCCGAGACGCAGACGAACAGCTTCGCCTCGCGCTTCAGATCCTCGAGTCGGCGCTGATAGATCGTCGGGATCAACTGGCGCCGATAATGCTTGTCCTTGGTCGCGTCGCCGCCGTGGAAGCTCACCACCAGCGGCAGGCCCAGCGCCCGCGCGATCGGCAGGGCCAGCGCGCCGCCGCGGCCGAAATGGGCGTGGATCACGACCGGGTCGAGCGCGCCCAGATGCGGCGTCGAGGGCAGGCGGCCGAACTGCTTGAACAGTGCTCGCTCGATCGCGCCCAGCGGGCCCGGGCGGCCCAGCAGATGGCCGGGCGCGCCCAGGTCGCCCAGGCCGTCGTCGAAATGGCAACCGAGCCAATAGGGCGATAGCTGGTCGAACGCGCAATATTGCCGGCGCATGAAGGCCGCTTCCGAACGCGGGATCAACCGGTCGCGATACAGCAGCGCCGTGCGCATCAGACCGGCCGACGCGCGGGCGGGGCGGCGAGTTCGTCCTGGCGCAGCGCCAGGGCCGCGACCCCGCCGACCAGCATCAGCGCCGACAGGAACCACTCCTGCCAGACGCCGTAGCTGACGAGCGCCACCAGCATGCCGGCAACGCTGGACGCGACCAGCACGGCGGCCACGGCCCGGCGGCTGCGGGCATAGACTTGGCCAAACGACACGATCAGCCCGCCGAAGCCCAGCAGGATGCCGGCGGCACCCAGCTCCAGCCAGGTCTGCAGGATGGCGTTATGCGGGTGCAGCGGCAGCTTCTGGCCGATGGCCGGCGTGGCGCCCGGGCAATTCTCGCCCAGCGCCACGGTATCCTGGCCGCCGGGCATGCGCCGCGCCGCATCCAGGCCCCAGCCGACCAACGGCTTTTCGGCGATCCGGCCGACGACGAAATCCCAGATATAGAGCCGGTGCAGCGCCGATTTCTTATGGGAGAACATCCAACATTCCTGTGCCTGATCCAGTTGAACCGGAAACGCCAGCGGCAGGCCCAGCGCCACCAGGCCGACCAAAGCCAGCAGGGCCCAGCGCAGCTGCGGCAGGGCCAGCACCAGCACCGCGCCGCCCACCGCGCCGGCGAGCGCCACCTTGGCCGACAGGTCATGGGTTGCCAGGATGCAGAGGGCGGCCAGCGCGCCTTGCCCGACGGCCAGCCGCTTCATCCCGGCGCGCCACAGGCCCCAGCCGAGCGGCGCCAGCAGGATCGCGTGGATCGTCGCCCCGCGGCCGTAATAGGTCGCGAAGTCGAAATTGTCGCGCGACGCGTGGCTGAGGTGGGCGAGCGCGCCGCCCAGACCCAGATCGGCCAGCACATAGCAATTGGCGAGCATCAGTCCGACGGCGAGCGCCGGCAACAGCCGCCGCAAGCCTTCGGCCGGCAGGTCCCGGCACCAGCGGATCAGCGCCATGCCCAGCACGATGACCCCGATCAGGCGGATGGCCAACGTCAGGGCCGCCTTGCCGTCGAGCGCCCAGAGACCCGAGGCCAGCATGAGCGCGAACAGCGGCAGCCAGACCAGCAGCGCCCGGCCGATCCGCCGCCATTCCATCGGCTGCCCGCGCAGCATCATGCCTGCGGCGAGGGTCGCGACCGGCAGCAGCACGGCGGCCGAGAGCGGCGCCACATAGACCAGCGGCCCCAGCAGGAACAGGACGGCCGTCAACAGGCGGCCGGATAGGGTAGACGACAGACTCATCGCGGATACCGATCCTTGTCGCCCCGACGGCGGGGCTGGACTTAGTTAGCCGGCGGCGAGGGCCGAGGGCAAGGCTCAGACCATCGTGTCTCAGACCAAGGTGACGAGCGGGCGCGGCTCCAGGCGGCGGCGCAGCGCGCCGGTTGCGGCCCGCTCGATCAGGCGCCAACTGGCGTGCGACAGCGCGAGGGCGACCGGCAGGGTCACCAGCAGCAGCAGCGTCACCTGCACCACCGGCGGCGCGCCGGACGCCAAGGCGCGGACGATCTTCTTGCCGGCGAAATAGGCGAACGGGTGCCACAGATAGAAGCTGTAGCTGATGTCGCCCATGTATTGCATCGGCCGGGTCCGCAGCAGCCCGCCGAACGCGCCGCGGCCATGGACCAGGGCGGCGAACAGCGGGATGCCGATCAGGAAGCCCGCGGCATAGCCCAGCCGCATCCCGCCGAATGGTGCCTGCAGCGCCGTCTGCAGCAGCAGGAACAGCGCCGGCAGCAGCAGGCCCGGCAGCAGCCAGCGCCGCCGCCCGAGCGCCAACGCGCGATCGCCCAGCAGGAACACGACGGCGCCGGCGGCGAAGAACACGCCGCGCGGATAGAGCCAGCAGGCGCCGGCGGTCGCCAGCGCGATCAGCAGCACCCGCGGTCCGGGCGCCAGGGGACGGCCCAGCCGATAGGCCGCGATCGAGAAGACGTAGAACGCGGCCTCGTAGCTGAGCGACCAGGCGTTCGACTGCACGAGCGGGATATCGAAGATGCCGGGCAGCAGCAGCCCGTTGGTCGCGAACAGCCAGGACCAGCGCGCGGCATCGACCCCATCCAGCAGCTTGTAATGCAGCGCCGGCCCCAGGCCGAACAGGATCAGATGCGTCGCCAGGAACACCGGATAGATCCTGAGCACGCGATGAAGCACGAAATGCCGGATCGAGGGCGCGCGTAGCAGGCTGGCCGTGATCAGGAAACCGCTGATCATGAAGAAGATCTCGACCGCGCATTGCAGCGAATCGAACAGAAAGTCGAACAGAGCCGGATCGGGCAGCGTGTCCCCCCACCAGCCTTCCAGCCGGGGGCCGCCCCAGATATGGCGCAGGAAGACGAGAAAGGCGCATAACCCGCGCAGCCCGTTCAGATTCCGGTTGTAGTCGGTCATCGGCGGGCCGGCGGGCGCTCCAGGCGAGTGGGAAGGGCCAGAGAAAGCCCGCGTTTTGCCGCTTATGTCAATCGGGTAGGAAGACGCATAGTCCTTGTGGCAGTGTGCGCGCCCTTCGTCTCATGGGAGTTCCAAGATCCTTCTCGTGCCCGTCCTTTTCCCTTCGCGGCTTTCGCGATGACCGCCATCGGCGGCCTGTTCGGGCTGGATGGCGCCGTGCCGGCGGACGCGCGGGTCGCGCGCCTGTCGCGGGCGCTGGCCGCGCGCGGCGGCGGGGCCGGGGGCGGCCGCTACGATGGCGGCGCGCTGGTGCTGCTGCATCGCGGGCCGTCGGACGATCAGCCGTTCGTCGATCCGCGCGGCGGCATCCTGGTCGGCGACGGCGCGCTCGACCCGGCGCCGCTGCAGCTCTACCGCGCCGATGGCATCGAATTCGCGCGCCATCTGCGCGGCGGCACCGCGCTGGCGCTCTACGATCCCGAGAGCCGTCAATTGCTGCTGGCGCGCGACGGGTTCGGCATCAAGCCGCTCTATTATGCCGAGACGGCGGACGGCTTCGCGTTCGCCTCGACCGCGGCTGTGCTGATCGCGGCCGGCGTGGTCGAGGTCGAGCTGGTGCCGCCGGCGCGCGACGAGCTGCTGCAACTGCAATTCACCACCGGGCGGACGACGCCCTTCGCCGGCATCTACCGGGTCCTGCCGGGCGAGACGCTGATCGTCGAGCAGGGCCGCCTGGTCGATCGGCGGCTCCATCGCACGCTGCCGTCGCTGGGGCCGATCCCCTGCGCGGTCGAGCCGGCGCTGGCGACGCTCGACCTGCTGCTCGACCAGGCGGTCAAACGCCATTGCCAGGCGGACGGGCCGGTCGGGCTGTTCCTGTCGGGCGGGGTCGATTCGACGGCCTTGCTGGCGCTGATGGCGGATCATAGTGCCGGTCCGGTCGAGGCCCTGACGCTCAGCTACTCCCAGCCGGCCGAGGGCGGCGAGTTGGAGCTGGCGCGCGACATGGCGGCGGCGGTCGGCGCGCGCCTGACCGAGGTCTCGTTCCGCGAGGCGGATTTCTGGCACCTGCTGCCCGAGGTCGCGGCCGCGATCGACGATCCGATGGCCGACGC
>Ga0302314_10008992_pt1 | contig 17705 bp, 14 predicted proteins | sample III_Palsa_N2_3_FD_200533 | JGI IMG/M metagenome (GOLD analysis project Ga0302314, IMG submission 200533) | Peat permafrost microbial communities from Stordalen Mire near Abisko, Sweden - III_Palsa_N2_3 | ecosystem: Environmental > Terrestrial > Soil > Palsa > Peat permafrost | place: Sweden...
CCGGGACCGGGGCCGCGCTGCGGGTGCTATCCGGTTGTCGTTTCCCGCGCGGATTCTAGGCGTCGGCGACGCTGATCGGCAGGGTGTAGGTGGGCGTGATCTCGACGTACGCCTGCCCGGTCACGGCCGCGCCGCCGATGGTGCCGGTGACCGAGGAGTCGCCCTCCCAGTAGCCGGTGTCGACGAAGGGAACGTAGAGCTCCTGGTTGGCCTCGAGCGCGGTGACCGTCAGCTGGCCGCCCGGGACGGTCACCGTCCAGTTCTGCGGATAGGTGATCTTCGTATTCGGGCTGGTCCAGGTGGACAGCGGGGTCTGGCTCATGTCGGCCGGGTCGATGCTGACGGTGGAGCCGTTGGCGTTGACCTCGGTGCCGACCTCCGCGGCGATGGCGCCGGCCGCGTTGTGCAGGAAGTACAGCATGTACTGGGTGCCGTTGCTGAGCTGCATGCTGAACCAGGTCCAGCCGCCGGTGCCCGCGAAGTCGCCCCACTGGTGGTCCTGCCAGGCGATGCCGGTGACGCTGATCGGCACGCCGTGGTCGATCAGGGTTCCCGAGGCCTTCAGGTTGGTCTCTGAGTAGTAGTAGGACGTGCCGAAGGGGGCGTAGGGGATCAGGCCGCCGTTGCCGTGCAGCGCGGCGGGCGTGGACTGATCGAGGTTCAGGCTGATGGCGTAGCTTCCGTCGGCGAACGCGGCGGAGACGTGATTGTCACCGTTGATGCCGTTCATGTTCCAGCCGTCGACGGTGTTGTTGAACCCGCCCTGGGGCAGCACGTTGTCGGGCTGGACGGAGATGGCCAGCATGTTCGACGTGAACGTGCCGCGGGTGAGGTCGGTGATGGCGAACTGCCCGTCGTAGGCCGCCGCCAGGGGCTCGAGGCCGAGGCTGTTGGTCCTGATGAAGGTGAGCTCGAAGCCGTACTGGTGCACCTTGCCCGCCGGGTCGGTCCCGGTGAGGTGGCCGGTGAAGTACCACCATTCCATCGAGGAGGACGGATGCGGCCCCTCGTCCTTGGGCAGCGACACCACGGCCGCCGAGGCCGGGGCCGCGGTCGCCGGGCCGGCCGCGTCGGCCGCGCCCACCGGGGCCGCGGCGAGCAGCGCCACGGCCAGCAGGGCGACGGACAAGGTACACGCGATGAGGCAGCGTCGCAGTCTTCGCATGTGGCAACACTCTCCTATTATATGAAATATACGCACAATCTTCATGTAAGCACGGACCAAGCGACCGGACAACGGTTGCTCGCGTGTATAAATAAAGTATGTAATATGCCAGATCGCGCGAGAATGCAGGAGGACGGATGGCGCAGCAGGACGTAAGCCAGGACGTGATCGCCGAGCGGCTGGCCAGGATTCCGCCGATCATCGACCTGGACTCGCACGTGGTCGAGCCGCCGCACGTGTGGAGCGACCGTCTCCCCAGCCGCCTGCGCGACGCCGGGCCGCGCATCGAGTACGCCCCGGCCGGCGACGTCAGGCTCGTCGACGGGAAGTACGTGGAGACCCCGGGAACCGGGGGCCCCGACGCCGCCTGGTGGGTCTTCGAGGGGACCCGCGGCCAGATCAAGCGCTACATCGCCTCGGCCGGCGTCCCGGCCGAGGAGGTCACCAACGAGGGCATCACCTACGAGGACATGCGCGCGGGCTGCTGGATCCCCGGGCAGCGGCTGGCCGACATGGACGTCAACGGCGTCCAGGCCCAGCTGTGCTTCCCGAACTACGTGCGCTTCTGCGGGCAGGTCTTCCTGTGGGCCAAGGACAAGCACCTCGCCAAGCTCTGCGTCGAGGCCTACAACGACTGGATGGTCGAGGAGTGGTCGGGCGGGAGCGGCGGCCGGCTGATCGCCCTGTGCCTGGTGCCGCTGTGGGACGTCGACCTGGCCGTGGCCGAGGTCAGGCGCAACGCGGCCCGGGGCGTGCGGGCGGTGGCGTTCAGCGAGCTGCCCGCCTACCTCGACCTGCCCAGCCTGCACTCACGCTACTGGGACCCGTTCTTCGCCGCCTGCCAGGAAACCGGCACGGTGCTGGCCATGCACATTGGCTCGGGAACCAGGACCCCGCAGACGTCGGCCGACGCTCCCGGCGCGGTCGGGGGCACGATCATCTTCGGCAACAGCGTCGCCAGCATGACCGACTTCCTGTTCGCCGGCGTGCTGCACCGCTTCCCCGGCCTGAGGCTGCTCTATGCCGAGGCGCAGATCGGCTGGATCCCCTACCTCCTCGAGCGCATCGACGACGTCTGGGAGACCCACCGCGGCTGGGCCCGCGGCCAGGACAACTGCCCCGAGCCGCCGTCGACGTACTACTACCGCCAGATCACCAGCTGCTTCTTCAAGGACGCGGTCGGGGTCGGCCTGCTGGACAAGGTCGGGGCCGACAACGTGGCCTTCGAGACCGACTACCCGCACCAGGACGGCACCTGGCCGCGCTCGCGCGAGGAGGCCGCCCTCCAGTTCGGTCACCTCAGCCAGGACCTGATCACCAAGATCGCCCGCGGCAACGCGATCAAGCTCCTGGGCCTCGAACTGCCCGAGGGCTGACGACAATCGATAGCGCTGGGACTTAGACCGCTGACAGCGGCTAAAGTCCCAGCGCTCATTCGATCGTGGAAGGTCAGGCGGTCGCCGAGCCGGCCAGCTTGCCGAGGTCGACGCCGACGCTCCTGGTGAACCGGCCCTTGTCCCGGCTCCGGATGCTCACGTCGTGGCCGCTCACCTCGGCCCGCAGCGCGCCGACCGTGCACCGCTCCTTCGGCCGGGACGCGAACGGGTCGAAGGAGTACCAGCGCATGGCGTTCTGGTAGGTGATCTTGTCGAGTTCCGCGGCGGGCACGTCCGCGGCCACCGCCGCGAGCTCCTCGGGCGCGTGCGGCCAGGAGGAGTCCGAGTGCGGGTAGTCGCACTCCCAGGCGATGTTGTCCAGGCCGATGAACTCGCGCAGCCGCAGGCCGATCGGGTCGGAGATGAAGCAGGTCAGGAAGTGCTCGCGGAACACCTCGCTGGGCAGCTTGCCGCCGAAGTCCTGGCCGGTCCACCGGTGGTGCATGTCGTACGTGCGGTCGACCCGGTCGAGGAAGTACGGTATCCAGCCGGTGCCGCCCTCGGAGAGGGCGAACCTGATCCCCGGGAACTCCTTGATCACCCGCGACCACAGCAGGTCGGCCGCGGCCTGGCAGATGTTCATCGGCTGCAGGGTGATCATCACGTCCACCGGCGCGTCCGGCGCGGTGACCGAGAGCTGGCCCGAGGACCCGAGGTGGATCGAGACCACCATGTCCTCGTCGCAGACCGCGCGCCATAGCGGATCCCAGTGCGCGTCGTGGAAGCTCGGATAGCCCAGCGTCGCCGGGTTCTCGGTGAAGGTCAGCGAGTGACAGCCCTTGGCGGCCACCCGGCGGACCTCCTCGGCGCACAGCACCGGGTCCCAGAGCACCGGCAGTGCCATCGGGATGATCCGTCCCGGATACGAACCCGCCCACTCCTCGATGTGCCAGTCGTTGTACGCCCGCAGCACCGCCAGGGCGAGCTCCTTGTCCTGGGCGGCGGCGAAGACCCGCCCGCTGAACCCGGGAAAGGAGGGGAAGTTCATCGAGGCGAGGATGCCGCCGGCGCTCATGTCCTTGACCCGCTCGCCGATGTCGTAGCAGCCCGGCCGGACCTCGTCGAAGGCGGTCGGCTCGATGCCGTACTCCTCCTTCGGCCGGCCGGCCACCGCGTTGAGCCCGATGTTGGGAATGACCGACCCGTTGAACACCCAGACGTCGGCCCCGTCATCGGTGCGCACCACCTTCGGTGCCTGGCCGGCGTAGCGAGCGGGGATGTGGCCGCGGAACATCTCCGGCGGCTCCACTACGTGGTCATCCACGCTGATCATGATGAGGTCGTCGGCGTTCATGGTCACCATCCGTCACGCGCTTGGCATCGTCCGGAATAAAGCGAACCACAGTTCATTATTCTGGACAACGGGTTCACGTGCTGATATTGAATAATATATAAAAATTTAGGCCGAGGCTGATCCGGAGGCGCGCGCATGGCCCAGGGGTGGGTGAACGCCGGGCAGCACACGCTTCCCGGACTGCTCGACGAACGGCTCGGCGCGGATCCCGACGGCGCGTTCCTCGACTGCTGCGGAACGATGTACACGGCCGCCATGGTCGACGACGCCGCGGGCCGGCTGGCCGGCGCGCTGGCGGAACTGGGGGTCGGGCACGGGTCGACCGTCGCTACCATCCTCGAGAACAGCCCGGCCGCCGTGCTCAGCTGGTTCGCCGCCCTCAGGCTCGGCGCGGTCTACGTGCCGGTGAACACCGCGCTGAAAGGCAGCCTGCTCCGCCACCAGCTCGCCGACGCGGGCCCCACGGTGGTGATCGTCCAGGAAGACCTGCTCGCCCGCCCGGCGGAGATCCTCGACTCGATCGACAGCGTCGAGCACCTCGTGGTCGTCGGCCGCCCGGAGCAGGCCCCGGCCGTACGGGCGGCGGTGCACAGCTGGGATGGGCTGCTCACCGCCGCGGCCGCCCGCCCCGGCCCGCTGGTCCGGCCCTCCGACCTCGCCGCCATCGTCTACACCGGCGGCACCACCGGGGCCTCGAAGGGCTGCGCGCTCAGCCACGGCTACCACGTGTCCATCGCCCGCCAGATCATCTCCTCCTGGGGCCGGACACCGGATGACGTGGTCTGGAGCCCGCTGCCGCTGTTCCACTTCAACGCGATCTCCTGCATGCTCACCGGCACGCTGCTGACCGGCGGCCGGGCCGCCTTGTCCCGCCGGTTCTCCGTGTCCGGCTTCTGGCCGGAGATCAACCGGAGCGGCGCGACGATCGCCTCGCTGCTCGGCTCCCTGGCCGTCCTGGTGGCCAAGGGCGCCGGCACCCCCCTCGCGCGGGGCTCGGGCGCCCCCGAGGCGAACACGACACTGCGGCTGCTGACCGGGGCGCCGATCGCGCCCGAGACCGACGACCTGATCAGGCGCCGTTTCGGCATCGACACCTTCAGCGCCGCGTACGGCACCACGGAGGCGTCGCTGATCTCGTGGCTGCCGCCGGGCGAGCCGTTCCGGCCGGGCTCGGCCGGCATCGTCAACTCCGGCGCCTTCGACGTGCGGATCTTCGACGACGAGGACCTCGAGGTGCCGCCGGGCACCCCCGGCGAGATCGTCTGCCGCCCCCGAGCGCCGCACGTCATGTTCGAGGGCTACTGGAAGCGCCCGGAGGCCACCGTGGCGACGTTCCGCAACCTGTGGTTCCACACCGGCGACATCGGGCGGCTGGACGCCGGCGGCTACCTGTTCTTCGTCGACCGCAAGGCGGACTACCTGCGCCGACGGGGCGAGAACATCTCCAGCTGGGAGGTCGAGAAGGTCTTCCATGAGCACCCGGACGTCACCGACGTGTGCGTCCACGCGGTGGCCAGCGAGGTGGGCGAGGACGACGTGAAGGCCACCCTGGTCCTGCGGGCGGGCGCCGCGCTGACCGAGGAGCGGCTGTGTCACTGGGCCGTCGACCGGCTGCCGTTCTACGCGGTGCCCCGGTACATCGAGTTCCGCCCGGCCCTGCCGCTGAGCGAGACCGGCCGGGCGACCAAGAACATCCTCAAGGAAGACGGCGTGACCGCCGGGACCTGGGACCGGGAGGCGGCCGGGCTGCGCTTCGAGCGGCGCTGACCGCTGCCGATGTCAGGGGGCGGCGAACGCCGCCTCGATTACCTCGAGAAGATCCTCGAGTCGCAGGTGGGCCGGGGGCTCGGCGCCCAGCTCAGCTGCCTGGAAGGCACTCACAAGACCAGAAAACATCCGCGCGAGAACGAGCGGGGGCGCCTGTCTCACCTCGCCGGCTTCCTGGCCGCGGCGGAACAGCTCAGCCTGCGCCCGCTGGGCGGCGGCGAAGTTCTCCTGGATCTCCGCGTCCTCGGCCGGCGTGACCAGGGGAGCACCGATCGCGCCGCCGCGCAGCACGAGGCGCCCGAACTGGGGGTACCGGCGGAAGAAGCCGACCTGCCACGCGGCCAGGTCGAGCAGCTGGCCCAGGGGAGTACCCGGCCGGCCGATGACCTCCTCCATCTCCGGCATGAACTCCGCCGCCCGGCGCAGGAAGATCGCGCGGTAGATGTCCTCCTTGCCGGCGAAGAAGCTGTAGACCGCCCCGACCGAGAACTCGGCGAGCTCGGCGATCTCGCGCAGCGACGCGTCGTGGAACCCGTTGCGCGCGAACACGATCTCGGCCGCGGAAAGGATCTGGTCCCGGCTCAGCGCCCGCCGGTGCTCGCGCCGCTGCTCCCGCGGACTTCGCTCCGCCATGAACCGCGTCTCTCCCGCCTCGATGCAGGCATCGTAGTCCACGGCGCCGGCCCCCGCCACGGCCAGGCCCTACGCCGCGGCGGTCCGCGACTCGATCACCAGCGGCAGCCTGGACAGCCCGCGCACGTTGACGCTGACCTTGCGCTCGACCCCGGTCTCGTCGATGCCGAAGTCGGGGAAGCGCCGCAGCAGTTCCTCGAACGCCACCCGCGTCTCGAGCCGGGCCAGGGACGCGCCCAGGCACAGGTGGCGGCCGAAGCCGAAGCTCACGTGCCGGTCGATCTCGCGGTGGATGTCGAAGGTCTCCGGCTCGGGGTACTGGCGCTCGTCGTGCACGGCGGCCCCGGTTACCAGGATCACCCGCTGGTCGGCCGGGATGACCGTGTCCCGCACCCGCACGTCGCGGGTCGTCCACCGCCCCTGGTAGTGCGAGGGCGGGTCCCAGCGGAGCATCTCCTCGACCGCGTTGGGCAGCAGCGCCGGGTCGGCGGCGAGCTCCCGGCGCGCGTCGGGGAACCAGGCCAGCGCGACCACGCCGTTCGGGATGAGCTTGGCCACGGTCTCGTGCCCGGCGAAGGCGAGCTCGAGGAGCCGCCCGGCCAGCTCGTCGTCGGTCAGCACCCGCTGGCTGCCGTCCTCCTCATCGACCGGGGTGTCCATCAGCATGGTGAGGACGTCGTCGCCCGGGTGCGCCCGCCGCGCCCTGATGATGTCGGTCAGCAGGCCGGCCATCTCGAGGGTGGCGAGGATGGCGTCATCGGACATCGTGGCCGCGTCGCGGACGGCGATCCGCTCGCTGAGCTGGTGGATCCCCATGCGGTCGGACTCGGGGATGCCGACCAGCTCGCTGATCACATCTAGGGGGAGGCGGAAGGAGAAGTCCTCGACCACGTCGAACCGGTCGGCCCCGCTGACCTGGTCGAGCAGGCCGGCCGCGGTGCGCCGGATGAACGGCTCCATCAGGGCGATCCGGCGCGGTGTGAACAGGCGGGCGATGATCCGGCGGTGCGCGGTGTGCTCCGGCGGGTCCTTGACGATCAGGAACGGGGCGCCGGAGTCGATGCCCTCGATGGTCACGCCGTGCGCGCTGGAGAAGCCGTCGATGTTCAGGTGCCCGGCGACCACGTCGTCGTACCGGGAAAGCGCCCAGAAGCCGAGCCGCTCGTTGTGGTAGACCGGGGCCTCGTCGCGCAGCCGCCGGTACACGGGGTAGGGGTTGTGCGCCGTCTCCCAGTCGAAGGGGTCGTAATCAACCATCACTGTCTCCTCGTTCGGTACTGTCTCCTAGCCCGGCGAAGGCGTCCATGAACGAGGCGGCGGGCGGCGACGGCGACCGGATCGTGAGGTGGTCGACGCCGATGCCGGGGAGGTCGGTCATCGTCGCGGCGATGGCCAGCAGCGTCTCCGCGATGTCGCCGGGGGCCATGAAGCGGGACTGGGCCAGGCCCCTGGTGCCCCATTCGTCCAGGACCCGGCCGAGGACCTCGCCGTCGAAGGCGCTGCCGAACTCGGTGGGGAAGGTGTCGCCGATCGACACCGTGGTGAACCGCAGCCACGGGTGCTCGATCCGCCAGCCGACGACCAGGCGCTCGAGCGCGGCCTTGCTCGCCGCGTACGCGCTGAGGCCGGGGCGCGGCCGCCGCACGCTGTCCGACGACAGGGCGATGAACGTCCCGCTCCGGCCGAGCAGGGGAACGCAGCAGCGCAGCAAGCGGTGGGTCCCGATGAGGTTGGTGGTGAGCACCTGCTCCCAGTGCTCGTCCTCGGTGTCCGCCATCATCCGCAACGGCGCCACGCCGGCGCAGGAGATGACGACATCGAGACCGTCGAGAGCGGCCCGGATCGTTCCCTCTAGGCGTTGGAAGGCCGCGGGATCGGCGAGGTCGACCGCGATCGCCGCGCCGCCGCCCGCCTCGGCGACGGCCTCGTCCAGCTCCTTCCGCCGCCGGGCGGCCAGCAGGACCTGGGCGCCGGCCCGCACGGCGCCGATGGCGGCGGCCCGCCCGATCCCGGCCGAGGCGCCGGTCACCAGCACCCGCGCCCCCTCGAGTCCCTTGCCTGTCGTCATCGCCTTGTCCTTCGCGGGAGCATCAGACCGCCTCGGCGATCGCCTTGATTTCCAGGTACTCCTCGAACCCGGCGACGCCGCTCTCCCGGCCGGTGCCGCTCTGCCGGTAGCCGCCGAACGGCACGTCGGGGGAGTAGTAGAGGCCGCCGTTCACCGAGATCGTCCCGGTGCGGACCCGCTCGGCCACGGCCCGGGCGCGGCTAGCCGACGCGCTGACGACCATCCCCGACAGCCCGTAAGGCGAGTTGTTGGCGATCGCGACCGCGTCGTCGTCGCCGTCGTGCGCGAGGACCACGAGCACCGGGCCGAAGATCTCCTCCTGGGCCACGGCCGCGTCGGGCGAGACGCCGGTGATGACCGTCGGCTCGACGAAGAACCCGCGGTCCAGGCTGGCCGGGATCCCGCCGCCGAGGGCGATGGTCCCGCCGTCGGCCCGGCCCCGCTCGATGTAGCCGAGCACCCGGTGGCGCTGGCGCTCGCTGATCAGCGGCCCGGTGAGGGTGGCCGGGTCGGCCGGGTCGCCGACCGGCCAGCCGCGCAGCATCTCCACGAGGCGCTCGACGCCCTCGGCGTACCGGGCGCGGGGCAGGACGAGGCGGCTGAGCACGGCGCAGCCCTGGCCCGCGTGGGTGGTGATCTGGAACGCGACGTTGCCCAGGGCGGTATCGAGGTCGGCGTCGTCCAGTGCCAGCAGCGCCGACTTCCCGCCGAGCTCGAGGAAGACCTTCTTGATGTTCGTCGCCCCGGCCCGCATCACCGCCCGGCCGGTGGCGGTCGACCCGGTGAAGGAGATCATGTCGACCCGCGGGTCCTCGGCCAGCTGCTGGCCGGTCTCGTGCGCGGCGGAGGCGACGACGTTGAACACCCCGGGCGGGATGTCGGTCTCCTCGGCGACGATCCGCCCGAGCATGGTGGCCGCCCACGGGGTGTCCGGCGCGGGCTTGAGCACGACCGTGTTCCCGGCCGCCAGGGCCGGGGCGACCTTGGCCAGGTTGATCTGCATGGGGAAGTTCCACGGGGTGATCGCGCCGACGACCCCGGCCGGCTCCCGCCGCAGGAAACGGCGGGTCGCGATCCCGAGCGGCGCCGCGGTCCCGAGATCGGTCTCCCACGGGTAGCCCCGGGCCAGGTCGGCGACCCAGGCCACGCCCTCCACCGGGCTGTCGAGCTGGGGCCCGTAGGTCAGGGTGACCGGGGTCCCGGCCTCGGCCACGATCACCGAGCGCAGCTCGCCGGCCTGCTTGAGCAGCCCCTCGTGCAGCTGGCGCAGGCAGCGCACGCGCAGCCCGGGGTCGGCGGACCACCCGGTCCGGTCGAACGCGCGCCGGGCGGCGGCGATGGCCCGGTCCATGTCGGCCCGGCCGCCGTCGGCGGTGACGCCGATGACCTCCTCGGTCGCCGGGTTGACGTTGGGGAACGTGCGCCCGTCGGCCGCGGCCGTCAGGTCGCCGTCGATGAGCAGCGGCTCGGTCATAGCGCCGTGTCTCGCTTCAGCAGCGGGGAGTCGGTGTTCGACCAGTGCTGGGGGCGGTAGTAGCCGCGGAAGTGGAGCTCGCCGCCGCGCAGTTCGCGGATCGTGAGGAAGTCGCCCTTGTAGCCCCGGTGGTCGTATTCGGCGAAGGTCAGGTAGCAGCCGGGCCCGCCGTTGGCGCAGGGCATCCACTTGATCCGCTCGAGCCCGGCCTTGACCTCTTCGGGGGTGGCGATCCGGGCGTTGCCGATGCCGCCGATGGCCGCGCGGGCGGTGTCGTAGGCCAGGGCGACGACGACGTTGCGGCTGGTCCGGCCGAACCGGGCCTCGAACCGGGCGAGCATCGCCTCGTAGTTCGGGTTGGCGCCGTCCTCGCCCAGCTGGTCGACGCCGTGCCAGCCCTCCAGGCCCTCGGCCCAGGCGTTGGAGTTGGAGTAGAACATGAACGCGGTGCCCATGAACCGCGGCGGGTCCCACTCCAGGGCCTTGAACGCCCGGGCGAAGCTGAAGGTGGAGTAGCCGTACCCCAGGTAGACGATCGCCTCGGCTCCCAGGTCGCGCATCCCCGCCAGGTTGTCCTGGAAGTTCCGCGGGTTGGGGCCGAGCAGGGTCTCCTTGATCACGTCCAGGCGGTAGTGCCGGGCCGCGGCCCGGAAGTAGTCCGAGTAGAGGTCGCCGGACGAGCCCTGCTCCCAGAAGAAGCCGACCTTGCGGTAGCTGTTCTTGAAGCACCAGTCGGCCGCCATCCAGCCCTCGGTCGGGATGTCGCCGTTGGCGACGGTGAAGCAGTACTCCCCGTTGAACCGGGTGGTCCCGGTCCAGCCCAGGCAGGCCACCCCGGTGGCGTTGATCAGGTCGCGGAGGTTGACCGAGTTGTCGGAGATGAACGGGCCGATGACCACCACGCACCCCGCCTCGACCAGCTTCTGGTAACCGAGCCGGACCTTGCGGTAGTTCTCCCTGGGCAGCCCGCGGGCGTCGACGGTGACGATCTCCACCGGCCGGTCGTACACGCCCTCGTTGAGGGCGTCCTCGACGGCGAGGATGATCGGGTCCATGAGGTCGGCGGTGAGCTGGCCCAGGTCCATGTCGATCAGGACCCCGATCTTCACCGGCTCGAACGGGTCGCCCTGGGTGGCCAGGCCCCCGGTCGGCGGGTAGCTGACGATCGACTCGACCGGGCGTTCCCCGATCCGGCCGCTGCCCTGGTACCAGCGCTCGTTGCTCCAGTCGCCCGACTGACCGGTGTCGGTGCCCGACCGGACGCTGGAGACGGCCCGGTCCGGGAGCGCGATGCCGTAGTCCGCCGGCGCGGGGAACATGCGCTCCGCGTAGCGAGGGTCCCCTTGACCAGTCAACCGTGACCTCCAGTGCGCTCGGGTTCTCTCCACTGTCATACTATGCATAATATAAATTATATGTAAACTATGATATCGGAAGCGGTCGTCATCAGGAAGGCAGGCGCCAGGTGGGGAATCTGGAAGGCAAGGTCGCCTTTATCACCGGGGCGGCCCGCGGCCAGGGCCGCAGCCACGCGGTCCGGCTGGCCCAAGAAGGCGCGGACATCATCGCGATCGACATCTGCGCGACGTTCGACAGCATGAACTACCCCCTGGCCACGCCGGAAGACCTGGCCCAGACGGTCAAGGACGTGGAGGCCCTCGACCGCCGGATCGTCGCCGGCCAGGCCGACGTCCGGGTCAAGTCCGAGCTCAAGCGGGTCCTCGACGCCGGGCTCGCCGAGTTCGGCCGCCTCGACATCGTGGTCGCCAACGCGGGCGTGACCGCGATGAAGTCACCGACCCCCGCCCAGGCCTTCATCGACGGCGTGGACGTCGACCTCGGCGGCGTGCTCAGCACCGTCGCCATTACCGTCCCGCACCTGAGGGAAGGCGCGTCGGTCATCATCACGGGCTCGACCGCCGGCCTGATGAAGGGCCTGATCGACAGCCCGGCCATCGGCCCGGGCGGGTCCGGCTACGCCTGGGCGAAGCGGACCATCGCCTCCTACGTCGAGGCCATCGCCCTCCAGCTGGCCCCGCACATGATCCGGGTCAACGCCATCCACCCGACCAACGTCAACACCACCCTCCTGCACAACGACGACATCTACCGCGCCTTCCGCCCCGACCTGGAGAACCCCACCCGCGAGGACGCCGAGGCGGTCTTCCCGGTCATGCAGGCGATGCCCATCCCCTACATCGAGCCGGCCGACGTGAGCGAGCTGGTCGCCTTCCTCGCCAGCGACAAGTCCCGCTACCTGACCGGCCAGAACATCCGCCTCGACGCCGGCGCCATGCTCAAGGGCGGCATGTCCTTCTAGCCGAGCGATCCCTGGCCGACGTCGTGATCACGAAGCTTTTATCTACCTATGAGATTCGAAATTTACGCCAGGATCAAGGCCGTGCCGGGCCACGCCGTGCCGGGCCACGCCGTCAGGCGTCCACGACGGCGCTGGGGGGAGCCGGGACCTGCTCGTCGGCGCCGCCCAGCGCCGGCTTGCGGCCGGTGCGCAGGAGGATGACCAGGGCGACGGTGATGACGGCGGCGATCACGCCGATGAGCAGGTAGGCCTCGGCGTAGCCGGCGTCGGTGTAGACCTGCGGGATGTCGTGCACGATCGGCTTGCCGCCCGGGGGAGTGGCGACCAGCTGGAACGGGTGACTGGTGAGGATCGGGGTGATCAGCGCGGTGGCCAGGGCGCTGCCGATGGCGCCGAAGACGGCGAGCATGCCGGCGCTGATGCCCTGCCGCCGGGCGGGCACGGCGTCGATCAGCAGGTTGGGGCTCGACGCATAGTAGAAGCCGAAGCCGAGGCCCCACAGCGCGCCGATCGCGGCCTGCTCCTGCCAGTCGTGGTGGAACCGCCACCACAGCAGGAACGTCACCACCGCGGCGGCGCTGCCGATGAGCAGCGGCAGGCGGGCGCCGAGCCGGCGGGCGATGAGCGCGCCAACCGGGCCGAAGATCATCGCGGATACCGACATGAACAAGGTGATGTGCCAGGCGAGCTGGAACACCGAGAACCCGGCGGCGTAGCTGATGTCTCCCTGGAAGTGGACGAACTGGGCGACGATCGCCACCGGGTAATGCTGGGCCGCGGCCGTCTGCGCCAGGATCTCGCCCTTGAGCACGCTCGCCTTGGGCGTCTCGAACATGTAGGGGACGATGAAGTTGGGCAGCGTCAGCCCGATGGTGGCGAAGACCGCGATCGCCATGACCAGGGCGACCTTGGGCGCGCGGAGCAGGGACAGCTCCATCATCGGGTAGCTGATCCGGTTCTCCCACGCCGCCCAGGCGAGCAGGGCCGCTAGGCCGCCGATCAGGTAGGGCAGGCACCCGGCGCTGGTCCAGCCCCAGCCGGCCCCCTCGCTGATGTAGACGAGGCACCCGGCGATGCCGCCGCCGAACAAGACGGCGCCGATCAGGTCGAACCGCTGCCGGACCCGGAACGGCGAGTTGGGCACGATCAGCACGACGAGGGGGATGGTGACGGCCATGTAGATGACCAGGAACCAGAAGATCGACCGCCAGCTGTAGTGGTCGGTGAGCCCGCCGCCGACCAGGGGCGCGATGATCGACGCGACCCCGAATCCGGTGCCGATGAACCCGACGCAGATCGGGATCCAGCGGCGCGGCATGACGTCGCGCACGACGCCGTAGGTGACCGCCGGCATGCCCAGGGAGAGGGCCTGCAGGCCGCGCCCGAGCAGGAACACCGCCCAGTTGCCGGTGAGCGCGCAGACGACCGTCCCGGCCAGGAAGAACAGGCTGACCGCGAGCAGCACCTGCTTCTTGCCGACCAGGTCCGACGCCTTGCCGACCAGGCACATGGTGGCCGCCCCGACCACGCCGAGGATCGTCAGCGCCCAGCTCGTGCTGTCGCCCGACTGGGGGAACGCCGTCCCGATCTTCGGGATGATCACGCCGACCATCGTGTACTGGAGGGGAACGACCTCGGAGAACAGCACGAGCGCGACCAGGATGGTGACAAGCCGCCCGGTTGAGGCGTGAACGAGCCGGCCGGAGTTCTCGTCGCTCTCGGCGGCAGCCGCGGCGAGCGGCGGGTCCGGTCGGGGAGCCGTGGTCTCTGACATGGGCATTTCCTCTGTGAGGCGGGCTTCGTCGCGATCTCATGTCCAGGACGATATCGGACACATGTTAAATCTTTGTATAAAGTATTTTCAATACCTTAGAAAATCTGACCTGCTCACAACGTCGGCGGCGGCCCTCGGCGGTGGCTAAATGATCGCGGGCGGTCGCTGGTCGGGCCGATAGAGCGGCGGTTAAGGCGCGGTTAAGGCCGCGGTGTCACTCGTCCGCGGCCGCGGTCAGCAGCGCCGCGATCCCGTCCCAGGACTCGCCGCGCCGGGCGGCGATCCCGGCGATGACCGTGCTGACCTGCTGCCGGAACGGGCTGGAGTCGGGGAGCGGCCCGTCGCCGAGGAAGCGGGCGAGATGCGGCAGGTCCTCGCCCCGGGCGAGGAGCGAGCGGACCCCGAGGTCGAAGGAGCTGCCCTCGCGGCGGCCGCGCTGCGCCCTGATCGCGGCGATCGCCGCGCCGAGCGCGCACTCCGACACCAGGTTGTAGGCGGCGAGGGCCTGGCCGGGGGTGAAGCCCTGGCGCATGCACAGCCCGATGGCCGCGTCGATGCTCGGGGCCATCGTCTCCGGCCCGATCGCGCCGTCGATGAAGTGCTTGAGCAGCTCGGGATCCCCGGCGAACGCGCGGTAGGTGTAGTCGGCCCACTCGTAGCACCAGACGGCCCAGTGCTGACCGCGGTCGACCGGCATGGTCAGCCGCAGAGCGGACTGCTCGGCGGCCAGCCGGATCAGGTCGTCCCGGCCGCTGACGTAGTGGTAGAGGCCGGGCACGCTGACCCCGAGCCGCTCGGCCACCGAGCGGAGGGTCAGCTCTTCCAGGGGTATCTCGCCCGAGACCCGGGCGATCGCGGCCCGGTCGATGCGGGGCGGCCGCCCGCGCCGGGGAGCCCGCTCGGGTTCCCCGGCGCGGTCCGGCGCCACGCGGGGAGGGGTCCTATCGCTCACGACACTCCTGTGACCGGATGCTGGCCGGGACCGGGCTGGCTAACGGGATCAGCCCAGGATGCCATGGGCACCGGTGATGGTCGGGCACAGCCCGGCCCCGAGCCGGTCGGCCCGCTCCCGCAGGGTGGCCGCGTCGGCGGCGAGGTCGGACGTGATGCAGTAGGCGCCGGCCGTGATCCCCGCCGTGACCTGCCCGGCGAGCACGTCAAGCGACTGCAGCGGCAGCTCGCGCCCCTGGGCCGCGGCGCCGCGCACGAGCTGGCTGACGGTGATCGCCGGGCTCGCCCGCGGCCGTTCCCGGGCGAGCGCGGCCGGCCGGTTGCGGTCGGCCGTCCAGAGCCCGGTGTCGAGCAGCCCGCCGCCCGGCAGGAACAGCGAGACGCCGATCCGCGCCCCGTCCGCCGCCAGCTGGGTGGCCAGGCACTCGGTCAAGGTCGCGACCGCCGCCTTGCTCGCCGCGTAGACCGACGCCCCGGGCAGCGGGTTGACCGCCCCGTCGCCCGAGGCGGTGTTGACCACGTACCCGGGCTCACCCGAGGCGATCATCCGCGGGACGAACGCCTGGATCCCGTGGGCGACGCCGAACACGTTGACCGAGTGCACCCAGCGCCAGTCGTTCGGCGTGGTCTCCCACGGCCTGGCCGAGGGCGCGCCGACACCCGCGTTGTTGATCAGCACGTGCACGGCGCCGAACCGGTCGAACGCGGCGGCGGCGAGGGCCTCGACCGACGCCGGGTCGGTCACGTCCACCGCGATCGCCGCGACCTCGCCCGCGGCGTCCTTTCCCAGCTCGGCGGCGGTGCGCTCGAGCTGGTCGCGCTCGATGTCGGCCAGCACGACCCGGGCGCCGTCGGCGGCGAACCGCTCCCCGAGGGCGCGCCCGATGCCGGACGCGCCCCCGGTGATGACGACCACCCGGTCACCGAAGCCGGAGTCGAACTCGCCCATCAGGCGCCCGTCCCGGGCTGCTCCGCGGTTCCGTGGATCTCCTCGACGGTCGGGCCGACCCGCTCGACGTGCGGTTCCAGGGCCTTCAGGTCGAAGTGGTACAGCTCGGCGGCGGTGAGCCCGAGGATGCGCTGGGTTTCCTCCACGGGGACCTTCGCGAACCGCTCGGCCAGCCACGGCCGGGTGTGCGGCCAGGTGCCCTCGGGGTGCGGGTAGTCGCTGCCCCACATCAGGTTGTCCACGCCGATCTCGTAGCGCCGCTCGATCTCAGTCGGGCCCATGACCGACGCGGCGTAGAAGACGCCGCGGTCGACGTACTCGCTGGGCCGCATGGTGAGTCCGGACCGGAACACGGCCGGCCCGAACTTGCGGGTCGCGTGGTCGCCTTCCCATTTGCTGTCCATCCGCTGGATGATGTCCGGCGCCCACCAGGCGCCGTTCTCGGCGAGGACGTACTTCAGCGTGGGGTGGCGCTCGAGGACCCCGCCGAGGATGAGGCACCACAGGGGGCGCGCGGCCCACCAGTACGCCTCGGTCGCGTAGATCGCGATCAGGCCGGGAGTGTAGCCGTAGTCTTTCCCGTCCGGGCCGACCCCGGAATGGGTGTGCACCGGCAGCCCGGTCGCGGCTGCTGCCGCCCATACCGGGTCGTAGACCGGGTCGTTGTAGGACGGCAGCCCGATCCACTTGGTGGGGATCATGATGCCGCCGCGCAGGTCGTGCCCGGCGGCCCACTCGATCAGCTCCACCGCCTTGCCGACGTCGTGCATCGGCACGATCGCCACCCCGGCCCGCCGCTCCGGGCTGCTGCGGCAGAACTCCGCCAGCCAGCGGTTGTGCGCCCACGCGCCCGCTAGGGTCAGCTCGGGGTCGTCGGCGCCGGTGGAGCCGAGGCCCGCGGTGAACGGGGTGGCGGACACGCCGCCGATCCCGGCGGCGTCGGCGTCGGGGAAGATGACCTCGGCGGCGACGCCGTCGTGGTCCATCTCCTTGTTCCGCACCGCCGGGTCGTAGGCCCCTTTCATGCCGCCGTGACCGCCGAGCTCCGAGTTCCACTCGGACAGGAACTTCTCGCGCTCGTCGGTGTACTTGAACGTGGCGAGGGCCTCGGCCTCCCGGGCCGCGTTGTCGAAGGCGTCGCGGTACCGCGGGTCGAGGTAGTCGCGGTAGCTCTCGGCCGTGGGGCCGGCGTGGCTGTCGGTTGAGATGAGGACGTAGCGGTCACTCATGCGGAGCTCCTGGTCTCTGGCTTAGCGGTAGCGGACGGGAACGTGCCTGATGAGCCCGGCGGGGTCCACCGGGCCGACGACCTTGGGCTTGGCCTCGCTCGAGCGCCTGACCCACTGGATCGAGACGGTCTCCCTGACCGGCAGGTCAACCACCGGGCAGCTGCCCAGCTCGCGCAGGGTCAGCTCGCCGTCGACGCGCTCCACCCGCTCGGGCTTGCGGACCTGCTCCATGCGCACAAGCAGCGGGTCGCCGTCGAACCCGATCCCCTCGACCGCGGGCAGGAACTTGAACCAGAACTGGCGGGCCGGGTAGGGGGCGGGGACCGGGAGGTCGCCGGCGACCCGGCCGTTGATCTCGATGAAGGTCACGCCGTGGCGGGTGACCGAGCCGTGGACCAGGCCGCTCTCGTCCCGGGTCAGCTTGATGTCGGCCAGCTTCTTCGGCTCGCCGAACCGCTCGCGGCTGATCGCCACCGCGGGCTCGAGGTCGATCGGGATCAGCAGCGGGTACTCGCCCGGCTCGTTGTCGAGCAGCACGTCGACCGCGAAGAAGGCGACGAGCTCCTTGTAGTGGTGCTCGCCGAAGGTCAGGTCGATGTCGGTGATCCGCACGTGAACCCGCGGCTGGGCACCGGGGGCCAGCGG
>Ga0302314_10008993_pt1 | contig 17703 bp, 15 predicted proteins | sample III_Palsa_N2_3_FD_200533 | JGI IMG/M metagenome (GOLD analysis project Ga0302314, IMG submission 200533) | Peat permafrost microbial communities from Stordalen Mire near Abisko, Sweden - III_Palsa_N2_3 | ecosystem: Environmental > Terrestrial > Soil > Palsa > Peat permafrost | place: Sweden...
CAAGACCGAACCTAACAGGAACAGCCTCCAACCCTGAGCCACTTCATCTCGCAGAATCTCGACCGTTACCGATTTGCCGTGACGGACCAGGAAGCGGACGAGACCAGGAATGGTCAGCAGTATCGAGCCGTCCGTGTCGATTTTCACCCAACGCTGGGGGGAAATGGGATCACTAAATTCCTCGACGATGGGTCTCGCCACGATCGTCACATCGGTGGCTACCTCTGCCCCAGTCCACGGCATCAATTGAGGCAGTTCAAGTTCGCTCTCAACGCGCCAGCCACACAGGAAATAGTCGTAGTTCGTCAAGACCCGATAGCCACTACGTCAGCCAGGCCCGAGGAAGGGGCGAGTGTCGAGCATCGACCAACCCAAGACTTTCCGATCATGACTTGATCTCGACGGCGCCCGCCGCCACGAGGTCGCCGAGTAGCGTCAATACATCCCGCTCGATACGTTCCCGCGGTGCGTCATACTCAAGCTTCAGGTCGTTGCACAACTCGACGACGGCTTTCGGGTCAGAGATCCTTGCCCAAATATCGCTGCCTACCGGGTCCAGGGCGTAATAGTTTCCGCTATTCATCATCATGAGAACGGCCTCCCCATCGACGTCTGCCGCCAGACAATTCGAGGCTTGCGATACAATGCTATTCAGAGACAAGGGCATGGTGATGGTCTACGGCCTATGATCGTCGGAAAGAGTTCCGCGTACCATATGCTAAGGTCGCTTGCGAGAATCTTATCGTTGCGATCTGCGTAGACCTACGCTACGGGGGCGAGGAAAATGCGGCCGACCCGCTCGTAGCTTGGTTAGATCGTTGGGGCCGCGCGTGGCTCGTATTTTGGGAAGGTGCGTACGGCGTTGAGTGCGATTGCAGGAATTTGGCGTTTCGACGCCCGACCGGATGTAGCGGCTGATTGTACCCGGATGCTCGCGTCGCAGGCAATCTACGGTCCTCATGGGAACCGGCAATGGTCGGATGGTCCAATAGCCTTGGGGCGCCGACTTTTCCGTACACTCGACGAAGATGCCTTCGATCGCCAACCGCTTGTCGGGACCGAGCGTCGTTATGCGTTGGTCGGCGATCTGCGTTTGGACAATCGCGAGGACTTGATTGTCGAGCTTGGCCTATCGGCGACAACCGCCCGCTCCCTCTGCGATGCCGAGATTCTGCTCATCGGCTTCGAGCGTTGGCGGGAGAAGGTGTTGGGTCGGCTGGTCGGCGATTTTGCATTCGCGGTCTGGGACAGCCATGAGCAGAAGCTGACTCTCGCCCGTGATTTTCTCGGCAAGCGCCCCCTGCACTATCATTGTGGCAAAGATTTCTTCGCGTTCGCCTCAATGCCGAAGGGCCTCCATGCCCTGCCCGAGATCCCTGTCGGTCCGGACGAGGAGATGATGGCTGAATTCCTAACTCTTCTGCCGCAAACAGGCCCACGCAGCTTCTTCAAGGACGTTTGCCGAGTCGAACCCGGTCACACCGTGAGCGTGACACGCGATGGCGTGGTCGTGCGCCGATATTGGGAGCCAGACCGCAAGACGCTTATCTATCCCAACCCACAGGATTATGTGGAAGGTGTGCGCCACTATCTCGATCTCGCCACCCGCTCGATGCTGCGGGGCGCCAAAGGTCGCGTGGCCGCTCAACTGAGCGGGGGCTACGATAGTGCGGCTGTGGCCGCAACTGCTGCACGGCTACTCGCCCCCGAAGGCGGGCGGTTAGTCGCCTTTACCGCCGTCCCGCGCGAAGGTTTTGACGGCGCCGTTCCGAAGGGGCGCATCGCCGACGAAGGCCCACTCGCGGCCGCAACATGGAACATGTCCTGATCCGATCCGGGCATCTTTCGCCTATCGATCAACTCGACCGTTGCGCCTACCTATTTGATTGCCCGATTCTCACGCCGGCCAATTTCATGTGGCTGCTGGCGATCAACCAGGCAGCACGTGATCGCGGCCTGACGATCATGCTGACTGGGCAGAAGGGCAACATGACCATTAGCTATAGTGGCTTGGAATTGTTACCTGAGCTTTTGAAACGAGGGCAGCTTTTGCGTCTCATGCTCGAAAGCGTTGCACTCGTCCGCAACGGCTCAATGCGTGTGCGCGGCGTCGCCGGCAACATCGCGGGCCCGTTCCTACCGGGTGCGGTTTGGCAATGGGCCTCCGAGAGGTTCCGGGGTTACAGACATGATTTACTGGAATATACCGCCATTCGGCCCGACCAACTCCAGGAACTTGATCTACACGATCGAGCACAGGCACGCGGGCTAGATTTGGCATATCGCCCTCGGGTGGATGGCTTCGACGCCAGAATGTGGATCTTACGACGCGGCGACAATGGCAACATCAACAAGGGCATGCTGGCGGGTTGGGGCATCGACATTCGCGACCCAACCGCGGACAAACGATTAGTGGAATTCTGCCTGAGTGTGCCGATGGAGCAGTTTCTCGCAAGCGGTATTCCACGCGCACTCGGTCGGCGGGCCTTGTCGGACCGCTTACCGCAAGCGGTCTTAAAGGCTCGGGCAAAGGGCTATCAGGCCGCGGACTGGTACGAAGGGTTTTCTACCGCGCGAGACGCCGTAGCAGAGGAAGTCACAAGACTGAAGAACTGCGGAGCGGCGGACAATGTTTTGGATCTGGAACGTATGATCGCCTTAGTCGAAGACTGGCCAAAATCGGGCTGGAGCAGCCAGCGTGTCATGCGCCGCTATCGCTTGGCGCTGATGCGCGGTATCGCCGCCGGGCATTTCCTGCGCAAAGCATCCGGTTCAAACGCGTAGGCGCTCGGAGCGCCAGCTTTCACCGCGACGCCCCCGCCGCCGACAGCCGCCGCACGCACCAAAGCGGCCAGCGCAACAGCGGATAGAGGAAACCCAGCCAACCCGGCAGCGGCATATCGATCACATCGTCCAGATTGATCGAGCGATTGAACGCCTCCGATGCAGCGTCCCGCAGCGACTTCATCATCAGGAAATGCAATAGATAAACGTATGTCGTCCCGAACGGCAGATCGTAGATCTCGGCCTCTGCCCCGCCGCGCGTCATGAGAAACCGGGCCGCCCTAGCCGAGAGAACCATGATGCGAGAGCGGTCGAGTTTCGCGGCCACTCCCGCCGGCAGCTCCAGACCGAACAGCAGCCGGCACAGCAACAAGGCCTGCCCGACCGGGCGGTCGATCCCTCGCTCAGTCGCGAACCGGAAATACTCCTCGATCACCGCGGCGGGCCGGCCGGCGAGCAGCGCATTGACATCGGCCAGCCACTTCAGCCGGCTCCAACCGTGGTTGGCGCCGTGGACGCAGAGATAGCCGAACAGATCGGGCTGTGGCAGGGTCGCAAGCGGCAATCCCGCGCTCACCGGCACCAGCTGCAGACGGCCGAGGTCGGCCGGATCCGTTAGCAGGAACGAGAAGGTCGTGAGCTTCCAATGCAGCTCGAGATTGATCCGCTTGCCGTCGTGGTGCCACTCCATATCCTTGCTGAAACGGCGCCAGAGTGCGAGACATTGCTCCGACACCGGCCCGGCCGGCTTGGTCCGCCGATAGTCTTGCGCCACCAACAGATCGCACGCCGCCGAGAAATCCGCCTCCGACACCAACATGTCGATGTCCTTGGCATGGCGGATCCCGAGTTCGCCATAGGCAAGCACCGCGACGGTGGCGCCCTTCAAGAAGGCGCAAGCGAGCCCGGCCGCTTCAAATTTGCGCTGCAGCTGGATCGCTTCGGCGCAGAGCATGAGGTTGGCCCGAGCGGTCTGGCCGGCGTCCGCCTTCAGCTTCTGGGCTATCTCGGGCGGCAGATCGACACCGGCCTGCATCAACCCGTTCCAGACCAGCCCCGGCACCCGCTGACGCCTGACGACCCGCACGAACCGCGCCCAATCGATCGGCCCTGCCGCGGCGGTTGCGACGGCTGCATTCCGCGCGGGCGACGGCGGCCATAGGCAGCAGGCCACCACCAGCTCGAATTCCCGATTTCGCGTCGCGGTCAGTCTCATCTCCATGTCCGATGTGGCGCCGGCCAGCCTAGGCGACCGGACCGTATGACAGGGCGCAGCCTATCGCCAGAATTATTGAAATCTGGTTGGCGCGAATCGAGAAGTGCCAGGGCTCATCGTCCCCGCCTTCGACGCGATCATCCTGTCCCAGAGTCAGGACGAAATAGCATCCCTTCGCTGATTTCCCGGCGCACCCGGCCCGCGCTAAAGACCCCGGTAACATTACCGACGCTAAGCTACCGGGATCTTTGGTAGGGATCGTCGGATGACATCAGTAGAAGAAGAACCTTCGAGCGCCGGTTGGCCTGAGGGCCAGCCGGCGAATGCGAACGGCATCGGCCCCCTGGACCAGGCGTTGTCCGTCGCAGATCGGTTCAGGGATTGCGGCGAGACCTCGTCCGACTGGTTTTGGGAGCAGGACGAGGAACTGCGCTTCTCCTGGTTTTTCAACGTCCGCGCCGCGTCGGACGTCCATGTCGCCGACGAAGGTCGCGGCAAGACCCGCTGGGAATTGGTCGATCGCGGCGTCACCGAACAGCAGTGGGCGGAGCATAAGGCCGACCTTGCCGCCCGACGGCCGTTCCGCGACTTTCGCATCGAGCGGCTGGGCGCCGATGGCGGCATCTACCATATCGCCGTCAGCGGCCGACCGTTCTTCGATGCGGCCGGCACGTTCAAAGGCTATCGCGGCAGCTGCCGCGACATCACCGACGAGGTGAATGCCAAGAAGGCGACGGTCGCCGCCCTCACCGCTGCCGAAGCCGCGAACCATGCGAAATCGGAGTTGCTGGCGAACATGAGCCACGAGCTGCGCACCCCGCTCAATGCGATCATGGGCTTTTCCGAGATTATCCGCGACGGCCTCGATCCGGTGGCGAACGCGCGCTTCGCCGGCTATGCCGGCGATATCCACACCGCGGGAAAGCATCTGCTGGATGTGATCAACAACATCCTGGATGTCGCGACGATCGAGAGCGGGCGCCTGGAACTGCACGAGGGGATGGTCGACCTCGCCGATCTCATCGAAGAGGTCGAGCATATGCTCTCGACCCAAGCCCGGTCGGCAGGCATCGAACTCGATCAGGCGATCGAACCCGATCTGCCTTATGTCCGCGGCGACGCCGTGCGCCTGAAGCAGATCATGCTCAACCTCTGCGGCAACGCCATCAAATTCACGGCAAGCGGCGGCCTGGTTCGGATCGATGCCAGGACCGGCGACGACGGCGGTCTGGAGATTGCGGTCAGCGACACGGGCATCGGCATGCGGGCCAGCGACATCCCGAAAGCGCTCGAACCGTTCGGACAGGTGGAACAGAGCCTGGCGAGACGGTTCGGCGGCTCCGGGCTCGGTCTGCCGATCGCGAAAGCCTTGACCGAGATACACGGCGGCACGCTTCGCATCGAAAGCGAAGTCGGCCTCGGCACGACCGTCACCGTCAGCTTGCCGGAAAGCCGGGTTCGGCCGAACCGTCGACACATCCGCGCGTCGGATCTGGCCTCCGGACGCTAGTCGTCCTGCACCTGCTTCACCGCGGCGCGACGCAACAGGTCGGTCAGATATTCGGCCGCCGGCGTCAGCGGGATCGCCGCCCGCTGGATGAGATAGAGCGACGGCCCGGTTAGCCTTTCCCGGATCGGGATCTGCTGGACGAAATCGGCCAGCAGCGCCGAATGCGCATATTGCCGGGGCGTGATCGCCAGCATGTCGGTGCTGATCAAGCCCACGAGCATGGTCAGAAAAGTCTCGGTCCTGAGCGCCAGCCGCGGCGGCGGCAACCCGTGGCCCAGGAACAGATCGTTGAATTCCGCCTCCGGATCGTTGGTGATCGAGGTCGTCATCCAGTCGCCGTCGATCAATTGGGCGAGCGAGGTCGCATGCTGCAGCGGATGGTGCTTGCGCGCGATGACGACGCGATGGTTGTCGAACAGCTTTTCCTGACGCAGCCCCGGCGCCACGACCGCGTTCCGCAGCGGACCGACGAAAAAATCGATGGTGCCGTCGACCAGCCGGCGCTCGACCATCGGATAGGCGCCCTCGATCAGGCCGAGTTCGACCAGGGGATAGCGCTTGCGGAACGGCGTCAGCGCCGCCGGCAGCAAGGCGATATGCGTGAGGCTCGACAGACAGGCGACGATGCGCCCCTGGACCTCGCCCTGATGCTGGGCGATCTCCTCGCGCGCCCGGCTCAGCTCGTTGAAGGCGGCGCCGGCACGGCGCGAGAACATCTCGCCCATCTCGGTCAGCACGGCGCCGCGCGCGCGGCGCTCCAACAGCGGCACACCCAGTTCCTGTTCCAGGTCGCGCAGGCTGCGGCTCAAGGCCGGCTGCCCCAGGCCCAGATGCTTGGCGGCCGCGCGGATGCTGCCCTTTTCGACCACGGCCAGCAGATCGCGAAGGTGATGCAGCTTCATGCCTAGTCCATCACGGCGGCATGGTCGTCGGCCAACGGCTTGGTCCGGACGGTGCGAATGACCAGGATCAGCGGCATGGCCGCCAGCACCAGAATCAGCATCAGTTTGAAATCGTCGATATAGGCGATGATGCTGGCCTGCCGCGTCACTTCGCCATTGAGCGCCGTGACGCCGCGGGGTGTCGCCGGGTTCCAGAAACGCGCGCCCGCCCCGCTCTGGAACAGGCGGTTGAACGGCGTGACGCCGGCCGCGATGCCGGCATGGTTGATCTGGGTGTTGCTCTGCAGCAGCGCGCCCGTCACCGAGATGCCGATGGCGCTGCCGATATTGCGCATGAGGCTGTAAATCCCAGTCGCCTGGGTCCTGAGCTCGATCGGCAATGTGGCGAAGGTGACGGCCGACAGGGGCACGAACACGAAGCCGATGCTGAGCCCCTGGACAAAGCCGGTGCTGATCACCGTCCATTCCGACACGTCCGGCGTCCAGCCCGTCATCGCGTAGAGCGCATAGGCGGTCATGGCGAAACCGGTACCGACCAGCAGCCGGATGCTGACCTTGCCGACCAGCCGGCCGCACACCAGCATGGCCAGCATGGTCCCGGCCCCGCGGGGTGCCAGGGCCGCCCCGGCCGTGACCACCGGGTAATTCATCAGCGTCTGCAGATAGGGCGTCAGCAGCGCCAGCGTCGCATAGAGAATCAGGCCGACCATGAAGATGAAGATCGTGCCGACGACGAAATTGAGGTCGGTGAACAGCTTCGGCGACAGGAACGGCGCCTTGGCCAGCGACATCTGGACGATGAAGCCGTAGAAACCCAGGGCCGCCAGCACCGCCTCGGCGATGATCTCGGTCGAGCTGAACCAATCGAGCAGCTCGCCGCGGTCGAGCATCATCTGGAAGGCGCCGATGCCCAGGCTGAGCGCGCCGAAACCGACCCAGTCGAGCTTGACCGCCTGGCTGCGCGGCGTCTCTTTCAGGAAGGTTGCGAGTCCGAACGCGGCCACCACGCCGAACGGCACGTTGATGTAGAACACCCAGCGCCAATCCAGATTTTCGGTCAGCCAGCCGCCGAGCGTCGGGCCCAGGATCGGGCCGATCATCACGCCCACGCCCCAGAGCGCCATGGCGGAGCCGCGCCGCTCGACCGGATAGATGTCGAACAGCACGGATTGGCTGAGCGGCACCAGGGCCGCGCCGAACATGCCCTGCAGCAGGCGGAATGCCACGATCTGGTCGAGCGACTGCGCCAGCCCGCACAGGACCGAGGCGATGGTGAAGCCCGTGACGGAGGTCACGAACAGCCGGGTCCGGCCGAAGCGGGCCGCGAGGAAGCCGGTCGGCGCGGTCATGATGGCGGCGGCGACGATATAGCTGGTCAGCACCCAGTTGATCTGGTCCTGGCTGGCACTGACCGAGCCCTGCATATAGGGCAGCGCCACATTGGCGATCGTGCTGTCGAGCGACTGCATCAGCGTCGCGAGGATGGTGCAGACGGTCAGGATGCCGCGATTGGCGGCATCGCCGCCTTCGCTCGCCGGCACCGTTTGTGACATCGTCCGCAACCTCCATCGTGGGTGAGATGGAAACTTGGCGGCATGCCGATGGTTTTGGCAAGCCTGCGTCTAAGCAGGCGCGTGAACCCAGAGATCCATCAGCAGGCCGCAGCCCGTGATCGGCGGGGGACCGGGGACGCGCAGGGCCGAGAACGGCGGGTACCGATCGCCGGTGCGGCGGCGCCAGGCAGCATGGCTGGCATGGAAATCGCCTAGATCCTGGTGGAACTGCTGGATCCGCACGATGCGATCGAGCCCGGTGCCTGCGGCCGCACAGATCCGGTCCGCCTTGGTCAGGATGGCGGCTGCCTGCGCGTCGCCGGGTGCGGAGAAATGGGGCTGCCGCTGATCGGTCCGGGCCTCGGGTACCAGTCCCTCGGGGTCGTTCGCCATCAGGCCGGACAGGAACAAAAGGTCACCGGCCCGGATCGCGGCGGGATGGCCCGGATAGGCCGGTGCGACGTCGGCCTCGATCACCTGCTTCGGGGTGCGGGCATCGTCGCGCAGCGCCACGATATTGATCTCCAGCCGTGCCGCCGGCAGCCCGATGGCGCCCGGCGGGACCGTGACGATCGTGGTCGCCGGCACGTCGGCACCGAACGCATCGGCCCAGACCTGATTGAAGGTCGGAATATCCTGGGCGTCGGTCAGATAGACCTGAGCCTTGACGACCTGGCGCAACGAGGAGCCGGCACGCGCCAATGCCGGCTCGATCCGCTGGCGGATGACGAATTCGGCCTCGCGGCGCAAGGGATCGCCGGTCCAGAAGCTGCCGGGCGGCACCGTCGCAGCACTGGCGATGCCGTCCCGGGCGGGCTCGTCGCCCTGGGCGGCCGCGAACTGGCCAGTCAGAAAGATGAAATCGCCGACCGTGACCCAAGGTCCCGGCCCTGCGACCGGCGTCCCGGCATGGGCGATGGCGTGGAACTCGATCGCGGCGTCGGGCAGCAGCAGTTCCGGCACCAGGACCGAGGTGCTGGCCGGCATCCGTCCGCCCAGGCGACGATTGCGGACGCGCTGGTAAGACGCGACGGCACCGACCTCGCGGTAATATTGGTCGAGCCGGACCAGGCGGTCGAGACCGGCGCCGCCGGCGTCCAGCACTTGCGTCAGATGATCGAACAGCAGCGCCGCCTCGCGCTCATATCGGGGCGCACCGACGAGCGGCCGGTCGGACTGGAGCACGGCAGCGGCAACGCCGTTCCGGAAATCCTGCGCCAGGACGCCGGTCGCGAAGATCCAGTCACCGGCCCGGATGCCGCGGGCGTAGCGGACCCGGCCGGGACCGAGCTCGACCGGCAGCAAAATCTGCGGAAGCGGCGTCGTCATGGTTCCATCCGGCGGTAGCATCCCGGACCGACCGTCCGGGATGCCTGAACGATGCTAGAGACCCAACCGGCTCATCATGCCGGCCGGATAGCGCGTGCCCTGGGCCACGCCCGGCTTGAAGATCTCTTTCAGCCGCTTCAGCGTGGCGACCGACAGACGGATCTCGGCGGCGGCGCCGTTCTGTTCCAGCCAGCGACGCTTGCTGGTGCCGGCGATCGGCACGATAGTGTCGCCGCGCGACAGCACCCAGGCGAGCGCCAGCTGGGCCTGGCTGCAGCCTTCGGTCTCGGCCAGCGCCGCAACCTCGCCCAGCAGATCCAGGTTCGCCTGCAGGTTCTCGCCCTGGAAGCGCGGCATGTTGCGGCGAACGTCGTTGGCGGCGAGGCTGTCCGCATTGCTGACCGCCCCGGCGAGGAAGCCGCGGCCGAGCGGGCTATAGGCGACGAAGCCGATGCCCAGCTCCTGGCACACACCCAGCAACTCGGTTTCGACATCGCGGCTCCAGAGCGAATATTCGGTCTGCAGTGCCGCCATCGGATGGGTCGCATGCGCCCGGCGGATCGTGGCAGGCCCCGCCTCTGAGATACCCAGGTGCCGCACCTTGCCCTGTTGCACCAGCTTGGCCATGGCGCCGACCGTGTCTTCGATTGGCACGGTCGGATCGACCCGATGGATGAAATAGAGGTCGATCGTGTCGATGCCGAGCCGGCGCAGACTGGCGTCGCACGCCTCCAGCACATATTCCGGCTTGCCGTTGACCGCAGCCGTGCCGTCCGGGTTGCGCAGGTTGCCGAACTTGGTCGCGATGATGAACTGGTCGCGCCGCCCGGCGATCGCCTTCGCCAGCAGATCCTCGTTGGCGCCATGGGCATAGGCATCGGAGGTATCGAGGAAATCGATGCCGATCTCCGGCGCCCGCTGGATGGTGGCAATCGCCTCGGCCGGGTCGGGCTGGCCATAGATCGGCGTCATGCTCATGCAGCCGAGACCGACGGCCGAGACCTCGAGACTGCCCAGTTTGCGTCGCTTCATCTGACGTCATCCTTCATGGTTGGAGGTCGCCGCAGGTCAATGCGGCAGGAAGCTGGTGTCGTAGAACTGCTGCTTGGCAGTCGCCGCATCCATGTCGCCGATCTGGGTGACCGCATCGACGATGTTGCGGATGCCGACCGGCGAGATCTTGAGGCCCTTGCTGTAGGGATGGACCTTGTCGAAGTAGTAGTCGTAGGTCTTGACCACGATCTCGCGGTTCTGCTTGGAGACCGCGGTCAGGATGTCGATCGCCTCGGTCTTGTTGGCCGGGTCGTAGAGCCAGGTCACCGCCTCGGACACGGCGCGCAGATAGGCCATCGCCGTGTCCCTGTTGTCCTTCAGCCAGCTTTTGCGGGCGACGATGCAGACGAAGGAATATTCCTTGGCATAGAACGAGAAATCGACCAGCTGTTTGTAGCCCTCGTCCATGGCGCGAAAATCGAACGGCTGCGATACGGCGGCGACCGAAACGGCACCATTGACCAGTGCCGCGTAGCGGTTGGGCGTGGCACCGTCAAACACCTGATCCACGTCGGTCGGCTGCATGCCCTGGTCGCGCAGCCACTGGTCCCAGATCAGCGCGATATCCTGCTTCGGCGTCGACAGGATGACCTTCTTGCCCTTGAGGTCCGCCGCCGTCTTGATCGAGGGCGACGCCATCATCGAATAGGGCCATTTCGATACCATCTCGGCGATGATCGTAACGTCGCCGGTCTTGGCTTCGGCCCGGATCGAGGTCTCGCAGGTGGTGTCGGCGATATCGAGGGAGCCGGCCACGACCTGCTGGACCGCGGCCGCCACGGCGCCGACATAGATCGGGTCGATATCGAGCCCCTCCTTGGCGTAGAAGCCCTTTTTCAGCGCGACGAAGTCCGGCCAGAACAGGGCGATGGGCGCGATTTCGCCGACGATGATCTTCTTGCCGGCCGCCATCGCCGGCGCCGCGGGCGCCGTCAGCAGGGTCAGGCACAGGCCGCCGAGCGCCAGGCCGATCCAAGGCTTTGCTTTAAGGTTCATCATGTCCCTCCCCTGTTTGCCGTCCGGGCTCTTCAGGCCCGTGTGCCGGCACGCTGCTGCATCTCGATGCCGATGCTGGCGCGCACTTCTTCTTCGATCGAATGCCAAATGTGGTCGGTGTAGCGGGCGAACTCGGGCGTCCATTTGCAGGCGAGTTCGCGCGGGCGCGGCAGGTCGATGCGGACCTCTTCCTTGAGCCGTCCGGGCCGGGCGGTGAACACCAGCACCCGGTCCGAGAGATAGACCGCCTCGTCGATCTGATGGGTTACGAACAGCACGGTCTTGCCGGTCTCCCGGCAGATCCGCATCAGCTCGGTCTGCATGATCACCCGGGTCTGGGCGTCCAAGGCCGCGAACGGCTCGTCCATCAGCAGGATGTCGGGCCCGACCGCGAGCGCGCGGGCGATATTGACCCGCTGGCGCATGCCGCCCGACAGCTCGTGCGGATAATGCCCGTCGAACCCCGCGAGACCGACCAGCGCCAGCATGTCGCGGGCGAGCTTGCGGAAGCTCTTGCGGTCGCCGCCCTGGATTTCGGGCCCGAGGATCGTGTTGTCGAGCACGGTGCGCCAGGGCAGCAGACAATCCTGCTGAAACACGAAGGCGATCTTCGAGCCGGGCTTGGTAATGACCTCGCCATCGAGCCTGACCGTACCGGACGTGGCCCCGATCAGCCCGTCGACCAGGCGCAGGAAGGTGGTCTTGCCGCAGCCGGACGCGCCGACGATGCTGACGAACTCGCCCTCGCGGATATCGATCGAGATATCGCGCAGGATCTCGAGCTTGGTCTCGTGCTTGAAATAGCATTTGCACAGGCTGTCGATCGCCAGCAGCGGCCGCGATGCGACCGGGACCGCGCGCGGCAAGGGCGCCGCACTCATTGCCCGTCCTCCTGGAAGCGCCAGGGCGCCAGCCGCCGCTCGACCCATTTCAACAGCTCGACCGAGCCGATGCCGGCAAAGGCCAAGATCAGCACGCCGACGAACAGGCCGGCGGTGTCGAAGCTCTGGGCCGAACTGACGATGAGGAAGCCCAGGCCGGCCCGGGCGCCGAATAGCTCCGCCACCACGACGCCGACCAGCGCCCGGGCGACACCCAGCCTGAGGCCGGCGATGATGAACGGCAAGGCGGCGGGCAGCCGCACCTTGGCATAGATCTGCGCCTGGCTGGCGCCGAACGAGCGCGTCATCTCGATCAGGGTGCGTTCGGTCGTGGTGAGGCCCGTGACCGTGTTGATCAGGATCGGGAACACGGCGGTCAGGAAGATGATCGCGATCTTGGAGCCGATGCCGATACCGAGCCACAGGATGAACAGGGGCCCGAGCGCGATGATCGGCGTCGAATAGAGCATCGAGACCCACGGCTCGAAGAAATTGCGCAACAGGCGTGAGCAGGAAAAGGCGACGCCGAACGCCACGCCGACCACCGACGCCATCAGGAAGCCGCCCAGGAATTCGACGAAGCTGATCCAGATATGCGGCTGCAGCTCGCCCGCCTGCCAGAGGGCCACCGCGCGCTCGAATACGGCGACCAGCGGCACGAACAGGATCGGGCTCTTGATCAGATAGCGCGCGGTCAGTTCCCACAGCACCGCCGCCAGCAGCAAGGAGGCGACACCCTGGGCGCGGCTCGCCGGCATGACGAAATGCACGAGCCGTCGGCTGGCGGCCATCATGGCGCACCTGCCGGGCACTGGCGAACGGCACGGCGCAGGCACCGCACGGAGCGTTCCTTGGGCATCGTCCCTCCTGTCGCCGCCGAAGCGGCGTTCTTCGTTCCCGATCTTCGTCGGGACTTGTTCCCGCTCTTAGCCGGGTATTTTGGTCGTCGGGTCTTGCGTGAATTCTGACGCAAGCACGTCGTCGACGGTCGTCCGCAGATGGTCGCAGACCAGCCGGACGCATTCGTCCGCGTCGCGCCGCTGGGCGGCCTCCATGATCAGTCGGTGCTCGCCCAGGTGATCGCGCTCGCGGGCGACGTATTTCTGATAGAGCCGGCGATAGCGCTCGCCCTGCATGAACAGGTTGTCGCGCATCTGCAGCAGCAGCGGCGAGCCGCAGCCGGCCAACAGGGCGCGGTGGAAATCGGCGTGGCATTTTTCCCAGTTGGGATCGGAGAGGCGCGGATCCTCGCCGGTCGGGCGCTCGGTCTTGAACAGGCGATGGAACGCCGACATGACGCCGACCTCCCACTCGACCCCGCCGCGCTCGATCGACAGGCGGATCGCCCGCTCCTCCAGCAACAGGCGCATCTGCAAGAGATCGAGCAATTGGGCGCGGGAAACCGACGACACCGTGAAGCCGCGTTGATCCTCCAGCACGACCAGCCCATCGCCCATCATGCGGGTCAGCGCCTCGCGCAGGGTGCTGACGCCGAAGCCATAGCTTTCGACCAGCTGGTTGAAGCGCAGCTTGTCGCCCGGCTTCAGCACGCCATGGACCACGTCGCGGCACAGATGGTCATAGGCCTCGGATGCGAGCGTGCGCTTCTGCACCGAGCGGTCGGCGAAACCGTCGTCCATGGCCTTCATGCTGTTCCTGGCGGCGCTGCTGCTCATCATGCGGCGACGATAGTCCGGCATTTTCGGAACGACAATATAATTTCGAAATTTTTTCATTAATCGAATAAATCAGGCTTTATCGACGATCGATTCGTTGATAGGGGTAGAGCCAACAACCGAGAACGCGATGCCACCCAGCCGGGAAAGACGCATCGATCATGGGGAGGATGGCATGAAGATCGTCATTCCGGACGACGTCACGCGGACCTACAGCAGCGCCGACGCGACCGCGTCGCTCAAGGCCTTGGGCCCGGTCGAGATCCATACCGAGCGCGCCGGCGACGCCGAGGAATTGGCGGCACGGATCCGCGATGCCGATATCGTCCTGTCGTTCCGCCCGGCCTTCACCAAATTCCCGGCCGCGGTCCTCCGCCAATGTCCGGCGCTGAAGCTGATCTGCATCTCCGGCACCGGGGTCGAGGATGTCGATGTCGCCGAAGCGACGGCGCGCGGCATCGCCGTCGCCAATGTCGCCGGCAGCGGCGACCAGGCCGTGGCCGAGCTGTGCATCGCCCTGATGTTCGACGTCGCCCGCCAGGTCACGGCCCAGGACCGCGCCATCCGCGACGGCGCCTGGCGCGGCCAGGAGGGCATCGAGCTGGCCGGCAAGACGCTGGGCATCGTCGGATTGAGCGCCATCGGCTCGATCGTCGCCCGCACCGGCAAAGCGCTGGGCATGAACGTACTGTCCTGGTCGCGCAACAATGATCCGGCACGCGCAGCGGCGGTCGGCGCCACGGCATCGGAACTCGACACGGTGCTGGCCCAGGCCGATTTTCTGTCGCTGCATCTGCGTCTGTTCCCGGAGCTCCGGGGCTTTTTCGACCGTGCCAGACTCGCCCGGATGAAGCCGGGTGCCGTGCTGATCAACACGGCGCGCGGCGAGCTGGTCGACGGTGCGGCCCTGGTCGAGGCGCTCTCGAACGGCCGGCTGCGCGGCGCCGGGCTCGATGTCTTCAGCCAGCAGCCGTTGCCGATGGACCACCCGTTACGCGGCCTGGCGAATGTCGTGCTGACGCCGTCCAGCGGCTGGAATACGGCCGACGCCTCGATCCGCATGATCGCCCGCAGCATCGACAACGTCCTGGCCTTCGCCGCCGGGCGACCGATCAACATCGTCAACGCCTCGGCACTCAGCCAGAGGGCATAGGGAGGACACCATGAAGATCCTGAGATATTGGGACTCCGCGTCGAATCGCCCGCGCTATGGCGTGCTGGAGGGGGAGACGGTCCATGAAATCGACGGCCTGCCCTATGGCGAGCTGCGCCTGACCAAGGCGACCCGATCGCTGAAGGGCCTGCGCCTGCTGGCGCCCTGCGAGCCGACCAAGATCCTGTGCGGCGGGCTCAATTATCTGGGCCATGCCAAGGAGACCGGGCAGCCGATCCCCAAGCTGCCGCCGGTCTGGCCGAAGGCGCTGAGCGCGCTCATCGGACCGGACGAGCCGATCCAATATCCGCCCGAGACCGAGCGGCTGGAGTTCGAGGCGGAGCTGGCGGTCGTCGTCGGGCGCACCATGCGCAACGTCGCCCCTGAGGACGTGCCGGCCCATCTCTTGGGCTATACCTGCGCCAACGACGTGACCGCCCGCGACATGCAGCTGGAAAGCCCGATCAACCTGGCGATTTCCAAATCGTTCGACACGTTCTGCCCGGCCGGTCCCTGGATCGAGACCGAACTCGACCCGAACGCGCTCGACATCGTGCTGACGGTCGACGGCAAGGTGCGGCAGCGGACCAACACCAGCGACATGATCTTTCCGGTCGCCAAGATGGTCAGCTATTTCTCGCACCTGATGACCTTGCTGCCGGGCGACCTGATCCTGACCGGCACGCCCGAAGGCATCGGCCGGATGGAAATCGGCGAGACCTGCGCGCTCACCATCCAGGGCATCGGCACGCTCAGCAACCTGATCGTCGCCAGTCCGCGCCGCGCCGCCGCCTGAACCAACCGGGATCGCGCCGGCCAGATCGGCGCGATCCCACCCCCGGTTGCAGCCCGCGGTCGTGCCCCGCGCTTTTGACGCTTGAAATTTCATAATACTTCCGATATCGGATTGATTGCGCTCTCGGGATCGTTTCGGGAGTGAAGGAGAGTCCGATGTCCGCGCTGCCGCCCATACCGTCCGAGACCAAGCCCGAGAGCGTTCGTCGTTTCGTGCTGCGCCATCTGGCGGCCGATCTGCCGCGGGTCATGTGGTGCGTGTTCGGCCAGATCATGTTCGTCGGCTTCACCGTCGCCTCGACCCGGCTGATCGGCAACGCGGTCGAACTCGCCGGACGCGACACGGAAATCGCGACCTTCGTCACGCGCTTCGCGGGCATCCTGGGCGTGTTCGCGCTCGCGGTGCTGTTCCGCTGGCTGGCCGACCGCTCGATCAACCGGCATACCGCCGACGCCATGGCCGAGATCTATCGCGTCGGCTTCGAGAAGTGCCAGGGCTTCGACACCAGCTGGCACGCCGACGCCTTCGCCGGCTCGACCGCGCGCAAGATCACGCGCGCGGCCCAGGGCTACGACATCTTCGTCAGCGTCAGCTATTTCCTGTTCCTGCCGTCGATCCTGCTGGTGCTGATCACCGCCGGCACGATCATGCGCGACAGCGCGCTCGCGGCCGCCGCCATGCTGGCGGGGGCGACGATCTATTTCGTCGTGGTCGGCTGGTTCAACCTGAAGCGCGTCATGCCGCTGATGAAGGAGGCGTTCGCCCAGGACAGCAAGATCACCGGCGAGCTGGTCGATGTGCTGGGCAACAATGCGGCGGTCAAGTCCTGGGCGATGGAGCCGAACGAGCACTGGCGTTTCCGCGGCACGGTCGAGATCTGGCACGGCAAGATCATGAGCGCCTGGAACGGGGCGGTGAACAACGGCGCACTGTCCTCGACCCTGTCCTCGATCATCCTGATCCTGCCGATCGCCATCGTCGTGGTCGAGGCGCGCTGGGGCCTGGTCGAGGGCGGCACGGTCGCCATGGTCATCGGGGCGGGCTTCGTGCTGCGCGGCTGGCTCGGCAACATGGGCCAGGGCATGCGCGAGGCCCAGAACGCGGTCTCGGAAATGACCGAGCTGCTGGCGCTGTTGGCGAAGCCGAACGAGGCCGAGGAGGATGCGGGCCTGGCCGAGTTCCAGCCTGGTCCGGGTGCGATCCGGTTCGAGCAGCTGGGCTTCCGCTATGCCGAGGCGAACGGGTCGGTGTTCGAGGGTCTGGACGTCACCATCGAGGCCGGCCAGACCATCGCCCTCGTCGGCCCGTCGGGCAGCGGCAAGAGCACGTTCGTCAAGCTGCTCCTGGGCCTCTATCGGCCGAGCGAGGGCCGTATCCTGATCGACGACCAGGATGTCGGCTGTTGTACCCGGGCGAGTTTCCGGCGCGAGATCGCGCTGGTGCCGCAGGACCCCGTCCTGTTTCACCGCACGATCGCCGACAACATCGCCTATGGGGCACCGGGCGCTACGCGGGAGCAAGTGCGCGATGCGGCCCATCGCGCCCGGCTCGACGACATGATCCAGAAGCTGCCGGCCGGGTACGAGACTCTGGTCGGCGAGCGCGGGATCAAGCTGTCGGGCGGCGAGCGGCAGCGGGTGGCGATCGCCCGCGCGCTGGTCGCCGCCCGCCCGGTCCTGGTGTTCGACGAGGCGACTTCGAGCCTGGACACCGAGAACGAGCATGCGATCCAGCAGGCGCTGGCCCAGGCGATGAGCGGCCGCACCACGATCATCGTGGCGCATCGCCTGTCGACCGTCCGCCACGCCGACCGGATCCTGGTGTTCGATCGCGGCCGGATCGTCGAGGACGGCT
>Ga0302314_10008994_pt1 | contig 17703 bp, 13 predicted proteins | sample III_Palsa_N2_3_FD_200533 | JGI IMG/M metagenome (GOLD analysis project Ga0302314, IMG submission 200533) | Peat permafrost microbial communities from Stordalen Mire near Abisko, Sweden - III_Palsa_N2_3 | ecosystem: Environmental > Terrestrial > Soil > Palsa > Peat permafrost | place: Sweden...
CACTGATCCGGTGGCAGCGCATGTCAGTACCGCGTCTGGCCAGGTCATCCGCCTCATCGAAGGCAGCCATCTGGTGTTCGGGCGCGGCCCGGAGGTAGACCTGGCGATCACGGCTGGGCGCGGGCTGTCACGAAGGGCGGGGGTAATCAGGACGACGCCGGAAGGAGCCTGGATCGCCAACATCAGCCGGACGCACGCGCTCTACGTGGCCGGGGACGGCTACCGGATCCGGCTGCCGCGGATGGAAGCTGACGGGGATCCGGCCGGGGGCTGGCTGATCCATGAGGGGACGGCGATGGTCGGCTCGCGCACGATGATGGACGACGGACTTCAACTGGCGATAACGGTTCCCGGGCGCCACCGTCGGCCTGCGGCGGCGATGGGCGTGGCCGGACCGGAGCCGACCGACGGCGACAGCACGCTGCTGCCGTTCTACCTGGACCCGATGACGAAGCTGTTCCTGGTCGCGCTGATGTGGTGCAGGCCGTGGCTGCTCGACCCGAGCGCCGCGTCCCCGCTGCCGCGCACCCCGGAGATCGCCCGGGCCGCGCTTGAGGTCACCGGGGCGCACCATGAGCTTGAGCGCTTCGACAACGACTCCGAGTTCCGCGACCGGCTTTCCGCCCGCGTGGCCGAGCACATCAAGGTCCTGCGACGCAAGATCACCGAGCGCGGGCTGGCCGGAGCCGACGTCCGGCTGTCGGACGAGGTCGCGGTCCGGGTCCTGATCGAGCACGGCGTGGTCGCGCCCGGTGACCTGCGGCTGCTGGCCGATCCGTCGTGGTGTTCCCGGCAGGAGGATCTGTGGTGGACCAGGGAATTACGGCAGGCCGGCGGGCGGCGGCGCCCCGGATGGCGGCCCGTTGGCCGGCTCCGTCTTGATCGTCGGCTCGGAGCCGACCGGGTAGACGATGAACGAGGTGCTCATCCTGCTTCTCTCGGGAGCGGTGACCACCACGGTGTACGTCCCCGGCGGGATCTCGCCGGGGAAGAAGACGTGCCCTTGATCGATGGCGTAGAAGAACGTTCCCTCCCGGTCGGCGGTCGGCCCGTCCGGCGCGACGCGCGAGATGTGCGGGCCGATGAGTTTGACCGTGATCGGCACGAAGGGGACGTAGCCGACACCGTGGATCACGTACACGGTGTCACCGTCACCGTAGGGCTGGGTGAGGCAAAGCTCTTGCCCGTCGCTGAGCGGCGCGGTCGCGCAGGTCGGTGCCAGCCCGGGGGCGATCCCGGGGGCGTCCACCGCGGCGCTCGTGCTCGGGCTGGTGGTACTAGGTGCGGGCGCCCGGGCGGCCGGCGCGTGCAGCAAGAACCCGGCGCCGATTCCCCCGGCCACTAGCGCCACCGCCGCGACCGCCCCGGCCGTCCATGCCAGCGGTCGTCTGGCTGGCGCGGTTCGCCCGCTGACGCGCGGGAGCGGTAGCCGGCGTCGGCGTCGGCGTCCGGGCCGAGACCGCTGTCCCGGCTCGGCGTGGAGGGCGTCCGGGGATTCGAAGCCCGGCAGCGCGGTATGCGATCCGGACGTGGCGTCACTGGCTACCAGGAAGGCCGAGCCGTCGGTTCCGCCGCTACTCGAGTACTCGTCCTCATCGCCGTCGTCGCCGACGGTCGTGCCTTCGGCCGGGAAGCTCGGGTTGCGCTGGAACTCGGCGATGAGCGCCATCGCCGAGTCCGGCAGGTAGGAGTGGCCGGGACCGGCCGGATGGGCGAACGAGCCGAGCTCGGCCAGGATCGCGGACTCGGTCGGCCGGTCGCGCGGCACCCGCTCCAGGCAGGCGGAGATCAGCTCGGTCAGCTCGCCGGGCAGGCCGGTCAGGTCCGGCGGCTCGGTCGCGAGCCGGACCAGAATGTCCATCGCGGTCTCGCCCTGGTAGGGCGGATGGCCGGTCGCGGCGAACACCAGCGTGGCGCCGAGCGAGAAGATGTCACTCGCCGACGAGACCAGGGTGGCGTCCCTGGCCTGCTCCGGCGCCATGTACGAGGGCGTGCCGGCCGACCCCCGGGTGGCCGTGAGCTGCACCCGCTCCGCGACCCGGGCCACGCCGAAGTCGATCACCTGCGGGCCGGTCGGCGCCACCAGCACGTTGGACGGCTTGACGTCGCGGTGCAGCAGCCCGACGCTGTGAATGGACTGCAGCGCCTCCGCGCAGCCGGCCGCGAGCCAGCGCACGGCCGGGACCGGCAGCGGGCCGCACCGGCGGACCAGCGTGGCCAGCGACGGCGCCGGGACGTACGCGGTGGCCACCCAGGGCAGGTCCGCCTCCGCGTCCGCCTGGATCACGGCGGCGGTGAACACGCCGCTGACCCGGCTGGCCGCCGCCACCTCGCGGGCGAACCTGGCCCGGTACCCGGGCTCCTCGGCCAGCTCGACCCGGATCGTCTTCACCGCCACCAGCCGCCCGGTCGTGGATCGGGCGAGGAACACCTGCCCCATCGCCCCGGCGCCGAGCTTCCCTATGATCGAGTAGGGGCCGATCCGTTCCGGGTCCCAGCGGCGCAGCGGCTGCACGACTGACTGTGGCACCGTCGACTGTCTCCCCTCCTGCGACTGTCACACACAATCTCGCACAATCAGCTGCATGACGGGCAGAGAACACGGCTTAGAGTTTCGCCGGCTTTGCCGGCAGATAAGGGAGTTCAAGCTGTGACCGGAGAGGAAGGCCAGATGACAGGCGAACCGGAAGAGCGGCCCCGGCCGCTCGACCCCGCCGAGCGGCAGGCGGCGCATCACGTCGAGGTCGCCCTGCGGACGATGGGGCAGCCGAACTCGGTCGTGAAACAGTTTGACTTCTTCGACGACAGCTACGAATGGCGGCGGTTGTTCTCCGAGTTCCTCGGGACCTTCTTCCTCGTCCTCGTCGCGGTGGGAGCAGGGATGGTCAACGCCCGTTTCGGCGGCGACGCGGTCCCCTTCGCCGCGCGGGTGACGGCGCCGGGACTGATGATCGTCGCCATCATCTTGTTCATGGGCACCTTGTCCGGGGCGCACCTTAACCCCGTGGTCAGCATCGCCTTCGCGCTGCGGCACGACTTCCCGTGGAAACGGGTGCCCGCGTACGTCGTCGCCCAGTTCGCCGGGGCCGTCCTGGCCACGCTGCTGCTGTGGGCGCTGATCGGCAAGCACGGCAGCGCCGGCCTGACCCTGCCTGGGAGCGGCATCTCGACGATCACCGCGATGATCTGGGAGGCGGTGCTGACCGCGGGGCTGGTGAGCGTGATCCTGGGCACCGCCTCGGGCGCGCAGCAGGTCGGCTCGCTCGCCGCCATCGCCGTCGGCAGTTACATCGTGCTCGCCGGGCTGTTCGGAGGGCCGGTCAGCGGCGCCTCGATGAACCCGGTCCGCTCGCTCGGGCCCGCGCTGGTGCTGGGCGACTGGACCGGGTGGTGGGCGTACCTGGCCGGGCCCGCCATCGGCGCCGTCATCGCGGTCGGCATCGCCTACGTGCTGCGGGGACCGGGCGGGGGCGTGAGCGCGACCCTGGCGGCGGCGGGCACGCTCGGCAGCCGCTGGTTCCCTGGGCCGACCGGCCGGCCGGATCCGAGCCCGGCCGGTCCCTCCGATAAGCCCGCGGCGCCCGCGGCGCCCGCGGCGCCCGCGGCCGAGTGAGCGGTCAGCCCTTGCTCGCGCGGGGCGCGATCCGGCACGGCACCGGTTCCTTCTCGTCGAGGTGATAGCTCGTGCAGATCCGGTGGTAGCCGTCGGCGACCCAGAGCGGCGTCCCCTGGACCAGCAGGACCGGGGAGAGCTTGATGCCCTGCTTCACCTTTCCGAGGTCGGCCGCGACCTCGGAGTCGTCGACCGGAAGCAGCGGCAGGCCAGCCGCCCGCAGAATGTCCTTGGCGGCAAAGTGCTGCAGCGTCGCATCCTTGCGCAGGGCCTTGACCAGCCTGCCCGCGGACTTGAGCCCGATCAGCAGGGAGAGGTAGGACTTGGCGGCCGGAAAGTCCTGCGCTTCCGGCTCGTCCTTCCAGTGCTCGCTAGCCATAGATCCCACTTTCCTCGCATTGCCATCAGGCGCCGTTGCTCCGTGCATCGGCAACGCTACTGCGCGGGAATATACCGCTACTGCGCTCGGGATATGCAGGCGGCCGGACGGGGGCTCGTAATAAGTTGCCCTGCGCCAAATGATCGCTTCTAGGCTAATCTCAGGGGAGCGTGAAGCGATTACAGGGGGAGGACTCGACCACGGTGGCAGGACGTCAATCACCGGATTCCGGGGAGCTAGCCAACGATCCGCGGCTGAACACCGGCGTGCCTCACGTGGCCAGGGTCTACGACTACTGGCTGAGCGGGAAGGACAACTTTACCGCCGATCGGGTGGTCGGCGAGGAGGCGATCAAGGCCTTTCCCGGGATCCGGCTGTCCGCGCAGGCCAACCGGGCCTTTCTCCGGCGAACGGTGCGTTACCTAGCCGGTTCGCAGGGAGTCCGCCAGTTCCTCGACATCGGCACCGGGCTGCCCGCCGCGAGCAACACCCATGAGGTGTCCCAGGCCGTCGCGCCGGACAGCAATATCGTCTACGTCGACAACGACCCCTTGGTCCTTGCCCACGCCCGCGCGCTGCTGACCAGCAGGCCGGAAGGCCACACGGCCTACCTGGACGCCGACCTGCACGAGCCGGGCACGATACTCGAGCAGGCCGCCGGGACCCTGGACTTCACCCGTCCGGTCGCCATCATGCTGCTGGCGATCCTGCACTACATCCCTGACCTGGCCGACGCGCGACGGACGGTGGCCCGGCTGATGGACGCCGTCCCCGCGGGCAGCTTCCTCGTTATCTCGCATGCGGGCACCGACCTGCTGCCCGATGACGTCGCCGCGTTCGAGAAGGCACTCAACGCCCATCTCCCGGCCGACCACCATCACGTCGCCCGCTCGCACGACACCGTGACGGGCTTCTTCGACGGCGTGGACCTGCTCGAGCCCGGCCTGGTCCGGGTAAGCGACTGGCGCCCGGACTCGCCCGAGGAAGCCGCCACCCCCACCATCCTGTGGGGCGGCGTAGCCAGAAAGCCGTAGTCGCGTCGCCCGAGCAGCCTCGCGCGCACCAAGCAGGCCACCGGTGAGCCAGGAGTCGTCGTCGGCTCGCCTGCCCGTGCGCCACTGGGCTGGCGTGTGACCGTTGACCGGAAATGTCTGAACCTTACATTAAGACATTTCGGGCGAGCGTCATCATCGTGTGTAGTTTGCGGTGCTGTACGACCGTAACAACACACGATAACGTCTTAGGGTAGAAATGTCTGAAGATAAACTTCAGGCATGACATCATCAGCACCCCTCGGGCACCATAGATGCGGCGGGGAGGGCCGTTGGCAGATGGCGCCCGCAGTTTGCCACGGGTGATGAGGGTGCGTTGCGTGCTAGTGTCCACGGCACTGCCTGAGCGTAAAACCCCAGTTCAATGGCGGTCATCCGACGGGGGAGTTGAACCGCGAACCCGATGAGGGGCCGGCCGGATACCGGTGTAATGTCGCCACAGAGGCGGCCAGCAGTAGCCGCGCGAGAACCCGGGGAGATCACGATGTCCAAATTCATGATCCTTTACCGCGCGCCCGAGTCCGTGCGCGAGCAGATGGCCAATGCCACCCCCGAGCAGCGGCAGGCGGGCCTGGAGGCCTGGCGGGCTTGGGCGTCCAGGGTTGACTACGCCATCGCGGACCTTGGCACCCCGCTCGGGCACAAGACCCACATCGGCCCCGGGGCGGCGGGCAGGGACGGCGTGTGCGGCTACTCCATCATCGAGGCCGGCTCGACCGAGGAGGTCGAGACCATCCTCGAAGGCAACCCGCAACTGGTCATGCCCGGCGGCGGGTCCATCGACGTGTTCGAGGTCATTCCCGTGGGTGACATCTAGCCGTTCCGCCCGGCTAGCCCATCGGTATGACAGGCACCGAGATACCGCTGAGCGGCGGCAACATGAGCAGCGGGGTCGTTCGCGTGGGTGACACCGTGCGGCGTCCGACCGGGCCGTGGACGCCGGCCGTGCACGCTCTGCTGGCCCACCTTCATGCGGTCGGCTTCCACGGCGCTCCTCGCCCGCTCGGCATCGACGAGCGGGGGCGGGAGGTGCTGACGTTCATATCCGGCACGGTCGCCTGGCCCGCCGGTTTCCGCCAGTTGAACAGCGACGGCCAGCTTCGCCGGGCCGCCCGCCTCATCCGCGACTTCCATGACGCCGTGGCCGGGTTCACCCCGCCGCCCGACGCGCGGTGGCAGGTGCTGATGCCGGCCGACGGGGACGAGATCATCGCCCACCACGACCTGGCGCCATGGAACCTCATCATCGCCGACCGCGAATGGGCCTTCATCGACTGGGATGTGGCCGCGCCCGGCACGCGCCTGGGGGATCTCGCCTACGCCATGCACGGGTTCGCGCCGCTGAGCGCCGACCCCGCCCACCAGCGCGATGACGCCGGCCGGCGGCTGCGCCTCATCGCGGACGCGTACGACCTCACCGAGCAGCAGCGGCTGGACATCATCCCGCTGCTCGGCCGGAGCGCCCAGGCCATGTACGAATTCCTCGCCCAGCAGGCCGCTCGCGGCACCCAGCCCTGGGCGCGGCTATGGGACGAAGGCCACGGCGACGCCTGGCAAGCCGATGCCGGCTACATCATCCGCCGCGAAGACCAGTGGCACCAGGCCCTCCTCGGCTAACCGGAATCCGCCGGGCCAGCCGCCGGGCCAGCCCCCGGGCCAGCCCCCGGGCCCGGCGCGGACCGGAGCGACCTGCTCCGGGTGACGTCGCTCGCGAAATCCCCTTTGTCCCTGGTCAGCGGCTGCCGTAGGGTCGAGGCATGCGGACCGAAGACGAACGAGCCGGGCGGCTGCTTGACGCCCAGGCCAACGCGGTGGCGCTGTTCGACGAGGTCGTCGCGCGCGGCATTATCACGGCTGGCCGGGGCGAGCAGGAAGCCAGCGACCAGATCAGGGACCTCGCCAACGAGATGTTCGGGAAGACCCGGCACTGGCACAAGCGCATCGTGCGGTCCGGCCCGCACACGCTGCAGCCCTACCGGGAGAACCCGCCGGACCGGGTCATCGAGGCCGACGACATCGCCTTCGCCGACTTCGGGCCCATCTTCGACGAATTCGAGGCCGACCTCGGGCGCACGTACGTCCTGGGCGACGATCCCGTCAAGCGCCGGCTCGCGGCCGACCTCCCGGTCATCTTCGGCGCTGGCCGGCGGTACTTCGCCAGCGACCCGGACATCACCGGCGCGCAGCTGTACGCCGAGATCACCCGGCTGGCGCGCGAGGCCGGGTGGTCCTCGGGCGGCACGCACGCCGGCCACCTGGTGGGCGAGTTCCCGCACGAGACGATCGACGGCGACCGCATCGAGTCCTACATCGCACCGGGTAACACCACGCCCATGCGCCGCACTGACAAGGCCGGGCGGATGTGCCACTGGATCCTGGAGATCCACCTGATCGATACCGCGCGCGAGTTCGGCGGCTTCTACGAGCAGCTGCTCGACCTCGGCTAGCGCGGTCTAGCCTCAAGGCCCCCCGAACCTCAACTGACCGGCCTTGAGGCTAGCCGAAGGTGAAGGAATAGGCCGCCAGGCCTGGTGAGAGCCGGATGGTGACCGTCCCGTCCTGCGCGGGCTGCTCGGTGGCGACGGTGTAGATGTCGGGTGGGCCGGAGACGCGGATGACCTTGGTCGCGCCGCCGGTGGAGACGGTGAGCGTGCCGGTGCCGCCGACGTCGAGGTAGACGTCGGCGGCGTGAAAGGCGAGCGAGATGCCGGCGTCCTTGCCCGCGGTGATCGACTGCTGGCCGATGGTCCAGGCCCCGCCGAGGTCGAAGGTGTTGCGGTCGAGGTGGGTGAGCGGGGTGAACTGACCGGTCACGTAGGAGCCCAGGCCCGAGTACCCCTGCTCCTCCTCAGCGCCGAGGTAGGTTTCCGGCGTCTGGTCGGGGTCGTCTGGAGTGAGGTCGGGGACATCGGTCGCGGCCGGCAGGGTGATCCCCGGGTGCGCGGCGAGCAGCAGTTGCCGGATGATCTGCTCCTCTTGCGGGTAGTCGCCTTCCCCGATGGAGACGTGCCGGATCTTGCCGGTGGCGTCGATCAGGTAGGCGGCCGGCCACGACTGGTTGTCGTAGGCGTTCCAGGTGCCGTAGGAGTTGTCGAGCGCGATCGGGAAGGTGAGGCCGAGCCGCGCCGCGCCGGCCTCGACGTTGGACGGCACGTGCTCGAAGGCGTACTCGGGGGTCTGCACGCCGACGACCTCGAGCCCGTCGGCGGCGTAGTCCTTGTACCAGGCCTCGACGTGGGGAAGCTCGCGCTGGCAGTTGATGCAGGAGTAGGCCCAGAAGTCGACGATGACGACCTTGCCCTTGAGCGAGGCTAGGCTCACCGGCTTATCGCCGGGAGTGTTAAACCACTGCTGGATGCCCTTGAAGGCGGGCGCGGCGCCGCAATTCTCAATCCCCGAGCCGCCGTACAGGGCCGCGGTCTGGCACGCCTGCAAGGTCACGCTGGCGCCGGCCGCGGGCGCGGCGGCGCCCTTCTCCAGGGAGTTGCCCACGGCCTGGGTGTAATTCGGGATATCGCGCTGGATGATGTCGGACAGGTTGAACGTCAGCGCGACGGCCAAGACGATCATCACGACGCCGCTGACCGCGCGGAAGGCACCCTGATGGCGCCGGAACGTCCCGAGCCGCTGGGTCAGGCTGCGGCCCGCCAGCGCGAATGCGAGCAGCGGTATCGCGGTGCCGACGGCGAAGCCCAGGGTGAGGCCGATCGTGCGCAGGCCAATGTGATCGGTCGCGCCCGCCACCGTGATGGCGGCCAGGACCGGCCCCGCGCACGGCACGAAGACCGCGCCGAGCGCGATCCCGAGGACGAAACCGCTGCCGCCGGTGCCGCTGAGGCGCTGCGGGAAGCGGTAAAAGGGCCGTTCGAGCAGGTGTCCGAGCGGCGGCACCAGCAGCCCCAGTCCGACCAACACCAGTAGGACCAGCCCGGCCCAGCGAATGGCGTCGTCCGGCAGGTGCAGGCTGGCCAGGATCCAGCTGCCGAGGAGGGTGAAGACCGCGAAGCTCAGGGTCAGGCCGAGGACGACGAGATAGGGCCGCCGCCGGGCCGACTCGGCGTCCGGCTCCGCCGCCGAACCCGCGCCGCCGCCCAGGAAGACGACGGGGAGCACCGGCAGCACGCACGGGGACAAACCCGTGATCACCCCGCCGACCAGGCCGATCAAAACCAGCGTCACGCCGCAACCTCCCGCTGACGACCAGGCCCAAAGCGCCTCCAGAATACTACGTCTCGTAGTACGCCTGGCTGGTCGCGCCGTTACACGGTGGTTCGGCGAATTCGCCCTCGCGCGTCAGTCGGTGAACGTCGGGTCGGCGCCGTGCACGCGCGGCGCCCGGCCCTTGGGCTCCTCCCAGTCCTCCTGTCGTCCGAGCGCGGTCAGGTCGAGCAGCGAGTAGGTGCTGCCGGTGGTGTCGGTGCCCCGCGCCCAGGTCGAGTAGGTGTGGAAGACCTGGTCGCCGTCGCGCAGGAAGCAGCTGAAGCCGGGGACCTCGGTCGAAGGGTCATCCGCTACCAGATCGGGTTCTTCCCGGTAGTTGAAGACCAGCTGCTGCCGGTCCCGGTCCAGGGTGGCCTGGAAGTCGTAGTTGAAGTCGCTGCCGTACGAGGAGTACCAGGGGACCGTCCAGCCCCTGACCGCCCGGTACTTCTCCAGCTTGTCCAGCGGCGCGCGCGAGACCAGGACAAAGGTCGTGTCCCTGGTCCGCAGGTGCGCCAGGACCCCGTCGGCGATCTCGTCGATCCCCGACGTGCAGCCCGGGCAGGCCGCGTCCCAGTCGGGGCCGAACATGACGTGCTGGACGATCAGCTGCCGGCCTTCACCGAACAGGCCGGCCAGGGTCACCCGGCCCTCGGGCCCGTCGAACACGTACTCCTTCTCTACCGCGACCATCGGCAGCCGCCGCCGCTCGGCGTTGAGCGCGTCCCGCTCGCGGGTCGCCTGCTTCTCCCGGACCAGGAACTGCTTCCTCGCCTCGAGCCACTCCTCGCGGGTCACGATCTCAGGGAAGGCCATGCCAACCTCCTACAGGGGTTTGTTGTCTCACCTGCTTGGACTGGCCGTTCCGCGCGGATTAATCGGTCCTGAACAAACGGCGGGCCGCGGGCGGCATCCGGAACGGGCCGGATAGGCCGCCCGCAGTCCGTAACACGCCTGGTAGATGCAGGCCAGGCTTGCCGGTTCCACGGTGACGTCGTCGACTTCGGTGTGGACCGTCAGGTTGCCGGTAATGGCGGCGCACGTCGTGGCGTTGCCGTCCGGGGTGATCACAACGCCGCCGAGCGGTATCCCGGGGCCTGTGGCGCGGAAGGTGTTGTTGGAGAACGTGACGCTGTCGGTGCCGGTCGATGCGGGATCGGTGGCGAACTGGAAGGCGTCGCCGGGGTCGTCGGTGAACGTCGATCCGGTGACGCTCGCGGTCGCGTCGGTGGTGCCGTCCGCGTTGATGTCCAGCGCAATGTTCCCTGGGTAGCTTCGGCCGAAGGTGGCGCCGGCGGCCGTCAGGTGAAGCGTTCCGCTGGTGTCGCTGATGATCGCGCCGCCGTTGATGGTGGAGTTGGTGATCGACACGGTGCCGGTCAGCCCGTCGGGGGAGCCGGTGCTGTTGGGTGAGAAGTCCAGGCCGTTACCGTCGGCGATGGCGGACCCGTTGAGGGTCAGCCCGTTCACCTGGGAGCCGTCGATCCCGCCGTCGTCGTCCATGTCGGTGAAGCCGGGCGCGTAGGTCGAGGTCAGCTGGATGGCTGCCCCCTCTGAGTTCCCGATCTGCCCTCCCGATCCCGGGGTGCCGGTGCCGGTGACCGTGAGACCGCCGGAGGACCCGGTGTCAGCCAGGTCGATACCGATGCCCGATTCTTCGGAGATGCTCTGGAATGTCAGGCCGGCGGCGCCGATCGTGGTGTTCTGCACCGTCAGCGTGTTCTGCACCGTCGACGCGTCCGGGCCGCTGAGCGTGCTCCCGGTCCCGGTCGCGGTGACGGTGCCGCCCCCGGTCGCGCTGAAGGCGTCGCCGATCGACTCGAACCCGCCGAGGGTCAGCGTGCCGGTGAAGGCGATTGTGGCGCCGGCGTTGTCAGAGAGGTCAACGGCTGGTCCGGCGATGGCGCCGCCGAAGGTGACCGTGCCGCCCCTGCGGTTGGCGACGAATACCCCGCCGAACATGCCGTCGGTCACGCTGGTGTCGCCGAAGTTCAGGTTGCCGTCGCCGCCGGAGACCGAGATTCCGCCTCCGACCGCGACTGGGCTGGTAGCGCCGACGGTCGCGTCGTTGACGTTAACGGCCTCGATTCCGAGCCACTGGTCGCCCGTGTACTCGATTGGCTCGATGACGGAGACGCCCTCGACGTCGGCTGCGTCGGCGTTGCCCTGGTAGAGGAAGACAACGCTGTTCGCCCCGGCCGCCGCCACGGCCGCCGTCAGCGTGTTGAACGGCGACCCAGCCTCCCCGTCCCCGGGGGCTGCCAGGGAGTTGTTGACGTACCAGACGACCGTGCCGACGTTGATGGTGACGGTCTCGGTCTCGGTGTCGGTCGGGGCGTTGCTGCCGGCGACGGTGGCCTTGAAGCTGTCGGCGCCCGAGTAGCCGGGGTTCGGTACGTAGGTGAAGGTGCCGTTGGGCTTCATGGTCACGGTGCCGTGGGCGGGCTGCGTGTTCGCGGTCACGGTGAGGGTGGCCGTCGGGTCCGGGTCGCTGTCGCCGGTCAGCACGGTCCCGGTCACCGTCGCGGCGGGCGCTGCGGGGTGGGTGCCGACGCCGAGCGGGGTGTTGCCGACCGCCTTGTAGCTGTGGGCGACCACCGTTGGCGGCTGGGGGGCGGTGCTGGACCCGGTGATCGTGACGGTGACGGTCGCGGAGTTCTTGCCGGTGGCGGCCTTGCCGCTGGCCGCGACGGGGGGCTTGGCCGTGACCTGGACGGTCCGCGACTCCACGTTGCTGAGGCTGTTGTCGGGTTGCCCGTCGCTGACCTGGAAGCTGATCGTCCTTGTCCCGTACAGGGCCGCGGCGTCGGTGTCGCGGTAGGTGACCGACCGCAGTTCGGTCGCGTAGGCGGATGCTGTCGCCGTCCCGGTGAAGGTCAGGACGCCGGTGGCGGCGTCGTAGCTGCCGGTGATCCCGTTCTGGGAGGTGAAGGCGAGCGCGTCCTGCCCGGCGGTGAGGCCGGAGCTGACGCTGGCCGTCGCGCCGGCCAGGGTGCCGGCGGGTGAGGTGACGGTGAGGCTCGGCGCGACCCGCACCGGCGGCGCGCCCGCGGCGTACCGGAGGGCGGAAGACTCGATGTCACCCAGGACGGGCGGCTTAGGCTGATCCGGCGCCGCGCTTTTACTCTTATAGTTGCATTCTGCAGAAACGGCGGCGTATCTCAGCTGCCCGTTATGGTCAAGCGCGCACGCGTGGTTCCCGGGATCGGGTGACGTGTCCGCATTGGCCAGCGGCGTGCTTATCGCCGCCATCGCGGTGATAAGCAGTGCAAGAACCGGCAGTATCGCAAACGGCGAATTCTCCACATGATGATCTCCTAGTGTGCCGTCACGCGAGTCCGCGTAACCCGCGCGGCAAATGTTCACGAAAACAAACTGGCGCCGAACCTAGCAGAAACAGGAAGACGACACGCCAGCAAGGCATCGGGAAGGAGAATGCCGAATTGCAGAAGGGGATGTATCCGCATATCGTCACAAATATAAGAGAGGCGATAAACGCGGCTAATGTGGTGAGCCTTTTCGCCCTCGTTGTTGCCCGGTCACGCAGGGGCCCGCCGCAAGCCGGCCGCACCAGGCAAGAACGATGCCCCGCTGCTTGCCCAGGCTGCGGGGCATCGGTGCGCAGAGCGCGAATTGGCGGCTGAGTCAACGCCGCCGCCCCGTACCTGGCGGCGATGTCGTCCACCCTGCCCACCGTCAAGAAGTCGAGTTCAGTCACGACATCGCTCGCCATGTGAGTCGTCAGGTACACCGCGACCGCGTCCCACCTGATGTTCTTCGCTCGGCCTGAGGCCGAGGACCGGGAGGCGTCCGAAGGCCGGAATGTGCCCTCCAGGGGCAAATGCGCTTCAGCTAAGGGTGCTAGTGTTGCATCGATCCGTTCGCGTGACATCAGATCACAGTGATCGTCCGATCATGGCCGTGCGCGGGCCGCCCGATGTGATCCGGCGTCACACGAGCGCGCTAATGCACCACGAGCCCCAAGCAAAGTGGATCATGTCTGCGAACAGCAATTACTGCCCGAGGGCGCTGTCGGCGGCCTGCTCGGACCAACTAAGGCTGAGCAGCATTACTGGGGTCCTAGTCGAGTGCGGCGTAGATTTCCTTGCCGTACTGCTCGGAGCGCGGGGAGCCGATGATGCCGGGGGCCATCTTGTTCATCATGTAAGCGATGGTCATCTTCCGGCCGACGTCCATCACGATCATCGAGCCGCCCCAGCCGCCCCAGAAGCAGATCTTCTCGTCCGGGATCCAGGACAGCGTCGCCGGGAACGGCAGGCCGTAGCCGATGCCGAAGCGCAGCGGGACCCCGAGCACTAGGTCGGTGCCGTTCGCCTGCTCGCGGAAGATCAGGTCGATGGTCTGCCGCGAGAGCAGCCGGATCCCGTCCACCTCGCCGCCGCGGGCGATGACCGACAGGATCCGGGCGACCGAGCGCGCGTTGCCGTGCCCGTTGGCGGCGCCGATGTCGGCCTGCCGCCAGCCGGGCGTGTTGGCCTCGGCCGCGCCGACCGCGGGGCCGGTGAAGGTCTTGACCACCAGGCTGTCCGGGCCCAGCGCGGCCAGGTCGAACGGCAGCGGCGGGGGCGGGATCACGTCGGTGATCCGGTTCCAGTCGCTCTCGGCCGCGCCGATCTGGAAGTCGGCCCCGAGCGGCCCGGCGATCTCGTCGGCGACGAACTGCTTGAGTGACGTGCCGGTGATCCGGCGCAGGACCTCGCCGATCAGGTGCCCGAAGTTGAGCGCGTGATAGCCGGACGCCGTGCCCGGCGTCCACCACGGCGCCTGGGCGGCGAACCGGGCGGTGGACTTGCCCCAGTCGTACAGGTCGGCCGTGACCGCGGGCTGGTCAAGGCCCGATACCCCGGAGGTGTGCGACAGCAGGTGCCGGACCAGCACGTCCTGCTTCCCGTTGGCGGCGAACTCCGGCCAGTACGCGGCGACGGGAGCGTCCACGTCGAGTTGGCCGCGCTCGACCAGCATCAGGGCCGCCAGGCTGGTGACGGTCTTGGTGGTCGACCAGACGTTGGTGATGGTGTCGCGCGTCCACGGGTCGGTCCTGGCCTCGTCACGGAAACCGCCCCACAGGTCGATCGCGATCTCGCCGTCGAGGTCGAGCACGAGGGACGCGCCGACCTCCTCGCCCGAGTCGATGTTCCGCTGCAGCGCGTCCCGCACCGCGGCAAAGCGCTCATCGCACGAACCGCTCAGCTCAGCCATGGTAGTCAGCCCTTCTTTGGTGCCGTCCTACGGATTTAGCACATCGCGCTGACGGTGGGAAGCGGGTGGCATCTGAGGCGGTCGATACCGCTGTGAGCAGGCTGTGCTCGCGGACCGTCAGCACAGCTCTATCAGCGGGTCCGGGTAACGGAGCTGTCGGCGGTGCGCGGGCGGCAGCTTCCAGGGGGTGTGGATGTACGGGGACGCCAGGCTCGCGAGTTCGGGCAGGTAGCGGCGCACGTAGTCGCCCTTGTGGTCGAACCTGGTGGCCTGGCGCAGCGGGTTGAGCACCCGGCCGGGCCGCGGGTTGTTGCCGGTTCCGGCGACCCACTGCCAGTTGCCCGCGTTGCAGGCCACGTCGCCGTCGGCCAGCAGGTCGCGGAAGTGCCGGTAGCCGTGGCGCCAGTCGATGCCCAGCGTGCGGGTGAGGAACGAGGCCGTGATCATCCGCGCCCGGTTGTGCATGAACCCCTCGGCCGCGAGCTGCCGCATGCCCGCGTCGACGATCGGGATGCCCGTCTGGCCCTCCCGCCACGCGTCCAGCGCCGTCTCGTCGTTAGACCAGGTCCGGGGCGGGTTCCCCGGTCCGGTCCGGTAGTCGGTCCGGGCGATATCCGGGAACGCGGCCGTGACCTGATGGAAGAAATCGCGCCAGGCCAGCTGCCGGCCGAACTCCTCTCCGCCCGGGCGCGGCAGCGCGGCCCGCGCCAGCTCGAGCGGCGAGACGCAGCCGAACCGGAGGTGGGCGCTGAGCCGGGACGTCTCGTCGGCGGCCAGGTCGTCCCGGCCCTCGCCGTACCGGTCAAGCGGGCCGTCAAGCCACGCCCCGACCAGTTTTCCGGCTGCTCGCTCTCCGCCTGGCGCCAGGGACCGGGAGCTGTCTGCCGTCAGGGCGGGCGGGTCGCCCGGGGTGACGCCTCGCGGTACCCGGATGACCGTCGGCGCAAGGCAGGGCTGCCGCCAGACGGCGGCGCGCCAGGCGCGCCAGTACGGCGTGAAGATCCGGTAGTGATCGCCGCCGGCCGGCTTGAGGTCACCGGGCGGCACGACCGCGTGTCCAGGCGTGATCTCAAGCGCCAGCCGGTGCCGGTCGCACTCCCGCGCCAGGCGCTGCTCGCGAAGTGCGGCGTACCGGGAGACGTCGCCCGCCACGAAGACCGCCTCGGCCGCGGTCGGCCGGGCCAGCCGGATCACCTCGGAGACCGGCTCGCCCCGGCGGATCACCAGCTCCCCGCCGCGCTGGCGCAGTTCGTCCCGGAGCACCGCGACCGATTCGGCCAGGAACCTCGCCCGGTTCGGCGGCACCGTCAGCGCCGGGTCAAAGACGAACAGCGGCACCACCTGCCGGGCGCGCGCGCAGGCCATGGCCAGCGCGGGGTTGTCGCGCACCCGCAGGTCGCGGGTGAACAGCACGATCGCGCACTCCATCGATCCTCCCCGATCTCCCCTGATCTCGATTTACGATCTCCCCTGATCTCGATTTAAAGGAGCCGCGCGGGCCACCGGGTGACGGCCGCCTGGTCAGGGCCGCGGCCCGCGTCTCGGCGGGAGGGGGATGAACCCGCTGGTCCGGGCGGCGTACGCGGCGTAGCCGGGGCGGCTCCCCGCCATCCGGCGGTCGGTCAGCCGCTGGCCGGTGCCCTTGGTCAGGATCCAGGTCATCAGCAACGGCGACACCACGGTCACCAGCTGGATGGCTGACCCGTAGCTGAGGGCGAACAGCCCCCACCACATGCACGCGTCGCCGAAGTAGTTCGGGTGCCTGGTGTAGCGCCACAGCCCGCGGTCCATGAGCTGCCCCTTGTTGGCCGGGTCGGCGCGGAACTGCGCCAGTTGCCAGTCGCCGACGACCTCGAAGAAGAATCCGACCAGCCAGAGCACGCCGCCGACGACGGTGATCGGGCCGGCCGGCGCCTTCGCCGTCATGCCGGCCGTCAGCGGCAGGCACGCCACCCACAAGATCAGCACCTGCGGCAGGTAGACCGTGCGCAGCGCGTACCAGTTGCGGTTGCCCGGCGCCCGGCCGAGCAGCTCGTCGTAGCGGGGATCCTCGCCCGCGCCGCGGGCGCGGACCGCTATGTGCAGCGCGAGCCGGGCGCCCCAGAGCACGGCCGCGACCGCCAGCGGCCAGCGGCGACCGGGGACGCCGTGCCCGATGGACACCAGGAAGCTCGTCGCGCCGGCCACCGCGATGCTCGCGCCCCAGGCCACGTCCATGACGCTGTGCTTGCCGGTCCTGACCCCGATGACGAAGGCGATGGCCACTACTGCGAGGATCGCGCAGGCGGTGACCAGGACCGTCAGCCAGAACACGCGTGGCCCGTCATTCGCGCCTGGCCGCGAGGATCTGGTCGACGCCCATCCGGCCCTCTTCGAACGCGAGCGCGCCGCCCGCGAGGTACAGCCGCCACAGCCGGGCCCGCTCCGGCCCGATGATCGCCTCGACCTCGGGCAGCTTCCGCTCCAGATTATCCAGCCACGCCCTGATCGTGCGCACGTAGTGCGGTCGCATCGACTCCACGCCGAGCACCTCCAGGCCCGCGTCCTCGAGCAGGCCGACCGTCTCCCCGACCGGCCGCATGTGCATGTCGGCGGCGACGTACGACTCGATAAAGGGACCGCCGCCGGGGTGGTTGCCGCCGCGTGACATCTGCTGGATGAGCACCCGGCCGCCAGGGCGGAGCAGGCGGTGCAGCGCGGCGCAGAAGGTCGGGTAGTTGCCCGCGCCCACGTGCTCGCCCATCTCGACCGACGCGATCGCGTCGTACGGGCCGCCCCCGGTATCCCGGTAGTCCTGGATCAGCACCTGCGCCTGGTCGGCCAGCCCCAGCCCGCGCAGCCGCTCGCGGGTGTAGCCGCCCTGCTCGGCGGAGAGGGTGACCGCGGTGACCCGGGCCTGCCGGCGCGACGCGGCGTGCACCGTGAGCGACCCCCAGCCGCAGCCCATGTCGAGCAGCGAGGTACCCCGGCTGAGCCCGAGCTTGGCTGAGATCAGGTCCAGCTTGTCGCGCTGGGCGTCGGCCAGGCCGTAGCCGGGGTCGTCGCTCGTCCAGTACCCGGAGGAGTAGGCCATGGAGGGGTCGAGGATCAGCCGGAAGAACGAGACCGGCAGGTCGTAATGACCGGCGATCACCGCCCGGTCCCTGGCCCGGCTGTGCGGCCGGCCGGAGTGCCTGATCTCGGATTCCGGCGGCGGCGGCGGGGGACCGAGCACCCCGAGCCGGCTCGCCGCCAGCGCC
>Ga0302314_10008995_pt1 | contig 17698 bp, 16 predicted proteins | sample III_Palsa_N2_3_FD_200533 | JGI IMG/M metagenome (GOLD analysis project Ga0302314, IMG submission 200533) | Peat permafrost microbial communities from Stordalen Mire near Abisko, Sweden - III_Palsa_N2_3 | ecosystem: Environmental > Terrestrial > Soil > Palsa > Peat permafrost | place: Sweden...
GAGGGCGGCCATGGGGTCGCACGGGTCGCGCACGCTCGGGGCGACGCTACCGGGGCGGAGATAACGCGGGCATTGATGGAGGCCGCCCGTGCTCGTGGCGTGCCGGTCGCCGATGGGTTGTTCCTGGTTGACCTGCTCACCTCCACCGACCAGTCCCGGGTGACCGGGGCTGTCGTGTGGGACGCCCGGGCAGGTGCGCTCAGGCAGCTGTACGCCACCACGGTGGTGCTCGCTACGGGCGGCTACGGCCAGCTTTGGGCCTGCACCACGAGCCCGCGTGCTTGTAGTGGCGACGGTTTGGCGGCGGCCCTCAGGGCCGGCGCCCAGGTGGCTGACCTCGAGTTCGTACAGTTCCACCCATCGGGGATGGACCTTGGCCGCGACCCGAGGCCGCTCGCCTCCGAGGCCCTGAGAGGTGCCGGTGCCAGGTTGCGTGACAGCAACGGCGAGTACCTGAGCGGCCCGGATGGGGCGGGTGACCTGGCCCCGAGAGACGTCGTGAGCAGGGCGATGGCGCACAGGATGGCAGAGCTCGGCGCCGACCATTGCTTCCTCGATGCAACGATGCTCGGCGAAGCTGTCGCTGAGCACTTCCCGACCTTCGTGTCCGCCTGCCGGGCCGCAGGGGTCAACCCCGAGCGCGACTGGGCCCCCGTTTCGCCGACGGCGCATTACACGATGGGTGGAGTACTGACCGACACCGAAGGCCGCACCACGCTCGAAGGCCTGATGGCCGTCGGGGAAGTGGGTTGCAACGGGCTGCACGGCGCCAACAGGTTGGCCTCCAACTCGCTGCTCGAAGGAGCAGTCGTCGGCAGGCGCGCCGCCCTGGCGATCGTGGCCTCACGAGGACCGGTTGCCCCGCGACCTCCGGTTGGCACCGACGAGCTGCTCCAGGTCACGGCGGGAGGGCCATCGGCCGCTCGGTCCGTCGACCGCCGCACGCTGCGCCTCGCCATGCAAGCTGACGCTGGGGTCGCCCGAGACGAGCCGGGCCTGAGGCGCCTGGCCAACTACCTCGCCCACGCAGGCTTGGGCCCCGGCAACGGCGGGGAGCTCTTTGAGCTCGCCAACATGGTGCTCGTCGCTCGGGCGGTTGTCGGCCTCGCGGCCAGGCGCACCGAGTCGAGGGGAGCGCACTGGAGGACCGACTACCCGGTCCCGCGCCCCGAATGGCGCGTGCGCCAGGTGGCCCAACTGACGCCGACCGGAGAGATGGCGATGGGTGTGTTTGCAGTGGAGGGCCTGCACGAGGCCGTGGTCGGCCAGGCTGCCGCAGCGGTTTGAACTCCCTCGCCCCTCCGTGGGAGGACCTGCGAGAAATGGTGGCCCGCGCCGTCGCCGAGGATCTTCCCGACGGCGACCCGACGGGCGCGGCGGTAGGCCTGCGGCCTGCAAGCGCATCCATTGTCGCCCGGCAAGCTGGCACCATCGCAGGGCTTTGCGCGGTGCAACTGGTCCTGGACCAAGTGAGCGCCCGCTTGGGCACCGGGAAGGCGCTTGCCACGCTCGTTCTGGACGACGGGCAACGGGCGGGCGCAGGGACGGCCCTCGGCGAGCTGAGCGGTCCTGCCGGTACGCTCCTTGCCGCTGAGCGGACGGTCCTCAACATCCTCACGCACCTCTCGGGGGTCGCCACCATGACGGCTGCCTTCGTAGAGGCCGTCGCCGGGACGGGAGCAGTGGTAAGGGACACGCGCAAGACCCTGCCGGGCCTGCGTGCAGCCGAGAAGTACGCCGTTCGCTGCGGCGGGGGAGCGAACCACCGCATGAGCCTTTCGGACGCGATCCTCATAAAGGACAACCACGTCGCTGCCCTCGGGGGGGTCAGAGCAGCTGTCGAGGCAGCTCGCCTTCAGGCCCAGGCGCAAGCTGAGCGGCGGGGCCGCCTCGGTCCGTTGCCTCTAGAGGTCGAGGTCGACACTCTGGAGGAGCTGGACGAAGCGCTGAGCGCCGGCGCAGGCCTCGTGCTGGTGGACAACATGTCCCTGGTAGATACCGCCGAAGCCGTGCGTCGTGCCAACGAAATGGGGTCCGGGATCGAGGCCTCGGGCGGCCTGAACCTCGCCACCGTTCGGGCCGTCGCGGACTGTGGCGTGCATTATCTAGCTGTCGGAGCCTTGACGCACTCCGCGCCCGCGCTCGACATCGCCCTCGACTGGCGCATCGACCAGTAGGCGAAGCTCAGGCGGGCGGCGCCACGACCGCCACTACGTCGCCGGTGCCCACCGAGCTCCCCGGCCCCACCCTCACCTCGACGACGGTGCCGGCGAAGGGCGACACGATGTTGTTCTCCATTTTCATCGCTTCGAGGACGCACATGGTCTGGCCGACCTCGATCGTGTCGCCTTCGTTGACAAGGACTTTCACGACCGTGCCCTGCATCGGCACCGTGACTTGCCCGGCGCTGGCACCCATGTCGGCCCCGGTCGCCGCCCCGCCAACAGCGCGACCAACGTGGCCCCCACGATCAGTCTGGGCAGGCTTCGCCACAGGGCGCGGCTCAGATGAGGCCGGTACCCACACACTCACGGCGAAGCGCCGGCCACCTACTTCGACCTCGATGTCCTTTCGTTCCTCGGCCTGAGGTACCGGGGCGATGTCCCGCGATGGGGCGATGCCTGACAGGTCCACCCGGTCACTCAGCCAGGTGGTCGAGTGCCTGACGGCGATGAAGTCGGGGTGCGCCAGCACGGCCATGTGAGCTGGGATGGTCGTAGCGATCCCGGCCACCTCGGTCTCGGAGAGCGCCCGCAGGAGCCGCAGCCGGGCGCTCTCCCGGTTCGGTCCCCAGGCCACCACCTTGGCCAGCAGGTTGTCGTAGTACGGGCTGACGGTGTCACCCTCCCGGTACCCGGCGTCGGTGCGCACCCACGGGCCGCCGGCGGCCCGAAAGCGTGTTACAGGCCCGGGTGTAGGGGTGAAGGTGCCGCCGGCTGGGTCCTCGGCGTTTACCCGCGCTTCGATCGCATGCCCGCGTAGCTGCACTTCGTCCTGTGAAAACGGGAGCGGTTGACCGCTTGCCACAAGGAACTGGAGGCCCACGAGGTCGAAGCCCGTCACCATTTCGGTAACTGGGTGCTCGACTTGCAACCGGGTGTTCATTTCCAGGAAGTAAAACTCCCCGTCCTGGTAGATGAGCTCGACCGTTCCGGCGTTCTCGTAGCCGCAGGCGCGGACCACGCGGACCGCGCTGTCGCACATCGCGGTCGCCACGGCGAGGGGTAGGTCGGGTGCCGGCGCTTCTTCGACCAGCTTCTGGTAGCGCCGCTGCACCGAGCAGTCGCGGGTACCCAGGTGGACGACGTTTCCATGCGAGTCCGCGATGACCTGTACCTCGACGTGGCGGGGCCAGGAGAGGTAGCGCTCGACGTAGCAGTCGCCACGGCCGAAAGCGGCCTCGGCCTCGCGCTGCGCTGACTCGAAGGCGCTAGCCGCCTCGCCGGCCGACGCCGCCACGCGCATCCCCCGGCCACCTCCACCGAAGGCCGCTTTGATGGCCACGGGCCAGCCGTAAGCGTTGCCGAAGTCGACCACCTCTTGGGGCCCGGACAGCGCACGGTGCGTCCCCGGCACCGGCGGGACGCCAGCCCTTGCCGCCGCCTCGCGGCTGGTTATCTTCGAGCCCATCAGCTCGATCGCCTCGGGGGGCGGTCCGACCCAGGTCGCTCCGGCTCCTATGACAGCCCGGGCAAAGGCGGCGTTCTCCGCCAGGAACCCGTAACCCGGGTGCACCGCGTCAGCCCCGGAGCGCGACACGACGTCGATGAGCTTTTCGGTCGAAAGGTAGCTCTCCTTCGCGCTCGCCCCTCCCAGGAGGTAAGCCTCGTCGGCGGCGGCCACGTGCATGGCGCCTCGGTCCGCCTCAGAGTAGACGGCCACCGATGCGATGCCTAAGTCCCGGCAGGTACGCGCGACCCTGACGGCGATCTCGCCGCGGTTGGCGATCAGGACCTTTGTAATGGGAGCGCCCAACACTTTGGGGCAGTCTGCCAGGCTGGGCCTATGCGCGTCGAACATGTGCCCGCCGCTCCAGGGCCCGTCGAACATCTGTCGGCCGGTCCAGTCCTGAGCGATGTCCAGCTCGCCAGGCTCGTCGGCTCCCGCTTCGCCCAGGTAGTCCAGCTGGCCGAGACGACCTCAACCAATTCCGTGCTGGTCGGCAAGGCCGAAGGCGGCGCCTCCGAGGGCACGGTCCTGGTCGCCGATTACCAAACTGCCGGACGCGGGCGCTTCGAACGCCGCTGGGAGTCCCCTGCGGGGAAATCGCTCTTGTTCTCGGTCCTCCTGCGGCCTAGCTGCGAGGAACTGCCGCCGGCGCGCCGCCACCTGGCCGTGGCGGCGGTGTCACTGGCGCTGGTCGAAGCCTCCAGGGATGTCGCCAACGTCGAGGTCCGGCTCAAGTGGCCGAACGACCTCATTATCGGCACAGCCGCCGAGGGCACGGCCGCCACCGGCACGGCCGGCGAAAGGAAGGTGGCCGGTGTCCTTGCTGAGACAGCCTCTGACGGGGCGATCGTCGTCGGCGCCGGGGTCAATGTGGCCTGGGCGCCGGAGCCGCTCGGAGGCTCTGGGGCACCGGCGGCGACCTGCCTCGGGGCCGTAGCCGGGCGACCTGTCCCGCGCGACGAGGTGCTGGTGAGCGCGCTGCTGGCGCTGGACCGGCTCTACGGTGACTGGGTTCTCGTGAGCAGGCTCTACCGCCAGACGTGCTCCACAGTTGGGCGCGAGGTCACGGTCAGCTTTGCGGGCCACCAACCTGACCTCGTCGGTACCGCGATCGCAGTCGACGAGGACGGGCGCCTGGTGGTGAGGGACCTAGAGGGTGGCACGGTCACCGTGGCAGCCGGCGACGTAACCCACGCTCGGGGGCCCCGAGGCCCTAGCCTCGGGGATCAATGAAGGCACTCGTGCTGTCTGGAGGCGCCGGGACCCGCCTTCGCCCGATCACCCACACCCGGGCCAAACAGTTGGTGCCTGTCGCCAACAAACCCGTCCTTTTCTACGGCTTGGAGGCGATCGCCGGGGCTGGGATCAAGCAGGTCGGCATCGTCGTCGGCGACACCGCCGCGGAGATCAAGGCGGCCGTCGGGGACGGGTCTGCCTGGGGTCTGGAGGTCACCTACCTCCAACAGGAAGCTCCCCTGGGGCTGGCCCACGCCGTGCTGATCGCCCGCGAGTTCCTGGGCGACGACGACTTCGTCATGTACCTGGGCGACAACCTCCTCCAGCAGGACCTCGGCGACTTCGTCGCTCGCTTCGAGGCGCAGCGCTCGCGGGCGACGGCGCCCCGCCTCGGCGACGAGGGCCCGCTTCTGGCGGCGGCGCAAATCCTGCTTGCGCACGTGGAGGACCCCCAGCGCTTCGGGGTGGCGGAGCTGGACGAGAGCGGCCACGTCCTGCATTTGGTCGAGAAGCCGGACGTCCCTCCCTCCGACCTCGCCCTCGTGGGCGTCTACCTCTTCGATACCCATATCCACGAGGCGGTGGCCTCCATCAAGCCGTCCTGGCGCGGCGAGCTCGAGATCACCGACGCGATCCAGTGGCTCATCGACGCAGGGAACCTGGTGCTCTCCGAGGTGCTGGCGGGTTGGTGGATCGACACCGGCAAGCTCACCCCGTTGCTGGAGGCGAACCGGCTGCTCCTGGAAGGGGTCGAGAGGCGCATCGACGGGGAGGTCGACTCCGAAAGCCAGCTCGACGGGCGTGTTGTCGTCGAAGCAGGTGCCCGCCTGGTCCGCAGCCACGTACGCGGCCCGGCCATCATCGGGGCGGGGGCAGAAGTGGCGGACAGCTTCATCGGGCCTTTCAGTGCGATCGGGCCGGACTGCGTGATCCGCAACTCAGAGATCGAGCACTCCGTGCTACTCGGCTCCACTCGGGTCCTCGATGCGGGGCGCATAGAGGACTCCCTCCTCGGCTACAACGTCGAGGTGACCCGGAGCGCGCGCCGTCCCCGGGCGACGCGACTGATGTTGGGCGACCACTGCCTAGTGGACCTTTCCTAGGCTGTCCCTACTAGCCTCGCGGGCCATGAAGCTTTTGGTGACTGGCGGTGCCGGGTTCATCGGCTCCAATTACGTGCGTTGGGTGCTGTCGAACACCGATGACGAGGTCACCGTTTACGACGCCCTCACCTATGCCGGTGGCCTCGCAACCTTGCGCGACGTCGAGGAAAAATACGCGGGCCGGTACCACTTCGTCCACGCGAACATCTGCGACCTGGCTGCCCTCGACGCAGCGCTCCCCGGCCACGATGCCGTGGTCCATTTTGCGGCGGAGAGCCACGTCGACCGCTCGATTGCCAGCCCGGAAAGCTTCGCAATGACAAACTGCGTCGGCACCAACCTCGTACTGCACGCCGCCAGGCGCGCAGGCGTGGAGCGGGTGGTCCATATTTCGACAGACGAGGTCTACGGTTCCGTCGAAGAGGGCTCTTCTGCTGAGACCGACCGGTTGGAGCCGCGTTCTCCGTATTCCGCAACAAAAGCAGGTTCGGACCTGATCGCGCTGTCTTACTACACGACTTACGGTTTCCCTGTCATGGTGACCCGGTCGTCGAACAACTTCGGGCCATGGCAATACCCTGAGAAAGTAATACCTCTTTTCATAACGAACCTGCTCGATGGCAAGAACGTCCCGCTCTACGGCGATGGCCTCAACCAGAGGGACTGGCTATTTGTGGAGGACAATTGCTCGGCCATCGACACCGTGCTCCGCTCCGGGGAGCCAGGGGAGATTTACAACATCGGAGCGGGTAACGAGCGCACGAACCGGGTTCTGACCGACAAGTTATTGGGCCTCGCCGCCGCCGGGCCAGAACGCGTCACCTATGTGACGGACCGGTTGGGCCACGACCGGCGCTACTCGATCAGCTCCAGCAAAGTCCGGGCGCTCGGATGGGAGCCGGACAATGATTTCGACGAAGCGCTCCGCCGGACCTTTGCCTGGTACAGCGACAACCGCTGGTGGTGGGAGCCGCTCAGGTGAGAGCGCTTGTCACCGGGGCCGCCGGCCAAGTCGGACGCGAGGTCGTCGAACTGCTGGGAGCATCGGCGCACCATGAATGCCTCGCGCTCAACAGTTCGGAACTGGACATCTCGGTTCGCGAGCGCGTGCTCCAGGTGGCGGGGGAGTGGGCGCCGGAGGTGATAATAAATGCGGCCGCCTTTACCGCAGTGGACGCCAGCGAGACCCAATTGGACAAAGCCTTTGCCGTGAACGCGCTCGGCCCGCGCAACCTGGCCGAGGGGGCGCGCCTGGTTGGTGCCCACCTCGTGCACATTTCTACCGATTATGTTTTCGACGGCACGTCACCTTCGCCGTACCTGGAATGGAGCCCGACTAACCCCCTGTCTGTCTACGGCCGTTCCAAATTGGCCGGAGAACAAGAGGTTCTCTCATTGCTGCCAGGCTCAGCCGTGGTCCGCACATCGGGAGTGTGCGGCCGTTACGGCTCCAACGTGGTGAAGACGGTCCTGCGCCTCGCAGCTTCGCCAGGCCCATTGCGTTTTGTCGACGACCAGCGTGGTTGCCCGACTTTTGCCGACGAGTTGGCCGGGGTGCTCGTCCAGTTGGCCATTTCGCGCATGCCGGGTATTTTCCACGTGACCAACCAGGGCCCGACATCGTGGTACGGCTTCGCCCGCGACGTCCTTGCGGCGGCAGGTGAAAGCCCCGAACGGGTAGAGCCCATCAAGACTGCCGACCTGGACCCGCCGAGGCCGGCGCCGAGGCCGGCTAATTGGGTGCTCGACAATGCCGTATTGCGCTTGCTCGGCATCCCCCTCCTTCCCGATTATCACGAGCCGCTGGAGCGCACGGTCAAGTACCTGCTCTCCGTTCCGTGAGCGAAGACGGGCCCAAACAGGCGGTAGCGGGCGTAGTCGTCAACTACAACGCCAGGGAGCACCTGCTGGCGTGCGTGGGAAGCCTTCTGGCTGAGGGGGTGACGCCCGTAGTCGTGGCGGACAACGGTTCTACGGACGCCTCGGAGATGGCGCTGTTGGAGCGCTACCCCGAGGCCAAATGGGTGCCGACCGGCGCCAACCTCGGATATGGCACTGGGGCCAACATCGGCGCAGCTGTCGTGGACAGCGCCTATCTGCTCATATGCAACGCCGATGTGGTGATGAGCCATGGTTCGGTGGCGCGCTTGCGGAGCTTCCTCGACGCTCGGCCCCAGGTGGCTCTCGTCGGCCCCCGCATCCATGGTTCTGACGGCATGCTCTACCCCTCGGCGCGGCGGTTCCCGGATCTCCTCGAGGCGTTCGGGCACGGGATCCTGGGCCAGTTCTGGGGCGGCAACCCGTTCTCGCGCCGCTACAGGATGGAGGAGTGGGACCACGCCAAGGCGCGCGAGGTCGATTGGGTCTCGGGCGCATGCTTCCTCGCCCGCCGCAGTGCCTGGGACGCCGTGGGGGGCTTCGACCGCTCCTACTTCATGTACATGGAGGACGTCGACCTCTGCTGGCGCCTGGAGAAGGCCGGGTGGTCGGTCGCGTATGAGCCGGCTGCGGAGGTCACCCACGCTCAGGGGGTGTCGACCGACCGCAACCCTTACCGGATGCTCTTGGCTCATCACGTGTCGATGTGGCGCTTTGCCCGGCGCACCTCCAAAGACAAGCGACGCTGGCTGCTCCCCTTGGTGCTGGCCGGCCTAGCCGTCAGGTTCGCCCTGACGGTAGCTCGCCGGGCCCTGGCCGGGCACATGCAGGCTGGGCCGGAGGGCCGCAGTGGAGGGCCACAACAGAGGGCGGCCCGCGGCAAGGCGCGCTGACGGGTAACCTGTCAGGTCGTTATGGGCAAAGCCTCTTCTTCTAAGAAAGTAGCTCGCGCCGCCGGTCTGGGCGGAGGGCGTGCGTATGCCAAGCGGCCGGCCTGGGGCTACTACTTCGGTGTCCTGGTGCTCCTGGTCCTCGGCGTGGTCGGCGTCTACAACAGCCGCGAGTACCGGGACGCAGCGATCAACAAGCAGGGCAACACTGCGCCCGTCGTGCATCAGAAGCCGCCGTGGTACGAGGGCTACGCGATCGACGAGTGCGGCAAGATCCTCCCCCCGATCAAGACCACTAAAGACCCCTACGGCATCACCACCAAAGACGGTGTCATCTCTGTGAGCCCCACCGTCAAGGCGGCCGCCGGGCGGAACGCCACGTTGGGCAAGTTCGCCAGCTCCATAGGCATGCAGCTCAACGCAGGTGAGATCGAGACCCCGGGCGGGCGCCTTTGGCAGGACGGCGCCACCTGTGAGGGCAAAGCCGGCCACGTCTACGTCATGACCTGGGCGTCGCCCGCTGAGCTCCCCCAGAACGGGGTGCTCCAAAACGCCAAGGGCGTCCCTAGCTCGGCCGGCGTCCCGAACGCCTCTGGTCTCGAAGACACCTGCGACCCTGACTGCGACTCGGGTGTCCTCCTCGAGAACGACCAGCTGGTGACCATTGCCTTCTTGCCTGCGCCGAAGAAAGGCAGTACGCCCAGCATCCCCCAGCCATCTGCCGCGATCGTCAGCACGCTGAACGGCCAGGTGAGCAGTGGAGGCACCACCACCACGGCGGCAGCCGTGGTGCCCACGACAGCCGCACCGGCTGCGAAGACCTCTACGACCGTGAAGAGCCCGAAGACGGGCACGACTAGCTCCGCGCCGACTGGGACGACGACCAGCGTCCCCAAGACGACCACGACCAAGGCAAAGTAGCGGGCAGACGATGACCGCTGGCTACAGGGCACTTGTGACCGGCGGGGCCGGGTTCATCGGGTCCACACTGGTGGACCGGCTCCTGGCGGAGGGCCACACGGTCGACGTCGTGGACAACCTATCCACCGGCTCTCTTGCCAACCTCGCCGAGGCGAGGTCTGTCGGGACCGGCCGCTTCAATTTTCACCAGCTCGACGTCCGATCAGCGGACCTGGTCGACCTCATGGCCCGACGTAAGCCCGAGGTGGTCTTCCATCTGGCGGCTCAGGCCGACGTACGGGTTTCGGTGGCAGACCCGGTCCTCGACGCCGACATCAATATCCTCGGGTCGCTACGCGCCCTGGAGGGCGCTAGGCAGTCGGGTGCCCGCAAGGTGGTATTTGCGTCGAGCGGGGGGACGATTTACGGGGACGCCGAGCGGTTGCCGATCAAGGAGTCCCAGGCCCAGAAGCCGCTTTCGCCGTACGGGGTGGCGAAGAAGACGGTGGGCGACTACCTGCACGTCTATCGCGAGCTTTACGGGCTCGAGTACACAGCCTTGGCGCTCGCCAATGTCTATGGGCCACGCCAGAACCTTCACGGGGAGGCGGGCGTTGTCGCCATCTTTGCCGGTCGTCTCTTGGCCGGCGAGCCCTGCATGATCTTCGGGGACGGCAAGCAAACCCGGGATTTCGTGTTTGTCGACGACGTAGTCGACGCGTTTTCCCGAGCCGGGGACCGGGGGAGCGGCCTGCTGTGCAACGTGGGCACCGGCGTCGAGACGAGCGTCAACGACCTCTATGCCGCTATGGCTCGCAACGCCGGTATCAAAGCGCCGGCGACGTACATGCCAGCTCGTGCCGGGGAACTGCAACGGAGCTCCCTGGACCCGAGCAGAGCGGGCATGCACCTTGGCTGGAAGCCCTGGACGACCATCGACAAGGGCACCGCAGCGGTCCTCGACTGGTCCCGCAAACAGACAGGTTCGTAGCCTCGGAAGGCCGAGGCGTGTGGCCCACTTCCCTCACGCCCTGCGGGAACGATGAGGGAAGTCGGCACCACGTACTCCTCGGGCTCCAAAGGGGTTGACGGCGCTAGCGGAAGAGGTCCTGGTTTGGGGGCCGGACGATCTCGGCCTTGACCGATGACTCGCGGAACCAGCTCGGTTCCAGGCCCCTAACGATCACTACGGGGATGCGGCCCGTCTTCCCCTTGGCAAGCTCGGCGGCGGAGGCGATCTCGTCGGCGACGCAGATCTCCGTCGCAACGAGCTCCCGGCCAAAGACGTCGGTGGTCCCCCGCAGGTCGATTACGGCGGCGATCCCGGCGCAACCGATGGCGACGTCGGTGACACCGATGCGCCACGGGCGGCCAAAGGTGTCGGAGATGATGACCCCGACCTCCAGGCCCGTCCGCGCCCTTAGAGCGTCGCGGACGCTCCGTGCGCTCCTGTCGGGGTCGACGGGCAGGAGTGCCGCCTGGCCGTCGGCAACGTTCGAGAAGTCCACCCCGGCGTTGGCACACACGAAGCCGTGGCGCGTCTCGGAAATAATGAGCTCCTCGCGCTCGCGCAGGACCCGGGTGCTCTCCGAAAGCACCAGTTGTCGCCTGGCGTCAGGTGCAGCCGGGTCGAACGCGACCAGCCGGCCCTCAGCCTTGGAGACCACCTTTTGGGTGATGACGACGACGTCGCGGTTCTCCAAGCTGGCGCACCCCAAGATGAGCTCAGCCAGCTCATCTCCTGGAGAGACCTCGGGGATCCCCTCGACGGGGATGATCGAGATCATCTCCTCAACAGAGCCCTTAGCACCAGCGGAGCCGTTAGCACGTGCAGCGCCCTTAGCACCGGGCGTTCGCACCGAGCACGGTCCTGGCCAGGTTCGCCGCTTCTGTTGGCCCTGACATGACGGTGGGGGCGACTATGCAGCGCATGCCCTGCGCCTCGACCTCGCCGGCGAGATCGGAGTCCGCCTCGTCGATAACCAGCGCGGCTGCGAACGGCGCCCAGAGGCGGGCCACTCCCACTACAGAGACCTCATGGCCGAGGGTTGCGAGCATCCGGTCCGCAGGGCCCTTGAGAGCCTTCCCTGCGATGATCGGGGAGACGGCCACGGCATCGTCGCGCCTGGCGGCCACGGCTTCAGCGATCCCGGGCACGGCCATCACAGGCCCGATCGACACGATCGGGTTCGACGGGCAGATCACGACTACCTCGGCCGTCTCGATCGCCTCGATCACCCCGGGCGCGGGCCGGGCAAGTTCGATGCCCTCGAAACGGACGTTCTTCACGTCCACGCCGTGTCGGAGCCCGACGAAATACTCCTGGAACCCGATCTCCACCAACCCGGTCCCTCCGGGCTCCTCGGTCGAAGGGCCCGCCTGCCCGCTTCGCGCACCCAAGCCGCCCAAGGGTCGCACGTGATCGCCTACTTCGACGGTGACCCTGGTCCCCACCGGGCTGTCCGTCATCGGCAGCAGCTGGGCTACCACGCCAAAACGATGTGCCACCTCGGCCGTCACCTCGGACAAAGTGGCACCTGCTGCGAGGCGCCCGGTCCGGAACAGGTGGGTGGCCAGGTCGCGGTCCCCCAGGTTGAACCACGTGAGGTTGGCCCGGTCCGGGCCGCTCGCATGGTTGAAAGGATTGAGGGCCTCCATCACCGTCCAGGACTCGCCTGCAATGCCCCAGCCGGTCTCGTCGTTCGATGCCCCGGCGAGGGTGTAGGTAACCGTGTCGATGTCGGGGCTCACGCAAAGCCCGTGCAGCACCAGGTCGTCACCGGTGTTGACCACGGCGGTTATGGCCGCTTGACCGACAACAGCCGCCAGGCCCCGCAACATGCGCGCAGCTCCAACCCCGCCGGCGAGGGCGGTGACACGAGGGCTTGGTGCGTTCAACGGCGCAGCGCGGCGTGCGGCCGGAGAGCTACGTCGAGCTCTGCCCGCCTCGGGTTCGCCTGGTCACGTTCGGAAAGCACCGGGACCTTCACTCCCCAGTCGGCCCCGATTTCAGGGTCATCCCACGCCACGCCCAGTTCGTCCGCCGGGTTGTAGTAACCGTCGACCATGTAAGCGATCGTGAGGTCGCTGAGGGATGCGAAACCGTGCGCGACGCCCGGCGGTATGAACACCCCGAGGGCGTTGTCGGCATCGATATCAAGGGAAAGTGTGGCCCGGTCGGTCACCGATCCCACCCGCAGGTCGTGCAGCACCACGCGCGCACGGCCCTTCGGCACCGTCCAGTAGTCCGCCTGGTGGAGGTGGTAGTGGAGCCCTACAACGGCGCCAGCTTTGCGCTCGCCGCGGTTCGCCTGCACCATTTCCCGCCCGAGCGGGAACCAGATGCGCCTGTAGGTCTCGATGAACACGCCCCGCTCGTCGCCATGCCTGTCCGGGTTGACAATCAGGACGTCCTTGATGATCTCCGACTCGTGGATAGCGGGCACCGGGTGAGCGTACAGGCGTTGGCACCTTTCGGGTGACCGCCCAGGTCGCCGCACACGCATGATTGCCTTACGGGATGGCTCCGCTGAAGGGGTCTCGCCGCGTGATGCAGTATTCGGTCCCCGCCGGGTCGTGCATAGTCGTCCAATTAGGCATTGTCCGCACCGTTGTGGCGCCGAGCAATTCATGGCGTCTTTGTTCGCTGATCACGTCGTCGCAAGCGAGGTCCAGGTGGGCGCGGGACGGACCGGGTTGCTCCTCAGCGAGGCGTTGTAGCAGCAGGCGGAGCGGCATTTCGGGCGGCCTTACGAGGTACTCGAACTCGGGCCTCGAGCCGGTACGCCGCTCCCAACCGGTCAAAGCGGTCCAAAAGGTGGCTTCATGGTCGAACAGTTGGCGAGGGATATCGAGGCACATCTGGTCGACCAGGCTGCGGTGACCGTCAGGCCAGGCGATCGGAGGAGGACGATGGACCTCACCGTTAGGTCCGAGAGATGTTGCGCCTAGCGATGTCGCCAGTTGGCTTGTCGTCACGACATCGTCGACGTGGATGTCGAGGTGGCAACCGGTCGGGCCGGCGTCGAGGCGCTTAACCCGCAAGAACGCATCCGGAACCAGTAAGCCAACGGACCGCCACTGGCACAGGCTAAGGCCTCACCCGTCGTGCCGCCTCGGCTTCGAACAGCTCGGGGTAGGGTGCCGGCTCGCCTGTCCGCAGGACAGCCCGGGCCTGGCGAAGCTCGCTGCTCGTCGATGCCGGCAGCAGGCTGGCAATGGCGGCGGCGAGAGCGGCCGGGTCCCGGGGAGGCACGAGCAGGCCCACGTGTGCCGGCAGCCCGGCGAGGATCTCCCGGGCACCTCCCGCGTCAGTGCCCACGGCGGGCGTACCAGAGGCAAGGGCTTCCACCAGGACGAGGCCCCATGGCTCCGGTTCGGTCGAAGGGTATGCGAGGCAGTCGAGGTCGGCTATCAGGTCACCCGCCACCGGGCCGGGCAACGGGCCTAGCCAGTGCACCCCGAGCTGGCGTGCTCTGAGGGCTAACGACTCTGCGTAGTCCTCCTTATCGGCGACGGTGCCTCCGGCGACTACTACCTCTACCTCTGGCAGCTCTGGGCGAGCTCCGCCGGGCTCGGCCGACGGTCCCCGTTCGCTCCGCAGCTGCGGGATGGCGTCCAGGAGGACGTCCACGCCCTTCCAGGTGTCGATCCGTCCGACGTAGCCGACGACGAGGGCGCCGTCGGGCAACCCGAAAGCCCCGCGAGCCCGCCCGGCTCTGCCAGGGAAGAACTCCGCCGGGTCAGCTTCCTCGTGGACGACGAGCACATTGCGGGGGTCGAGTTGCGAAGCGACCGCAGCCGAGACCGCCAGGACTCGTTGTGCGAAGTGCCGGGCCAGGAAACGCTCGAGGTGCAAGGCGGCGCTCGATTGGACGACGATCTCGCGTGCGTGCCAGATGTGCGGTTTGTGGGCGAGCCAGGCGGCTGCCCATCCGTACCAGCTGTGCAGCGAATTGCTGTGCACGACGTCGGCACGAACATGGCGGGTAAGCCGCCAGAGCCTGAACACGCTCACGGGCCAGGCGAGCAGGTATGCCAGCCAGCTGGCAAAGCCGTGGCTATTGCTGATCCTCCGCATCGCCACCACATGCAAGGTGACGCCCGCAGAGGTGAACTCGGCAGCCATCGGGGAGCTCTCCGGCAATGCCACATGGACGGCCCACCCCGTCTGGACGAGCTGTCGGCCCAGCCGCAGGAGTGCCTGGTCGGAGCCGCCGCGCTCCGCGACGGGTTGCACCGACAGGACTGTCCGGCGTGGGATCATCGGGACGACCGTAGTTCGCCAGAGGACGTAGTTCGACAGAGGAGCAGCCTTGCGAGTCGCACTCAACGTGGAGCAGCTCTTGTCGCCTTCGCCCGGTGGCGTTGGGCGCTACGCAGCAAAGCTGGCTACCAACCTCGTCGCGCTCGGCGTTGCCGTAGAGCCCGTCGTGGCGCGACATACCCACGAAGAGGTGAAGGCGGCCTGGCAGGACTTCGGCCTGGACCAGGTCCCAGAGCCAACGGTGCTCCCGCTCCCGAGGGCGGCCCTTTACGATGCCTGGCACCTCCTGGCCTGGCCGCCGCTCAGCAAGGACGGGGATGTGGACGTGCTCCACACGCCGTCCCTGGCGGTCCCCCCAAAAAAGGGGAAGCCCTTAGTGGTGAGCGTGCACGACGCTGCGCCCTGGCTGTACCCCGAGAGCTTCACGGCACGGGGCCGCTGGTTCCACAGCGTCGGCGTGCGGGTGGCCGCTCGACGCGCGGACCGGGTGATCACTGGGACCGAAGCGGCGGCGGTGGAGCTGCGCGCCTACACCCGCTTCCCATCTTCGCTGGTTAAGGTCGTGCCCTACGGCGTCGACCCCAACACCCTCTCGGCGGGCGCAGAGCCCACGACGTCGGTACTGCGCGAGTACGGGCTCTCCGAGACGCCGTATGTGTTTTGGGTCGGGAGCCTGGAGCCGCGAAAGGGAGTTGGCGTCCTGGTTGCTGCCATGGCACGGCTGGCGGCAGCGGGCAAAACGACCGCGTTGGTGCTGGCTGGCTATGCCGGCTGGCAGAATGCCCGTCTCATCCCGCCCGAACAGCGTGCCCAGCTCGGCGAGTCGCTCCACCAGTTGGGGCCCGTGCCGGAGGCCGACCTGCAAGCGCTCTACGCGGGGGCGACAGTCTTCGCCTTCCCGAGCTTCCACGAAGGCTTTGGCCTCCCGGTGCTCGAGGCGATGGCCGCCGGCGCACCGGTGGTGGCTTCCGACATCCCGGCCATCCGAGAGGTGGCTGGGGACGCGGCCGTGCTGGTCCCGCCCGGCGACGTCCAGCAATGGACGGGCGCGCTCGAGGACCTGCTCGCTAGCCCCTCCCGGCGCGCCGAGCTGGCCGAAGCTGGCCGGCGGCGGGCGGCGCTCTTCCCATGGGCCAGCACCGCTGCGGCCACGTTGGAGGTCTACAAGGAGCTGGTTGGCTGACCTCGGCGTAACCGATCGGGTCTCGCTACCGCCTCGTGGAGCACGAAAAGGGCCATTTCTTTGCACGGGCGTAGGTGATGCGCCCACTCCTGGGAGACGGATCGGGCACCGCCATGAAAAGTCGCCCGCCCTCGACGGGGGGAGGGGGCGGTTTGGCCCCACTGACGGGGACGGTAGGTGGCCGGGGAGCTAGTTCTGCGATGATCGTTGCCGTGCGCGTGTTAGTTACCGGGAGCCGGGGCTTCGTAGGCCCATGGCTCATCTCCCGCCTCGAGGAGTGCGGCGACGAGGTCTTGGAGCTCCCGGAAGTAACCGACATCAGGGACGCGGACAGCCTCCGCACGGCGATGGCAGCCGCCGAGCCGGACGCTGTCTGCCACTTGGCCGCCCAGTCGAGCGTGCGCCAGTCCTGGGACGACCCCGCCGGGACCTTCGCCATCAATGCTCTTGGGACGGTGAACGTCTGCAACATCGCCTCGGCCCTTGACCCGTCCCCTCGGCTCCTGCTCGTGAGCTCCGCTGAGGTCTACGGGCGGGTCGGGCCCGAGCACCTTCCTGTCAGCGAGGACCACCCCTTCGCCCCGGCGACCCCGTACGCGGCGAGCAAAGCGTCCGCAGAGATGGTGGGCCTACAGGCCTGGCTCGGTCGCGGTCTGGAGGTCATCCGGACCAGGCCGTTCAACCACACCGGCCCCGGCCAGAGCGAGAGCTTCGTTATCCCTGCCTTGGCCGCACAGGTCGCCCAGGCGTCGAGAGGTGAGCTGGACCGCATTACGACGGGGAACCTAGAGGTGAGCAGGGATATCACCGATGTGCGCGACGTCGTCCGCGCTTATCGATCGCTGCTGGTGCACGGTGAGCCAGGTGGGGTTTACAACGTCTGCCGCGGGGAGGCGTTCGTTTTGTCCGATCTGCTGCGCCGGCTTTTGGAGATCGCCGGTACCGATGTCCCGGTAACGGTAGACCCCGGCCGAGCCAGGCCGGCCGACGTGCCCAAGCAGGTCGGCGACCCGAGCCGGACGAGGGCCCTGACCGGGTGGAAGCCGGAGCTGTCGATCGACCAGACGCTTACCGACGTGCTCGGCGCCTTCACCAAGGGGCCTTCCCGAAGCCCTGCAGTGTGACCGCCGAGGAACGGATCAGGGGTTTGCGCGGCGCGCCACCGGCCCTTGTAAGACCTTGAAGGCGAAGCGGCCGACCGCCAGCGCTTCGTTCAGCAGTTCTCTGGCGTCCTTCGGTATGTCGCCGGCCAGGTCAGCGGCCGCCTTGAGGAACTCCTTGGCCTCGTCCGGGAGTTGGGCGGGGATGTCGCCGGCCAGGTCAGCTGCCGCCTTGAAGAACTCCTTGGCCTCGTCCGGTAGCCGCCCGGCGATGTCCTCTGCGAGGCCGGTTGCCGCATCGGCTGCTTGGTTGGCCGAGCTGGCGACGTGGTTTGCGGCTCCTACAAAGTGGTTTGCGGCACCTGCAGCGTGGTTTGCGGCCCCAGCCAAATGGCTTGCCGCACCGGCCATATCTCTTGCACCACCAACGACATCCTTTGCGCCACCGACGATATCCTTTGCGCCACCGACGA
>Ga0302314_10008996_pt1 | contig 17697 bp, 14 predicted proteins | sample III_Palsa_N2_3_FD_200533 | JGI IMG/M metagenome (GOLD analysis project Ga0302314, IMG submission 200533) | Peat permafrost microbial communities from Stordalen Mire near Abisko, Sweden - III_Palsa_N2_3 | ecosystem: Environmental > Terrestrial > Soil > Palsa > Peat permafrost | place: Sweden...
CTCCTCCACGTCGGCGTCGCCGACCAGGATCCGAAATTAGTTGGCAAAAGCATCTCGATGATGCTAGCACCGTTGCCCCTCCAGAAACGGACCCGCCGCTTTACCGAAGAAGACGTCGTCTACGAGGACGATGAGGACGAAGCGGACTCCGAGGGAGGGGAAGAAACAGCAGAGACAGCGCCGGAAACGGCCGAAGCCACGGAAGCGGCTCCCGGCCAGGACGGAGCGGCCTCAGGTGCTGTATCGGAAGCGGAAAAGAAAGTTTAACCAGAGTCAAAGCCATGCCCAAGTCCATTGCCCGTCGGAAAACGAAGAAAGCGGTCGCCAAGCGGTTCAAAATCACCGCCACCGGCAAGATCATGACCTCCCGCGCCGGTCGTCGCCACCTCGCCAGTTCCAAGAACCGCAAGCGGATGCGGAGCCTCGGCAAGGCCAAGCAGGTCAGCGTGACCGATGAGTATCGGATCAAGTCGAACCTGCCCTTCAGCAAGCGCTAGCAAGACTAGCGGCTGCTGTCGGCCTCACCCCGCAATCTTCCCCCTTTTCCGGGGATAGGAATGGATTGCGGGAAAAACCCCGGAGCGATCCGGGGATTTAGAGACTGTTTTTAAGGCTTTAAATTAGCTTTACAGGCTGGACCGATTCCGCGAATCTCAACGTCCCTTTAACGTAAAGAAAGAATAGAATATGGCACGTACCACCAACGCCCCCGCCTCCCGCGAGCGCCGCAAGCGCGTCGTAACCGCCGCCGCCGGTTATCGCGGCCGCCGCAGCAAGCTTTTCCGCTACGCCAAGGATGCGCGGATGAAGGCCATGTATTGGTCTTACCGCGATCGCAAGACCAAGAAGCGCAATTTCCGCGCCCTCTGGATCACCCGTATCAGCGCCGCCTGCCGCGCCAACGGGATCACCTACAGCCGCTTTGCCGAAGGCCTCAAGAAGGCTGGGATCGAGCTCGATCGCAAGATCCTGGCCGATTTCGCCGCCACCGAGCCGGTGGTGTTCGCGGCGATTCTCGCCGTGGTCAAAGGTTAAGCGAACGCGCTAACGCAGAATGTCTGAAAAGGGCGCGATCTCGGTCGCGCCCTTTTTGTTTTGATTGAGCTTTTGATCGAATTCCCATGGCCACTCCCTCCCAACCCAAGCCCCGCAAGCCGGGAGCTCGCCCGGTCGTCCCGCCGGAGAATATCTATGCGGTTCGTCCGGTGCCGCGCTATGTCTTTTTCGTGATGATGGGGATCGGGCTGGCCTTTATGGTCGGGGGCGGCTGGGTGCGGGTGCATGATCCGTTTTCGATTCCCAAGTATGTTTTTCTCACCCTGATGATGGTGGGGCTGTTGCCGATCTGGATCGCCTTTTCGACCGAGCAGCTGCGGATCGAGGTGGGCAAGCAGTGGCTGGAGATTCATGGGGATCTTTTTTACAAGAAGGTGCTGGCTGACGATCTGTTGATCGAGCAGGCGGAGATCGTCGATCTCAGCGGGGTGAAGGATCTCGGGCTGACGATTCGGCTCTGGGGCTGCGCGCTGCCCGGCTACATCACCGGCTGGTATCGGCGGAAGGGGGGCGGGCTGGCGGTGGTCTTGGTCACCGATAAGCAGGCGGTGCTGCGGATTCCCACCCGCTTTGGCTGGGTCATTTTGGTCAGTCTCAAGAAAAACGAGGAATTGCTCGGCCGCCTGCAAAAATATGCTTCCCGTCCGGCGGCTCCTGCCGAAGGATCGGAGCCTGCTTCTTAACTCTCTTTATACTCCTTAGATCGTGGAAAACGAAATCCGCCAACAGATCGACGTCCTTCAGTCCGAAATCCTCGCCGCGCTGGCGGCGGCGGCCGATCCCGCCGCGCTGGAGGCGGTCCGGGTCAAATATTTCGCCAAGAGCGGGTTGATCACGCCGCTGATGGAGAAGGTGGGGCAGGCGCCCAAGGAATTGCGCCCGGTTTTGGGGAAGCTGGTGAATCAGTTCAAGGCGGTCGTCCAGCCGGCGCTCGACGAGCGGAAGAACGCGCTCCAGGCGGCGGCGGAGAGCGCGGGGGTCGATGAGACGTTGCCGGGGCGGCCGGTGGCCGTCGGGACGCTTCATCCGATCTATGCGGTGCGTGACCGGGCGATTGAGATCTTTCGCCGCCTCGGGTTCACCTTGGCGGACGGGCCCGATGTGGAGACGGAGTATTATAACTTCGACGCGCTGAACACGCCTGCCGAACATCCGGCGCGGAATGAGCAGGATACGTTTTATTTGGCCAACCAGGAGCTCGGCCTCGCCGCCGGAGGGCGCGCGGGCGGGCGGCTGCTGCTGCGCACCCAGACCTCGCCGGTGCAGATCCGGGTCTTGGAGAAATCGACGCCGCCGATCCGGATCATCGCGCCGGGCCGCTGCTATCGCCGGGACGAGATCGACGCGACCCATGGGATCGCTTTTCACCAGATGGAGGGGTTGGTGGTCGCCGAGGGGGTGACGCTGGCGGAGATGAAGGGGACGCTGGAGCTCTTTTTCCGCGAGCTGCTGGGCAACGATCTCAAGTTCCGGTTCCGGCCCCATTTCTTTCCGTTCACCGAGCCGAGCTTCGAGGTCGATGCGGCCCGGCCCGGCAATCAGGTGAAGGGGCGCGATTGGCTGGAGATCAGCGGTTGCGGGATGGTCCATCCCAAGGTGCTTTCCAATGCGGGGATCGATCCGGAGAAGTACACCGGGTTCGCCTTCGGGTTCGGGATCGAGCGGATCGCGATGATGGTCCATCAGGTGAACGATCTCCGTTTCCTCACTGAGAATGATGTCCGCTTCCTGCGGCAGCTTTCCCCCGCGGTATGAGCATCGATTACAAGGGCACCATTCGGTTGCCGAAGACCGATTTTCCGATGAAGGCCGACCTGCCGAAGCGGGAGCCGGGGATGCTGGAGGCGTGGAATAGCGCCGATATTTACGGCCAGATCCGCGCGCGGCGGAAGGGGGCGCAGAAGTTCATCTTTCACGACGGTCCTCCCTTCGCCAACGGCAACGCCCACATGGGGCATGCGCTCAACAAGACGCTCAAGGATATCATCGTCAAATACAAGACGATGGCCGGGTTCGACGTGCCTTATATTCCCGGCTGGGACTGCCATGGGTTGCCGATCGAGCACAAGGTGATGAAGGATTTGCCGGAGGCGGAGCGCGATCCGGTCAGCGTCCGCAAGGCGAGCGAGGCCTATGCGCGCAAGTTCATCGACATCCAGCGGAGCCAGGTGCGGCGGCTGGGGATCTTTGCGGATTGGGAGCATCCTTATTTGACGATGAATCCGGGCTATGAGGCTGAGATTCTGCGGGTCTTTGCGACGCTGGTGGAGAAGGGGTTGGTTTATCAGGGATTGCGGCCGGTGCATTGGAGCACGGGATGCCAGACGGCGTTGGCGGAGGCGGAGATCGAGTATGAGCAGAGGACCGATCCGGCGGCTTTCGTGCAGTTTCCGCTGACCGAGGAAGGGAAGGCGAAGCTTGGCCTTTCTGCGGACAAGCCTGCTTTCCTGCTGATCTGGACGACGACTCCCTGGACGCTGCCTGCCAATCTGGCGGTGGCGGTTTCGGCGCAGCTGGCTTATGCCGCCTATGAGGTGGAGGGGGGCACGGTGATCGTGGCCTCGGCCCTGGCGGAGAAGCTGCCCCGGTTTCAGGGCGAGAAGAAGATCGTCAAAACCTTTGCGAAGGGGAGCGAGCTGGAAGGGGTTTCTTACCAGCATCCTTTCCTGGGGCGGACGGGACAGGTTTATACCGGCGATTTCGTCACTGCCGATGCGGGTACCGGCTTGGTCCATATCGCGCCGGGGCATGGCATGGATGACTATCAGCTCGGCCAGCAGAAGGGGTTGCCGGTGTTGGCGCCGGTCGATGACCGGGGGTGTTTGACCGCTGAGGCGGGGGTGCCGGAATTGACCGGGGTCTATGTCTTCAAGGCGAATCCGTTGATCCTCGAAATTCTTAATGCGAAGAATCTGCTCTGGCATACGGAGCCTTATACTCACGATTATCCCCATTGCTGGCGCTCGAAGACGCCGATTGTTTTTCGCGCGGTGAAGCAGTGGTTTATCAAGGTCGATGCGTTTCGCCAGCAGGCGCTGGAGGCGATCGATCATGTTTCCTGGGTGCCGGAGTGGGGGATCAATCGGATCAAGGGGGCGGTGGCGGGTCGCGCCGATTGGTGTATTTCCCGGCAGCGGACCTGGGGGGTGCCGATCCCGGTTTTTTATCGCGGCGAGGAGGCGGTTCTCGATGCGGGGGTGATTCGGAAGTTTGCCGATCTTGCCGAGACGCGGGGGACGAATGCCTGGTTCGAGACGGCGACCGATGCGTTGGCGGGGGAGCTGGGGTTGGAGGGCGGCTTGCGGAAGGGGCTCGATACGCTCGATGTCTGGATTGATTCGGGGAGCAGCCATGCCGCCGTTCTGCGGAAGCGGGGGGAGTTTCCCGCCGATCTTTATTTGGAAGGGAGCGATCAGCATCGGGGATGGTTCCAGTCGTCGCTCCTGCTTTCGATTGCCACCACGGGCGAGGCGCCGTTCCGGCAGGTGTTGACCCATGGGTTCATCGTCGACGGGGAGGGGAAGAAGCTCTCCAAGTCGACCGGGGCCCGCGATCTGCTCGACTATGTGCAGGAATCGGGCGCCGATATTCTCCGGCTCTGGGTGGCCAGCCAGGATTATCGGGGGGATGTGCCTTACTCGAAGGAGATTTATAACCGGGTGGGCGATACCTATCGGACGATCCGGAATACGCTTCGCATCCTGCTCGGCAATCTCGCCGATTTCGATCCGGCGGCGGCGGTTTCGGAGGGGGAGTTGACCGAGGTTGATCGTTATCTGTTGGTGCGGCTCGAGCAGTTGGTCCGGGAGGTGCGGGCGGCTTATGAGGCTTATGAGTTTCATCAGGCCTATCATTTGCTGAACCGCTTTTGCGCGGTCGAGCTTTCGTCGTTCTACGTCGATGTGCTCAAGGACCGGATGTATTGCGATGGCGGGGATTGGGTGTCGCGGCGGTCGTCGCAGACGGCGATGCGGCGGATTCTGGAGACGATTCTCAAGCTGTTGGCGCCGTTGATTCCTTTTACTGCCGAGGAGGCGTGGAGCTATTTGGGATACAAGGAATCGATCCATCTGCAGACGTTGCCGCCCCCGGTGGCGCGGGAGGACGATGGCTTTGTGCGCCGGTGGCAGGCGCTGCTGGGGCTCCGCACGGCGGTTTTGGAGGAATTGGAGAAGGCGCGGCAGGCCAAGAGCATCGGCAAGAGCCTGGAGTCCTCGGTGGTGCTGACTTCGCCGCAGGCGGTGACGGAAGACATCGAGTTGCTCAAGCTGCTCTTCATGGTTTCCCGGCTCGAACTGAAGCCGGGTTCCGAAGTCGCCGTCGAGGTGAAGCGGGCGGAGGGGGCGAAGTGCGTCCGCTGCTGGAAGTATGAGCCGACGGTTGGGGATGCCGCCGAGCATCCCGAGCTTTGCGAGCGGTGTACTCGGGCGGTGGCGGGGATGACTTTCGTGGCGGCCTCAGCTTGATTGGCGATGAAGCGTACTCCACGTCCGATTTTCTACGCTGTGGCGGGCGGGGTGGTGGCGCTCGACCAGCTGACCAAGCATGCGGTCTTGGCGGTATTTCGGCCCGAGGAGACGTTGCCGCGCGCGATTGCGGTGGTGCCGGGATATTTCGATCTGGTCTATGTCCGCAATACCGGGATCGCCTTTGGGCTCTTTGCGGGGAATAACCTGCTCTGGCTGGCGGTGGCGGCGGTATTCATTGCCTTTGCGGTGGCGATCGGGCGGCGGCTCGATTGGGCTCCCATTGGGACGAATCTGGTGGCGGCGCTGATCGTGGCGGGGGCGTTGGGGAATCTGGCGGATCGGGCGTTCCGGGGGTCGGTGGTCGATTTTCTCGATTTTCACTGGGGTTTCCATCATTGGCCCGCCTTCAATGTGGCCGACAGCGCGATCACGGTGGCGGTGACGGTGCTGGTGTTTCGCGCTTTTTTTCCGAAGCCGGCGTCGGTAGCCTGATTCATGACTCCGTTGCAGGAAAAGATCGTCCGCCTCAAGCGGGAGAAGAATGCGGTCATCCTGGCTCATAACTATCAGGTGAAGGAGATCCAGGAGGTCGCCGATTATGTCGGCGATTCGCTCGGGCTTTCCTATCAGGCGAAGGAGACCGAGGCCGACCTGATCGTTTTTTGCGGGGTCCATTTCATGGCGGAGACGGCCAAGATCGTCAATCCGGCCAAGAAGGTGGTGATCCCCGATCTCGCCGCCGGGTGTTCGCTGGCCGATGCCTGCGATGCGGGCGATCTTGCGGCTTATTTAAAAAAGCATGCGGAGCGGAATTTCTATGTCGTCTCCTATATCAATTGCTCGGCGGGGGTGAAGGCGCTCAGCGACGTGATCTGCACCTCGGGGAATGCGGTGAAGATGGTCGGCAAGGTGCCGCCGGACCGGGAGATTCTTTTCGTCCCCGATCAGAATCTCGGCGAGTGGGTCCAGGAGCAGACCGGAAGGCCGATGACGCTCTGGCAGGGAAATTGTTACATCCATATCGAGTTCACCCACGCCAGCATCACCCGGATCCGCGAGGAGTATCCCGAGGCGCCGCTGGTGGCCCATCCCGAGTGCAGCCGGCCGGTGCGGTTGCTGGCCGACGAGGTCTGCTCGACCGAGAAGATGGTTCATTTTTGCCGGAGCAATCCGGCGCCGGTCTTCATCGTGGCGACCGAATCGGGGATGCTGCATCGGCTGGAGCGGGAGTTGCCGGGGAAGAAGTTTATCCCGGCGCCGACCGATCATTGCGCCTGCGCCGATTGCCGGTACATGAAGATGATCACGCTGGAGAAGCTGGCGGCCTCGCTGGAGAGCGGGGGGCCGGAGCTGTTGCTGGCTCCGGCGACGGCGGAAAAGGCGCGGTTGCCGCTGGAGCGGATGTTGGCCTGGAGCAAGAATTAGCCGCGAGGAGGGGAGGGGAATTATCCCTAGGGGAAGCGGTGGCTCCAGAGTGGTTTTTAAGACTATTCAGGTCCCTGTACTAATCTGTTGGCAGTTTTTACAGTCCCTGCTACTAAATCTCCCCTGATGAGGTCAATTTGGGTCATCACCGGGCTCTCCCTTGCCCTCGTCCTGCGCGCGCTCGCCCAGGACGGGAGCGCGAACGGCAGTACCGGACCGACGGCTCCGGCGGGAAAAGGGGGCGTCCCCATCGATATTTCGGCCGACGGGGAGACCGATTATGCGGCGGGGCTGGCCACGGCGCATGGCAATGTGGTGGTCCACTACGGCAGCGATCTGCTCTATGCCGATCGCATCTCTTACGAGACCTCGACGAAGACCGTCCACGCCGATGGCGATGTCCGCATCTATTCGGGCGCCAAGGTCTATCGGGGCGAGCACGTGATCTTCAACTTCGAGAGCAAGGCGTTCACCTCGACCGATTTCTCGCTGGCCAGCTTCCCCATCTTTTCGAAGGGAGCCTCGGTCGGCACGCCGCAGGGCAACGAGTATCTGATCAAGAACGGCTTCGTCACCACCGACAACCGCTCGAATCCGAGTTATGTGGTCAAGGCGCACACCATCGAGATCTATCCCGGCGACCGGGTGGTCCTGAAGAACGTGGTGGTCTGGGTCGGCGATGTTCCCGTCTTCTGGCTGCCGGTCTATTACCAGTCGCTGAAGACCGAGGAATCGACCTTCAGTTTCCAGGGGGGATCGAGCTCCCGCTTCGGCATCGAGGGATTGAGCACGATCAACTGGAAGGCGGCCGACGACCTCGAGATGTCGTTCCATGACGATTACCGGAGCCAGCGGGGGGTGGCGGGCGGCGTCGATATCCAGTTCCGGCCGGTGCCGAGCGGGATCGGCACCTTCCAGTCCTATATCGCCGACGACAAGGATACGACCTACAACCCGACGGTGCTGCCCCGGGGCCCGATCTCCCGCACCCGCTATGATTTCTCCCTCAAGGAGATCATCCCCTTCTCCGACGGGCTGACGGCGAAGGTGAATGCCAATGTCTGGAGCGATCCCTTCATCACCGAGGATTTCTTCCAGAAGGAGTTCTCCCAGGAGCGGATGCCGGACAACACCGTCGAGCTGATCCAGTATGACCCCGATTTCGAGTTCTCCCTGCTGATCCGCCCGCAGGTGAACCGCTTCTTCGACACCACCGAGCGGGAGCCCGAATTCCGGATCGAGACCAAGCCGATCAAGATCGCCAATACCGGCATCGAGTACGAGAGCGAGAGCAGCATGGTCAATTTCGTCCAGGAGTACTCCAACCAGCAATATCTCTATCCGACGCTTCCCAAGAACTATAGCGCCTACCGCTGGGACACCTACCACGAGCTGCTCTATCCCAAGACCTATTTCGGCTGGCTGACCGCCACTCCCCATATCGGCGCGCGCGGGACTTCCTGGAGCAACAACAACGAGAACCTCTACACCACCGGAGAGAAGCAATCGGAGAGCCGGGGGGTCTTCGACGGCGGCGTCGATCTCTCCTTCAAGTTTTCCGATACCTGGCTCCAGGCCAAGAACAACGCGCTGGCCATCGACGGCATCCGCCACGTCTTCTCCCCCTACGTCAATTTCGAGACGGTCCTCCCCAGCATCAACCGGAACGACCTGGTCGGCTTCGATACCCGGACGGTGAACACCTGGGCCAATCCGATCGAGTTCCCCTTCTATAACTCGATCGATTCGATCGACCGCCAGATCGTGGTCCGGCAGGGCATCCGCAACGAGCTGCAGACCAAGCGCGACGGGCAGAACTGGGATCTGGTCGACTGGTCGGTCTTCACCGACCTGAACCTGACCGGGCATTACGACGAGCAGCAGGTCTTCACCCACGACGCCTACAGCCACATCTACAACGACGCCACCGTCTCGCCCTTCCCCTGGATGCAGTTCACCTCCCGCGACGCCGTCGACCTCAACGGGGACAGCTACAGCATGTACGACAACAGCGTCACCTGGCAGCCCGACCGCTCGCTCCGGATCAGCTTCGGCGACCGGCTGCTGCAGGGCGTCCAGGCGGTCGATTTCTTCGGCCTCCCCTACGACAACACCAACCAGATCTACGTCCGCAGCCAGTATCGGATGAACGAGCATTGGCAGTTCGAGACGCTCCATTCCTTCGACACCGACGACGGCCTGCTGGGCGAGCAGTCCTACTCGGTCTACCGCGATCTCTCCGCCTGGCAGCTCGGCGTCACCGTCAGCCAGCGGAGCAACCAGGACGCCAGCTCCGAGGAGATGGTCTATTTCACCCTCACCCTCAAGGCCTTCCCCGCGGCGGCCCTGCGGGTGGCGGATTAGTTCAATCAGTTCAATAGTTCGCTCAGCCCTCCCTGTTCTCTGCCGTCCGTTTTTCCATTTTTATGAAGTTAGCCATCATCGGCTCCGGATATGTGGGCCTGACCACCGGAACCTGCTTCGCCGAGGTCGGCCACGAGGTGATCTGCGTCGACAACGACGCCGCCAAGGTCGAAACCCTCCGCGCCGGCAAGATCCCGATCTACGAGCCTGGGCTGGAGGAGCTGATCAAGAAGAACGTCGCCGCCGGGCGGCTCAAGTTCACCAGCTCGATCCGGGAAGGGGTCGCCAACGCGCTGGTGGTCTTCATCGCGGTCCCGACCCCGCCCCAGCCCGACGGCAGCGTCGACCTGAGCTTCGTCGAGCGGGTCGCCCGGGAGATCGCCGGGGTCCTCACCGATTACCGGGTGGTGGTCGACAAGAGCACGGTGCCGGTCAAGACCGGCGAGAAGGTCCGCCAGACCATCTCCCGGTACAACGCGGACGGGGTCGCCTTCGACGTGGTGAGCAATCCGGAATTCCTCCGCGAGGGCTCGGCGGTGGCCGACCTGATGAAGCCCGACCGGGTGGTGGTCGGCACCGAGTCGGAAAAGGCCGCCACCATCATGCGGGAGCTCTACGCCCCCTTCAACGCGCCGATCATCGTCACCGATCTCAACTCGGCCGAGCTGATCAAGCACGCCGCCAACAGCTTCCTGGCGCTGAAGATTTCCTATATCAACGCGCTCTCCCGGATCTGCGAGGCTTCCGGGGCCAACGTCGACATGGTCGCCGAGGGGATGGGCGCCGATCATCGGATCGGGCGCGCCTTCCTCAACGCGGGGATCGGGTACGGCGGGTCGTGCTTTCCCAAGGATCTTTCGGCCTTTATCAAGATCTCGGAGGATCTGGGCTACGAGTTCAACCTTCTCAAGGAGGTCTCCGAGATCAACCGGGGGCAGCGGGACCGCTTCGTGAAGAAGATCCGCGACGCGCTCTGGGTCTTCCGCGAGAAGCGGATCGGCCTGCTCGGCCTCGCCTTCAAGGGGAATACCGACGACGTCCGCAACAGCGTGGCGATGGAATTGGCCGAGATCTTCCTGGCCGAAGGGGCCGAGGTCGTCGCCTACGATCCGCAGGGTGCCGAGAAGGCGCTGCAGATCCAGCCCAAGCTCCGCCTGGCCGCCTCCGCCGAGGAGGTCGCCGACCGGGCCGACGCCATCGTGGTGGCGACCGAGTGGAAGGAATTCCGCGACCTCGACTGGGCCGCGATGCGCAAGAAGGTGCTCAGCAATCTCCTGTTCGACGGGCGCAATCTCCTCGATCCGCAGAAGCTGCGCGCCCTCGGCTTCGAATATCACAGCATTGGCCGCGGCTAAACGTAAACGGGCTGCAAGAATCGGCATTGCCGGACGAACCATTCACACCATTCCTTAGAGACCAAACATGAACATTATTTTAGTGGGCGCCCAATGGGGCGACGAGGGCAAGGGCAAGATCATCGACGTGCTGACCGGCCAGGTCGACGTGGTGGTCCGCTGCCAGGGCGGCAACAACGCGGGCCACACCGTCGAGGTGGGCAAGGAGAAGTTCGTCCTCCAGCTGATCCCGTCCGGGATCCTCTGGCCGAAGAAGACCTGCGTGATCGGCAACGGGGTGGTCATCGACATGCCGGCGCTGGTCAAGGAGATCGAGGGGCTGCACAGCCGGGGGATCAAGACCCAGGGGCGCCTGTTCCTCAGCGAGACCGCCCATCTGGTCTTCCCCTACCACCGCCGGATCGACGAATGCCGCGAGAGCCGCAAGGGCAAGATCGGGACGACCAAGCGGGGCATCGGTCCCGCCTACGGCGACAAGGCGGCCCGGGTCGGCATCCGGCTCGGCGACACCCTCAAGCCCGATTACTTCCGCGAACGGCTCAAGGAGCGGATCGACGTGAACAACATCACCCTGAAGGCCTTCGGCGCCGAGCCGCTGGTGGCCAAGCAGGTGATCGCCGAATATCAGCAGGCGGCGAAGTTCCTCCAGCCCTACCTCACCAACACGGTGGTCTGGCTCCATGAGGCGCTCAAGAAGAAGCGGACCATGCTTTTCGAAGGAGCGCAGGGGACCTTCCTCGACATCGATTTCGGCTCTTATCCTTATGTCACCTCGTCGAATACCACGGCGGGGGGCGCCTCGACCGGCTCCGGCATTCCGCCGCACCGGATGGACCGGGTGGTCGGCTGCATGAAGGCCTACACGACCCGGGTCGGCGAGGGGGCGCTCCCGACCGAGAGCGAGGAGCTGGGCGATCATTTCCACAACATGGGCCGGGAGTTCGGCGCCAATACCAAGCGGCCCCGCCGCTGTGGCTGGTTCGACTCGGTGGCGACCCGCTACGCCCAGATGGTGAACGGCTTTGACGAGCTGGCGGTGACCAATCTCGATGGCCTCGATACCATGGCCTCGGTCAAGGTCTGCGTCGCCTACGAGGTCCGGGGCAAGCGGTTGAAGTATCCGCCGGTCGATTTCAAGGATTGGGACACCTGCAAGCCGGTCTATAAGACCTTCAAGGGATGGCGGAAGGATACCAGCGGGGTCCGCGAGTATAAGAAGCTGCCGGTCGCGGCCCGCGAGTATCTCACCGCGATCGCCGACCTGACCGGCGCGCCGCTCAAGATCGTCTCGGTCGGCGCCCAGCGCGACGCGACCCTCTGGGTCTAACTGGAATACTTCTATTAGCGCCGCGCCCTCCAAGGTCCCGCAGCACGTCGCCCTGATCATGGACGGCAACGGGCGCTGGGCGCGTTCGCGCAAGCTGCTCCGGGTCCAGGGGCACCGCGCCGGGGTCGAGGCGTTGCGCGAGGTGGTCCGCGTCGCCGGAGAGGTGGGGGTGAAGTATCTCACGGTCTATGCCTTCTCGGTCGAGAACTGGGAGCGGCCCAAGGCCGAGGTGCACACGCTGATGCTGCTGCTGGAGAATTTCCTCCGCGAGGAGATCGAGGAGATGAACAAGAACGGGGTCCGCCTCCAGGCGATCGGGCGGCTCCGCGATTTGCCGCAGCGGGTTCAGTCCCAGCTCCACAAATCGATCGAGGCGACCCAGCACAATACCGGGGTGACGCTGATCCTCGCCCTGAGCTACAGCGGGCGGGTCGAGATCATCGAGGGGATCCAATCGATCATCCGCGAGGTCCAGCTCGGCCACATCGATACGGCGCAGATCGACGCCAAGGTCTTCCAGCACCATCTCTACACCCGCTACTATCCCGATCCCGACCTGCTGATCCGGACCAGCGGCGAGATGCGGCTTTCCAATTTCCTCCTCTGGCAGCTCTCCTACACCGAGATCTACGTCACCCAGACGCTCTGGCCCGATTTCCGGCGCAAGGAGTTCCTCGCCGCGCTCGACGATTACGCGAAACGGCAGCGCCGCTTCGGGAAGGTGGGGTCGTGACGGTCAACCGGGCGGTCCTGCTGCAGCGCGGGCTCTCGACGCTGATCCTCTGGGCGGCGGTGCTCTACCTGATCTTCTCCGGGTCGAAGGCGGGATCGATGCTGCTGGTGGCGGCTTCCGGGCTGATGGCGCAGTGGGAGTTCTACCATCTCCAGGAGGAGAAGAAGCTCCGGGTCTTCAAGAAGTGGGGGGTGGTCTGCGGCTTGGTCCTCTATCTGGCCTGCTGGTATCTCTTCATCCAGGCGCCGCAGCACGCGGCGATGATCGACGGGGTGGAGCAGGTCCTCTTCGTCGCCCTCACCACCGGGGTGCTGGTCCGGCTGGTCCTTTTTCCCGAGCCGATGGCGACGCCGATCGTGACGGTGGCGCTGACGCTCTTCGGCTTCTTTTACGTCCCGTTTCTGTTCAGTTTCCTGGCCCGCCTGGCGTTTTGGCCGGGGGGGTCCTATCAATCGAGCTTCATCCTCCTTTATCTCCTGGCGGTGACGAAGTTCTGCGACGCGGGGGCCTATGCGGTGGGGAGCTTCTTCGGCAGCCATAAGATGATCCCCCGGATCAGCCCGGGGAAGACCTGGGAGGGGTTTGTGGGGGGCTTGGCGACCTCGGTGCTGGCGAGCGTGCTGCTGGCCAAGTTCAAGCCCTTCGGCGGCCTGCCGGGGCTGACCCTGCTCGACGCGGTCTGGCTCGGCATCCTCCTCTCGCTGGCCAGCGTGGTCGGCGATCTGGCCGAATCGGTGGTGAAGCGGGACGCCCATATCAAGGATTCGGGCCATTTCATCCCCGGGATCGGCGGGGCGCTCGACCTGATCGACAGCTTGCTCTTTACGGCGCCGGTCTTTTATTTCTATGTTCGCTTCGTTCTCGGGCTATAAACTCGAAGACAACTCGAAAATAGCCCGAAACCTCTCCATGCGTAAGAAAGTCGTCATCCTCGGTTCGACCGGCTCGATCGGCCTGAGCGCGCTCAAGGTGGCGCGCGATCTGCCCGACCGGATGGAGGTGGTCGGCCTCGCCGCCGCCCGGCAGGGGAAGCTGTTGGCGGAGCAGGCCCGGGAATTCAATCCGAAGGCGGTCGCCCTGTTCGATACGGCGGGTCTGGCCGATCTCCGGGCGAATGTTCCTTTCGGCACGGAAGTGCACGGCGGGCCGGAGGGGTTGATCGAATTGGCCCGGCTGACCGGAGCCGATATGGTGCTGGTGGCGATTGTCGGGACGCAGGGGTTGCAGCCCGCGCTGGCGGCGATCGAGGCGGGGAAGGAATTGGCGGTCGCCAGCAAGGAGATCCTGGTGATGGCCGGGTCGATCGTCACCGAGGCGGCGCGCCGCCGGAAGGTCCCGATCCTGCCGATCGACAGCGAGCACAACGCGATTTTCCAATGCCTCGACGGGCAGAAGCCCGAATATGTCCGCCGGTTGATCCTGACCGCCTCGGGCGGGCCGTTCCGGCAAACCCCGAAGGAGGAGTTTCCCGCCATCACCGTCGCCCAGGCGCTGAAGCATCCGACCTGGAAGATGGGGCAGAAGATCACCATCGATTCGGCGACCCTGTTCAACAAGGCCCTGGAGATGATCGAGGCCCGCTGGCTCTTCGACGTTCCGATCGACCGGGTCGAGGCGGTGGTCCATCCCCAGAGCATCGTCCATTCGCTGGTCGAGTTCGTCGACGGGTCCCAGTTGGCTCAGTTGAGCCACTCGGACATGTGTTTTCCGATCCAATACGCCGTCACCTATCCGGCCCGGCTGAAGAACAGTCTCCGCCCGCTGAATCTGGCGGAGGTGGGCAGCCTCACCTTTGAGGCCCCCGATCCGGTCCGGTTCCCCTCGCTGCGGCTGGCCCGGGAGGCGGGGACGGCCTGCGGGACATTGCCATCGGTCCTGAACGCTGCTAATGAGGTAGCTGTGCAGGCATTCCTCGATGGTTCCCTCCGGTTCGACCAGATTTTCGAATGTGTCGAGGCGGTGATGGGGCTCCATCGGACGATGGCGACCCCTTCGCTGGAGCAGATCATCGGGGCCGATTCCTGGGCGCGGGGCGAGGCGGCGGAATGGCTGGGCTCCGTTTCTACCGTGGCCCGTTCTTAGCCTTTAGCTCTGAGCTCTTAATTTTCCTCCCATAATTTCCCAATCATGTTTTCCTTTCTTCGCGTCGTCCTTTTCGTCATCGCGGCGGTCGCCTTGGCGCTTTCCACTCATTCGCTCAAGCCGTTCCTGATCCTGATCGAGGTCCTTTTCTTCTTCAATCTGCTCATCTTCGTCCATGAGCTGGGCCATTTCCTCGCCGCCCGCTGGCGGGGATTGGTGGTCGACCGTTTCGGCATCTGGTTCGGCAAGCCGCTCTGGAAGAAGCGGATGTGGGGAGTCGAATTCAGCCTCGGCTCGATCCCGGCGGGCGGATTCGTCAGCCTGCCGCAGCTGGCGCCGATGGAGGCGATCGAGGGGAAGGTCGATCTCGACCGCGAGACGCTGCCGCCGGTCTCGGTCCTCGACAAGATCATCGTGGCGCTGGCCGGGCCGCTCTTCAGCTTCGGCCTCGCGATCGTCTTTGCCTGGCTGGTCTGGATCGTCGGGCGGCCGGTCAGCGAGAGTGACGCCACCACCGTGATCGGTTATGTGGAGAAGAGCTCGCCCGCCGAGAAGGCCGGGCTGCTGCCGGGCGACCAGATCGTCCGGGTCGACGGCTGGGCGGTCGACCGTTTTTCCGGGATGGGCAACAGCGCGATTACCTGGCGGATTGTCCGCAGCGAAGGGACGACGATCCCGATCGACGTGGTCCGCGCCGGCGCGCCGCTCCATTTCGAGGTGACCCCGATCAAGGCGGACCGCGAGTTCTTCCAGCGGCCCAGCCTCCGCCAGATCGAGATTTCGCCCGCCTTGACTCCGGTGGTGGCCCAGATCATCCCCGACAGCCCCGCCGCCCAGGCCGGGATCAAGGTGAACGACGAGATTGTCGCCGTCGACGGGCAGCATCTTTATTATCCGGAGGCGCTCAGTGACTATCTCCAGGCGCATCCCGGCCTGGTCCATCTCACCGTCAATCGGGCGGGGGCGGGCCAACCCATCGATCTCACGGTGACTCCCGAATTGCCCGAAGGCGGTACCGAGCCGCGCATCGGCCTGATCTGGGACCTGAGCGGCAAGATGCAGCTGGTCCATCCCCGGCCGGTGGAGCAGATCCGCGCCGCCGTCGGCACGATGGTCAACACGATCTCCGCGATCGCCTCGCCGAAGTCGGACATCAAGGCGCAGCATCTCAGCGGGCCGGTCGGGATCATGCGGGTGATCTACATTCTCTTCGGCAGCGAGCACGGCTGGCGGTTGGTGATCTGGTTCGGGGTGGTGATCAACATCAACCTGGCGCTGCTCAATCTGCTGCCGATTCCGGTGCTCGACGGCGGCCACGTCATGCTCGCGATCATCGAGGGAATCCGGGGCCGCCCGATCAGCTTCCGCATCCTGGAGGTCCTCAACGCGGGCTGCACTCTGGTGGTGCTCGGCTTCATCCTCTATGTCAGCTTCTTCGACGTGCAGGATCTCCCGTTGCCCTGGGGGCATCACGAGCCGAAAATTGAGTTGAAGTTTGCTCCCAAAGCGTCGCAGCCTTAGTCCAGCCAGTCACAGCCTCAGTCCCATGAAACATTGCGAAAATCCCTACCGTTACCAGCGCCGCCTCAGCCGGGAGGTCCGCGTCGGCGGCGTCGGCTTCGGCGCGGCCAATCCGATCCGGGTCCAGTCGATGATCACCTGCGACACGATGGATACCGAGGCCTCGGTCAAGCAGACCCTCGACTTGGCCAAGGCGGGTTGCGTGCTGGTGCGGATCACCGCGCCGACGGTGAAGGACGCCGCCAATCTCAAGAACATCAAGGACCGGCTCCGGGCCGAGGGTTACGACGTTCCCATCGTCGCCGACATCCATTTCAAGCCGGAGGCGGCGATGGAGGCGGCCAAGTGGGTCGACAAGGTGCGGATCAATCCGGGCAATTTCGCCGACAAGAAGAAGTTCAACGTCCGCGAGTATACCGACGAGCAGTATGCCGCCGAGATCGCGCGGACGGAGGAGACCTTCGAGCCGCTGGTCCGGCTCTGCCAGGAGCGCGGCATCGCGATGCGGATCGGGACCAATCACGGATCGCTTTCCGACCGGTTGATGAACCGCTACGGCGATTCCCCGCTGGGGATGGTCGAGAGCGCCTTCGAGTATGCGCGGGCGGCGCGGAAGTTCGGCTACCATGACTTCGTCTTCTCGATGAAGTCGTCCAATCCCAAGGTGATGATCGAGGCCTACCGCCTCCTCACCTCCAAGCTGGCCGAGCAGGGGCCCGATTGGAACTATCCGATCCACCTCGGCGTCACCGAGGCGGGCGACGGCGAGGATGGGCGGATCAAGAGCGCGGTCGGCATCGGCGCGCTTCTGGCCGACGGGATCGGCGACACGATCCGCGTCTCTCTCACCGAGGACAGCATCCACGAGATCCCGGTCGGCGAGGCGCTGGTGCGGTTGGCGGGGAAGCTGGCGACGCTGCCGGGGCTGCCGGGAACTCCGGCGCTGCCTTTCGATCCCTTCACTTATTCACGTCGGGCGAGTCTGCCGCTGACACTGCCGGGCATCGCCGGGGGCGTCACGATGGGCGGCACGGAGACGATTCGGGTGTTGGTGCCGGAGAAGAATTACAAGCTGTTGGCCTCGGCCAACAAGTCGTTCGGCGATATCTTGCCGGAAATCGTCTACGAGACGAGCGGCGTGCTGGAAATCGATCTGGCCGACGAAAATGCCTTCGCCTTCCTGGCCAAGGAGACGCAGCCCCATCTGGTGACGGTGAAGGACGGCGCGCCTTGGGCGCCGATCGCAGCCTTCCGCTATCTGGCGGCGAAGATTCCGGCTCATCATTCGATTTTGCTCAAGGATACTTTTCATCCTCCCGCCGAGGGGGCACAGCCCGATCCGCTCGAGGCGATGCTGCAGGCGGC
>Ga0302314_10008998_pt1 | contig 17697 bp, 13 predicted proteins | sample III_Palsa_N2_3_FD_200533 | JGI IMG/M metagenome (GOLD analysis project Ga0302314, IMG submission 200533) | Peat permafrost microbial communities from Stordalen Mire near Abisko, Sweden - III_Palsa_N2_3 | ecosystem: Environmental > Terrestrial > Soil > Palsa > Peat permafrost | place: Sweden...
GACGCAGGCTGTCATCCGCAATCTCGTCCCGGCGTCGGCGCCAATACGGTAGTGCCCATGACGCTAATGGGATTTGGCGAGCGCGACATGCCGTCTGGAGTCCGGCCGTCAAACGGCCGGCTTGGGGACAACGCGACCGCCCGACCGCATTTCCATCCCTGACGCTGCTTCCCCTGTCGTATTTTTGGCGAGTTCCGTCGACTGGGCATCCGACGGCAGAGACGTCACGTCCCAACCGCCGCCCAGCGCGCGGATCAGGCCGACATCCGCCTCCAACCGCCGAGACCGCAGATCGATGGATGTCTGCTGGAGCTGGAGCAGCGCCGTCTGCGCCGTAACGACCTCAAGGTAAGAATCCGCACCTTCCCGATATAGATTCATCGCGATATCGAGGGTCCTTTGCGCAGCCCCGACGCCGGCACCCTCGTCTACGGATTGCCGCCCGAGCCAGTGGAGCAGCGCCAGATTGTCTTCGACTTCCTGGAACGCGCCCAGGACGGTGGAGCGATAGGATTCGCTCATCTCGCGGAACTTGGCATAGGCGTTCGACTCCTCGGCGTCGAGCCGGCCGCCGTTGAGGACCGGCAGGCTGACGCTCGGCCCGAGCGACCAGAAGCTGAAGGGCAGGCTCAACAGGTTGAAGCCGGTCGATTGAAAGCCGCCCTCCGCGGCCAGCGATACCGACGGATAATATGCGGCCTTGGCCACGCCGATTTCGGCATTGGCTGCAGCGATCCGACGTTCGGCCGCGGCAATGTCGGGCCGGCGCTGGAGCAGGATCGAAGGCAGGCCATTTGGCACCTCCGGCAGGTTCATGGCCTGGGTGCCGGGCGAGATCGAGAAGCTTGGGGCCGGCTCGCCGACCAGCGTCGCGATGGCATGTTCGATCAGCGCCCGGCGCCCGGCGATATCCGAGACCTGGGCGCGCGCCGTATCGAGCTGGGTCTCCGCCCGCGAGACGTCCATGCCCGAGGCGATGGCGCCCTGGAGACGGCTCTGGGTCAGATCCAGCGCCTTCTGATAGGCCGCGACGGTGCCGTCGAGCAGTTGCGCGTCAGCATCGAGCCCGCGCAGCGTCAGATAGTCGGTCGCGAGCTCGGCTTCGAGGCTGAGCCGCATCCCGGCCAGATCGGCGGCGCCCGCCTGGGCCAGGTCGCGCCCGGCCGCTGCCTCGTTGCGCAGCTTGCCCCAAAGATCGATTTCATAGCCCGCCTCGGCGTCGAGTTGATTGGCGCCATATTCGTTGGGACCCCCGACGCGCAGCGGGCGACCCGCCGATTGGCGATTCGCCGAAAGGTCGCCGCCGATATTGAGCTGCGGATAGAGGCCGGATTCGGCCTCGGCGGCATCGGCGCGCGCCTCGTCATAGCGGGCGACCGCAGCGCCGAGGCTCGGACTCGCGGCGCCGAGTTCCGACTCGAGGTGGTCGAGCGTCGGATCGCCGAAGGAGTGCCACCAAGGCCCGCGCGGAAGCGTGTCGCCTGGGTGAGCCTCCTGCCACGGTCCAGCCTCCTTGTATTCGGCCGGAACGGTGATCAAGGGTGGCGGGCTGTCCGGTGCCATATTGCAGGCGGCTAAGGAGAGCAGGACCATGGAGATCGGGAGCAAGCGGGCGCGCATCGGTCAGTCGCTTTCAGTGCTGGGTGCGCGGCTCGCCACCTGAGCGGGCGGCGGCATGTCGGCGAGTTGCACGACCTCACCGGTCTCCAGCGTCTCCGGCGGGTTGTCGATGATCCGGTCCCCTGGCGATAGCCCGGAGACGACTTCGACCTTGTCGCCCAGATCGCGGCCGAGTTGCACGGGCCGGAGTTCGACCTTGCCGTCGGCGCCGAGCAGGGCCACCTGCATGCCCTGATCGGCGGGAATGAGCGCCGTTGCCTGGAGCTCATGGATGTTAGGGTCGCTCGGCACCTGGAAATGCACCTCGCAATAGGTCCCCGGCCACAGCCGGTCGTCGGGATTGTCGGTCTGCAGCTCGACCAGCATGCTGCGCGAGGATTCCGTGACTGCATTGGAGGTTGTGACCAGGGTCGCCGAGAAGCTTTCGCCGGGGTATTGCGGCAGGTCGAAGCTCGCCTTGAGCCCAGGCTTGAGGTTGGCTGCCAGGGCCTGCGGGACACGGACATAGATGCGCAGGCGGTGCAGATCGGAGACCGCGAACAACTCCTGACCGCCGGCGCCGGCATTGATCAAGGCGCCGATATCGGTATTGCGCGCGGTGACCACCCCGTCGAACGGGGCTATCACGTTCTTGAAGGATTCGAGCGCGTCGAGCCGCCGGACATTGGCCTCGGCGGCCTGGACCGCGGCCAGCTTGACGGCAGCGTCGCCGGTCTTCTCGTCGACCGCCTGCTGCGCCACGGATTGCGAGGCAACCAGCGCCTGCCAGCGCTTGGCCGTCAGGGCCGCGAGCGCCCCGTTTGCCTTGGCGCTGGCCAGATCCGCCTCCGCCTGATCGAGCTGCTGGTCGAGGTCCGGCGTATCGATCGTGGCGAGCACTGCGCCCGCCTTGACATGAGCGCCGATATCCACGTTCCAGGCCTTCAGATAGCCGTTTGTGCGGGCATAGATCGAGGCCTTGTTGAAGGGTTGGATGCTGCCCGGCAGGTCGATCGTCTGCACGGCGTCGCCGTGGCCGAGTGTCGCCAGTGCTACGGTCGGAACTGCCTGCCGGTCGGTCCAGCGGGCGGTCTCCTGATAGGCGGCGGCACGACCGACCAGGCCGTAGGTCGCGATGCCGCCCGCGAGGATGAGCGCCGTGCCGCCGAGCAGGGCGAGAGTCCGGCGACGGGGAATGGTCATCGGTTCTGAAGACATGAACGGCTCCGGAAAGGGTCAAACATGGGTCGCTGCGGCAGCGCGCGGCGGCAGCACCCTGGCTTCTCGGGGGGCGCGCCGATGCGCCAGGCTGAACAATGTCGGCACGAGGAACAGCGTGGCGCAGGTTGCGAAGACCAACCCGCCGATCACGGCGCGGCCGAGCGGTGCGTTCTGTCCCGGTTCGAGCGCCATCGGCGCCATGCCGATGATCATCGCGAGCGCCGTCATCATCACGGGACGGAAGCGCGTCCCGCCCGCTTCCATCGCCGCGGCAATCGCGTCGGCCCCCGCGGTCAGCCGTTCGCGGGCAAAGCTGATCACCAGGATGGAATTCGCCGTGGCGACGCCCATGCACATGATCGCACCGGTAAGGGCGGGGACGGACAGCGTCGTCCCGGTGGCGAACAGCATCCAGACGATGCCGGCAAGCGCTGTCGGCAAGGCCATGACGATCACGAGGGGATCGAGCCAGGACTGGAAATTGATGACGATCAGCAGGTAGATCAGCACGATGGCGAAGGCGAGACCGACGAAGAGCTGCTGATAGGCGCCGGTCATGGTCGTGACCTGGCCGCGCAGCTCGACATGGGCGCCGAGCGGCAGATCGCCGGCGGTATCGGCGATCGCCTTGCGGATATCGGACGCAACGGCGCCGAGATCGCGCCCATACGGGGTCGCGAAGATGTCGATGACCGGCCGGATATCGTAGTGGGTGACCACCGCGTTGCGGTTCTCGCGGGCGATGGTCGCCAACCCGCCCAGAAGCTGCGCCGAATCACCCGCCGTCAGCGGCATATTCTTGAGGCCGCTCATGGTGTCGATGTCACGCTGCGGCGTCTCGGCGGAGATGGGGTAGGAGACGCCGGTCTTCGGGTCGAGCCAGAAGGTCGGCGAAATCTGGCTGCTGCCGGCGAGCGTATCCAACATTGCGGTGGCCGCACTCGTCTCGGTCAAGCCGACCAGCCCGGCGAGCGACCGGTCGACATCGATCTTGAGCGTCGGCTCCTCGAAGGCCTGCTGGATCCGCGGATCGGCAACACCCGGGACATGGTCCAGCCGATCCAGCAGCGCGTTGGCATATTTGCGGTCGACGGCGAGATCATTGCCGACGATCTGGACGTCAAGCGGTGCGGGCACACCGAAATTCAACACCTGGCTGATGATGTCGGCCGGCAGGAAGGCGAAGCCGGTTCCGGGAAATTCGTGGGGCAGCTGCTCGCGCAAGGCGGTCACGAAGGCGGCCGTCGGACCGTGATTGGGTTTGAGCGAGATCAGCAGATCGGCATCGCCGGCGCCGATCGTACCGGAGTTTCCGTAGGCCAGATTGATGCCGCTGACCGGAAGGCCGATATTGCTGACGATCCCGTCGAGCTGATCGGGCGGGATGATCTGGCGGATCGCATGGTCGATACGATCCGAGAGCCGCGTCATCTCCTCGATGCGCAATCCGGTGCGCGCCCGGACATGCAGTTTGATCTGCCCGCCATCGACATCCGGAAAGAAATTCTGCCCGAGAAACGGCGCCAGGCCGAAGGACAGGATGGTACAGCCGATGAAACCGGCGATCAGGGGCAGACGATGCTGCAGGCAGAGGTGGAGCAGGCCGCGATAGACGCCGCGGGCAGCCTCGAAGCCCCGCTCGAACCCGCGCTGGAAGCGGACCAGCGGATTGCGCGACGGCCGCGCGGGCGATGCCACGGGATTGCCGTCGGCATCGTGGTGGGCGCCGTGGGCCTGAAGCAGGTAATTGGCCAGGGTCGGGACCAGGGTGCGCGACAGCAGATACGAGGCGATCAGCGCGAAGACCACGGCTTCCGCCAAAGGCCGGAACAGATAGCCGGCCACGCCGCCGAGCCCGAACATCGGGACGAAAGCGATGCAGATGCACAGCAGCGACACCGTCGCCGGCACGACGATCTGCCGCGCACCGTCGAGGATCGCCGGCTCGATCGCCTTGCCCTGTTCGAGGTGCCAGTTGATGTTTTCGATGGTGACGGTGGCGTCGTCGACCAGGATGCCGACCGCCAGTGCCAGGCCACCCAGGGTCATGACGTTGATCGTCTCGCCCAGGACCGACAGGAGTGTGACCGAGGCGAGGATCGCGAGCGGGATCGATACGGTGATGATCAGGGTCGAGCGCCAGCTGCCGAGGAACAGCAGGATCATCAGCCCGGTCAGCGCCGCAGCGATGACACCCTCACTGATGACGGCCGAAACGGATTGCTTGACGAAGACCGACTGGTCGCCGACCGCAGTCAGATGCAGGCCGGGCGGCAGCGTTTTCTGGATGTCCGGCAGACGCGCGCGGATGCCGGCGATGATGTCGAGGGTCGAGGCCGATCCGGTCTTGATGACCGTGATCAGCACGGCATTCTTGCCGTCGACCTTGACCACATTGGTCTGGGGCGGGCTGCTGTCATGGACATAGGCGACGTCGTGCATATAAACCACGGTGCCGTCGACCGTCTTGACCGGCAGATCGTTGAACTCGGCGATCTGCTTGGGCGCGTCGTTCAGATCGACCGTGTATTCGAGCTGCCCGATCTTTTCCGTGCCGACCGGCGTGATCAGGTTCTGCGTGCCCAGTGCCGCCACGACATCGGTGGCGGACAGCCCATAGGAATGCAGCGCCTGCTGGTTCAAATCGATCTGGATCTGCCGGACTTTGCCGCCATAGGGCGACGGAATGCCGGCACCCGGCACCGAGATCAGCTGCGGCCGGATGAAATTCAGCGCCAGATCATTGAGCTGGATTTCCGACAGCGTGTCGCTCGACAAGGCGAGCTGGAGAATCGGCACGCTCGAGGCGTTGAAGCTCAGGATCTGCGGGGGTGTGACACCCGGCGGCAGCTGCTTCAGCACGGTCTGCGAGATTGCGGTCACCTGGGCCAGTGCCGTATCGATGCTGGCGGTCGGTTGGAAGAAGATCTTCAGAATGCCGACGCCGGTCAGCGACTGCGATTCGATGTGCTCGATGTCGTTGACGGTGGTGGTGAGGGTGCGCTCATAGGGATAGACGATGCGGCCGGACATGTCGTCGGCCGGCAGGCCGGTATAGGTCCAGATCACGCTGACCACCGGCACGCCGATATTCGGGAAGATATCGGTCGGCGTCCGCAGCCAGGACGACACGCCGAAGATCAGGATCAGCAGCGCCATGACGATGAAGGTGTAGGGACGCTGCAGCGCGATCTTGACGATGCCGATCATGATGCGCGCCCCATCCGAGCCGCGCCCCGGATCCAATTCTTGCCTGTTGTGCGATGCAGCATGATCGCCGCTCCAGTTACCGAAATCTTCCTGGAAATTGGCAGTCCGGCGCCGTCCGTCGATTAAAAAATCTGTTATTGCAGTGCAGCGACGGGTAGCCCCGCTGCGAGGTCGGGAGGCATCTCCGATGCGCGGCGCAAGCTGGGTGAGGCACCCTAAGTCACTTGGAATTCCCCAAGCCGCCAAGGACTCGACGGCGTAGCAGAACAGCAGCAGGCGCCGCACCGGCAGGTCTAGGAAGCGAACGCGGTAGGTCGGTATAAGGCGCCCCACCTGCCGACGCTGCCGCAGTGCCAACGCGGCGCCTTGCGCGCCCTTAACCCCCGTTGGCGGTGCTATTGGAAATGAACAGATCGTCCTTGTTTGCATTGGGCGGGACCATTGTCGAATCCACCCAGCCATGGGTTCCAGGGATTCCCCAAGCCGTTTGCGCCCGAGGGTCCGGCGCGGAGCAGGCGGCAATGGTGGCAAGTAAAAACGCGGCCAAAGCGGCGCGACCCAGAGTCGCCCCCATCTTAACAAGCATAGCATATCCCTTGCAATTTAGAGCATGATCGCGTGTTGTTGCCGGCGTTTATCAAAATGATAAACGAAGATCAACTGTACTCAATAGCGATCTTTCGATAGAGCGATAGCGCTATATGGATTGCTTGAGCACTACTGCTATATATTGAGCGCGGAGGAGTCGTTCCACTAACAAATCGTTCATTGCAATGCGACGGCGCGGGATCAATGCTCTACGAGGGACACCCGCGGCGTGCAGAGCAGGCCGAGCGAAGCGCCCTGCTCTATTTCGGCAATCTGCAGCCGGAATCCGTGCAGCTTGGCGATCGCAGCGACCAGGCTGAGGCCCAGCCCGCTGCCGCGGATATGCCGGCTTCTGTCCGATCGGTAGTAGCGCTGTGTGACCTTGTCGCGCTCGGCGGCCGGAATGCCGGAGCCGGTATCGGTGACCCGAATGACGGGCACACCGGCGTCTTCGGCGATTTCGATCCGCACCGAGCCGCCCGGCGGGGTGAACTTGATCGCGTTGTCGACGAGGTTCGACAAAGCCTCAATGAGCATGTCGCGATCCGCCTCGACGGTGGCCCGCGTGGACTGCACCACTTGGAAGTCGATCGATTTCGCCTCGGCCAGCGGTTCGTAGAGCTCGTGAATTTCCGCAGCGAGTTCGGTCAGTTCGGTCTGGGCGATGCAGCGGAGCCGCCGGCTGTTCTCGATCTCGGCGATGCGCAGCAGCGAGGTGATCGTCGTCAGCGCCCTGTCGAGATCTGCCAGCGACTGGCCTATCGTCTCGTGCAGCGCGTCCGGCCTGCTCTCGGTCAGCCCACGCTCGAGACGCGCATACAGCACCGACAGCGGCGTCCGCAGGTCATGGGCGATATTGTCGCCAACACTTCTGATCTCCTCCATCAGCGTGACAATCTCGTCGAGCATCAGGTTGATCTCGACGGCAAGGCTGTCGAGATCGTCGCCAACGCCCGTGACCGCAAGGCGCTCGAGCAGATTGCCGTGCATAATTCGACCGATCGTGCGGTGCAGAGTTTTGACGCGCTTGAGCGCCTTGGTGCCAACGAAGGCGCCGAGCAGCAGGGCAAGGATTACCGTCGGCAACATGCCGCGTTCCAGCGCCTTCAGCACGACGCTCTGCAGGGCCACGACCTCATCGAGATCGTGGCCAAGAACCAACACGCTGCCATCCGCTCTGCGCCGCGCCACGATGATCGCAGCCTCGATCCGCGGCGTGCCGCTGTTGAGCGGCGTCGCCAGGATCTGATGGGCGACACCGTCAACCGGCAGATCGCTCGGAATTTCCGCGAGATTGCCGGCCACGCGCACGCCCTGCGGATCGAACAGCGCGCCATAGGTATTTTGGTGCAGATCATTCGCCATCCGGGTCTCGACCTGTTCGAGCAACCGCGGCTCGGTTGCCTGGATCGCCTCTTCCGCTTCCAGTTCGAGGTACCGATGCATCCGGTTGGTTTCCATCTCCGCCGTTTGCCAGTAGATGTAGCCGAATATCGCGATGGTCGAACCGGTCAGCGCCGTGGCGAAGGCAAGCGCCAGGCGAAACGGTGCCGCCTGGATGAGCTTAGGCAATTGCATCGAGAACAAAACCGACGCCCAGGACCGATCTGATCATCGGTATGTCTTCCGACCCGTCGACCTTGTGACGGAGCCGGCCCATGTGAACATCGACGAGGTTGCTGCGCGGGGTGAACTGATAGTCCCAGACGTCCGCGAACAGCATGGCACGGGTCAAGGCCCGGCTCGGCCGGCGCATCATGTATTCGAGCAGCTTGAATTCCCGGGGCAGCAATTCGAGCCAGCGTTGGCCGCGCCGGGCGGTGCGTTCGACCAGATCCATCACCAAGGGGCCGACTGTGAGAATTGTCTCTCGGGTCTCGACCGGCCGTCGCAGCAAGGCCTCGATCCGGGCGAAGAGTTCGCCCATCGCGAACGGCTTGGTCAGGTAGTCGTCGCCGCCCGCCTTCAGCCCCTTGATCCGCTCATCGACCGAGGAGAGCGCGCTCAAGACCAGGGCCGGCACGCGATTTCCTTCGGACCGAAGCGTCTGGATCATGGAAAGCCCGTCCAAGCCCGGCAGCGTCCGGTCGGCGATCAGCAAATTGGGGGGCTCCGCCCGCATCGCCGCAAGCCCCTCCGGACCGCTCGCGGCATGCAGGACGGCATAGCGCTCCTGTCTTAGATTCGCGAGGATCTGCTCTGCCATCTCCTGATCATCCTCGACCAGCAGAACCGTCGGCCGTCCAGACGCTTCGGCGGGGAGAGAGGTTCGTGGTGACATTGAGAAGCACTCCTTGGTTTCAGTGAGGGCCTTACGGCCGACCGTGCTGTCTCTCGTGTTGTTCCGCCAATGAGATCTAACGGCGCCCCGGACGATCGCCGGAATCGGATTGCTGCGTTGCAATATGGATCTCTCCAGTGCCGGTTTAATATGGGTAATATCGAGAGCACTTCGCGGATTTATCGGGAAATAGCGATGCATCCCATCAGCGATATGGCCGTATTTGTCGAGGTCGCCCGGCGGGGCGGGTTCTCCGCCGCTGCGCGCCGGTTGGGGCTGGCGCCCTCGGTTGTTGCCGATCGGGTCGGCGGGATCGAGAAACGCCTGGGGCTCCGCCTGCTGATCCGCACGACACGGCGCCAGGCGCTGACCGAGGCCGGCACCACCTACTTCAACGAAGCAGAGTCGATCCTTGCCAGCATCGCTTCTCTCGAAGCGCGGCTGATGGAAGACAGTTCCACGCCCCGCGGCACGCTCAGGGTAACCGCCCCGACACCGATCGGGAGACAGGTCATTGCACCGTTTGTCGGCGGCTTTGTCGGCCGATATCCGGAGCTTCGCGTGCATCTCGCCCTGGACGACCGCTATGCCGACATTGTCGGCGAAGGTTTCGATATCGCGATCCGCGGCGGTCCGGCCGTCGACACGACCCTGATCGGCCGCCGATTGTTCGAGACACGCCGCGTGGTGGTCGCCAGTCCGGACTACCTCGACCGTCACGGACGCCCGGACCACCCGACGGACCTCGCCGACCATGTCTGCCTGGTCTTCAACAGTGAGCCGCATTTCCAGGCAGAATGGCGTTTCGGACGCGGCGCCGACGTCCGAATTCTCCGCGTCACGGGGGCGCTGGCGACCAGCAATTCGGAGCTGCCGGCCGCCTGGGCGCTGGCAGGGCGCGGCCTTGCACAGAAATCATGGTGGGAGGTGGTCCGCCACATCGAGGCCGGACGGCTCGTGACGGTATTGGACGCCTTCGAGCCCGACCCGGTCCCCTTCTTCGCCATCCATCCCGTGAGCAGCGCGCATTCCCGCAAGATTGCGCTGTTCATCAATGAATTGGCAGGTGAACTTAAGGACCTGCCACCATGAGACCTGTCGCTGGCGACCGTGTTTCGACCGCTGCCCCCTTTACGCTTTCCTGCGAACGCCGGTTCCGATCAGAACGGATAGTACCGGAATGAAGTATAGATCTCCGTTTCGTCGGGTGACGGGGCGCCGCCGACGCCCGCGAACGTATCGCGCTTGAAGTAAACGCCCTGCAGGCCGAATTGCACGGTGCCGAAGCTGCCCTGGTAGAACTTCCACCAGCCGCCCAGGGTCAGTTCGTTGATATCCTTGGTGTTGGCCGTGCAGGTCGCCGCCGACCCCTCGGTGAAGCAACCGGCGTTGCTGTAGAGCGGGTTGCCGTAGCCGAGCGCCTTGCCGTCGACGTTGGAATACTGCCCCTCCGCCCGCTCGGTGCCGCCGAAGAGGTAGGTCGTCAAACTCGGGGTCAAGTGGACATTGAGGCCGGCCATGGCCGTCACCTCGGTCAGGGGCTCCAATTGGCCGTTGGCGCCGACTGTCACATCGGGCAGGTTCGAGGTGCCGTAGCGGCCGATGCCCTGGCCGCCCATGACATTCGCCTGGAAGTCGACATATTTCGGGACCACGGGGATGACCGCGCTGCCGCCGACACCCCAACCGACCGCGGTGTCGTTCTGCCGAGCCACGCCCGGTATGGCGGCGAGAGCGGTGGCGATGGGCCGATTCTGGAAGAAGCGGGTCAGGTCGAAGAGTTCAAAATGACCGAAGCCGGTATCGGCCGCGGCCTTGACGATGATGTCGGGGGCAATGTCCGTCGTATAGGTGGTGCTGCTGTTGAGCAGCGTGCCGCCCGTGTTGGTGTTGTTGGTTCCAAGCGCGCCGGTGAAGCCGTTAAGGGTCTGCGGCGATTCGAGCGAGACGCCCAGCCAGTACTTGCTGTCCCAATCCTTGACCAGGCGGAGGCCGGGATTGCGGGTCCAGTCGAAGCCCACGACATATTGCGCGTCGATGGTCGGCGGCGGCGCCTCGGTGCGCGGCAGCATGCCGGTGGTGTTGGTGGTCAGCAGGCTCCAATTCTGGCCGGCCAGCAGGTGCAGGCCCAGATCGTTCCAATCCACACTCGTATAGATGTTGCGGATGCGCGGCGTATAGCTGTTGCTCTGGTTGCTGTTGGCGGTCACCGCGGCACCCAGGAAATCGCCTTCGAAATAGGCGGACAGCTTGGTGTCGCTGTCGACATTGCCTTCGGCGAGCAGCGACAGCCGGCTCTGGCGGGCCGATTCGCGGAATTCGCCGTGATTGTAATTGGCGTTGTTGGGCAGCGGGCTGCCATTGAAGTTGCTATCGATATCCGCCGTCTCGTTGCGGGTCCGGTATACCGATTCCGCTGCGATGAAACCGCCGGGAGTGAGCTTGACGCCGTTGCCCAGCGTGATGCTGCTGTCGTTGGGATCGGTCACGGCCGGGACCGACGGTGCGACCGCCGCCACCTTGGCGGCGCTCTGCGCGGCGGTCTGGGACTGTTGAGCCGCATTCTGGGCCGCCTGAGTGGCTTGTGTCGCCCGGGCTTCGACCGCGTCGAGGCGCGACTGCAGCGCTAGGATTTGCTGGCGCAGCAGCCTGACGTCAGCGGTGTCGTCGGCGTGAGCGGCGAGGGGTGCAAGCACCAGCAGGCTGCAAGCCGCGGTCAGGAGACCAAGGCCGGAGGTCAGGCTGCGGGTGCAGTCGGGCGATCGCCGGGCATGGGGTGTGGCTCGGGGCATAAAGAATGGCTCCTCAATCGGTGGTCGTCTGGCCCTAACGTTCGGTTCGCGGTTCGCGGAACAGAGGACCTGAGGAGCCATTTACGGAGCCCATGTTTCGCCGGCGTGATACCCAATGAAATTTGTTTTTAATTGACACCCGGGCATCGCCAGGACTGACGCAATGCTGCAACCCCGCTGCTGCCGTATTGCGGGTGCGTTCAATCCAGTACGGCCAAGGCCTCGGAAGTTCGACCGGGATCCAGGCTAGCGCGGCCCCTCGATATCACCAGAACGCTGCTGGGTCGTGGCCGGGGCGGGCGGGGCGAAATGACGCTTCGCCATGTCGACCGCCTGCTCGCCCAGCACCATGCCGAGCAGGCCGACCAGGGCAATCAGCGGCGGGGCGGGAGAGCGGACATCGACGAACCCGTAAGCCGCGCCGACGGCCAGGCCCATGAGGAGGGAGATGAGATAGCCGGTCATGATCGTTTCCCTATTCCTGCGGCCGCAACACGATGCGGCCGCCGGCACCGCCGGCGACCTTGCGGTAGGCCGCCTGCGCGGCACCCAGCCCGCTTGTCTCGGCGATCGGCGCGGCACGGTAGTCGCCAGCGAGGAACCCCGGGGTGAGCGCATCCAGTATCTGGGCCGAGGCCGTGAGGTCGCGTTTGAGCGTATCCACGCCGAAGAGTCGGCTTTCGTTGTGATAGAAATCAGCGAGGTCGAAGCTCACCTCACGCAGGCCGGTCGCGGCGATCTCGACCAGCCGGCCGCGCAGTGCTAAGCTGTTGACGGCGCTGCGGAACATGACGCCGCCGACCAGATCGAACACGACATCGGCACCCTTGCCACCCGTCGCCGCGCGCACCGCTTCCGGCAGATCCTCTGCATCGATGATCAGCGTCTCTGCGATCGCACGTATCGGCGCGTCCGGGTGCGGCGCGTGCCGGTCGGCCCCGATCACGCGGGCGCCAAGGCGCCGACCGATCTGGGCGGCAGCACTGCCGACACCGCCGCCAGCGCCGATCAATAGCATGGTCTCGCCGGCCCTCAGGCCGGCCGCTTCGATGCCGCACCAGGCGGCCAGGTAATTGACTCCGACTGATGCCGCTTGGTCGAAGTTGAGCGTGTCGGGCTTGGGACGCAAACTCGCCACCGGCACGGCGATCAACTCGGCATGGCTGCCGTCGCGGGTAAAGCCGGTATCGCCGCCCGTGCCCCAAACCGCGGTGCCGATCCACTCGGCCGGGCCGGCTTCGACCACGCCGGCGAAATCCCGGCCCGGGATGCGCGGCAAAACCGTCTGCTTCATGGCCCCAGCGACATTCTTGACGTCACTCGGGTTGATCGACGCCGACATGACCCTTACTACCGCATTCCTCTCGTCGGCGGTCGGGGCGATAGCCGCCACGACTTCAAGAACCGAGGGATCACCGAAAGCCTGGAACCGCAATGCGCGCATGACCTGCTCGCTCCCGTCATCATTTGCCTGAGCAGAGTATGGGTGTGCAGATACCGGTCGGAAAGCCGCGATGGAGGATGTTATGCCTCGCTGATTACGGGTGCGACGGCATCGAGCTGTTCGCTGCTTTTCTGCCCGGCCATCCGGTGCCGCCACGCATCCGGCTCTTCGTGGGCTTCATGGCGACGGCACATCTGAGCTGACAGCGCGGACGGCGCCGATCCGCTCTATTGATCCGCAGCCCGGTCCCAATAGGGCGGCGTTCCAAAGCGGGTTTGAAGGAAATCCAGAAAAACCTTCACCTTCGGTGCGACCACCTTCTTCGGTGGATAGACGCCCCAGATCGCCGGCTCTGTTCCCGGCGCGAAGAATGCTTCCCAGGCGGGCAGCAACGCTACGAGACGGTCGTCCCGAATATCCTCACCGATGAGCCAACTTGGCAACAAGCCGATGCCCAGGCCCGCCAAAACCGTGCTGCGGATGGCCTCGGAGTCGTTCGCGCGCATGGGCCCTTCCACCGTCACGGAAATCGGTTCGCCCTTTTTGGTCTTGGAACAAAAATACCAGTCGGCTGTCGGCTGGAGCGCGAAGGGTAGACAGGCATGTCTTGCCAGATCGTCCGGGTGCTCCAGTCTCGGCGCAGCGCGCAGATATTCCGGTGCGGCAACCAGCAGCCGCCGATGCGCGGCAAATCGGCGCGCGATCAGCGACGAGTCCGCCAGCGCGCCAATCCGGATGGCGACATCCGCACCGGAGTCGATGAGATCGACTGTCGCGTCGGTCAAGGTCGCGTCCACCCGGATGTCGGGATAAGCCGCCAGGAACGCCGGAACATGCGGCATGATGTGCAGCCGTCCGAAGGCGCCGGGGATGTTGATACGCAAGAGCCCACGGGGCGACAGGTTGAGCGAGGCCGTCTCAATCCGCGCCGCTTCGAGCCCCGCCAACAGCTGGACGGCATGGCCATACAGCGTTCCGCCCGCTTCAGTGAGATGGAGTCGACGCGTCGACCGGTTGAAGAGTGCGACGCCGAGATCGGCCTCCAGAGCCCCAATCTGCCGCGAAACGGTCGAGACTTTGGCGCCCTGCTCCGCCGCCGCCTTCGAGAAGCTGCCGAGATCGACGGACCGCACGAAAGCGCGCAGGGCGGCGAAGTAGTCCATCTTGCTCGGCACCTCCTTGGGTCCGTCGTCCCGGGATCGGACCAATCCTGCCGTCAGGCAGCTCTGTGAACGCGCACCGGCACGGATTTGTAGGATGGTGTCCCGCTCGCCGGGTCGCGGTAGTCGAGCGGCATGAGCCCGTTGGCTTCCGGGTAATAGGCCGCGACTGAGCCGGGCGCGATATCATAAGTGATGACCGTCAGCGTCAGGCGGCGGACCCGATCACCGGGCAATGCCGCCTCGACCGAGACGAGATCACCCTGAAACAGCCCGAGGGCTGCAAGGTCGCCCTCATTCATGAACAGCACGTCGCGCCGGCCGAACACACCGCGGTACCGGTCGTCCAGCCCATAGATCGTCGTATTGTACTGATCATGGCTGCGAATGGTCGCAAGTCTGAGGATGTCGGGCTGGCCGACTGCCGGGTCTTCCTCGACGCCGTCGAACAGGATGAATTCGGCCTTGCCGGACGCCGTCAGCCAGATGCGCTCGGTCGGAGCGAGCGGCAGGCGGAAGCCGCCGGGGACGCGGATGCGTCGGTTGTAATCGGCGAAATCCGGGAAGACGATCTCGATCTTGTCGCGGATCCGGTCGTAATCGGCGACGAGGTCCATCCACGCGACCGTGCTCATGGGCAAACTCGCGGCCGCCATGCCGGCGACGATCACCGGTTCGGAGCGCAGATGCGGGGAGGCCGGCTTCAGCTTGCCCTGAGAGGCATGGACCATGGACATCGAATCCTCGACCGTCACCGATTGCGGCCCATTCGCCTGCAGGTCCCGCTCGGTCCGGCCCAGGACGGGCAGGATGAGCGATGCCTTGCCGATCAGAAGATGCGAACGGTTGAGCTTGGTGTTGAGGTGGACCGCGAGGTCGAGCTGGCGCATGCCATGGGCGCAGGCCTCAGGATCCGGCAGCGCGATCGAGAAATTGCCGCCCAGACAGACGAGAACCTTCGCGCGGCCGTCGACCATCGCCTGCATGGCGGCGACCGAGTCATGGCCGTGTTGCGGCGGCGGCGTGAAGCCGAAGGCCTTCTCGATGCCAGCGGACAAGGCAGGGCTGGGTTTCTCGGTGATGCCGACGCTGCGGTCGCCCTGGACGTTCGAATGGCCGCGCAGGGGGCAGATGCCGGCGCCGGGCTTGCCGTAATTGCCGCGCAGCAGCAGCAGATTCGCGATCTGCTGGACGTTCTGCGTGCCTTTGACATGCTGCGTGATGCCCATGCCATAGGTGACGATCGTGGCGTTCGATTTGACATAGGCGGCGGCGACCCGCTCCAGATCGGCTTGGGTCAGACCGCTCGCCTTCTCGATCTCGATCCAGGCGGTTGCGCGCAGATCGGTCGCGAAACCTGCAAAGCCGTTCGTGTGCCGGGCAATGAAATCATGATCGAGGGCGGTGCCAGTGGTGTCCTCCCACTCGATCACGGCCTTCATGACGCCTTTCAGGGCGGCGGCATCCCCGCCGATCTTGACCTGGAGGTAGGATGAGGCGATCGGCGTCGAGCCCAAGGTGCCCATCTCGATCGGATTCTGTGGGTCGGCGAAGCGCTCAAGCGCGCGCTCCTTCAGCGGATTGAACACGATGATCGGCACGCCGCGCCGCGCGCATTCATGCAGGGTGCCCATCATGCGCGGATGGTTGGTGCCGGGATTGTGGCCCATCGAGATGATCAGCTCGCACTGGTCGAAATCGTCGAGCGACACGGTGCCTTTGCCGATGCCGATCGATTTCGGCAGGCCGACGCTGGTGGCCTCATGGCACATGTTTGAGCAGTCGGGGAAGTTGTTGGTGCCGTATTCCCGGGCGAAGATCTGGTACAGGAACGCCGCCTCGTTGGAGGCGCGGCCGGAGGTGTAGAATTCGGCCATGTTCGGATCCGGCAGGCTGCGCAGGACCTCGCCGACGCGCGCGAAGGCAGTATCCCATTCGATGGGTTGGTAGGTATCGGTGGCCGCGTCATAGGCCATTGGATGGGTCAGGCGTCCCTCGTTCTCAAGCTGGTAGTCGCTCCAGGTCGAGAGTTCGGCGACCGTGTGGGCGGCGAAGAAGTCCGGGGTCACGCGCTTCTTCGTCGCCTCCCAGGTCACGGCCTTGGCGCCGTTCTCGCAGAACTGGAAGGTGGAAGTGTGTTCCTTGTCGGGCCAGGCACAGCCCGGGCAGTCGAAGCCATCTGGCTTGTTCGTCCGCAACAGCAGCAGCGGCGCTTCCACCGCCTCCATCTGCTCGCGCACGGCCTTCGCCGTCGCCCGCAATGCACCCCAGCCGCCGGCGGGTGCATCATAGGGTTTGATCCCGGGGATTTTGCGCTTCCCTGCCATTTGATCCTCCTTGCGAGGACAGCCTCGCCGGTCGCGGCGAGGCTGTCCTCGCACTATAGGGGCCTGCTCAGCTGAATCGTATATCCAACGAACGCAGATAGGTCTGGAGGCCGGCATCCTGGATCGGCAGCAGGTACGCGTGCTCGGCCCCCTCGTTGACATGCATGTGCCAGTAGCCCGGAGGGGTCACGAAGGCCATGCCGGCGATCCAGTCCTGCCGGATCGGGTTGACGATGTTGCCACTCGCGTCCAGAGCCCGGCCGAGCAGGGAGTAGCAGCCGGGTCCGCAGGAAACGATGTAGTCGAGCGCCACCGATTGATGCCGATGCGGTTTCTGCATGGAGTGGGCAGGCAGGATGCCATACATCGCCCAGATTACATGGGTGATGGTGCGCAGCTGCGGGAAGCGCTTGTTGCCGAGCAGCACGGAGACGCGGCTGCGGTCGCCGGCCTCCGGGCTGTCGGCAATCTGCGCCAGCAGGCTGCGCGTCCGCTCGGCCGGGTAGACGGTCGGCTCGAAACGGCGCGAGGCGACCGTGACGCCCAGATGTCTCAGCAGCGGCGCATCATGCACCAGGTATAGGGCGGCGCCATCGGGACCGGCCGCATGGGCATAGGCAGCGCCGCCGGGCAAAGCCACGATGTCGCCTTCCTTCCAGGTGATGTCCAGCGCGCTCGCCCGAAGGGTCCGGGTCTGGCCGCCGCCGCGGATGACGTAGAAGACCTGCGAGGTCGCGGCATCGGCGGCAATGTCCGGGACCAGCGTCTCGGCCGGAAGGATCCGCGCGAAGTTGGCCGAGAGGCCGGGGCTGGTCGCGGGACCGGCACAGCGCAGCTTGTCGGAGAGATCCAGCGGCACGAGACGCGTGCGGCCCTCGGCGTAGAGTTCCGGCAGGAAAGCGTGGAACGGCAGCGGCGGCGACAGGCTGGGACGGATCGGGTTTGCCGCCTTGCTGTATTCGAACCATTCGGCATCGCCGTTGGCGGCCAGGGCGTTGTCGAGCGCGGGGCTGCTGATCGGGATATCAAGCATGATGTGTTTCTTTTCCAAGGAAGTCCGCATGCCGAAGCGACA
>Ga0302314_10009000_pt1 | contig 17694 bp, 13 predicted proteins | sample III_Palsa_N2_3_FD_200533 | JGI IMG/M metagenome (GOLD analysis project Ga0302314, IMG submission 200533) | Peat permafrost microbial communities from Stordalen Mire near Abisko, Sweden - III_Palsa_N2_3 | ecosystem: Environmental > Terrestrial > Soil > Palsa > Peat permafrost | place: Sweden...
TCATCCTCGTCGATGAGCGCGCGCGCCGTGCCCGCCAGGGCCTGGCCCAGGGCCGCGGCCGCGGCCGAAGGATCGGTGATCGCCGCGCTGGCCTCGCGCAGCGCGAGACCGCGGTACAGCCAGCGCACGCGGTTGGCGACCTTGCCGGTTGCGGGGTCGAAGGCCAGGTCCTCGCGGCGCACGATCGCGCCGGGATTGAGCTCCTGGAGCATCGCCTCGCTGATCACCGCGCCCTGGCGCAGCACCACCAGCGACTTGCCGGAGCGCTCCAGGCGCTGGATGTCGATCGCCAACAGCAGGCTGTCGATGTCGGCGGCGGCGGTGCGCGGGCTGACATAGAGGCAGCTGGCGCGGTCGATCTCGAAGCTCACGCCGCCGACCATGGTCGCGCGGTTGGGATCATCGGGCGCGCGCCGCGCGACCCGGTCCGGGAAGGCGGTCAGAAGGAGGGTGCAGATCAGCTCGGGCGGGGCCTCGGGCTCGCGCGCCCCGGCCTGCCAGCCGGGATTGGCCGAGCGCCACGCGGCGAGCAGCTCGTCGCGCATCCGCACCACCGTCTGGGTGGCCTGCGGATCGATGCCGCTGTGGCGCAGGTGGCCCTGGTGGCGGGCCTGCTCGGCCTGCGCGAGCAGTTCCAGGCGCTCCAGCGCATCGGCCGGCCCGGGCTCGGCGGGTGCGGCGCCCGGCAGCGGGCGCAGGCGCACGTCGCGCTCGGCGCACAGCGCGGCCAGGGTCGCGCCCAGGCGCGGCACGTTGGCCTGGGCCGCCGCGATCAGCAGCCGGCCGAGGCGCGGCTCCAGCGGCAGCGCCGCAAGGCGCAGCCCGAGCGGGGTCAAGGCCGCGCCATCGGCGCCGGCGCCAAGCCCGGCCAGGAGCGCGGTCGCGGCGCCGAGGCGCTCCGGGGCGGGGGCCTCGAACCACGGGAAGGCGGCGGGACTGTGGTAGTCGAGGCGCTTGAGGGTCAGGGCGCAGGCCGCGAGATCGAGGCGCGCGACCTCCGGAGGCGTGTGGGCTGCGAGCTGGCGGTCGGCCAGGGGCGTCCACATGCGCAGGCAGCGCCCGGGCGCGGTGCGCCCGGCGCGGCCGGCGCGCTGGGTTGCCGACTGCCGGCTGATCGGCTCGAGCACCAGCTCCGCGACCCCGCTTTCGGGATCGTCATGGCGCACCCGCACCAGGCCGGAGTCGATGACGGTGCGCACCCCGGGGATGGTCAGCGAGGTCTCGGCGACGTTGGTGCTCAGGATGACGCGCTGCGTCGTGCCGGGGCTCAGCGGCCGGTCCTGGGCCTCGGGCGGAAGCTGGCCATGCAGCGGCAGGATCTCGGCCCGGGTCAGGCTCTCCAGGGCGCGCTCGCAGGCGCGGATCTCGCCGGCGCCGGGCAGGAAGACCAGGATGTCGCCGCAGTCGGGCGCGGTCAGCGCGGTGCAGACCGCCGCCGCGACGCGGTTCTCGAGCGGGCGCGCGGGATCGTCGTTGAGGTGGCTGGTGACGACCGGGTGCATGCGCCCGTCGCCGGCGAAAAGCGGCGCGCCGAGGAAGTCGCACAGGCGCTGCGTGTCGAGGGTCGCCGACATCACCACGATCTTCAGGTCCGGACGCACGCTGCCTTGCAGGTCGCGCAGGTAGGCCAGGGCCAGGTCGAGGTGCAGGCTGCGCTCATGGAACTCGTCGAGGACCACGACGTTCACGCCCTCGAGGTAGGGGTCGGTGAGCAACTGCCGGGTCAGCGAGCCCTCGGTCATGACCCACAAGCGGGTGGTGGCCGAGCCGACGCGCTCGAAGCGCACCCGGTAGCCGACCTCCCCGCCGAGGCGCCACTGCCGCTCGTGGGCGATGCGCGTGGCCAGGCTCTTGGCGGCGATGCGGCGCGGCTGCAGCAGGTAGGTGGTGCCGAAGGCCGCGGCCAGGGCCGGCGGGATGCGCGTGCTCTTGCCCGATCCGGGCGGCGAGGTCAGGACCAGGGTCGGCCGCTCGCGCAGCCGGGCCACGGCCTCGGCCACCAGGGGATCGATCGGCAGGACATCCATCGCCGCGCCAGGGTCCGTCTGCGGTCGTATCCGCAACCGCCTCCCTGGACCAGGGGGAGGGCAGCGGCATCATCACCGGCCATGCGCTACATCACCGATGACGTCCGCATCGATCGGCTGCGCGCGCTCCTGCCACCGGCGATCCTGATGGAGGAGCTGCCGCTCTCCGACCAGGCCTCGACCACGGTGGCGCTGGCGCGCCAGGCGGTGGCGGCGTGCGTGCGCGGCACCGATCCGCGGCTGCTGGTGATCGTCGGGCCATGCTCGATCCACGATCCGGTGGCGGCACTCGAGTATGCCGGGCGCCTCAAGACGCTCGCCGAGCGCCTGGCCGGCGAGCTGATGATCGTGATGCGCGTCTACTTCGAGAAGCCGCGCACCACGGTCGGCTGGAAGGGGCTGATCAACGACCCCCACCTCGACAACTCATTCGCCATCAACGAGGGCCTGCGCCTCGGGCGGCGCCTGCTGCGCGACCTGGCCGAGCTCGGCCTGCCGGCGGGCTGCGAGTTCCTCGATCCGATCCTGCCGCAGTTCTTCGCCGACCTGGTCAGCTGGGGGGCGATCGGCGCGCGCACCACCGAGAGCCAGGTGCACCGCGAGCTGGCCTCCGGGCTGTCGGTGCCGGTCGGCTTCAAGAACGGCACCGACGGCAACCTGCAGATCGCCATCGACGCGATCCGCGCCGCCGCGCATCCGCACCACTTCCTGTCGGTCACCAAGGAGGGCCTGGCCGCGATCGTCGCGACGCGCGGCAATCCGGACTGCCATCTCATCCTGCGTGGCGCCACCAGCGGCCCCAACTACAGCGCGGCGCACGTCGCCCGCGCCGCCGAGTCGCTGACCACGGCGCTGCTGCCGGCGCGCGTCATGGTCGACTGCAGCCACGGCAACTCCGCCAAGGACCATCTGCGCCAAAGTGTGGTCTGCACCGACCTCGCGGCCCAGGTCGCCTCCGGCTCGGGGGCGCTGCTCGGGGTGATGCTCGAAAGCCACCTGGTCGGCGGGCGGCAGAACCTGCGCCTGGGCACGCCGCTGACCTACGGCCAGAGCATCACCGACGCCTGCCTGGCCTGGGACGACACCGTGCCGTGCCTGGAGACGCTCGCCGCGGCGGTGCGCGCCAAGCGCCAGGGCCAGGCCTCCCGCGCCTCCTGAGCCATGGCCCGCGCCCGCCAGGGACGCAGACTCTGCGCATGGGCGAGAGCGGTCACGATGCTCAGGACGAGGAGCGGATCCGCGGCGAGGTGGTGGTCGAGCGCAGCCTCACCAGCCAGCACCGGCGGCTGCGCTTCACCGTGCCCAAGGGCCACGCCGCGCCGGCGACCACACCGTGGCGGCTGGACCGCTACCTGCACGCCCTGCTGCCGACCATCAGCCGCACCATGATCCAGCGCTGGGTCGATGGCGGCGCCGCGACGGTCGGCGGCGCGGCCTGCCGGGCGCACTACAAGCTGCGCGCCCTGGATGTGGTCGAGCTGCTCGCGCCCCTGCCGGAGCGCGCCGCGGCCGAGGCGCCGCCGGAGCTGACCATCCTCTACCGTGACCAGTGGCTGCTGGTGGTGGCCAAGCCGCCGGGGGTGCTCGCGCACCAGGCCGGCAAGATCATGTCCGGCACGCTGCTCAACCAGCTCCAGGACCTGCTCATCTCCGAAGGCGCGGACCCGCGCCAGGCGCGCCTGGTCAACCGCATCGACCGCGACACCTCGGGCATCGTCCTGGTCTCGCTCGACGCCGAGGCGCACAGCGGCGTGGCGCGGGCGATGGAGGCCAGGCAGGTGCGCAAGGAGTACCTGGCGCTGGTCGGCGGCGTGCCCGAGCCGCGCGAAGGGCTGTGGAACGAGCCGATCGGCATCAGTCCCGAGGCGACCATCGCGCGCGTGGTGCGCGCCGACGGCCAGGCCTGCCGGACCGGCTACAGCGTGGTCGAGACCGCGCCGCAGGGGGCCTACGCGCTGCTGCGCCTGCGCCTGCACACCGGCCGCCAGCACCAGATCCGGGTGCATGCGGCGCACCATGGCCATGCGCTGGTCGGGGACTGGGTCTACGGGCGGCCCTGCCTGGAGCTGCCCGGGCAGGCTTTGCACGCAACGCTCCTGGCCTTCACCCATCCCATGACCGGCACGGAGCTGTGCGTCGAGGCGCCGGCTCCGGCGCTCCTGGCCGGCCTGTGGGCCCAGCTCGCCGCCGGCGGGCACGTCACGGCCTGCGAGCTCAGCGAGAGCCAGCGTTCGAAGCTCAGCCAGATCGAGATCCCGGGCGTGCGCCGGCCGAGCTGGCTGAGCGAGGAGCAGTACCTGGGTCTGGCCGCGGAGGCGGGCGAGGTGGGCGAGGCGGCTCCCGAGGTGCTCGAGGAGGAGTAGGCCCCGCGTGGGCCCGACAACGGTCCTGGACGGGGCAATCCGAGGGACAATCGTAGGCTCCGCATGCCCGCAGCCATCTTCTACCTGATCGCCGCGCTCGGCTTCGGCTTCGTCATCTTCATCCATGAGCTCGGCCACTTCGTGTTCGCCAAATGGGCCGGGGTCAAGGTCCTGGTCTTCTCGATCGGCTTCGGCCCGAAGCTGGTGCGGCGCACCATCGGCGAGACCGAGTATGCGCTATCGATCCTGCCCTTCGGCGGCTACGTCAAGATGCTCGGCCAGGACGACGACCCGAGCGGCCCGGCGCCGACCGCGGCCGAGGCCGTCGACCCGCGCAACTTCGTCAACGCGCCGGTGAAGTGGAAGGTCGCCATCATGTTCGGCGGCGTATTGTTCAACTTCCTCTCATCCTACCTGATCCTCATCCTCCTGGCCTTCCATGGCATGCCGGTCCTGCGCCCGCAGGTCGGTGACTTCGCGCAGCAGATCCAGGACCGCACCAAGCAGGTGATCGACTCGCCCGCCTACCGCCTCGGCCTCAAGCAGGGCGACCATGTGACCGAGATCTATGGCGAGACGGTGCGCAGCTTCGAGGACATCAGCAGCGTCACCGTCTTCCATTCCCGCGAGCCGCTCCAGGTCACGGTGCTGCGGCGCGGGGAGGTCAACCCGCGCCTGCTGCCCGCCGACCAGGCGCTGATCTTCCCGGTCTACAGCTCCGGCTTCGGCTTCCCGGTGCTCGGGGTCGAGCCCCCGGAGAGCAATCGCATCGAGATCGTGGCTGCGACCACCGCGGATCCGGCCGATCCGCAGCCCGGCGAGCGCGTCGTCGCCTTCGACGGCACGCAGGTCGAGGTTCCGGGCGAGGATCCGCTGTGCGGCCAGGAGATCACCAGCCGCCTGCTGATGAAGCTCGGCACCAGTGTGGCGCTGACCCTGGAGAAGGACCATCACAGCCGCACCACCTCGGTGATCTACGCCGGTGACGGCGAGCACGTCGAGCTGACCGGCTTCCCGGTCGAGATCGAGAAGGTCGTGCCGGGCAGCAACGCCGACAAGGCCGGCCTGCGGCGCGGCGATCTGCTGCTGGCCCTGGAGGGCACGCCGATCGCCAGCCCGCAGCAGCTGTTGTACCTGCTGCGGCAGCGTCTCGACCTGGACCAGAGCTGCCGGCTGACCTTGCTGCGGCCGCACTACCCCGCGCTGGTCGGTGCGCCCGCGGCCGCCCCTGTCGCGGCGGCAGCCGCATCCGCACCGCCCGCCGCCACGGTCCCGGACGCGGACGGCCATCTCGAGATCACCATCAGCGGCGGCGAGGTCGACGGCCGCAAGCATGAGCTGGGCATCTCCCTGGGCACCCCCGACACCGGACTGGTGCGCGCCCTGCCGACCCTGGTCGACGGCACGCCCAGCCCGCTGGCCGCGAGCGGCGTGGCGGTGGGCGATACGATCATCAGCTATCAGGACCCGGATGCGGCGGCCGACACGCCGCGCACGGTCATGCCCGCGGTCCACGACGAGCAGTCGGGCACGCCGCATGCGCGCAGCCTGCAGGTGCTCCACGGCGGGCAGCAGGTCCTGATCGGAATCACGCAGGATGCCCTGGATTATGCCCAGGCCTCGACCCCGCTGCCCTTCTGGGCGCGCATGCTCGGCATGGCGCAGCCGACCAGCCTGATGTACCAGGTCGCCGGCACCCAGGTCCAGGACGGGCCCGGCCTGGCGCCCGGCTTCATCCGCGTGCGCGGCGCCACCGGTGGCCAGGCCTGGGACGTCGACCTGCGCGACCTCGACCACCAGATGCCGGGACTGATCAGCAACCTCCACGCCCAGGATTGGATCATCGGCCCGACCGTCACCGACCAGGGCCTGGCGCTGGAGATCCTGCGCGGCGCCGCCGGCAGCCCCGTGCTCCTGCCGTACAATCCCGGGGTCGCCTTCGGCTTCGGGGTCGAGCAGGTGCCCTACCACCTGCACAGCTGGCAGGAGGCCTTCACCATGGTCGATGCGACCGCCTACAACATGGTGGTGCATACCCTGCAGATCATCCCGCGCTTCTTCCGCTCGGCGGAGGATGGCGGGATCAGTCCCAACAAGAACCTGCAAGGGCCGATCGGCATGTTCCGCATGCTCAAGTCCCAGGCCGAGAACTTCGGCCTGGCCAGCTACCTGAAGCTGGTGGCGCTGATCGGCCTGAACCTGTTCCTGGTCAACCTGCTGCCGATCCCGATCACGGATGGCGGGCAGCTGCTGATCCTCGGTGTCGAGACGGCGATCGGCCGGCCGCTGCCGACCCGCCTGGCGGCCCTGCTGCAGTGGATCGGGGTGGTGCTGGTGATCATGCTGATGCTCTATGTGCTCGGTCTGGACATCAGCCGGCTCTTCTAGGCCGACGTCCAGGCCGGCGTGCCGCCGGCCCTGGGTCCCCTGGGGTTGCGAGCAGCGGCGCGGCGCACCGGCCACCCGGCAACGGGGGCGGGTGGGGCCGGTATAGGCTGCCATGGGTGCCCCGTCGACCGCCACCAGCCAAACGGAAGCGAGCGGCCTCGTAGCCATGCGCGCCGGCGCGGGGGCCGAGCGATGAGCAACGCCGATGCCGACCATGACGAGCTCTTCGCCGCGATCGACAGCGAGACCGCCGACCCGGTCGAGCGCCAGGAGTCGCGGACCCTCTATAAGGCGCTGCTGGCCCGCAAGGACGAGCTCAAGACCGAGCAGTCCCTGCCGGATGACCGCGAGCTCTCCGCGAAGATCCTCGCCGAGGCGCGCAACCGCTCGGCGCAGATCTCCGCCTCGCGCGGCGGCACTGGACACCAGGCCCAGGCGCGCAGCGCGGCCATCCCGATCTGGCAGTACCTGGCCTGGGCGGCGGCGATCACCGGGCTGCTCCTGGCGATCAAGTACCTGGTCTAGAGCCGGCCGCGCCGCGCGCTTGCCGCTTCCCGCCTCACACTGGCGGCTACAAGACACGCGGTGCGCCAGTACCTCGAACTCCTGCGCCACACCGTCGAGCACGGCCGTCCGCGCGCCGACCGCACCGGGACCGGCACCCGCGGCACCTTCGGCTGGCAGATGCGCTTCGACCTGCGCGCCGGCTTCCCGCTTCTGACCACCAAGAAGCTGCATACCAAGTCGATCTTCCATGAGCTGCTGTGGTTCATCAGCGGGCGCACCGACAACGCCTACCTGCAGGAGCGCGGCGTCTCGATCTGGAACGAGTGGGCCACCGCCGAGCAGTGCGCCCGCTTCGGCCGCGCCGCGGGCGACCTCGGGCCGATCTATGGCCACCAGTGGCGGAACTTCGGCGCCTCCCACCTGCCCGACGGCACCTATGCGCGCGACGGCAAGGACCAGCTCGCCTGGGTGCTGGCCGAGATCCGCCGCAATCCCGGCAGCCGGCGGCTGATCGTCAGCGGCTGGAACGCGCAGGAGGCCGACCAGGTCGCGCTGCCGCCCTGCCATACCATGTTCCAGTTCTACGTGCAGGACGGGGAGCTCAGCTGCCAGCTCTACCAGCGCTCGGCGGACATCTTCCTCGGCGTGCCCTTCAACATCGCCTCCTACGCCGCCCTGACCTGCATGGTCGCCCAGGTCAGCGGGCTGAAACCGGGGGATTTCGTCCATACCCTGGGCGATGCGCACCTCTACAGCAACCACCTCGAGCAGGCCCGGCTGCAGCTGACGCGCACCCCGGGGCGGCTGCCGACCCTGGCCCTCAATCCCGCGGTCACCGACCTCTTCGCCTTCCGCTATGAGGACCTGGTGGTCTCGGACTACGATCCGCAGCCGGCCATCAAGGCGCCGGTCGCGGTATGAGCGCGGCTGCGGCCCTGGCGATGATCGCGGCGATGTCGCGCAACCGGGTGATCGGCGCGCAGGGGGCGCTGCCCTGGCACGAGCCGGAGGACATGCGCTTCTTCCGCACCACCACCCTCGGCCATGCGGTGATCATGGGCCGCAAGACCTTCGCCAGTCTCGGCCGGGCCCTGCCCAAGCGCCGCAACATCGTCATCACCCGCCAGGCGGGCTGGGCGGCAGAGGGCTGCGAGGTGGTCTCGGACCTGGCCCAGGCCATCAGCCTGGCGCGCACCAGCGATGCGCTGCCCTTCATCACCGGTGGCGGCGAGATCTACGCCCTGGCGCTGCCGCTGGCGACGCGCATCTACCTGACCACCGTCGATGTCGAGGTGCCGGGCGATGCGCACTTCCCGGAGTTCGATGAAAGCCAGTGGCGGGAGACCGAGCGGCGCGTCTCGGGACGCCTGCTGTTCCGCACGCTCGAACGTGGCACACTTCGCACATGACCGACCGCCCGCTCCGCAAGGGCAAGGCCCTGCCCAAGGCCACCCTCGGCAAGATCCGCCGCCCGCGCTTCACCTATGATCCGCAGCTGCTCGAAGGCGTCCCCTACGGCCTGGGCCGGGACTTCGGTGCGCAGTCGGTGTGGGTCTCGAACCTCTGCCAGCGCTTCACCTCGCTGTGCCCGGTGACCGGCCAGCCCGACTGGGCGCTCATCCACCTCAACTACATCCCCGAGGCGCGGCTGGTCGAGAGCAAGTCGCTGAAGGAGTACCTGCAGAGCTTCCGCATGCACGGCGACTTCCATGAGGACGTGTGCCGGATCATCTGCGATGACCTGGTCGGGCTGCTCGCACCGCGCTACCTGGAGATCCTCGGCGAATTCGACAGCCGCGGCTCGATCGCCATCTGGCCGTACGTGCAGCACGCCCGCGCCGCTGATGCCGAGGCGCAGGCCATCCTCGCGCACCGCCGCCTGAACTACGCCCCGGGCGCGTATGGCCCCCGCAATCCGCCGCCAACCTAGCGCCCCCTGGCGTGGCGGCGCTGCGGCGCGGCCCCGGCGGCGGCAGATCAGGTGATCGAGCGCACCAGGCGGGTGATCTGCTCCATGCGGAAGGGCTTGGTCAGCAGCGGCATCTGGTCGGCCGCGGTCAAACCCAGAGCCTCGCGGCCCTGCGTGCTGCCGGTCACCAGGGCCACATGGCCGGTGAGCTCAGGGCGCAGCGCCAGGACCTGGCGCAGCAGCTCGACCCCGTTGCCGTCGGGCAGGCAGACGTCGATGATCAGCGCGCGCAGGCCGCCGCTGCGCACCGCCTCGAGCGCCTCGCGCAGCGTGCCCACCACCCGGCCCTGCAGCCCGTCGTCATCGAGCGCGCCAAGCAGCAGCTCGGCCACCAGCGGCTCGTCATCGACCACCAGCACGGTCTGCCCGGTCAGCGCCGGCAGGTGGCTGGAGGGCGTCTCCCCAGCCACTCCGGGCAGGGTCAGCACGCACTGCGCGCCGGGGCCGTCGCCGCGCGCCGCGAGATCGAGGGTGCCGTGCTGGTCGCGCAGGATGGCGGTGGCGCTGGCCAGGCCCAGTCCGCGGTGCCCGCTGTCGGCCATGGTGGTGAAGAATGGCCGGGTGGCGTTGCGGATGGTGTTCTCCGCGGGCGTCAGGCCGTCGTTGGCCAGGCTCAGGCGCACCCGCTCCAGCTCGCGCGTGCCGCGCAGGACGCAGCAGGTGGCGCCGGCCAGGGCGGCATTGTCCAACAGCAGGTCGAAGACGCGCAGCAGCGACTGCGGCGCGGCCAGGACGTCGGGGATGGGCTCGTCCACCGCATGCCCGGGCACCGGCAGCCCGGCCTCCAGGCGGCGCGCCACGGCCTCGCCGAGCAGGCGTCCCGGCTGGCAGCGCACCGGCGTCTCCTCCAAGGGGGTGGCCAGGCTGCGCAGCTGGTCGACCAGGCTGTGGCAGCGGTCGACCTCGGCGAGGATGACGTCGAGGCGGCGCACCGCCTCGGGCTCGGTGGCGAAGCTGCGCCGCAGGCGCTGCGCGTAGCCGAGGATCGCGGCCAGCGGATTGTTCAGCTCGTGGGCGAGGCCGCGCGCGATCTGGCTGACCAGGGCCTGGGTCTCGAGTCGCACCATCTCGGCGTTCTGCTGGCGGACCAGCTGCTGCGCCTGCTCGAGACCCGCGGTGCGCTCCTCGATCACCGCCTCGAGGCGCCGGGTGCGGGATTGCAGCAGCTGGATGTCGGCGCCGAGCTGGGCGAGGCGGCTGCGGTCGTGGCGGCGCTCGCGGGTGGCGGCGCAGCCGTCCATGATGCTCCCGCGCAGCCCGGCCAGGCCGGCAGAGCGCAGCGCCAGGGCGTCGGCGCCATGGCGGCCATTGACCAGGGCCACGGCGTCAGCGTCCTCGCCGAGCAGGATCACGAAGCGCTCGGCGTCGCGCTGGCGGGCCATGGCGACCAGCGCCGTGGCGCGCAGCGGGCCGGAGACGATCACAAGGCATTCGCACTCAGGCAGCGGCACGGCGAGGTCGGGATGCACGATCAGCGGGAGCGCGGCGTCGAACTCCCCGTGCGCCAGCCACTCCCCCCAGCCGCCTTGCACATCGATGAGCACCACGCGGCCGACCGTCATGCCCGACCATAGGCGGGCCGTCCGCCGGACGCAATCGCCGCCAGTCTCATTGCCCGGACCGTCGCCGGGCTAGCCTTGCGCCATGGCCGTGTCCGGAATCGTGCTCGGCATCGAGAGCAGCTGCGACGAGGCCGCCGCGGCGCTGGTCGCGGACGGGACCACGGTGCTGGCCGAGGCGGTGGCCAGCCAGGCCGACGACTTCGCGTCGTGGGGCGGGGTGGTGCCGGAGATCGCGGCGCGCGGCCATGTGCTGGCCCTGCCGGGGCTCATCGCGCGCGTCCTGGAGCAGGCGCGGCTGACGGTCGACGACCTGGGAGCAGTGGCGGTGTGCGCCTTCCCCGGCCTGGTCGGCAGCCTGCTGCCGGGCGTGACCGCTGCCAAGCTCATCGCCGCGCGGCGCGCGCTGCCGCTGGTCGCGGTCGACCACATCCAGGCGCATCTCGCGGCCATCCACCTCGGCAGCGCGCCGATCAGCTATCCGCTGGTCGGCCTGGTGGCCTCGGGTGGCCACAGCCATTTCTACCACTGCGCCGCACCCGGGCAGGGGGAGCTGATCGGCGGCACCATCGACGACGCGGCCGGCGAGGCCTTCGACAAGGCCGCGGCGACCCTCGGGCTGGGCTATCCGGGCGGCCCGCTGATCGAGCGCATGGCCCAGGGCGGGGACGCCCGGGCGCTGGCGCTGCCGCGCAGCTTCCTGACCGACCTGACGCTGCGCCTGAGCTTCAGTGGGGTGAAGACCGCGCTGCTCTACCAGGTGCGTGGTCCGGTCGGCCGGGATGCGCTGACCCTGGGCGAGCAGGGCCTGCGCGATGCCTGCGCGAGCTTCCAGGCGGCGGTGGTCGAATGCCTGGTGGCCAAGCTGCTGCTGGCGGCGCGCTCCCGCGACGTCGCGGCCATCGCCTGCGGGGGCGGGGTCGCCTGCAACGCGGCGCTGCGCGGCGCGCTCGCAGAGGCGGCACACCGCGAGGGATTGCGGCTCTACCTGCCCGAGCCGCGGCACTGCGCCGACAATGCCGCGATGATCGCCGCGCTCGGCTTCCAGCAGTGGCGGCGCGGGGAGGTCGCCGACCTGGAGCTGGTGCCGCGCCCGACCGGCACGGCGGGGCCGCGCGCGCCGCGTCCGCCCTGACCCGGGGCCGGGCGCCTACTTGGCGCTGGTCGGCGGGAAGGTGGTCTGCACGAACTCGAGCAGGTCGTCCTCGGTCATGGCCAGGATCTGGTACTGGCGGGCGTCGCCCTGCGCCTTCTCGGAGCGGTCGCCGGCCACCAGGTAGTCGGCGCCCGGGGCGAGCTTCGGCCAGACCACGCCGCCGGTGCGGATGATGAAGCCCTCGAGATCCTCCTTGTTGTAGCGCTTGAACTCGCCGCTGACCACGAAGACCTTGGGCTTCTGCGAATTGAACACCGGATTGCCGATGTAGTCGCCGCGGCCGATCGGGTCGGTGCGGGAGTCGGTCTGCGAGAGGATGCGGCACACCGAGATGCGGTCCTGGACCTCGATGACCTCGACGCGGCCCTTGTCGATGTAGGCGCCGCGCTGGTAGTTGAACACCTCGAAGAGCAGTCCGGGGAAGATGTGGTCGATGGCGCCCTGGTCGATGATCAGCTTGCCGGCCTGGACCTCGACGTTCATGACGTTGCCCTGCGGCTCGAGGCCGGCCTTGCCGGTGATGTTGCCCTTGTCGTCCTTCTCGATCAGCCAGTGCAGGTCGAGTTCCAGCAGCTTCGAGATCTCGTCCTCGCGCTTGTTGATCTCGCTCTTGCGCAGCGACTGGTCGACGCGCGCGACCTTGTCGACCTTGTCGCGCTCGGCGGTCAGGGTGTCGAGCTTGGTCTGCAGGGCGTCCTTGTCGGCGCTGAAGGTCGCATCCTGGGTCTGGATGATCTTGAGCACCGCCTTGGTCTCGTCCTGGCGGTTGTGGATGGCCTCGTCGAGCGACGGGAAGGTCTGGCGGTCGGGGCCCGCATACTCGTCCTTGAGGCCCTGCATGTACTTGACGTCGGCGGCGATCAGCTCGGAGGTCAGCTTCCAGTTGCTCTCCTTCAAGGGCGTCATGACGCCCTTGATCTCGGCCTGGGTGACATCGAGGTTGGAGACCCCGCCGTAGAGGTTGCCGTCGTAGTAGTAGAGGCGGTAGGTGTCGCCCTCGCGATCGAGCTGCTCAAGGATCTTCTTCTGCTGGTCGATCTGCGTCTGGGCGACGATGATGCGGTTCTGCTTGTCGCGATAGGCGGCCCGGGACTGCTCGATCCTGCTCGGCTTGCCTTCCGGGGTCGGATCGGCGATCAGGTTCACGTCGCTGGTCTGGCTCCAGAACAGACAGGCGAAGGCGATCGTGAAGATGATCAGGACCATCAGGGTCATGATCGCGTTGGGATTGATGCGGCTCGCCACGGGGGATGCTCCTTATTTCTCGACGCTGGCGGCGTCGAGGTGGCTGAACTGGCTCTGATCGACGACCGGGATGCCGAGCTTGCGCGCCTGGGCTATGTCGTCGGCGTCGTCGTCGCCGGCGACCACGACATCGACTCCGGCGTGGACGCTGCCGGTGGTCTTGCCGCCGTACTTGGCTATCCACTTCTCGACCAGGCCCTTGTCGGCGACGGTGAACTTGCCGATCAGCGCGAAGGTCCGGCCCTGGGCGGCGGCGTTCTTGACCGCCTGGAGGTCGGCGATGGTCACGATATGCGACTGGACCGAGACGAAGTCGATGAGCTGGTCCTCGCTGAGGATGCTCACGCCGAGCTTCTTGGCCTGGTCGAGGGCGGCGCCCGAGCTGGTGCCGGCCACCAGGTAGTCGGTGCGCACGGTGACCTCGGGGTCGACGACGTCGCCGGAATCCTTGATGAACTGCGCCAGCTCCTCCTTGGAGTAGCGCAAGAAGTCGCCGCGCACGGCGAAGTGCAGGACCTTCTCCGGATCATAGATCGGGTTGTGCAGGTAGTCGCCGACGATCAGGGGATCGTTCTTGTCGTTCTCGGCCAGGACGCGCGCGGTCGAGATGTCGTCCTCGACGTTGATGACCTGGACCTCGCCCTTGATCACGATCCTGCCGCCGCGCTTGTTGAAGACGGCGAACTTGGTGCCGTTGCGCAGGTTCTGATGGTGGCCGCGGTTGATGACCACGAAGCCGTCGGCGGCGGCGCTGGCGAGGATCTGGCCGGCGCTGTTGAAGTCGCGCTTGGCGACGTCCTGCTGCTGGGTGAGCTGCTGGACGCGGGCGACCAGCTCGGCGATGCGCGCGTCGAGCTCGTCGTTGGCATCGCGCGCGTCCTTCTTCTTCTGCTCGATGGTCTGCGACATCTTCTCGACATTGTCGCGCAGCTCGCGGCGGCGGTCGTCGTTGTCGCGCTCGTTGGTGTACTGGCGCTCCTCCTCGCTGCCGAGTTCCGCGCGGCGGTCGGCCGCGTCCTTGATCGCCTGGTTGAAGGTCGCCAGTTCGCGGTTCTGCGATTCGGCATTGGCGGCGAGGATCTCGCGGTTGGTGTTCAGCAGCCGGTCGACGTCGGACATGTCGACCGCGGCCGTGCCCTCGAGGCTCTTGAGCAGGGCGCGCCGGTCGGTGATCTCCTGATCGAGGATCGCCGGCTCGCGTTCGGCCACGGTCACGACCGGTTCGAGATCCTTGCTGCGATCGTCGAGCAGGACCATCTCCTCGTTCAACGAGGCGTACTCGGCATGCCGGTAGAGGAGGGCGCCGAAGCTCGCGGCGGCGGCCAGGCTGAAGAAGATCAGCAGTCCAACCAGCCACGAAGGAGTTGTGCCATTGGCCGAATCCATGAACGCTCCCGCTTGGGGAATAAGGTGCCTGGCCACCCTAGTGGTTGCGAGAAGTGGTCACAATTCACCGTCCCTTGGGTACCCCTGCCGTGTGTGAAGCGGATGCACCAGCAGGTTGGACGCTCGAAAATTCAGCACTGCCGGACAGTGTGGAACCCTTGAAATGCCGACTATGGGGCAGCGATTGATTGTAGAGGGTGCATGTCATTTGGCATTCGCCCAATTTTTGAGCAGGCACTGCTCGATATGTTGTCTATTGCAGCAGCGGTAGGGTTTCGAGCCAAATCCATAAGTAACGATAGACCAGGATGTTACAGCCCTTATGGCCGTGCGAGGACACTTGGAGCGCCAATTGCCAAGGAGGTCTACTCCCTCGCCCACCCCACAAGGACCTCACAATGGTGCGTATCACCCTTCACTTCCTCGCCCTCCTCGCCTTGGCGGGGAGCGCTGCGACCTGGGCAGAAGACCAGCCAGCGGCCGGTGCACCGGCTGCGGCTGCTCCTGCCCCCGCGGCAGCTCCTGCTCCGGCTGCGGCTCCTGCCGCGGCAGCGCCTGCTGCAGCCGCCGCCCCGGCGACACCTCCGCCCACCGTTGAATCGCGCCTGACGGCCGTCGAGGCCGCCGTCGCAGCCGCGACCACCACCGCCAACGCGGCCAACGCCTCGGCGAACGAGACCGCGTTCAACTCCGGTGACAACTGCTGGGTGCTGGTCTCCAGCGCGCTGGTCCTGCTGATGACCCTTCCGGGCCTCGCGCTGTTCTACGGCGGCATGGTCCGTCGCAAGAACGTCCTCGCGACCCTGATGCAGTCGCTGATGATCACCTGCATCGTCTCGATGCTGTGGTTCTTCTGCGCCTACTCCTTCGCATTCGGCCCGGGCACCAAGCCGGTCGACGGCAAGGACGCGTCGGGCAATCCGCTGCCGCCGGCAGTGCAGTGGTACACCCCGTACTGGGGCGGCTGCTCGTACTTCCTGCTGGATCAGGTCGTGACCGACAAGACCCACACCGTGACCAAGGTCGATGGACCGGACAAGACCGGTGCCTACACGAACGAGAACAACACCTCCAACCCGCTCGTGCCCGCTCCGCATGGCGCCTACTGCGCCAGCATCAACCACGGCTCGTACTGCCTGTTCCAGCTGATGTTCGCCATCATCACGCCCGCCCTGATCTGCGGTGCGTATGCCGAGCGCATGAAGTTCTCCTCGATGTGCATCTTCAGCACCCTGTGGCTGATCGTGGTGTACTGCCCGCTGGCCCACATGGTCTGGGGTGAGAACGGCTACTTCAACTGGAGCACGCCGCAGGCGTACACCTCGCCGGCCTTCGACTTCGCCGGTGGCACGGTCGTGCACATCTCGTCCGGTGTGGCCGCGCTCATGACCGCCCTCTTCCTGGGCAAGCGCAAGGGCTATCCGGACACGCCGATGCCTCCGCACTCGATCGTGCTGAGCTTCATCGGCGCATGTCTGCTGTGGGTTGGCTGGTTCGGCTTCAACGCCGGTTCGGCTGTGCAGGCCAACGGGCTCGCGGTGCTGGCCTTCGCCAACACGCACATGGCGACCGCCGCCGCGGCGATCACCTGGCCCCTGGCTGAGTGGATCCTCAAGGGCAAGCCGACTGTGCTGGGTGGCATCTCTGGTGCCGTCGCCGGCCTGGTCGCTGTGACCCCGGCATCCGGCTTCGTGACTCCCGGCGGCGCCATCGCCCTGGGCGGCATCGCCGGCGTCCTGTGCATGATCACCTCGAGCTACATGAAGAAGGCCATCGGTTATGACGACTCGCTCGACACCTTCGGCGTCCATGCCATCGGTGGAATGTGGGGCGCCATCTCGACCGGCATCTTCTTCAATGTCGAGTCCAACCCCGGTATCCTGGGCAACAATCAGGCCCTCTACCAGTCGATCGTCGCGGGCCAACACGCGGTGGTCATGGGTCAGGTTAAGGCAGTCGTCATCGCCATCCTCATGTCGGCGATCGGCACCTCGATAATCCTCGTGGTCCTGAAGTACACCATCGGCATCCGCGTCAGCCCCGAGGGCGAAGCCGAAGGTCTGGACCTCAGCCAGCATGGCGAAGAGGGCTACACCGAGGCCGCGTAATGATCGGATCCGGGAGGGAGCCCTGTGGCTCCCTCCCGGGGCCGTCATAGATTCACTTACCTTAAACCTACACCCATCACACTTTCCAAGGAACCAACATGAAGATGATAGAGGCCATCATCCAGCCGTCGAAGCTGGAGGCCGTTAAGGAAGCACTCAACGAAGTCGAGGTCGTTCGCCTGACCATCAGCGACGTCCAGGGTTTCGGTCGCCAGAAGGGCCACACCGAGATCTACCGAGGTCACGAGTATACCGTCAACCTGCTGCGCAAGGTCAAGCTGCAGATCGCCGTCAACGACGAGTTCGTCGAGCCCACGGTCAAGGCCATCATCAAGGCCGGCCGCACCGGGCCCGAAGGCAAAGTCGGCGACGGCAAGATCTTCATCATGCCGCTCGAGGACTGCATCCGCATCCGTACCGGCGAGCGCGGCTCAGAGGCGATCTAGGCCTTCCAGGCCAATGCCGCCCTAAGCCATTCATCGATTCACCAGCGATTCTCCGAGATAGCCCGGACGTCGAGCCACCTTGGCGTCCGGGCTTCTCACCCTTCAGCCCTTTCAGCAACCACTGTCCATCGGCAACACTGCCAAACCATTCAGGAGCGTTCATGAGCGCGGTCGAAACAGCCTTAAAACTCGCCAAGGATCACAAAGCCGTCTACGTCGACATTATGTTCGGCGACATGTTCGGGACCTTGCAGCACTTCACCATCACGGCACGTCGCCTGACCGCAGCCCTCTTCGATGAAGGCCTGCCTTTCGACGGATCCTCGATCCGCGGCTGGCAGGGCATCGAGAAGTCGGACATGCTGATCAAGCCCGACGCCGAGACGGTGTTCATCGACCCGTTCCGTGAGCAGCCCACCATCGTCTTCTTCGGCGACGTCTATGATCCGCGCTCGGGCCAGCGCTATGCCCGCGATCCGCGCTCCATAGCCCACAAGGCGCTGAGCTACCTCAAGTCGACCGGCATCGGCGACATGGCGT
>Ga0302314_10009001_pt1 | contig 17694 bp, 16 predicted proteins | sample III_Palsa_N2_3_FD_200533 | JGI IMG/M metagenome (GOLD analysis project Ga0302314, IMG submission 200533) | Peat permafrost microbial communities from Stordalen Mire near Abisko, Sweden - III_Palsa_N2_3 | ecosystem: Environmental > Terrestrial > Soil > Palsa > Peat permafrost | place: Sweden...
ACTCGAACGAGACGCTGGAAGCGGTTCTCATGGCCGGGCATTCCGGCTTCGATCTCGTCAGCACCACCACCGGCTTTTATGGCCGACAGATCCGTGCCGGCGCTTATCTGCCCCTGGACAAGGGCAAGCTCCCGAACCTCGCCAACATCGATCCCCAGGTGCTCGCGATCCAAGCGCAGGCCGATCCGGGCAATCGCTACGCGGTGCCCTACCTGCATGCGATGAACGGCTTCGTCTACAACGTCGAGGAGATCGAGAGACGCCTACCCGGCGCTCCGACCGACAGTCTCGCCATGTTGTTCGATCCCGCCGTGATCTCCAAGTTTGCCGATTGTGGGGTGACGTTTCTGGATTCGCCGCCGGACGTGATCCAGCTGGCTCTTGCCTATTTGCATCGCGATCCGAACTCGCAGAGTCTTGCAGACCTGGAGGCGGCCGAGCACGTGGTGATGGCGGTGCGGCCCTATATCCGCACCTTCGACTCGAATGACTACTGGCATCAACTGGCCGCGAAGGATGTCTGTTTGTCGATCGCGTGGTCGAGCGATTACTACGTCGCCCAGACGCGCGCCCGCGAGGACGGCACCGGCGTGCATCTCGCCTTCACCCTGCCGAAAGAAGGCTCGAACATCACCTATAACGCCTTGCTGATCCCCGCCTCGGCGCCGCATCCCGACGCGGCACACAAGTTTCTCAACTTCATCCTGGACCCGAAGGTGATCGCCGAGATCACCAACGATATTCATTATGGCAACGACAACGTGCGGGCAAATCCGTACGTCGACAAAGCGATTTTGGACGATCCATCGGTATATCCGCCGGCTGCGCTGCGCGCGCATCTTTACCTGCCGGCCGAGCTCCATCCCGAATACGAGCGGGCGCGCACCCGCGTCTGGACGCGCATCAAAACGGGGCAGTGACGAAGCGCACATTTCCGCGGTTTTTCAGGTGATTATGCGACCTGGCGCAATCTTCCAAAACACTGGAAATGCTAATTTGCGCCCCCATGTAGGAAGTCCCCTCGCGAGGTGCGACGGGGACATGGAGTAGGAGATAAAAATGATTAGTTTGATCGCCCGTTGGGGCCACAACGTGCTACTCGTGGGATCCAGCTTCCTGGTTCTCGCGCTGCTGTCCGTCGTCACGCGCTAAATCTCGATTATCCGGCGCGACTTCCAGGTCCGCCGGCGTGATGTGCCGCGATTTCCACAGCACCCAGCTGTAGTAGCACACGTAATAACCGATTAACACGAAGAAGATTGCCATCGTCAGCGGGCTTCGCATCGTTGCCACCGGCGCAGCCGTCGGCGCGGTGCCGCCGCCCGCCGCCGACAGGGCACCGCTCGACTGCGCCAGTCGATAAACCAAACGACCGACGAACAGTAGCGAGACCGCAATGCCGGTATAGGTGTGCGGCACGTAGTAGCGGCGTCCGTTCGAGCTCTCGAAGCGTGTGCGGCTTGCTCCCCACAGCGCGAGTGCGACTCCGACAACCAGGCCGCCGAGCGCTTGCAAGGCGAAGTGACTGGCGCTCGCTGTGAGCAAGACGCCGATGACCAGGAAGATCACGATACGCACGATCAACCGTGCGGGCACCAACGGCTGTCTGCCGAAGGTCCGCTTGAATCGCCGGTACAGCATGAGCGGAACGAGGAGCGCGAAGACCCAAGGCAGAAATCGCGAGTAGTCGGGCGACATTTCACCGATACTACACCAGGGATGGTCAAACTGAGCGTTCAAGTGGCGGCTCCCCAGCTCATTCGCAGCGTAGGCATGTGGACGGCGATCTCGGTCAACGTCTCGAACATGATCGGCACCGGCGTCTTCCTGAAGACGCGCGTTATGACCTGCAATGTCGGCAGCGCGAAGATCGTGATGCTGGTGTGGATCGCCGCGGGACTGCTCGCGCTCGCCGGCACGTTCTGTTATTCGGAGGTCGCCGCGCTCATGCCGGAAGCGGGTGGCGACTATGTCTACTTGCGCCGCGCATATGGGCGTCTCGCCGGCTATCTCTTCGGATGGATGGCGTTCGCCGTTCTACGTACGGGGTCGCAGGCCGCTCTGGCCGTCGGCCTCGCCATTTTCATGAACGTGGCCTTGGGCGGCGCACTCGAGAGCCGGCATACCGACCTGAGCGCTCTCGGCCTGCACGTCAGCGTCGGCGGTACCACGCTCGTCGCCGTCGCGACCATCTGGGTCGTCACCGCGATCAATTGCGCGAGCGTCTCGGCGGGCGGACGCACGGCGCTCGTGGTCACCATCGCCAAAGTCGTGCTCGTGATCGGCGTGGGAATCGGCGCCTTCGTGCTTGCGCCGGGCGCGTTCAGTCATTTCAGCGAATCCGGATTGGGCGGCACCTGTGCGGGCGTGGCGGCGAGCGCGCGCGGCGGCATCGCGGGCTTCGGCGCGGCCATGCTGGGCGCCCTATGGGCCTACGACGGCTGGAACAACGTGGCGCCCCTTGCCGGCGAGATTCGCGATCCGCAGCGGAATCTCCCGCGAGCTTTCATCGGCGGCACCCTGTTGGTCGCGGCTTTGTATCTATTCGTGAATGCAGCGTATTACTACGTGCTGACGCCTGTGGAGATCGCGAGCGTTCCACAGATCTCTTCGGTTGCAACCGAAGTCAGCAAGCGGTTTCTGGGGCCGACCGCCGTCGCGTTCATGGCGGTCGCCATGATGATCTCCTCGTTCGGATCGCTGCATGCAAGCGTGCTCTCCAACTCCCGCATTCCCTACGCCATGGCGCGTGAAGGCTTGTTCTTCAGAGGACTGGCGCGGTTATCACCGCGCTCGAGCGTCCCGGTACGAGCGCTGCTCGCACAAGGGACATGGGCGAGCCTCCTTGCCGTCTCGGGCACTTACGACACGCTCACCGATTCGGTGGTGTTCGCCTCGTGGCTGTTTTACGGACTCGTAGCCGGCGCGTTGTTCGTGTTCCGGCGCACCTTGCGGGACGCGCCGCGGGCCTATCGGGCCACGGGTTATCCGTATATCCCGATCGTGTTCTTGTTGGTGACCGTGGCGTTGCTCGTCAACACTTTCATCGCTACCCCGCGCCAAGCGCTGCAAGGGGTGGCGACACTCATCGCAGGCCTGCCGTTCTACTGGTACTGGTCGCGGCATCCGGCGCCTGCGCCGACCTCATAGGCTGAACTCGGCGCCGCTCGGGTAGGAGGGTCCCTACATATTGTATCGGGGGTGCCCTGCTGTCGCTGAAGCGCCGCGGCGATAATCTTCCCTCCCGGTCATACTCGGAATCAAAACGTCGTTGTTTGGGAGATAAAAGATGTCAATAAGTACGATCCTACTCATCGTCTTGGTTCTGCTTCTCGTCGGGGCATTACCCGCGTGGCCGTACAGCTCAGGCTGGGGTTATTACCCGTCGGGCGGACTCGGCTTGGTGGTGATCATCTTGCTGGTGCTGGTGGTCGCAGGGCGAATCTAGTCGCCGACCGGGAGGTCCGCATGGGGCAGCGCACCTGCGGCCGGAAGGCCGCAGTTTTGACGACGATTGTCCTCGGGCTGCCGCCGGCGTTCGGGATGGATCGCATAGACCGGGGCGCGATCGATCGCGAGGCCGGCGCCGGCCCGAGCCTCGGCGTCTATTCAGAGGCAGGCCTCGCAGCGCTCACTTGTCCTACGCGTTTCGACTATTTGGTGCTGGCCAGCTTTGCCGACGCGGCGAGCCTGCTCAGCCTGTCCGCCTATCATTTTCGAAGCGAAGTGCGCTTCAGCACCATTCCGCTCGCCGGCTCGATGCGGGTCGACTACCGGATCGAGTCGGGGGCAGGGGATTGCCGTCCTCGAGGTTTCGGGCATCAGACTTAGGGAGGCGGGCTCGCGCTGATCAGCGCGAGGTTCGCCGAGCGATGCTCGTCCCAGATGACGTAGGTGCCGCACGCCACCACGACGGCCGCTCCGGCGAGCAAGCTCGCGGAAGGTGACGCCGACCAGAAAATCCAGTCGATGGCAAAGGCCCACAGGAGCGAGGTGTATTCGAACGGAGCCACGACCGATGGCGGCGCGCGCCGGAATGCGTCGGTGATCCAGTATTGACCGAGTCCGCCCGCCAGGCCGACTGCGCCGAGCCAGGGCCACTCGGCCGCAGGCACGGGGCGCCAATCGAAGAGCGCGAGCGCACCCGACCCCAAGCCCACGAGCACGAAGTTCCAAAATATGGTGCCGAGGTTGGTGTTGCGCCGGCCGAGGGAGCGCACCGTCAACGCCGAGAGCGAATAGCATACCGTCGCCGCCGCCGCGGCGGCGACGGCCGTGAAGGATATGAGCCCTTTGCTCCAGGGATGCAGAATGATGAGCACGCCACCCATGCCCGCCGCGATGGCGCACCAGCGCCGCGCGGTCACCACCTCGCCATGCAGCGGCACTGACAGAGCCGTCATGAGGAGCGGAGCCACCATGAATAACGAATAGGTCTGCGCCATGGTGAGCCGATGCACGGCAAACACGAAGCAGCCGAGCATGCCGATGCCGAGCGCGCCGCGCAGCAGATGCAACAGCGGCTGGCCGCCGCGCAATTGCGGCCAGGCTCCCTGGAACGCGATCGTGCACGTCAACAGAGCGAGCGAGGAGAGGCATCGCAGGCAGGCGACCTGCATCGGCCCGTAATGGGAGGACAGGCGTTTCAGCAGCGAGTCCATGATGGCAAAAACGAACACGGCGGCGATCATGGACATGATGCCGCGTAGGCGGTTATTGGACGGCGACAGAAGCGTGGGGACGGAAAACGTGGCGTTGCGCATGGTGACGCAGCCATTGTAGTGGATCGGCCGCGCCCGCGCGGCCGGCAAGTCGTGGGCGCCGAGCGCTAGACCGTTCCCAACGAGACGCGCGCGGGCTGCAATCCCAGCGCGCGGCGACGCACATCCATCAGCTTCAAAATCATGGGTGTCAAGATGAGCTGCATCGCGAGCTCCATCTTCCCGCCGGGACACACGATGATATTGGGACGCGACATGAAAGAGTCGTGAATCATGGATAACAGGTACTGAAAATCGATTCCCTTGGGATTCTTGAAGCGGATCACGACGAAACTCTCGTCCGCTGTGGGGATGTAGCGCGCGGTGAAGGGATTTGAGGTATCGACCGTCGGCACGCGCTGGAAGTTGATGTGGGTCTGGGAGAATTGCGGACAGATGTAGTTCACGTAGTCGGGCATGCGGCGCAGAACCGTGTCGACCACCGCCTCGGTGGAGTAGCCGCGCGTCTCGCGGTCCCTATGCAGCTTCTGGATCCACTCGAGATTGATGATGGGCACCACGCCGATGATGAGATCGGCGTGCCGGGCGACGTTCACCTCCGGAGTGACCACCGCACCGTGCAGGCCTTCATAGAATAACAAGTCGGTCCCCTCGGGAATCTCCTCCCAGGGGGTGAAGGTGCCGGGCTCCTGCCGATGGCGTGCGGCCTCTTTCTCGTTGTGCAGGTAGCGGCGGATCTTGCCGCCCCCCGATTCCCCGTAACCGTTGAACAGCGTTTCGAGCTCCTCGAACAGGTTATTGGCGGGGCCGAAATGACTATAGTGCTGATCGCCGCGTGTGCTCGCTTCGGCCAGCTTTTCTTTCATCTCGAGCCGGTCGTAACGGTGGAACGAGTCGCCCTCGACCAGCACGGCGTTGATGCGCTCGCGGCGGAAAATCGAGTTGAACGTGCGAGTCACCGACGTCGTGCCCGCCCCGGAAGAGCCCGTGACGGCGATGATGGGGTGCTTGGCTGACATGATCGGCCCTCTAGGTCCATTCACTCTGGATGAAGAGCGAGCGCTCCTTGAACAACGGCGAGCTGTAAATGCGATCCAGCCCCTGGTCGTGTTCCAGATGATAGCGCTCGATGCGCTCGACCTCCGAGCGGCAGCCGAGAATCAGCGGGACACGCTGATGCAGCTCACTCGGCACGCAGTCGAGGACCCGGCCCCGGCCCCAAGAGGCGGCGCCGCCCGCCTGTTCGACGATCATCGCCATGGGATTGGCCTCGTAGAGAAGCCGCAACCGGCCGGGCTTGCTCGGCACCTTGGTATCCCGCGGATACATGAAGAGACCGCCGCGGATCAAGATTCGATGCACTTCGGCGACCAGCGAGGCGATCCAGCGCATGTTGAAGTCCTTGGCACGCGAGCCCGCGTGACCCTGCAAACACTCGACCACATAGCGCTTCACGGGCGGTTCCCAGAAGCGCTCGTTCGAGGCGTCGATGGCGAACTCGCAGGTCTCCGCGGGGATGGTCAAGTCCGGATGGGTCAGAACGAACTCCCCGAACCCGCGATCCAAGGTGAATCCGTGAACCCCGCGCCCCAAGGTGAGCACCAGCATGGTGGTCGCGCCGTAGATCGCATAGCCCGCGCACAGCTGCTGCGATCCGGGCTGCAGGAAATCCTCGACGCACGCGGGCTCGCCCTCACGCGGTGCCTTGAGCACCGAGAAAATGCTGCCGACCGGGGCGTTCACGTCGAGGTTGCTCGAGCCGTCGAGCGGGTCGAACGCGAGTAAATACTTGCCGAGCGGATATTCCGCCGGAATGGCGAACGGTGCCGCGAGCTCCTCGGAAACAATGCCCGACAGATGGCCGCCGTATTCGCTGGTGCGCAGGAAGATATCGTTGGCGATGGCGTCGAGCTTCATCTGCCGCTCGCCTTGCACATTGATCGCATCGGCATCGCCCTGCACGGCGCCGAGCGCGCCGCGGCCGATGATGAAGCTGATGCGTTTGCACGCAAGGCGCACGTGATTGAGCACCGCTGTGAAGTCCCCGGTGGCCTCGGGGAAGCGTCGTTGCTGCTCGATCATGAATTCCGTGATGGTCTTTTTTTCTCTGGTACTCATGCTTTTCTCCCGGCAGCGTATCGTGGGCGCCAGCCCAATCTGGTCGCAAAGGCGTATTCGAGCTCCAGCAACGGCCTATCGCATGAATCCCAGGAGCTCAATAATAAGTCCGCATCGGAGAAATCCTCTCCCGAGGTCCAATCGCTCGGTGTGACCACGGTGAAGAGGCCGGCGCGTTTGGCGGCGGCAAGCCCTTGACCCGAATCCTCGACGGCGACGCAGTCGGCGGCCGATTCGCCCAGTTCGCGCAGCACGAACCGGTAGATGTCCGGCGCCGGCTTTTTATGCGGAACCGCATCGCCCGCGCCGATGACGCTGAACCGTCCCGCGGCTCCGTGGCCGAAATGCGCGCCGAGCAGTGCGTCGATGTTCTCGCGCGTCGTGGTGGAGGCGATCGCGAGCGTCACACCGGCGCTCGCGGCCTCTTTGAGCAGACGCTCGATCCCGGCGCGCAATGGTACGCGGCCCATGCGCACGAGGCGGGCGTAGCGCTCGCTTTTCGTACGATGAATGGCGGGAATACGCGTCTCGAGCGCCGCGCGCTCATCGCTTGACAGGGGGAGCGACTCGACGAACGCCCTCAGCCGCTCCTTGCCGCCCGTGACGGCAAGCCGGCGCGCGTAGTCCGCCGTGCTCCAATGCCAATCGAGGCCATGTTCGCTGAAAGCGCCGTTGAAGGCCTGGCGATGCGCTTCCTCGGTATCCGCAAGCGTTCCATCGACGTCGAAGATGATCGCTTTGATCTTCACGCAAATACCCGGCTCGCCCGCAAGTCCTCGCCCTCGATGGTCATGAGCTCATCGCGGCTGAGCGCGCGGCCGGCCTGGGCGAACAGCCGATTCGCCTGCCGCAGCCGGGCGCGGTCGAGGGCATTGCGGATCGAGCGCGCATTGGCGAAGTGCGGTTGCTTCATGCGCAATGGAATGTAGTCGCGCAGTGCCTGGAGCCCTGAGTCGCTCAAACGGTATTGCATCGAGTCGAGCATGCGTTGTGCGATTGCCTCGAGCTCGTCCGCGGCGTAGTCGGGGAAATCCAGGTGATGCGCGATGCGCGACGAGAGACCCGGATTGGAGCGGAAAAAAACCTCCATGCGCTCGCGGTAGCCGGCGAGGATCACCACCAGATCCGCGCGCTGATTCTCCATTACTTGCAGTAGGATCTCGATCGCTTCCTGGCCGTAGTCGCGCTCGTTTTCGGGCCGATAGAGATAGTAAGCTTCGTCGATGAACAGTACTCCGCCCACGGCCTTCTTCAGCACCTCTTTGGTCTTCGGCGCGGTATGCCCGATGTACTGCCCCACCAGATCGTCACGCGTCACCGCCGTCACCTGCGGCTTGCGCACATAGCCGAGACGGTGCAGGATCTGCGCCATGCGCAACGCAACCGTCGTCTTGCCTGTGCCGGGATTCCCCGTGAACGACATGTGCAGGGAGGGCGATCCGGCAACGAGGCCGAGTTGAGCACGGGCGCGCTCGATGAGCAGGAGCGAGGCGATGTCGCGAACCCGCGCCTTCAACGGCTTGAGCCCGATGAGCTCGCGGTCTAGCTCGTCCAGTACATCGCTCACTTGCGAGCTCGCGAGCAGAGCGCGCAGGTCGACACGCTCGGACGTACTGTCGAGCCCGTCGGCCTGCAATGCGCTCTCGCTCGACCGGCTCACGTCCTACTCATAGCGGCGCCCCGCGGGCGCTTGCGCCGCGTAGCTCTCGAGCGTGTATTGAATGCGCCGGCCTTGCGTCTCATGGCGCTTGAGGAGAAAGCCGGGCTCCTCGGCCGGCCGATTCACGATGAAGGACAAGCGCGTCGTCTCGAAGCCGCGCGTCGAATCGAAAGCGTTCACGCGCACGTAACACGCGCGGTGCATCGCGCGGCAGGCGAGTACCTCACGCATGGCGCCCGCGGATTCGGTCAAGTCGAACAACGGGTTTCCCCACATTTCCCAATAGAAATTCCGAGGATGCGGATCGTCCGTGTACTCGACGCCGATGGCCCAGCCCTGCTCGATCGCGTAGTCGATTTGGGCCCGGATCTCATCATCGGTGAGCTCCGGAAGAAAGGAGAAAGTACCTTGGGTAATGCGCATGGCAGCTCCTTCAGGCGACGGTCGCCGTCGGCACGAAGTCCGCGGTGTCCGTCGATTGATAGTTGAACGTCACATCTTTCCAGGTCTCGAGCGCGGCGCGGAGCGGCGCGCACCAGCGGGCGGCCGCGGCGAGGATCTCGGGCCCCTCGTTCCAGATGTCGCGCCCCTCATTGCGGGCCTTGATCATCGCCTCGAGCGCCACCCGGTTGGCGGTCGCTCCCGCCTGAATGCCTTCGGGGTGGCCGATGGTGCCGCCGCCGAACTGCAACACTACATCCTCGCCGAGATAGCTGATGAGCTGATGCATTTGGCCCGCATGGATGCCGCCCGAGGCGACCGGCATGACCTTGCGCAATCCTGCCCAGTCTTGATCGAAGAAAACGCCGTGCTCGAGGTTTTGTTTGGTGAAGCTATCTCTACAATTCGAATATATCCCCTTGATAACATTGGGATCACCCTCGAGCTTGCCCACGACGGTGCCGGCATGGATGTGGTCGACGCCGGCCATGCGCATCCATTTGGCGATGACCCGGAAGGATACGCCGTGCGTTTTCTGACGCGTGTAGGTGCTGTGCCCGGCTCGGTGCAGATGCAGAATCATGTCGTTACGGCGTGCCCATTTGGACATGGACTGAATGGCCGTGTAGCCGATCACGAGGTCGATCATCACGATGCACGACCCCAGCTCTTTCGCGAAGTCGGCACGCTCATACATGTCTTCCATGGTGGCGGCGGTGACATTGAGGTAATGGCCTTTCACCTCGCCGGTTGCCGCCGCCGCCTTGTTCACCGCCTCCATGCAATAAAGAAATCTGTCACGCCAGTGCATGAAAGGTTGCGAGTTGATGTTTTCGTCGTCCTTGACGAAATCGAGACCGCCCTTCAACGCTTCGTAGACCACCCGGCCGTAGTTCTTACCGGATAGGCCGAGCTTGGGCTTGGTGGTTGCGCCGAGCAGGGGACGGCCGAACTTATCGAGACGCTCGCGCTCGACGACGATGCCCGTCGGCGGTCCTTGAAAGGTCTTGAGGTAGGCGACCGGGATTCGCATATCCTCGAGTCGCAATGCCTTCAAAGGCTTGAAGCCGAAGACATTGCCGATGATCGATGCGGTCAGATTGGCGATCGATCCTTCCTCAAATAGATCAAGGCTATATGCAATATAGCTAAAGTATTGTCCAGGAGAACCCGGCACCGCCTCGACGCGATATGCCTTGGCGCGGTAGCGATCGCAGTCGGTCAGGCGGTCGGTCCAGACGACTGTCCAGGTGGCGGTGGAGGATTCGCCCGCAACGGCGGCGGCCGCTTCCACCGCATCGACGCCGTCCTGCGGCGTGATACGAAATAGGGCGATGACGTCGGTGTCGAGCGGCTCGTAGTCAGGATCCCAATAGCCCATTTGGGCGTAGGGCATGACGCCGGCCTGGTATCGATCTCGCTGTTCGGCCATCTGATGGGGCTCCCTGAGACTTGGGCTTTGACGCCTGAAACTTCGTCAGACTCTAGACCCGTGTATCCATCAGTGATAATCAATAATGGTTCGGTACAGAATAAGCTTTGGCTTATGCTGGGCTCGGGCTGCCGGGTTGCAGCGCATCGAGGATTCCCATGTCGATTCAACACGTCTCTCTGCGGCAGCTCAAGGTGTTCGAGGCCGCGGCAAGCAATCGCTCGTTTTCCAAGGCCGCCCAACTGCTGCACCTCACCCAACCGGGCGTCTCGATGCACATCAAGGAGCTCGAGACCAATGCGGGGCTGCCCTTGTTCGAGCGCATCGGCAAGAAGCTGCACGTGACCGAGGCCGGGCAGGAGTTGCTCGCGCGTGTGCGCGAGATCCTGCGCTCCCTGAAGGATGCGGAGGAGGCGATTGACGGCCTGAAAGGACTGAAGCGCGGACGCATCAATCTCGCTGTCGTGAGCACTGCGAAGTATTTCGCGCCGCGGTTGCTCGCGCGCTTCGGCAGGGATTTTCCACAGCTCGATATCCGGCTCGCGGTGAACAATCGCGATTCGGTGATCGAGCAGCTGGTCGCGAACGAGGTCGATCTCGCGATCATGGGGCGATCGCCGCAGACGCTCGACACGGTTGCCGAACCGTTCGCGCCGAATCCCCACGTGATCATCGCGGCCCCCGACCATCCCTTGGCCGGCGTGCGGCGCGTGCCCGCGGATCGCGTGGCCCGCGAGACGTTCATCGTGCGCGAGCCGGGCTCGGGCACACGCCTCGCCATGCAGCAGTTCTTCGATGAGCGGCGCTTCAACTTTCGCGTGGCCATGGAGATGGCGAGCAACGAGACCATCAAGCAGGCGGTGATGGCGGGCATGGGCGTGAGCTTCATCTCTAGGCATACCCTCGACCTCGAGCTGCAGACCGGAAGACTGGTGATTCTGGACGTGAGCGGCACGCCGGTGATTCGCCAGTGGCACGTCGCACATCTGGCGAAGAAGCGGCTTTCTCCCACGGCCGCGGCGTTCAAGCGCTTCGTGCTCACACAGGGACGGTATATGTTGCGCGCGCAGGCTGCGCCCGAAGCGGAGTCGCGCATGTCCAAGAAGCCCGAGCCTGCTGCAAAATGAACGAGGTCGAGCTCATCGGGTGGGCGAGCTCCATCGTCTTGCTGCTCACCATCGGACGGCAGGTGTACAGCCAGTGGCGAACCCGCGCGACGGCCGGAGTGTCCAAGTGGCTCTTCGTCGGTCAATTGACCGCATCCACCGGCTTTACCATCTACAGCGTGCTGCTGCACAACTGGGTCTTCACGGCGTCGAACGTCATGCTGCTCGTGACCGCAGTGATCGGCGAGGCGGTCTACGTGCATAACCGGCGCCGCAACCGAGCGCACTCGTCTGCATAGGTCCTGGGAAGCTCAAGGCCCCGCGCGCGCGATCAAGAACGGAAGCTCGGTACCCGCCGGACCACGCAGCGCGAAAGTGACGCGCTGCTCACGGGTTTCCAGTAGCCGAAGATCGGGGATATTATGACAGCTGTGCCGGGCAGGATGCTTGACATAACGCAACCCGCTGATCAGTGCCGCCGCGAACCCGCGCGGTCCTGGTCTGCACGTCGCCGCAGAAGACACGGAGTCCAGCCGTAGGGCAGTCACCACTCAATAAAACGGACTCAAGGGGATATCAAATCTTATGAAGGGATCAACCGTATTGGATTTTATGCTTACTCGCGCTACCCGTGAGCAGACGAACACCTGCATAACTATTACAAACTTTGGGGAACCACAATGAAGAAAAGCATCATCGCAAGAAAACTCTTTCTCTTGCCTTTCGTCGTCGCAAGCTCGCTCCTGGCAGGTGCCGCCATGGCAGCTGCGCCAGGGCCTGCGATCCTCGGCAAACCCGATGCGGCGAGCGAGACGAGCTTCGAGGTGGCGTTGCCGCTGCGCAATGGGGACCAGCTTCATGAGCTGCTCGCGGCCCTGCACGATCCGGCCAACTCGCAGTACCACCATTGGCTGACGCCCGCGCAGTTCGCGGCGCGTTTCGCTCCCGATTCGGCAACGATGAACCGGGTGGCGGCGGACCTGACGGCGCGCGGCTTATCGGTGCAAACTCATATACGCAGCTTGCACGTGAGCGGGCCGGCCGCGATGGTGGAAAGCGCGCTCGGCACACACCTGCAACTGATGCGGTCGGAAACCAACGCAAGCGGTGTGCGCGTCGTTTCGGACGGCGCGCTCAATTTGCCGACCGAGTTGCAGGCGGCCGGCGCCACGGTGGTGAGTTTAGGAAGTCGCGAGGCCCGAGTGATGTCGCGCAAGGCGACGGCCCCACTGGACGGCACCTTCAATCGATATAGTCAAGACGGCGGTTACTGGTTCGATGACCTCAAGCAGGCCTATCAATATCCCTCGTACGAAACCATGGTGACGGTGCACGGCAAAAAGCAGCGGCTGGACGGCACGGGGGCGACGATCGGCGTGCTGATGTCGAGCGACTATCTGCCGAGCGATGTCGCAGCCGTGTTCGATCACGAGAATTGGTCGAAGATCACCGGTAAGCCGAACCCGACCTTGTACAAGGACGTTACGATCAATGGCGGCGGCGGGCTGTACGGCGGTGCTTTCGCCGAGGTCTCGATCGATACGCAGTCGGAGATCACCGGCGCCCCGGGTGCCCATGTCATTTTATACGACATACCCGACCTGTCGGACGGCAGCATTTTTGCCGGTTATGTGGATGCGATCGAGGCGAACGAGGTCGACGTGCTGAGCGCATCGTTTGGCGGATGCGAGCTTTTTTACTTCCCGAAATACAACGGCGGCGTGGATGAACGAGACATTTTGCGCGCCTACGATGAGTTGTTCTTGCAGGGCAATGCGCAGGGAATTACTTTCCTCGCCAGTTCCGGCGACAGCGCCGGAAAAGGCTGTACCACCGTCGATTATCTGCAAGGTAAGCCTGGAACGTTCATCGCGGGAGTAGAGAACCCGGCGTCCGATCCAAACGTAACGGCGGTGGGCGGTACCAACCTCGTGACATCGTACCTGCCGGGATTGCTCGATTCGTACTATGCGACCGAAAATGCGTGGTCCGATCCGGAAGTACCGTATGACCCCTATGGCCTTGGGGCGAACGTCTCGGGGGGTGTGTGGGGTGCGGGCGGCGGTGTGAGCGAGATGTGGCCGGCGCCCGACTATCAGTCGCTGGTCACGACCGGATACAAGGGCCGGGCAGTCCCGGATATCGGGATGCAGGTTGGCGGCTGTCCGGGCGGCATCTCCGTGCTCGACAAGAAAACCGGAGTTTGCAATGGCGGCGATAGTGCGAAGGATGGCTACGGCAATACGGATCGAAGCTACGGCATCTTCTCCATCGACGGCGGATTCTACGGATACATAGGCACCAGCCTCTCGTCACCCGAATTCGCCTCCGTCCTGGCACTGCTGGTCGAGCAGAAAGGGAGGTTGGGAAACGTGAACGACTATTTATATCGGATCGCCGCCAAACAGGCGGCCGAAGCAGCGCCTTCGAAGTACCTGCATACCGAAATTCCCGGATTCAATGGGCTCATTCAGTCGAACGTCAGCTCGACCTACAATGTGTCGACCGGTATTGGAACCCCGGTGGTAACGGAGTTGGTGGGTGTGCCGTCGGCGCAGCCGGCCGGGACGCCCCAGACCCGTTCGAATCCGTGAGGATGAGGCTGCCTGAAGTAGATTGATGAGGCATCGCGACCCCGGATGCGCACGTCGGCATCCGGGGATCGCGGGATTGGTTCACGGGGTGCTGATTCGAGCGGCACCGTCTTAACTGCCGCCGAGCATCTTCTCGAGATCCTCCGCCGACATCATTCCCGCACGCACGCGGCCGTCGGCGAACACGATCGTCGGCGTCCCGTCGATATGGATTTTCTCGCCGAGGGCGAGGTTGCGATCGAGCGGATTCGTGCACTTCGGCACCGCGGGCGGATCGATTCCCTTCATCATTTTGTCCGTCCACGCCTTTTGTCGGTCCTGCGCGCACCACACGCCGAGCGCATGCTCATACGCATGAGGATGAATGGTCGTGAGCGGAAACAGAAAAATATGGAAGGTCACGTCGTTGATCTTCGGGAGCTGCTCTTCGAACTTCTTGCAGTAGGGGCAGTCGGGATCCTCGAACAAATAGAGCTGCCGCTTACCGTTGCCGTGCACGATGTCGAACGCATCGGCGAGCGGCAATTGCGCGACGTCGATGCGCGTAAGCGCCTCGATCCGCCGCTCGGTGAGATCCTCATGCACGTCCAGATCGAACATGTGTCCGTTGAAGAGGTGTTTGCCGGACACGTCGGTGTAGACGATGCGATTGTCCTGCATCAGCACTTCCAGGATGCCCTCGACCGGGCTCGGCGAGATGCGCACGATCGGGTACTCGGGCAGCGCCTTCGAGAGCTTGCGAGCAAGCTCTGCGTATTGAGGCGCGATCGTCGGGGCGATGTGCGGCTCGGCGGGAGCGGCGGCGGGGGGCTGCGCGGCCGTGCTCGACGGCGCGGAGGCGGGGGGCTGCGCGGCGGTCGTGCCGGGCGCGGCCGCGGGAGCATTGCCGGCGGCCTGTGAGAGGGAGGCCGCGGCGAGGCAGGCGAGCACTGCGAAACGTGCAGATCGCGCGCGCGCCGGAGTCTTGAAGTCGTGCATGCAGAAACCTTGTGATACGGAGTGAGCGAGGGTTTTACCACGATTGCTCACCCCGCGCCGATACATGGCGCTCGCGGCTCGTTTGGGCTTATATTTCGTCTGCCATAAACACATACATGGGATGAGGTGCATCGTGAGCCTATTCGGAAAGGGTAATGATCTGAACCGTCAGTTCATCGCGCGTCCGGACGAGGCGAAGGGCGCGATTCTGTACAAGTGGCCGGATCTCACCATCCGCAAATTCACACAGGTGACGGTCGAGCCAGACGAGACGGCGCTGTTCATCAAGGAAGGTAAGGTGGCGGGCACATTGCCGCAAGGGCGTTCGACGCTCGACGGCGCGTTGCTTCCTTTCCTAGGCGACATCGTGGACTGGGCGAGCGGCGACAACATGTATCGCGCGGAGCTTTACTTCGTGAGCACGCGCGAGTTCGTGAGCCTGCCCTTCGGCGGTCCCATCGACAACATCGAGGATCCCGAGACCGGCCTCGCCGTGGGCTTACGCGTCTTCGGAGAATACGCGCTCAAGGTCAACGATCCGGCGACATTGATTCTCACATTGATCGGCACGCGGCAGGCTTCGAACGATCTCGTCACCGACTGGTCCCGAGAACAGATCTTGAAGTCGTTGCGCACCGGCGTCGTGCGCAAGTTGACCGCCGAGAAATGGCCGGTGCTCGGAATCGCCGGGCGAACGGCCGAGATCGAAGCGGCGCTGCTCGCCGACGTGCAGGCGGCGCTCCTGCCATACGGCGTGAAGATCACGCGCCTGGGCAATGTCACCATCAGCCTCACCCCCGAGGATGAGCAAACTCTGAAGGGACTGCGCAAGGACAGCGCGTACACGCGCCTCGCCGGGGGCTTTCGCGAATATGGCGTGGGCGCTGCCTTGAAGGGCATCGGTGAGGGCGCGGCGGCCGGCGGCGGCGACGGCGCCGCGGTGCTCGGAGTCGGCATGGGATTGGGCGGCCTGGTGGCGGGCATCGGCGCCAACTCGCCGGGGCCGGTGCCAGGCGGCGGGGCCGGCGTCGCGCCGCCGCCTGCGGGCGGTGCGGGACCTACGGGTGCGGCGGGTGTGGCGTGCACCAACTGCCACGCGACGAACCCACCCGGCGCAAAATTCTGCTCGAGCTGTGGTACCGCGATCAGCGCACCCAAGGTCTCGCATTGCACGCAATGCGGTACGTTGGCCGCGCCCGGTGCGAAGTTCTGCGCCAACTGCGGAAGCGCGCTCTCGGCATGAAGCGCGCTGCGCGTGCCGGCGCCGCGCTGAGCGTCCTCTCGGGCGTCGCGGGCGATGCGCTGGCGCGGGCAGGCGGCGGAGGGCACGGAGGAGGCGGGTACTCGGGCGGAGGCCACTCGTTCCATGGGGGAGGCGCGGGCGGCAGCGGACTCATCGTGCTGCTGGTCATCGTGCTGCTTTTCTATTTCTGGCGCCGCTCGCAACGCGGCGCAGGCGGCGCTTCCACGACGGAGCCCGGGCCGCAGGCCGCGGTCATGAGCGTGCTCGGGGCGGCGCTCGGCCAAAACCTTGCCGGCGGCGCGGCAACCGCACCGTCGGGCAGCGGCATGCTGCAGCAATCGCTGCCCGCCGCGGCCTTCGCGGCGACCTTGCGGCCCGTCGTCGACCGCATCCGCGCTCAGGATCCCGGCTTTGAGCTGGAAGTGTTCCTGCAGCGCGCGGAGATGACTTTCTTTCTGGTCAAGCGCGGCATTCAGCAAAACAATGCCGCGGCGGTGCGACCATTCCTGAGCGATGCGGTATTCCAGCAGGTGGCCACCGGCATCGCGGCGTCCACCGCGCAGCATCGGCACACGTTGCTCGAGAGCCTGAACGTGCGTGCCGTGCACGTGCAGAACGCGCAGTGCGACGACACGGCACAGCGGCTGCAAGTTCACTTCGACCTCGTCTATCGGGCGAAGGTCTTGAACGATGGCAACCAACTGCTCGCTGACGAGCAAGCCGATCACCGGCACGGCGAGCGCTGGACGTTCACACGCAAGGCCGGAGCGCTCACGCCGGCCAACGGCGGCGTGAGCGCCTCGCGTTGCCCGGCGTGCGGCGCGGAGCTGCGCCTGAATCTCGACGGCACCTGCGCGCACTGTCGGGCGAGCGTCACCAACGGCACCGTCGATTGGATGGTTGCGAGCGTCGAACAAGCCCCCTATGTCGGATACCCGAACGACTCATCGCTGGCGGTCGCCGCGCCGAGCGTCGCGCAGGGGATCGCAACGCTGCGGACCGCGGACCCGGCTTTCTCGCCGGACGCCTTTCTGGCGCGGGTCAGGACTGCTTTTCTTGCCTTGCAAGATGCATGGTGCAAACAGAATCTCGACGCGGGGCGTGCATTTTTGAGCCCCGGCGCGTATTTCACCTGGCGCACGCAACTCGAGACATTGGCGGCCGAAGGCCGCCGCAACGTGATGGAACAGAGCACCGTGCAGCGCATCGAGCCCATCCTCATCGTGCACGGCCGCGTGTACGACGACATCACCGTGCGTGTGTCGGCGTCCGCCGCGGACTTCGAGGTCGACAAAGAGAACCGCATCGTGTTCGGCGACAGAGTCGTGCGTCCGTTCAAGGAGGACTGGACGTTTCAGCGCTCGGTGGGCGTCGCCACCACCCAAAAGCCGGGCACACACG
>Ga0302314_10009002_pt1 | contig 17693 bp, 14 predicted proteins | sample III_Palsa_N2_3_FD_200533 | JGI IMG/M metagenome (GOLD analysis project Ga0302314, IMG submission 200533) | Peat permafrost microbial communities from Stordalen Mire near Abisko, Sweden - III_Palsa_N2_3 | ecosystem: Environmental > Terrestrial > Soil > Palsa > Peat permafrost | place: Sweden...
GAGGCACAGGATGCGCGTGCCGCCGTCGGCCACCGCGACGACGAGCGAGTTGTTCGCGGGGCGCGGGGGGAGCGCGTCGCCCGCTTTGGCCCAGTCGTCGGCCGTGAGGTACGCGACGCCGAACTTTCGCCCCGCCCCCGCCACTTCGAGCCGCACGCGGCGATCGCGAATGGCCACGAAGCGATCGGCCTCGGGGGGGGTGCCCGCGTCCTGGAACGTGCGCGCGATGAGGGTGCGGGCGCGCCCCTCGGCGATCGGGTGCATGGCGTGAGGGGCGCGCGGCGGGTCGGAGGCGCACCCGAGCGTGGCACCGGACAGCAGCGCGAAGGTGACGATGGCGTGGAGCACGCGCATGTCCGCTAGCGTACGCGCGATCGCGCCGCTAGGTTGAGAAGCGAGGGACATGCCGCGCTTCGCCGCGATCGATGTGGGCTCCAACGCGCTGCGCCTGCGAATCATCGAGGCGGAGGCGCCCGATCGTTCCTCGCAGCTCGCCCTTCTCCCGCAAGACGCGTCGCCCTGGCGCGACGTGACGAGCCTCCGCGCGCCGGTGCGCCTCGGGACCGAGGTGTTCCTCTCCGGGAAGCTCGCGCCGGCCACGATCGGCCAAGCATGCAGCGCGCTTCGCGAGTTTCGCCAGGCGATGGACGAAGCCAAGGTCGCCGTCTACCGCGCGACGGCCACCAGCGCGGTGCGCGAGGCGCAGAACGGCGGGACGCTCGTGGAGCGCGCGCGGCGCGAAGCGGGCGTCGAGCTGGAGGTGATCGAAGGGGTCGAAGAGGCGCGCCTCATTCAGCTCGCGGTCATGCGACGGATGAAGCTCGCGGACAAACGCGCGCTCCTGGTCGACGTGGGCGGAGGGTCCACCGAGCTCACGCTGGTCGAGCGCGGCGAGAGCTCGTTCTCGATTTCGTTGTCGCTCGGCACCGTCCGCGTCATCGAGACGTTCCTCAAAGGGGCGGGAGGCTCGGTCGACAAGCGTCGCGCGAAGCTGATGGCCGAGCAGATCGATCGCTCGATCCACGAGGCGCGCGCGCAGCTGGCCAAGGCCAACGTGCAGGTGCTCGTAGGGACCGGCGGGAACGTGGAGACCCTGGCCGATCTGTGTCCTCACAAGGGGGGCTGGGGGGGCTCGCCACGCGCGATCGACGTCGCCGCGGCGCGCGTGCTCTTCGCGAAGCTGTGCGCGATGACCGCCCAAGAGCGGCGCGATCAGCTCGGCCTCCGACCCGATCGCGCTGACACGATCATTCCCGCGACCGCCATCTTCCTTCGCGTCGCCGACCAGGTGAAGGCCGCCGCGATCGCCGCGCCGGGCGTCGGGCTGAAAGAGGGCATCCTCGAGGAGCTCGTCGACAAGTACTTCCACGTCTGGGACGCGGCGGGCGAAGCGCAGTCGGTGCTCGCCGGGTGCACGCAGCTCGGGCGCCGCTACCAGTTCGACGAAGCGCACGGGGCGCGCGTCTCGGGGTTCGCCGCGCAGCTCTTCGACGACCTGCGCGAAGTGCACACCATGGGCGACCGCGATCGGCTCCTCCTTCGTGCGGCCGCGATGCTCCACGACGTCGGCGATTTCGTCCGCTACGACGGCCACCACAAGCACAGCTACTACTTGATCCTCCACGCCGACCTGATGGGCCTCACGCCCGACGAGCGCGCGATCGTCGCCAACGTCGCCCGTTACCATCGCAAGAGCACGCCCGACCCGAGCCACCCCAACTTCCGCGACCTCGACAAGGAAGCCCGCGCGCGCGTGAGCCGCCTGTCGGCGATTCTCCGCGTGGCCGACGCGCTCGATCGGGAGCACCTCGGGAAGATCGACGGCGTGCAGGCCGTGGTCGAGCCCGGCAAGCGCCGCGTGGTGCTGCACGTGATGGGGCGCGAGGATCGCGAGCTCGAAGAGTGGACCGTGCTGGCGAAGGCCGATCTCTTGCGCGAGGTGTACGGGCTCGACGTGGTGTTCGCGAGCGAAGAGAACGGCAAGGCCCCGAAGGCGCCGAAGGTGCAATCGAGCTGAGTCAGCTAAAGTGGCGCGCATGACGCGTGTCCCTCTCGCGCCCGTCGCGCTCGCGGCGCTGGCGACGCTCGCTTCGGCGTGCGTGGGGAGCGGCGTGCCCGATCCGAAGGCGGCGGCCGATGCGTACGCGCGCGCGGCCGAGCGCGGGGACGCGGACGCGATCTACGGGATGATGACGGCGAGCGCGCAAAGAGAGCGATCGCGCGACGAGGTGCGGACGATCGTGAAGGACGAGCGGGCCGAGCTGGCCGAAGAGGCGCGCGCGCTGTCGGCCAAGGACGGACGCGTGGAAGCGACGGCGCGCCTGCGGTTCGCCGACGGCGAAGAGGCCGCGCTCGATCTCGCCGACGGCCGGTTCGCCGTGACGAGCGCGGGGGCTCTCCCCGGCGGCGCGCGGACGCCGGAGGAAGCGCTCGATCAATTGCGTCGTGTGCTCGCGCGCCGCAGCTACGCGGGGCTCATGCGCGTCCTCTCGCCGGCGACGCGCGCGTCGATCGAGCAAGACCTGCGCGCGCTCGTGACCGGCCTCGATCACCCCGAGACCCTCCCCGTGACGCTCGCCGGCGACGCGGCGACGATCGCGGTGCCTGGCGGGCATCACGTGAGGCTGAAGCGAGAGAGCGGCGTGTGGAGGGTCGACGACTTTGATTGATCTGCGTCGGTTGCGGATTTGGATCGGCCCGATGATCGGCGCGGCGCTCCTGGCCTTCGCGGTTCCACGCCCGGCCCGCGCGTTCGGCGAACGGAGCGCGTTCGACCCGCGCGTGCTCCTCGCGGGAGGGACGACCGGCCCCGCCCACCTGAGCGCGCCATCGCGATGGTCGCGGGAGCTCCAGGACCGGACGAGCGCCCCGGCCCGCCTGACGCCGTCGAGCGTGCACGCCGACGAGCCCGCGATCGTCGACGCGCCGTTCGTCTACTGGAGCGGCGACCAGGCGGTCTCGGAGCTCACCCCCGGCGAAGTGAGCGGGCTTCGTCGCTTCTTCGGGCTGGGCGGAATGATGCTCGTCGACGACGCGAATCCGGGGAGTAGCGGCGCGCCCAGCCCCTTCACGCGATCGGTCCGGAACCAGCTCGCGCGCGTGCTCCCAGACGCGACGCCGATCGCGCTCGGCATCAAGCACGTGCTCTACCACTCGTTCTATCTGCTCAACCGCGCCGAGGGGCGCGTGCTCGGTCCTCCGGAGGTCGACGCCATCGTTCGCGGCGGCGAGGCGCAGGTCATCTTCACGCAGAACGATCTGGGCGGAGCGCTCGCCCGCGGCGCGAGCGGCATCTGGGAAGCGCCGGTCGTGCCGGGCGACGAGCTTCAGCGCGAGCACGCCATACGCCTCGCGGTGAACATCGCGATGTACGTCCTGTGCACGAACTACAAGGACGACCAGGTCCACGCCCCGTTCCTCATGCGACGGCGCGCGCACGCCTCGCTCCCCACCGAGCCGTAAGCCACCCCGATGCCGACGACGCGCTTCGCACCGACGTCCGATCTCCCTTCGTGGGCGGTCGTGGTCGCGTGCGTGCTCGCGGCGGCCAGCTTCGCGCTGTTGCTCGTCGAGATGCGGAGGCGGGAGCGCGGGGGCGCCGTCATCGTGGTCACGGGGATCGCGGCGGTCGCGTCGCTGCTGTTCGCGGTGCTGCGGCCGGTGCGGATCGCGGCGCGCGAGAGCGTCGTGGGGGCGCGCGTGGTGGTGCTGGCGGACGCGTCGCGCTCGATGGCGCTCCCCGGCGATGGCCGAGGCACGCGACGCGACGAGCGCGATTTCGCGATCGCGACGCTCCAGAAGAGCGCGCCCGACGCGCGCCTCCTGGTGCTCGGCTTCGGAGACGGCGCACCGAAGCCGCTGGCGCCGGGCAGCGACGGGCGCGCGATGCGGAGCGATCTGACGACGGCGATCCGCGCGCTCGCGGCGTCACCCGACGAGCGACCCGCGGCCGTCATCGTGGTGAGCGACGGGCGTCTCGACGATCCCCCCGACGGCGCGGACGACACCGTGGACTCGCGCGCGTCGCTCGCGGCGCTCGGCGCCGAAATCCACGTCCCCATCCACACCGTCGCCACCACGCGCACCGCCCCCGCCGACGCCAGCGTGCGGCACGTCTCGGCGTCGGGCGCCGCGGTGGCGCACGTGCCGATGTCCTTGCGCGTGGAGATCGGGTGCGGCGGCGGCCTCGCGTGCGACGAGCTCACCGTCACGGCGCGCGAGCTCCGCGACGACGCGCCTCCCGCGCTCCTCGCCAGCGGCCTCGCGCACGTCAAGGACGGCAAGGCCACCGTCGACCTCACCGTTACGCTGGAGCGCGCCGGCGCCCGCATCCTCGAAGTGGCGATTGCGCCCCCGAGCGGCGACACGATCCCCGAGAACGATCACCGCTTCCTCACGTTCAACGTCGCGCGCGAGCGCGTGCGCGTCCTCCACGTCGCGGGGATGCCCACCAACGACGTGCGCGAGCTCCGCTTGTGGCTGAAGAGCGACGCCTCGCTCGACATCGTGGCTTTCTTCATCTTGCGGACCGAGACCGACAAGACCGATCCCCACGCGGCCAACGGCCAGGCGCCGGAGAGCGAGCTCGCGCTCATCCCCTTCCCGGTCGACGAGCTGTTCAGCGAGCACTTGCCGTCGTTCGATGCCGTCGTCCTGCAGAACATCGACGCCGTTCAGTACAAGCTCGATCGTCATCTCGGTGAGCTCGCGAGCTACGTCAAAGGGGGCGGCGGCCTCATCATGGTCGGCGGCGAGAACTCGTTCATCCGCGGCGGCTACGCGGGGACACCTCTCGGCAACGTGCTCCCCGTGGATCTGGACGGCACGCCCGGCGCGACGCCCGACGACGCCACGCCGTTCGCGCCGAAGTGGACCGCACAAGGGAAGGCCGCGCCGCTCCTTCGGCCGCTGCGCACCGTCGTCGGCGACGAGCTGCCGCTGATGCCGGGGACCAACGTGCTCGGCGACGTGCGTCCCGGCGGCGTCGCGCTGTGGACGCATCCGACGCGCACGACGAAGAGCGGCGCGCCGATGCCGGTGCTGGCGATCGGCGACGAGGGGGACGGGCGATCGATCGCGCTCGCGATCGACGGCCTCTGGCAGCTGAAGTTCTCGCAGCTCGGCGCGCGCACCGCGGGGCGCGGGCACGGCGCGTTGTGGGACGGCCTTCTCGGGTGGTTGATGCGCGACCCCCGGTTCGAGCCGGCGCAGATGGAGATCGTCGGAGGGTGCACCGCGGGGCTGCCGTCCACGTTGCGCGTGCAGGTGCTGCCGGGGGCGAGCGATCCCATCGTGGTGGACGTGAGCCAGATCGACAAGACGAGCGGCGCGCCGCCGTTGCACCTCGAAGCGCATCGAGCCTCCCCCGACGACACGACGATCGATCTCGCGCTGCGCGCGCTCGGGCCCGGCGGGTACACGGCGCGGCTCCGCGTGGGCGATGGGTCGGCGACGCGGCGCGACTTCGCATGCGAGGCGGGCGGCGACGAATGGGCCGACTCGCGACCCGATCCCGAGTGGCTGCACGCGCTCGCCTCGGCGACGCACGGCTCGTTCGCATACGCGACGGACGCCGCCTCGATTCCGTTTCCGAAGCCGACGGTGGTGAGCGCCGAGCGGCACGTGGTTCCGCTCGCACCGCCGTGGATGTGGTCGCTCGTCGCCGCGGTGCTGCTGGGCGCGCATTGGTTCGCGCGAAGAAGGAGCGGGCTCGCGTAGTGGTAACTTGATGGGCGTGAAGCGTGCGCAAAGGTCGCGGAGAGCGAGGAGCTGCATGCTCGCGGGGGCGATCGCCGCCACGCTCGGCGTGACTGACGCGCGCGCGCTGGTGTGGCCCGACGTGCCCGAGCGGATCGAGCGAGGGCTCGGGTCGATCGATCCGGCGACGAGGCGCGCGGCCGCGTTGGAGCTGGTGACGCTGGGCACGGCGAGGGCGACGCCGCTCGTGCTTCACGCGCTCGACGACGCCGACACGGAAGTGAAAGTCGCGGCGGCCGACTCGGCCATCCACCTACGCATCGCGCCCGCGACCGAGGCGGTGCTCGGGTGGCTGGGCGGCCCGGACACCAAGCTGCGCATCGAGGCGTGCGAGGTCGCGCGCGCGCTCCCCGATCCGCGGGCGGTCACGGCGCTCGGACGCGCGCTGGGCGACGCGGAGGCGCAGGTTCGGGCGGCAGCGGCCGACGCGCTCGGCGCCTACGCGGGGGACGCGGAGGCGGTGTCGCCGCTGCTCGGCAAGCTCGACGACGCGAGCCCGATCGTACGCGGCGTGATCGTGCGGTCGCTGGCGCGGCTCGGCGATGCGCGCGCGGTGGTGCCGCTCGTCGGCAAGGTGCAAGACTCGGTGCCCGAGGTGCGGCAAGCCGTGGCGCGCGCGCTCGGCGACCTGGGGGACCTGCGCGCGACGCAGGCGCTGCTCCTCCAGCTGCGCGACAACGTGACCGACGTGCGGGTCGAGGCGCTGGGCGCACTCGGGAAGCTGCGCGCGGTCGACGCGGCGTTCGCGATCGCGCCGCTGGTGACCGACAGGACCGCGGCGCTCCGGCAGGCGGCGATCGCCGCGCTCGGTCGGATCGGCAACGCGACCGCCGTGCACGCGCTCGTGGCGGCGCTCGGCACGGGGGACGACGCGACCGCGGGCTTCGAGCGAACGCCGGTGCGCGAGGCGCTCGTGGCGGCGGGCCCCGCGGCGGTCGCGGAGGTCGCGGCCGTCCTCGCGAGCCCCAAGGGGCCCGCGGCGGCGACGAGCGCGGCGTGGATACTCGGCGAGCTGCACGCGCGCGATCAGGCGCCCGCGATCGTCGCAGCGATGCGTCGCGGCGCGCTCCCGGTCGCCGCCGCGCTTCACGCGCTCGCCGGCGCGGGGACCAGCGACTCGGTGCGCGTGGTCCTCGAGTTCGCGAACGATCCGAGCTCGATCGTGCGCGACCAGGCGCTCGCGGCGGGCGCGGCGCTCCTCGATCCGAGCGCCCCCGACGGCCGCGCGGCCGAGCCACTCGCGGCGGCGCTTCGCGATCCGAACCTGGGCCCCACCGAGCGCGCGAAGATCGCGCGCCTCCTCGGTCTCACGGGCGCCGCGCGCGCGGCCGCGGATCTCGCGGGGCTCGCGCGATCGAAAGGGGCGGTCGTCCGCCTCGCCGCGATCGACGCGCTGGGGACGCTCGGCCCCGTAGCCGCGACGCGCGCCGAGGACCTCGCGCCGCTGATCGACGCGCTCACCGACCCGGATCCCAACGTGCGTCTCCACGCAGCCGTGGCGCTCGGCGAATCGGGCGATGCGCGGACACGCGACGCGCTCGCCGCGAAGCTCGACTCGGACGAGATCGATCGCGCGGTTGTCCTGGCTGCGCTCGGCGGAGTCCTCTCGCGCGCGCCGGACGCCGCGGTCATCGCTCGCCTCGCCCGCGACCTCGAGCTCGCCGCGGGGCCCGACCGCGACGCGATCGCCGAAGCCATCGGGCGCGCGAACTCTCCCGCTGCGGTCGCTGCGCTCGGAAAGCTCGCCGACAGCGCCGACATCGACGACGCGCGGACCGCGGCCACGCTGCTCGCGGCGCACGGCGGCGAATCGGTCGACGCCGCTCACGCGCGATCGATCGCGCGCGCGCTCCTCACGCATCGCGACGCCACGGTCCGCGCGCAAGCGGCGTTCGCGCTCGGCACGCTGGGCGACAGAGCCGCCCTCGACGCGCTCGTCCCACTCCTCCGCGCGAGCACCGACGAAGCCATCGACGCCGCCACGGCCATCGGTCGCATCGCCGCGCGAACCAAAGACGTGGCCGCCGCCCACCCCCTCTGCGAGGCGACGCGCTCGCCCCGCTCGTACGTTCGGGCCAGCGCCTTCGCCGCGCTCGCCGCCGCGCGTGCCCGATGCGACGACGGCGCCGCCGAACGCCTCGCGCTCGAGAGCGACCCGAGCGACGCCGTGCGCTCGGCGGCCGCCCTCGCCATCGCAGCGTCCTCGCGCGGAGACCTCGACGCTCGCGCGCTCACCCGATGCGCGGCCGAAGATCGCTCCGGCGCCGTCGCCACGCGATGCCGAGCTCCGCTCCCTGGGATCGCTGCACCAGACGCTCGGGTGCGCACGCACGCCGTCGCCGTCTACGTCATCCCCGACCTCGCCGCCACGCCGATCCCGAACGCCCCCTACGTCTTGGTCCTCGAAGGGGGCGCGCTCCACGCCGGCACGAGCGATCGCCGCGGCGCGGTCGTCGATCCCGTCGCGCCGCAGGGCGAGCTCACGCTGCTCCGCGCGAACGAGGCAAACAGGAACTGATCTCCCACGGCGCGCGCATGGCGCGTCGCGGCTCCTGGCTGCTACGTTCCCACGCATGGCGAAACGGCGACGCCGGCCCAAGCTCAGATCGCCCGAAGGGCTCGGACACGTGCTCGCGCGCGCCGGCGAAGATCGCTTCGCCCGAAGCGAGTCGCCCGTCGCGCCTCACGTGTGGGCCGCAGCCGTTGGCGTGCGAATCGCGGAGCGAACACGACCCATTTCGCTCGAAAACGGCGTGCTCCTCGTTCGCGCGGCGACGAGCGTGTGGGCCAACGAGCTCTCGCTCCTCTCCGAGACGCTTGTCGCCCGCCTGCGCGCCGCCGGCGTCTCGCTCCGCGCGATGCGCTTTCGCGTGGGCCCCATCGATCCCCCCGACCGCGCGACCGAAGTGCGCCGCGCGAAGGTCCCCCGCCCGCAGCCGCTCGAAGCGGAGCTCGCCCGCGCCATCGCGCGCATTCCCGACGCCGAGCTGCGCGACGCCATCACCGAGGCCGCGAAGAAGAACCTCGCGTGGCAGACGATGACCGAGCCCGCCGTCGCTAGCGGAGAGCCGCGAGCCGCTCGAGCCCCTCGAGACGCTGAAACAGAAAGCGGTCGGCCGGCCCGAGGGAGCTCAACTTCGCCCGCAGCATCGCGAGGTACTCGCGGAGGCGATTGACGTCGACCGTCGCGACCTTGCGCATCGCGATGTAGAGCTCGTCGATCACGACCGCGGGGCACGGCCGCCCTTGCGCGGCGTACAGCTCGATCACGTAGTCGGCCCACGCTCCCTTGCCCGTCGACGTCGCCAGCTTCGACGAGAACTTCGCCGCCTGATCGACCAACTGACTCGGCAGCTTCCGCCCCGCACGGCACGCCTCGATCACGTCCGCCAGGGGCGACGCCAGCAAGCGCTCCGCTTCCACCGCTCGCCCGAGCGCCAGCGCCTTCTCCGCGACGCCGCCGAGCAGCTTGAACGCGTCGGCGCGCCTCACCATGCTCACGTCGATGTCCGAGCCGCTCCCGCCGCTCCCATCGGGCGCGGGCACCGACGACGAGGGCCCGGGGCCGGCGAGGTCGCTCGGCATGCGGAGCGACGCCTCCATCTTCGGAAGGGTCATCTTCGCTTGATGCCCGGTCGTCTGATGATCGCGGCTCGTCACCGCGCGTCCCTGGAGGAGCGTGAGCTCCTGCGCGCCGATGAGGATCCGATCCCCCACCTGCAGCGGTACGCGCTCGGTGATCTTCTTCCCGTTCACGAGCACGCCGTTGCGGCTCTGGAGGTCCTCGATCGTGACCCCTTCGTCGTTCACCGCCAGCAGCGCGTGCCGGCGCGACACCAGCGGGTCATCGAGCGAGAGTTGGCACGTCGCGTTGCGCCCGACGGCGAACTGCCCCTCGCTCAGCTCGAGATCGTGCTGGAGGTAGCGTAGTCGCCAGCGCATTCGGTACTACCGACTCTTACCTTTCCGCGTGCTCGAGCGGCAAGAGTTCGCTCTCCGGTAACGAGTCGAGCGTCGAGGTCGTCAGGAGAGCTGGCTGCCGCTTCGGTAAGAGATAGCCCCCGCGCGAAGCTGTTCGAGGCGGGCGAGGCTCCGTGCGTCCTCTTCTGTGAGCTGCGTCACCGAGCCGCGGCAGTGTTTCGCGAGATCGCCGATCGAAGCGCCCATTTCTTCCGGGAACCGCTCGATGAGGCCCGCGAGCGAATCGACCACCGGCGCTGCAGGGACCGTCGACATGCGCCGGTGAATCTGAGCGATCCACGACCCCCACGTCGCGTCGCCCAGATCGAGGCTCATCTTCGCCGCCGCCATCGACAACGATTGCAGCTGCTTGGCGTCGACGCGCTCGCCTCCGAGCAGCCGCTCCTCGACCTGCGCCGTCGCCCGGCGAAGGATCCGCTCGGCGTCCGCCGTCCGCCCCATCGTCAGCGCCTTTTCGAGCACCTCGACGAGGAGTTGCACGCTCCACGCCCCCTGCGACGTCGCGCCGAACTGTCCGCTCAGCGTCTCTTCCTCGCTCGGCTCTTCGCTGGCCCCGCAGTTGGGACACGCCACCATTTCGCGCGGATACGGTAGGCGGCACGCGGTGCAATGCCGCAAGAATCCCGTCGTCTTCGCGTTCTGCGAAGCCGCCGGCTCGACGCGGCAGAACACCAGCTCCTGGGTGCCGATGCGGAGCCTGTCGCCGTCTTTCAACGGCGTCGCCTTCTTGATCGGCGCGCCGTTCAGCTTCACGCCGTTGCGGCTCCCGAGATCCTCGAGGAGAGCGTCGTCACCATCGAGCGTGATCCGCGCATGTTGCCGCGAGACCAGCGGATCTTCGATCGTGACCTGACACTCCGAGCTGCGTCCGATCAACGTCGCCCCCCGCGACAGATCGAACTCTTGCAGCAGGAAACGGAGACGGTACCTCGCCACCTCGAACCTCCTCGCGGCAGATTGCAACCAAAGGGGGTGCAACCAACTCGCTTCCAGCACGCACCCGGGGGAGCGCAGGAAAAACTACCCGCGCGATCAACAACTATACGGCGCTTCTCTCGTCTTCGGAGGAGCTCATCCTCAATTTTCTTTCGGGCATCGCGATTTGATCCGAATCGTCGGGACCGCACCCATGTGAAGGCGGATCGACGGCCGTGTGTGCGTGGGCGCAGTTCAACACGGGCGGGAGCATTGGGGTTACACGGAGGCGCGCGCGCGTATGCTAGCGTCGTCGACTCGATCTTCGACCAATGGACGCCGGCCCGAAAGAGCAAATCCTCAAGATGTGCCGCGAGATCCTCGCGCCGCTCGTCGAGGCCGACGGCGGCGTGATGTATCTCGTGACCGTCGGCGCGGACGAAGTGCACGTGCACCTCGCCGGGACGTGCGCGGGTTGTCCCGGCGCGTCGTTGACGCGTGACCGCGTCCTCGAGCCCGCCTTCGCCGGCGTCGCCCCGAAGCTGACGCTCAAGGTCACCACCGGCTGGATCGTGCCGGACGGCGCCGAGAAGGTCTGATCCGCTACTTCTTCTTCGCGGGCTTCGCGCTCGAAGCTGGGGCGGGCGCGTTGTGACTCGGGTCGCTGATGTCCGAGCGCGTGGCGGCAGCGATCGACGGATCAATCGCCATCAAGTCCTCCGCCTTGTTCGCGCGGAGCTGCGGGAGCGCGTTGAGCGTCGCGCGCTCCTCGAGAACGACGCCGACGATCTTGCTCTTCGAGCGATCGACCAGGCGCGCGTGGGTCTGCCCGTCTTGCCAATCGACCGTCGTGAAGTCGAGGCCACTGTTCGCGTCGGCCGGACGCGCGCGTCCCGCGACGCCGAGCACCCCCTGGATGCGATTGACCGCTTCGGCGAACGTCGTCCCCATCGGGCCCGTCGGGCCGAGCGGGATCTCGTCGTAGATCTTCCAGAGGCGCTCGCCCGGCTCGGCGCCGATGAAGAAGAAGTACCGCTTCTTCCCCTGGCGCTCGACCTGGAGGATCCCTTCGTTGTTCTTGTACGAGTACTCGCTATGAAGCCCCGTGGCGTCGTAGCCGGTAGGCGTCACGAAGCGGGTCCAGCTCCGGTCGATCGCGGCCTTCTTGTTGTCGCGGTCGGCCTCGAGCGCTTGCTGCTGAATCCCGGGCTGCGCCTTGCGGAGGAGCGGGTCGTAGTCCTGGTCGAAGATGCCGCCTTGCTTGTTGAAGGCGTTCACCACGTCGGCGTGGGTGATGCCCCACTTGAAGCCGTCGCGCATCGACGCGAGCGTCGCGACTGTCGGCGCGTCGGAGACGGCGCTCGGCCCCGGCGGGTTCGCGCGGGCAAAGGGCGGGACTGCGATGGCGACTCCGACGGTCGCGGCCAGGGTCAACGCCAGCAAACCTCGAGTACGCATGAAGCTCGTTCTAACACACGCGCCGCGCCGTCGGTCTGTGGGACACCACGCCGAGCGGAATCCATGCACGGCCACACATTTCGGGCTAAAGCATCGGTCGAATGCGCTCCTCCTTCCGTTTGGCGTCCCTGGCAGCCCCGGCCGCGCTCGCCCTTCTCGCCTGCACCCCCATTCCGGCCGACGGAGCGCCGGCCGTCGACCCCCACGCCGCCGTGTACAAGGGCGACCTCGCGGACCAGTTCGACGACGCCATCGAGTCGCACGCCATCGGCCTCGAGCTCGACAACTACGTCGATCCGAAGACCGACCCGCACCTCCGCGCCCGCGCGCAAGCCTCGGACGTCGTCGCCCGCGTGCGAATCACGACCGTGACCGGCGAGATCGAGTCGGGGATACGCCTCTACCAGGTGAGCTTTCACGTGTTGGAGCGGCTCGGCGGCAAGCACCCCGTGGGCGACGACTTCACCGTGCGCGTCGACAAGAGCAGCCCGTCGCTCGGCATCGTGAAGAGCATGGAGGGGCAGCTGGTCGGCAAATCGGTCGACGTCTTCGTGAAGGCCTTCCCGCGCGCCGACGGCGACCGCGACCTCCACTTCCACGCCACGGTCGACTCGCCCGAGGCGGCCGCCGCGATTCGCGACGCCGTGATCCTCGACGAAGTGAAGTGACGGCTATACTGGACGAATCATGTCGGTCGAGATCAAGAGTCCGCGCGAAGTAGAGGGCCTGCGTGTCGCCTGCCAGATGGCAGCCGAGACGCTCATGCTGGTCGGCGAGCGCATTCGCTCCGGGATGACGACCGAGGACATCAACACGCTCGTCCACGAAGACACCGTGCGGCGCGACGCCTATCCGGCGCCGCTGAACTATCACGGGTTTCCGAAGAGCGTTTGCACGTCGGTGAACGACGTCGTGTGCCACGGCATCCCCGGCGCGCGCACGCTCAAGGACGGCGACATCATCAACGTCGACATGACCACGATGTACAAAGGCTTCTACGGCGACACGTCCGCCACCTTCTACATCGGCACGCCCAGCGCCGAGGCGCGCCACGTGGTCGAGACCGCGCGCAAATCGCTCGAGCTGGGCATCGCCGAGGTTCGCGAGGGGGCGCGCCTGGGGGACATCGGCGCCGCGATTCAGGAGTACGTCGAGGCCGAAGGGTGCAGCGTGGTGCGCGACTTCGTGGGGCACGGCATCGGGCGGAAGTTCCACGAACCCCCGCAGGTGAAGCACTACGGAAAGCGCGGCACGGGCGAGCGCCTGAAGGCGGGGATGGTCTTCACGATCGAGCCGATGGTGAACGTCGGGAAGTTCGAGGTCGAAGTGGACCCGTCGGACAAGTGGACCGTGACGACCGCCGACGGCTCGCTGTCAGCGCAGTTCGAGCACACGGTCGTGGTCACACGAAACGGATGCGAAGTGCTGACCCGGCGCGCGAAGCCGCTGCGCATGAGCGAGAACGTGGCGAGCGTGTTCGCGCTCTAGCGATTTCGCACGGTTGAAGCAGAACGTTCTGTGACGACGCAGAATGTTCTGCGTCGGAGCAGGACGCTTCTGCGTTCGAGCAGAACGTTCTGTCTGCACGCAGAACGTTCTGAGTCGGAGCAGATCGCTTCTGCGTTCGAGCAGAACGCTCCGTGTGCGCGCAGAACGTTCTGTGTCGGAGCAGAACGCTTCCCCGTCCATGCAGAACGTTCTGCGTGCTCGTGCTTCGTTCCATGACGCTGGCCAAAATAGCCACGAATCACGATGGGTTGGCCTGGAGCGTCAGCCGGCTTGGTTTCGGGCGCGGATCATCTCTTCCGCGGCCCGCTTGGCCGCGTCCCCCACTTTGACGCCGCCGATCATCCGCGCGACCTCTTCGATGCGCTCGTCGTCGCGGAGCTTGCGCACCGTGCTGTTCGTGCGCCCCTTGGTCTCCGCCTTGTCCACGACGAAGTGCACGTCGGCGAGGGCCGCGATCTGCGGCAAGTGCGTGATGCACAGGACCTGGCGATGCCGTGCGATGTCCGCCATCGCGCGTCCGATGACCTCGGCGACCGCGCCGCCCACCCCCGCGTCCACCTCGTCGAACACGTAGAGCCCCGCCGGCCCGCGGTCCGCGAGGACGCGCTTCAACGCGAGCAGCGCGCGAGAGAGCTCGCCGCCGCTGGCGATGCGGCGCAGCGGGCGCGGGTCTTCGCCTTTGTTCGGCGCGATGAGGAACTCGACGCGATCGATCCCGCTCCGCCCGAGACGCGCGCCGTCCACGCTGAGCGAATCGCCCGACAGCTGCGAGGGGGCCACATCGACCACGACGCGCGCGCGCCCCATGCCGAGCGACGCCAGCTCGCGGCCGATCGCATCGGCCAGCTTGTCGGCCGCTTCGCGCCGCTTCTTCGAGAGCGTCCGCGCAGAGACCCCGACGAGAGAGAGCTTGGCGTCTCGCTTCGCTTCGAGCTCGGCGGCGCGATCCGACGCCGACGTGAGCGCCGCGAGATCGCGCGCGAGCGAGTCGCGGTGCAGGAGCAGCTCGGTCGTCGTCGGCCCGTGCTTCCGCAACAGCTTCTGCAAGCGGAACATCCGCTCTTCCACCTCGGCGAGCCTCGCCGGATTCGACTCGACCCCCTCGGCGTACCGCGACAGCGCGCGCGCCGCGTCGGCCAGCTCCGACCGCGACGACTCCAGCGTCCGCGCGATCGGCCCGAGCGACGCGTCGATCAGTGCAACGGCATCGATGTCCGCGCCGAGCCGCGCCAGCTCGTCGCAGATCGCCCCCTCCCCTTCGTACAGTCGCTCCGCCGCGCGCCGCGTCGCCTCCGCGATCTTCTCGGCATGACGAAGGCGCCCGCGCTCGTTCTCGAGCTCCGTCTCCTCGCCCGGCTGCGGATCGACCTCGCCGATCTCCCGCAGCTGGTACGCGAGGAAGTCTTCCCGCTCCGCCCGCCCGCGCTCCGCCGCGCGCACGGCGTCGAGCTCTTTCGTGATCGCCCCGAGTGCGTCCACTTCTTCCGCCAGCGCATCGCGCGCCGCACTGAGCTTGCCGAAGGCATCGAGGTACTCGATGTGCGTCGCAGGGTCGGTGAGGCTGACGCTCTCGTGCTGCGACGACACGTCACACAGATCCGCCGCCAGCTCCGCGAGCTGGGCCGCCGTGCACAGCCGCCCATTCACGAACGCCCGGCTCCGCCCCTCGGCCTTCTTGTCGCTCTTGTCGGCGCCCTTCTCGGGAGCCTGCTTGTCCCCCGACGACTGCACGACCCTCCGCACGACCAGCTCGCGCTCGAACGGCAGCCCCGACGCCTCGAGCCTCGCCGCCACGCGCGACCCGGGCTCGACCTCGAAGAGCGCCTCGACCTCGGCCTCGCGCTCCCCCGCGCGCACGATGTCGGGCCGGGCCCGCCCGCCGAGCACCAGCGCGAAGGCGTCGAGGATCATCGATTTGCCCGCGCCGGTCTCGCCGGTGAGGACGTTGAAACCCGGCTGGAGGTCGAGCGTCAGCCGCTCGAAGAGGACGATGTTCCGCGCGGTGAGCTGGACGAGCATGGGCTGCGTTTGCGCTTAGCGCGCCCTGCGCAGGAACGGAACAAGCGCGAGCGCCCGGGACTGTCGCCGTGCACCCACGCTTCACCACGCTTGACGTTCCTTGCTCGCGCCAACTAGGTTTAGCCGGCCTGGAGAGGGGGACCTCTCGCTCGTTTCGACCGACCGACCAGCGCGAGAGCTCCTGCTCGATGCCCTCCAAGACGTCCGCGAAGACTGCGAAAAAGCAGAAGAAACCGCCGAAGAAGCTTAGTGCGCTGCCGCCGCCCAAGCCGCGTCCGCCGCCCGAGCCTCCGAAGCCGGTCCTCACGATGGAGGAGCGCACGTCGCTCCTCGAAGCGCGGCTATTGAAGACCGACGCGGCTTTTCAGGAGCAATATCGAGAGAATCTCGACATGTCGTGGATCTACCACGACAGCGCGATCGAGGGCTCCGTCTACACGTTCCAGGAGCTGCGGACGGCCGTGGACCCCACCGCGCAGGTCGTGGCCGATTCAGGCCTCCAGCCCGCCTGCGAAGAGATTCGCCGGCACCGCGAGGCGCTGAACTTCATTCGCGACTACGCGCCGAAGAAGCGGCAGCCCATCACGGTCGATCTCGTGAAGAAGATCTACCTCATCCTCCATCCGGAAGAGGGTGACCTCAAGACGGTGCGATATCGCAAAGATATCCCCCAACACCGCCTGTACTTTCACGAGTACGCGCCGCCCGACAAGATCACGTACAAGGTCCGCGCGATCATCGAGTGGGTGAACGACCCCGAGACCCGCCGCACGCGCAGCCCGATTCGGCTCGCGGCGAGGGCGCACTACGATTTCCTGCGCGTGTTCCCGTTCCCGGAAGACAGCGGGAAGGTCGCTCGCCTGTTCATGAACCTGCTCCTCCTGCGCGCCGGGTACCCGCCGGCCATCGTTCATTCGACGGAGCGGCAGCGGTATTACGACGCGCTCAAGGGCTCGAGCACGGCGATGAACCAGATCGTCCAAGAGGCGATCGACAACAACCTCGGCTCTGTCGAAAAGCTCATCGAGAACTACGAAGAGAAGCTCCTGAAGGCGCAAGAGCCCCCTTCCGACGAGTGAGCGGCGCGTGACCGGCGCCTCGGCGCTCGACACGGTTAAGTTTACGCAAGCGCGCGCGGCGGGTTACACCGAGTCGCGATGCTCGCGAAGCGCGTGATCCCGTGCCTCGACGTGAAGGACGGGCGCGTCGTGAAAGGGGTGAGCTTCGTGTCGCTGCGCGACGCGGGGGATCCCGTGGAGTGCGCGCGAAGGTACGACGAAGCGGGGGCCGATGAGATCACGCTGCTCGACATCACCGCGTCGCACGAGAAGCGCGGCGCGATGCTCGAGGTGATCGCGCGGACCGCGGACGCGACGTTCACGCCGCTCACGGTCGGCGGCGGCGTGCGTAGCGAAGACGACGTGCGCGCGCTGCTCGCGGCGGGCGCGGACAAAGTGAGCATCAACACGAGCGCGGTGAAAGAGCCGGAGCTGGTGCGCCGATGCGCGGAGGCGTGGGGGGCGCAGGCGATCGTGGTGGCGATCGATGCGCGTCGGCGCGAGGCGCAGGCGGGGCAAGCCGAGTCGTGGGAGGTGTTCATCCACGGCGGACGAACGGCGACGGGGCTCGACGCCGTCGCGTGGGCCGTGAAGATGGCGCAACTCGGCGCGGGCGAGATTCTGCTGACGAGCATGGACCGCGACGGAACGAAGGACGGGTACGACCTCGCGCTGACGCGCGCCGTGTCCGACGCGGTTCCCATCCCGGTGATCGCGAGCGGCGGCGCGGGGACGCTCGAGCATCTGCGCGCCGGGCTCGTCGAGGGGAACGCGAGCGCGGTGTTGGCGGCGTCGATCTTTCACGACGGGACCTACACGATCGACGAGGCGAAGCGATTCCTCGCGCGTGCCGGGGTGGTCGTGCGCGTGGCGGAGAGCGCGGCGTGAGCGGGGCGCTCGAGTCGTCCGTGACGCTCGACGACGTGTTCGTCGTCGTCGGCGCGAAGCGCGTCCCGCTGGCGCCGGAGCTGGCGGGGTATCTCGCGCGGGAGATCG
>Ga0302314_10009003_pt1 | contig 17692 bp, 14 predicted proteins | sample III_Palsa_N2_3_FD_200533 | JGI IMG/M metagenome (GOLD analysis project Ga0302314, IMG submission 200533) | Peat permafrost microbial communities from Stordalen Mire near Abisko, Sweden - III_Palsa_N2_3 | ecosystem: Environmental > Terrestrial > Soil > Palsa > Peat permafrost | place: Sweden...
ACCGTGCGCTCGGCAATCAACGGCGACCCCGGTACGGCGTAGACGATGGGCTCGGGTGCGGCCTCGATGGCTGCCGCCACCAGGGCCTCGACGACGGAGGCATAGACCTCTTCGAAGGTGTCGGCCGTTTCGTACACGGCATCGAATGACGGCAGGTCGCCGAAGGCCTCGGCGGCCGGATGGCGGGCCGTGCGGAGATAGGCATTCCCACGCTGGAGCCGCTCGGTCACGGCCGCACTGATGAATTCCTGACCGGCGGGCCCCAGTCCCACCACGGTGATCCCGGGACGAGGCCGTCCCATGGGCTACCCGGGCGTTCCGGTGGAGGAGGTCGCGGGGGTGGCGGTGGTTGACGTGGCGGGGGCCAGGTTGACCGAGGCGTTCAGCACGTCGAGTTGGTTCGGCGCGGTCGGTGGCACAACGGCCACGTCCTTGGGGATCCACGTGCCGTAGCGCGAGTCGACCAACACATTGGCCCGCATTTCGGCCTCGGCGACAACCGTACGGGTCTTCGGCAATCCGACGGCCTGCACCGCCAAATGCACCTCGCCCAGCGCGGTGGTGAACGGCGTCTGGGTCAGCTTGGTGATCTCAACCACCAGGTACGACGAGCCCTCGACAATGGGCTGCGACGGGGTGTTCACGGCCAACGTGTCGATGCCGTTACCGGCCGGCAACTCGCTGGCGATGCTGTAGCGGATGTAGCAGCCCTGATTCCCGCCACCCGCGGCAGTGGCCACGGTGGCGAACGGTGTGCCGGCGTTCACCTTGGCGATGGCCGCGGTGGCGTCGGCCTGCGACGTGTAGGTGGCCACCGAGAAGCAGGCGTTCTCGAACTCGGTGTTGTGCTCGTAGAAGAAGCGCTGCAGATCCGCCGTGGAAGAGCCCACACCGGAGAGGTCCTCCTCCAGCAAGCTGATCACGGCGTCGTAACGAACCAGGTTGCTCACGAAGGCCTTAGGCATGGTGGCCAGTACCTCGGCGCCGGTGGTGGACGAGGTGGTGTTGGGACAGGCAACCTGATTCTCGTCGAGCGTCTGCAGCACCGAGGTGACCTGATTATTGAGCTCGGTGCGGGCCGTGGCCAGCTGGGCCGAGCTGGGCGTCAGGTGGCGTTGAGCGGCCTGTTGGAACAGGATGTCGTGCCCGACTTCGGTGTTGAGAAACGACGACACGAAGGCGGTGTTGACGGCTGTGTACGGGCCGTCGGTCGACTGCAGACCGGCACCATCGACGGCGGGAGCCTGGTCTTGCCCCTGGGAATTGATCAGCTCTTCACCGCTGAGAAAGCACTGGTAGAGCTTGCTGTGCGCCACCGCGTTGACGTCGGAGGCCAGCGCACCCTGGCTGATGGTGGAGCCGTTCACACTGGCCGCATTGGTAGGCACCGAGAACGATGCCCAGGCCAGGCCGCCGGCCAGGACGATGAGGAGAATCAGGAGCCGCTTCACGCGCCGCGCATGCTACAAGGTGCCGCTGAGAAGGTCGGAATTCTGAGGCCTCAGCAGGCAATTCGGTGCCGTCCGCGCCGTTTGCCGTAACGTGGCGACCTTCGTCATGAGCGACCGATCATTGGCTCCCGATCACCCACTCGCCGGCCGGGGGACGACTCGGCCAAGGCCGCTGGCATCGTCTCACCTCATCCCCATCAGCCTGGTGGTGCTCGCCGTGGTGGCCGCCAACGGGCTGTATCTGTTCCACGTGCTGAACCCGAATCCGATCAATCTGTATTCGGGTCTAGGCGTCACCACCAAGGCGGGCTACCTGGCTGGACTGCCGGCGCTCGATCCGAATACCGGCATCACCGCCCAGTCGCTCGGTCACCTGGTGGCGCTCAACTGGCTGCACGGACATATCAGCTGGTGGAATCCCTTCGAAGGATTGGGGACACCGCTGTCCGGCGAGATGCAGGCCGGCGTGTTCTTCCCGCCCACCCTCCTCCTGTACTTCTCCAACGGTCAGGTCTACGCCCATGCGTTGGTCGAGCTGGTGGCCGGCGTCAGCACCTACTTCCTCCTCTACCGCATGGGTCTGAGCCGGTTCGCCGCCGTCGCCGGAGGGGTTGCCTTCGCCCTCACGTCGGCCTTCGCCTGGTTCGCCCACGCCCCGGCCAACCCCATCGCCTTCCTCCCGCTGCTGCTCCTGGGGGTTGAGGGAGCGGCCGCCGCCACCAACTGGCGTCACTCGTGGAGCTGGGTCACCATCGCCCTGGCCCTCGCCCTCTCCATCGGCGCCGGGTTCCCCGAGACCGCCTACTGCGACGGCCTCGTCGCCGGCATCTGGGTGGTGTGCCGGGCCATCAACCTGCGCCGCCTGTGGTGGCCCTTCGTGGCCCGGGTCCTTTTGGGTGCCGTCACCGGCGCCCTGCTGGCAGCCCCCATCTTGGTGGCCTTCCTCGACTACCTGCACGTGTCGCTGGTCGGGGGCCACAACGGCGTGTTCTCCGGAGTCAGCCTGCCGCACGCCGCCCTGGCCCAGGAGGTCACGCCGTACATATACGGTCCGATCGCCGGCTTCAGCAGCTTCGATGCCAGTGGCACGCTGGCCAGCGTCTGGGGCAACACCGGCGGCTTCCTCTCGGCGGCCACCATCGTGCTGGCGCTCATCGGCCTGTTCGGTTCGCGGTACCGGGCCCTGCGCGTTGGGCTGGCGGCCTGGGTCGTCCTGGCCCTGGGCCGCACCTTCGGCGTGACGCCGCTGCTGCAGATCATCAATGACCTACCCGGCATGAAGTCGGTGGCCTTCTATCGCTACGCCAATCCGAGTTGGGATCTGGCGCTCATCGTCCTGGCGGCGCTGGGACTGGACGACGTGGCCCGCAAGCTGGTCCCCCGCTGGTGGGCCGCCGTCTGCGCCGCCGTCACCGTGGTCCTGGTCTTCCTGGCCCGCCAAGGGGCCAAGGCGACGTTGTCGCATATCAAGGGCGTCTCGCAGTTACACCTGTGGGTGCACTGGTCGGTGATCTGGGCCCTGGGCATCACGTTGGCCATCGGCCTCATCGCCGTCCTCGTACGCGGTCGCGTCGGCGCCGCACTGCTGTGTGGACTGGTCTGCGTGGATGCCCTGGGCATGTTCGTTGTCCCCGAGCTCTCGGCTCCCCGAGCGGCCCACCTCGATACCGGAGCGGTCCACTACCTGCAGCGGCACCTCGGCCTCTCCCGCTTCTACACCTTCGGTCCCTTCGGGCCCAACTACGGCTCGTACTTCGGGGTCCAGTCCCTGGACGCCAATGACCTGCCCACGCCCAAGCTCTTCGGCACCTTCGTCACCAAGGACCTCGACCCGAACGGCTTTCCCACCATTTTCGACGGCGGCTTCCGCAACGTGGCGACGGGACCGACGGCCCAACAGGAATTCTTCTCCCACCTCTCGGCCTTCGAAGAGGCGGACGTCAAGTATCTGGTGACCTTGCCCGGCTACACCCTGCCGCCCGGGTCGCCGCTCCACCGGGTCTACGCCGGCGCCGTGGCCGACGTCTTCGAACTCCCCGCCCCCCAGACGCTCTTCAACGTCTCGTCCGGCGGTGGGTGCCTCATGGCGCCCCGGGCCTTCGACACCGTCGGCCTCCTGTGCAACAAGCCGGCCGACATCGTGCGCCACGAGCTCTACATGAGCGGCTGGACCGCCACCATCAACGGCCGCGCCGTGGCGGTCAAGCAGGACGGCGTCTTCCAGGAGGTCCAGGTCCCCAAGGGCAAGACGGTCGTGCACTTCACCTTCGCCCCACCCCGCCTCGACCTGGCGCTGATCGGCTTCGGGCTCGGTCTGCTGTTGCTCATCCCGCTGCCGTTGCTCCTGCGTCGTCGGCACCGGGCCGCGCCAGATGCGTTCGGGCGGTTACAGGACTTCTTCGGCGGCTACCGGGAGTAGGTCTTCGATGAGGTCGCGCAAGATGTCGGCCGCCAGGCCAGTGCGAGGCAGCGGCACCAACAGCTGGTCCAGTTCTTCCCGGTAGGTGGCACCCGGCATGAGCCGACGGAGCCGCACCGAAGCACTGGCCGCCAACCGCACCGGAGCGATGCGGGCCGTCGGGCCGGTCCCGCTCGAGCGCACCGAGCTCATGGTGATCTCGGCAATGCCCCGGGCCATGGCCGAGGTGCGCAGTCGAGCCAGCGCCAGCAGCCCGATGGCGGGCGTCGGCAACGGACCATAGCGGTCAGCCCATTCGGTGCCGATGTCCTCCACGTCGGCGTCCGAGGTGACCGAGGCCAGCCGGCGGTAGGCCTCCAGCCGGGCATCCTCGGCGGTGACGTAGTCCTTGGGGAGGTGGGCGTCGCCGGGCACGTCGATGACCACCGACGGCGGGGTCGGTCGGGCCTCTCCCCTGGCTTCGGCCACCGCCTCGGCCACCAGTTGCACGTACAGGTCGTACCCCACGGCGGCAATGTGACCGGACTGGTCGGAGCCGAGCAGGTTGCCCGCCCCTCTGATCTCCAGGTCTCGCATGGCGATCTTGAAGCCCGATCCCAATTCGGTGTGCTCGCCAATGGTGCGCAGGCGTTCGTAGGACTGTTCCGACAGCACCCGGTCGGCCGGATGGAAGAGATAGGCGTAGGCCCGTTGCCCGCCCCGCCCGACCCGCCCCCGGATCTGATGGAGCTGTCCCAACCCGAGTAGATCGGCCCGGTCGACCACCAGCGTGTTGACCGACGGCATGTCGATGCCCGATTCGATGATGGTGGTGCAGACCAGCACGTCGTACTTGCGTTCCCAGAAGTCGAACACCACCGTCTCGAGGGTGCCCTCGTCCATCTGCCCATGGGCGATGGCCACCCGGGCCTCGGGCACCAGATCGCGGACGTCCCGGGCCACCTTCTCAATGTCGGATACCCGGTTGTGCACGTAGAAGGCCTGGCCCTCCCGCAGCAGCTCTCGTCGCAGGGCCTCGCTGATGGCAGCCGGGTCGTGCTCCCCGACGTAGGTCAGGATCGGTCGCCGGTCGGCCGGCGGCGTGTTGACCATGGAGAGATCGCGGATGCCGGTCAACGCCATCTCCAGCGTGCGCGGGATAGGGCTGGCGGTGAGCGTCAGTACATCGACCCCGGCCGCCATCTTCTTGACCGTCTCCTTGTGGGTGACGCCGAACCGCTGCTCCTCGTCCACCACCAGCAGGCCGAGGTCCTTGAACGACACGTCCTGTCCCAGGAGCCGGTGGGTGCCGATGACGACGTCGACCGATCCGTCGGCCAGTCCCTCAATGACCTTCTTCTGCTGGGCCGCCGACAGGAAGCGGCTGAGCAGCTCCACCCGCATCGGATAGGGGGCGAACCGGTCGGAGAAGGTCTGGGCATGCTGGCTGGCCAGCAAGGTGGTGGGGGCCAGCACGGCCGCCTGCTTGCCGTCCTGCACGGCCTTGAAGACGGCCCGGACCGAGACCTCGGTCTTGCCGAACCCGACGTCGCCACAGACCAGCCGGTCCATGGGTCGTGGTTGCTCCATGTCGGCCTTGACGTCGGCGATGGCCCGCAGTTGGTCGTCGGTCTCGACGAAACCGAAGGCGCCTTCCATCTCGGCCTGCCAGGGCGTGTCGGGCCCGAAGGCGTACCCCTCCACCTCGAGCCGGCGTTTGTAGAGCTCCACCAGTTCCTCGGCCACCTCTCCGGCGGAGGCGCGAGCCTTGGCCCGCGTCCGCTGCCAGTCGGCGCCGCCCATCTTCGACAACGTGGGGGACTCGCCACCGGTGTAGGCGGTGATGGCCTCGATCTGGTCGACCGGGAGGTAGAGCCGATCGCTGCCCCGGTACTGCAGAATCAGGTAGTCACGCGTGGCCCCGCCCATGGTGCGCGACGTCACGCCTTCGAAGCGGGCCACCCCGTGCTGGCGGTGCACCACGAAGCTGCCGATGGCCAGGTCGTCGAAGAACCCGTCGGTGGCCCGTGCCCTCGGTCGGGCCTTGCGGTGCGGGAGCCGGCGCCCCGACACGTCCGTCTCCGACAGGACGGCCACCTTGCAGTCGGGCAGCACGAAGCCATTGGTCAAGGCCGCTGCCACCACCACCACGCCGGGCTTCGCCGTGGCCGCCGGCACCACCGGTGCATGCACGCCTTCTTCAGCCAGGACAGCCGAGAGCCGCGCCGCCCCAGGTTCGGTGGCGGCACACAGGGTGACCGAGTAACCGTCCTTGACCAGCTGCTGTACCTGCTCGGCCAGCCGGGCCGAATCGCCGGCCACCGGATTGAACCGGCGCACCGTCATGGCCTCGGTGTTCGGACCATCGGGCACCGACGGCAGCGACAGCACGCCGGCCGCCGAATGCTCCAGCAGCCGGTCGAACGGAAGATGGAGTCGAGGTGAGCCCTCGCCCAACCCGTCGTCGGCTCCCCAGGTGACCGCCAACGCATCGGCCAGGGCCGCCTCTTCTTCCAGCAGCTGTACAGCCCGATCCCGGATGCGCCGCGGTTCGACCAGCACGACCTGGGATCCGGTAGGCAGCAGGTCGGTCAGCAGCGTCTCGTCGGGAATGACGTAAGGGAGCCACGATTCCATGCCGTCGAAGCTCAGGCCTTCGGACAGGCGCTCCCAGTGCGAGGCCCCCCACGGGTGCGAGGCCAGCAGCGACTTGGCGGTCGAACGCACGGCATCGGTGCTCTGCAATTCCCGGCAACCGAACAGCACGGCCGCATCCAGGTCCGTGGTGGAGCGCTGGTCGCTGATGGAGAACTCGGTCAGCCGGTCCACCTCGTCGCCCCACAGGTCGATCCGGACCGGCACATCCGAGGTGGACGGGAAGACATCGACGATGCCACCGCGCACCGCCACTTCGCCCCGATGCTCAATCTGGTGCTCGCGCCGGTAGCCCATCCCGACCAGCCGGTTCAGCAGTTCGTCGACATTCAGTTCCTGCCCGGGCCGGATCACCACCGGTGCGGCATCGCCCAGTGAACCCAGCCGCTGCAGCAGCGCCCGCACGGGCGCCACCAGGATCCGGGGCGGGCTGGGCAACGACGGGTCGTCGGGATGGGTCATCCCCCACAACAGCGCCAGACGTCGGCCCATCGTTTCGACTTCGGGAGAGACCCGCTCGAACGGCAGGGTGTCCCAGGCCGGCAGCACCGCCACCGGACCCTGGACGGGCCCGACCTGGTGGCCCGCCTCGTCCGCATCGGGCCGGCCCACCAGACAGGTCAGATCATCGGCCAGGCGATCGGCGTCGACCCCGGTGGCCGTCACCACAATCAGTGGCGCCCGGGTGGTGAAGTTGGCCAGCGCAGCAATGAGGACGGCGTGGGCCGGCTCGGTGGCGGCCAGGGTGCCGTCGGTGGCATCCATGAGGCGCGGCAGCACCGGGTCGGACCGGAGCAGGGCCGGCACGGCCGACAGTGTGGGGGGCGTGGAGGGTGGCACTACGGCAGCGAGTGGCACCACTGCGTGGCGGCATCGAATCCGTCATCCACGATGTGCTCGACTGCCTCGGCGGCGGTCTGCACCGCCACATCGAGTAGTTCCCGTACCGCCTTCGGCGGTCGCTTCAACACGTGACTGGCCCCGGCGCTGGCGCTGGGTGGCTTGCCCACGCCGATGCGCACCCGGGCGAAATCGGTGGTGTGCAGATGGGCCTGAATGGAACGCAAGCCGTTGTGGCCGGCCAGACCGCCGCCCTTCTTCAAGCGGACCACACCCGGCTGCAGGTCCAACTCGTCATGCACGATGAGGATAGAGGTGGGGTCGGCAATGCCGAACCGGGTCGACAGACCCCGCACGGCCGAGCCCGAATCGTTCATGTAGGTGGTGGGGATGGCCAGCGCCACCTTCTGCCCACCCATGGTGACCATGGCGGCGCGGGCCATCAAGCCCTTTTCAGCCTTGAGCGATGCACCGGCACGCCGGGCCACCAGCTCGACCGCGTCCGCACCGACGTTGTGCAGGGTCCCTACGAATTCCGATCCTGGATTGCCGAGACCGACCACGAGCAGATCCGCCGCCGTCCCCCGGCGTTCGGATCGCCCGAACACCTGACGCAGTGCTTAACCCTCGTCGCTTGCAGCTTCGGATGCCGCCGGGGCGGCAGCCTCGGCACCTTCGGCTCCCTCGACACCCTCCTCCAGCGTGACCACACGCGGTGGCTGGCCGATGACCACGGCGGATTCGGGGTCCACGTCGGTGGTGACACCGGCCGGCAGGGCCAGGTCGGAAATGCGCAACTGCTCGCCGATGACGAGGTTGGTGATGTCCAACTCGACCGAGGTCGGGATGTCAGACGGGCGAGCGTTGATGGAAATGGTGAACATTTGCTGATCGACCAGTCCGTCACCGTGCTGCACTTCGAGTGCCTCACCGGTCAGGACGATGGACACGTCGGCCGAGATGATCTCGTCGCGGCGGACAATCTGGAAGTCGACGTGCGTGACGGTCTGGGCAATCGGGTGCCGCTGCATGTCACGGGCCAGGGTCAGGTAGGTACCGTCACTGGTCTGGAGCGAGAGCAGTTGGTTGGCCCCGGCTTCGCCGTTGAGGGCGACGCGCAGCTCACGGGCGGCCACGGCCACCGAGATCGGGTCAGTGCCGTGCCCGTAGATGACGCCCGGGATCTTGCCGTCGCGGCGCAGGCGCCGGGTGGCGCGGGAGCCGAGTTGACGTCCAACTTCGGCGGTAAGGGTGACTTCGGCCATAACGGATCTCCTCAAGGGTGGTGCAGAACGGTGGCGCGCGCTCGGCCCTGTGGGCCTCCGGCGAACGGCCTACCAGCGTAGCCGCCCGATCGGACCTTCTCCAAGCGCAGGGCGGGTTGCTCAGGCCACCCTGATCGGGGCGGGAGTCGAATCCGGCCATTCCGGCCCTGGAGGAATGCCAATAAGGGTGCGCACAAAGGCCATGAGCAGGACTAATAGGACGCCGGCGGCCACGGTGAGCGTCAGTGCCCCGAAAGGTGGCTGAAACCGGCTGTGGAAGTAATTCAACGAGCCGGTGGCGCCGACCGTGTACCGCCGGAGTGCCTGGGCGAAGGCGGCCAGCTGGGCCGTGGCCAGGACCGCGCACACCGTCGTGGCCAGTCGGGGCGAGAAGCGGCCCGGCGCTCCCTCCTCAATCAGGGCGGCGCAGGTCAGCGGAAGCCCGACCGCGATCGGCATGATGTAGCGCGCCTGCCAAATCACCCCGAGCCGATCAGCCTGCAGGTAGGAAATGAGCACCGGGGCGAACACCACGACGACCAAAATGACCACGATGACCAACCCGCCCCGGAAGCGGGCGCTGCCCAGGGCCATGAAAAGAAGCAGGCCGACGGCGGCGAACCAGATGAGATAGGTCAACGACGGCGAGGGGGTGTCCAACCATCCAAAGACGCCGACCATCTGCTGCAGCCATCCGTAGGTGTTGCCGAAGATACTGAGCGCCAGGTGCATATCGGATTCGCTCTTGGGGATTTTGGCGCCGACCGGCAACAGGTCCAAGGCGTGGGCCCACACGATCCACACCACGGCGAAAGCACTGGCGGGCACCAGGACCAGTTGCGACCTACGTATTGAGCGGTCCCGGGCGAGTGAGCGCAGCCGTCGCCATCCGGCCAACAGCGCCAGGAGAGCGACAATGACGGCCACCCACAGTGGTGAGAGCCCCCGGGCCAGCAAGAGACCGACGGTGGCGGCGACCACCACGGCCACCAGGCCGGGCGGTGGTCGGTCCGCCCGCTCCAGGGCCAGCACCAGGCCGGCACACCACAGGCAGAGCGCAGTACTGATTTCGAACCCGCTCGGGTTGACCACGCTGCCCAGGAAGAAGGTCATCGGGGTGGCCGCCACCACCACACCGATGAGTAGGTAGCGCCGTCGGGACCAGGTGGCCACCGCCGTCACCGCCAGGGCGAGAAACAACGCGTTGAGCAGCGCGCTGACCAGACGCATGAAGTAGATGGTGGTGTGCGACGGGCCGAAGACCGAAGGCAGGCCGACGATGGCGTAATACAGCGGTGGGTAGCGGCCCACGTACGTGATGGTCCGGTCTTCCTTGGTCGAATTGGTGAGCGGCTTGGCGCAGGTGGCCGGCTGCAGGCTCTTGAACGTGAAGCAGCTGCCATAGTCGCTTTCCGCGGCGTAGAGCTTGGGCACGGTGATCCTCGTGATGGCGTTGCCGACGTTCTTGTACGTTCGGCCGATCAGCGTGCCGTGGTCCAGGGCAACCGCCCGTTCAATGTGGGCCGGCTCATCGGGCGAGGCGCCGAATGGGGTGGCCAGTGACCACACCGCCATGTTGCCGAAGGCCAACACCAACGCCACCACGAAGACGCGCCTCGGCCTACTAAAAAAGCGGTGCAGATGAAGATGAGGGCGCGACGCCGAGCTCACCCGCTCGACCACCGCCGCAGCCCTCGCCATAAGAAGCCCTGAGTCTACCGAGCATTGGGATGCTCACCTTGTTACCGGCGGCTGAGATCGCAGGGCGCCTCGGCCTCCACGCCGCGACCTCTCTCTCCCGGTAGTGCTTTTCAAAACTATTCACCAACAGGTGAATAGTCTTGAAAACGATGTCCGGAAGGTTCCGGCCAGCAACCCGACAGGGCTTAGACGAGGTTGTCCCCGCCGAACAGTTCTGAGACCGACGTGTCCTCGAAGACGGCGTCAATAGCGTCCGCAATGATCTTGGACACCGAGAGGATCTCCAGCTTGTCGAAGTAGCGGTCCTCGGCCACCGGCAGGGTGTCCGTCACCACCACTCGGGCGATGGGCGCCGCCTTCAAGCGGTCGACCGCCGGTCCCGACAGCAGCGCATGGGTCGCCATCACCGATACTTCCGAAGCGCCGGCCTCGACCAGGAGCTCAGCGGCGGCGCAAATGGTGCCGGCCGTGTCGATCATGTCGTCAATGATCACGCAGTGCCGGCCCTCGACTTCACCGACCACGTGGCGGGCCTTGACCTCGTTGTAGGTGCCGCGGGGACGTGTCTTGTGAATCAGGGCCAGTTCGAAACCAAGGTGCTGGCTGTAGCGCTCGGCCACCTTCACCCGCCCGGCGTCCGGGGCCACCACCACAACATCACCCTGGAAGTTGTCGCGCATGTACGTCTCGAGTACCGGGGCGGCCACCAGGTGGTCGAACGGAGTGTTGAAGAAACCCTGGATCTGGCCCGAGTGCAGGTCCACGCTGACCACCCGGTCGGCGCCGGCCGAGGTCAGCATGTCGGCCACCAACTTGGCCGTGATGGGCTCGCGCCCGGTGGACTTCCGGTCCTGGCGTGAGTAGCCGTAGTACGGGCAGACGGCGGTGATGCGCTTGGCCGACGCCCGCTTGGCGGCGTCGATCATGATCAGGTGCTCCATCAGCGAATCGTTGACGGGGCTGGAGTGCGTCTGAATGATGAAGACGTCGCAACCTCTGATAGAGATGTCGTACTTGCAGTAGATCTCGCCGTTGGCGAACTCCCGCAGATTGGCCCCGCCCAGCTCCACGCCAAGGTGGCCCGCGATGTCTGCCGCCAATTTTGGATGTGACCGACCCGAGAACAACTCGAGCCGTCGCCGCGGGATCAGCTCCACGCCCTGCACGCTACTGCCCCACGGGCAACGGTGTTTCCTGAGCCGCTCGCCGGGCCGCTCGCTGACCCACTCGCTGCGCCGCTCCCTACCCCTCGGCCGCCTCCACGACACAGTGCGGTGCCACCACCGAGCCAACCCCTACCTCCGCACCAGCCCGCAGCACCGAATACGGCCCGACGTGCGCACCGTCACCCACCGAGCTCCGCTCGCAGGTGCTCTCGGTCACCACCGCACCACGCCCCACTGTGGTGTCGGTCAGCACGCAGTTCGGCCCGATCTCGCTGCCCTCGCCGATGACGCACGCACCACGCAGGATCACCCCGGGCAACAGCGAGACATCGGCGGCCAGGCGCACATGGGCATCGACGTAGGTCCGCTCGGGGTCCCACATGGTCACGCCCCGCCGCATCCAGCGCTCGTTGATCCGGTCACGCAGTTCGGCCTCGGCCACAGCCAGCTGAGCCCGGTCGTTCACCCCGGCCGCTTCCATGGGGTCGGGCAGGACCATGGACTGCACCCGGTAGCCGGCGTTGTGGAGCACGCTCACGGCGTCGGTCAGGTAGTACTCGCCCTGGGCATTGGCCGGTGTCAACCGGCGCAGGGCCGGGGCCAGGATGCTGCGCCGGAAGCAGTAAATGGAGGTGTTGACTTCGGTGATGTCCCGCTCTTCATCGGTGGCGTCGACCTCTTCGACCACCCGGGTGACCACCCCGTCCTTGCCGTGCACGATGCGGCCGTAGCCCCGCGGGTCCTCGACCTCGGCACTCAACAGCGTGGCCCCGGCATTCGCCGTCCGGTGGTACCGCACCAGCGCCGCCAGCGTGGCCGGGCGCAGCAGTGGCGTGTCGCCCGGCAGGACCACCACGTCTTCCTCTTCGAAATCGTCGTCCGGCAGTCCGGTCAAGCCCACGGCCAGGGCGTCGCCGGTCCCCGACTGGGTCTCCTGCTCCACGAACTCGATCCGCATGGAATCAGGCGCATGCTGCACCAGCGTCTTGGTCACCCAGTCGGCCCGGTGGCCGACCACCACCACCACCCGGGTCACGTCAATTTCCGCCATGGCATCGAGCACATGGAGGACCATGGGGCGGCCGCAGAGCAGGTGGAGGGGCTTGGGCCGCTCCGAACGCATACGGGTTCCTTCACCTGCGGCCAGGATCACTGCGGAAAGCCGGTGGTGCGCCATCGCGTCATTCTTAATGCCCCTGAGCGGTCTCATGCGTGCATGGCCCGATACTGTGCACGGGCGTGATGCCCTACGACGAGTTCGGGCTCTTCCATGAGAACGCTGCCGAGTACGACCTGCCCTACCCGGGCCCGCCTGACGTGCGGCGGGTGGATGTCGAAGTCGAGCCCGGAAGGAAGGTCAGCTCCCTGGTGTGGGGCACCCAAGGAACGGAGCCCGAGCTGGTCCTGGTGCACGGCGGGGCCCAGAACGCCCACACCTGGGACACCGTGGCTCTGGCCCTGGGCCGGCCACTCATCGCCATTGACCTGCCCGGCCACGGGCACTCCGACGGTGGTCCCAACGGCTCAATTTCGGTGCGCACCAACGGCGAGGACCTGGCCGCTGTCATCCGGGAGCTGGCGCCGAACGCGACCGGCGTGGTGGGCATGTCGCTGGGTGGGCTCTCCACCATTGCCCTCACCACGGCGGCTCCCGAACTCGTACGCGCCCTCGCCCTCATCGATGTGACACCCGGCATCAGCAAGGAAGCCTCCGCCCCCATCACCAACTTCATCAACGGTCCGGAGAGCTTCCCCAACTTCGACGAGCTCCTGACCCGCACCGTCGAACACAACCCGGGCCGCAGTGAGTCATCGCTCCGCCGGGGCATCCTGCACAATGCGCTGCAGCGCGAGGACGGCAGTTGGGTCTGGCGCTATGCCCGCTTCCGCAGTACCGAATCGGCACAGGCACAGGCACAGTCCCAGCAACCCGACTTCGGCAACCTGTGGGACGACGTGTCCAACATCAAGGTGCCGCTGCTCCTCGTCAGGGGCCTGGCCTGGTCCGTGGTCGAGGACGCCAATCTCGAAGAGCTGCACCGGCGCCAACCCGGCGTCAAGGTGATCGGCGTCGAGGGCGCCGGGCACAGCATCCAGGGCGACAGGCCGCTGGAGTTGGCCGACATTCTCGAAGACTTCTTCTTCGCCGGCAGGGACTAAATGGAGGAAGGTCGCGGCCTCTGGTTCTCGCGGCGGGCCCTCACCCTGCACGCCGTCATCATCGTGATCGTGCCTACCTTCGCCGCGCTCTGCCTCTGGCAGGTGCACCGGGCCCTGGACGGCAACAACCTCAGCTGGGCCTACGTGTTCGAGTGGCCCTTCTTCGCCGGCTACGCCATCTACATGTGGTGGCGGTTTGTCCACGAGAAGCCACCGGCGGTCGCCGCCAAGGTGGTCGCCGCCATCGGCCACAGCGCCACTGCTCCCACCGACCCGGCCCTCATCGACCAGACCGCTGCGGCTGCCGCAGCGGCGGCGGACGACGCCGACGACCCCGACGCCGCCGACCGCCAGGCCTACAACCGCTACCTGGCCGAGCTGGCCGCCCGGGACGAGCCCAAGACATGGTGACCAGCCGCTGCTCCGGGGGGAGGGCTCGAACCTCCAACATCCGGCTCCAAAGGCCGACGTTCTGCCGATTGAACTACCCCGGAATGGCACTTCCGCCCCTTTGCGGGGGCGTCCGAACGCTAGAGGTTAGAGGTACCGCATGCAGTGGTCCGTCGCAGTCGTGCCGGAAGGGTTGATTGGTCATGCGCATTCTGGTGGTCGACGACGATTTGGCGGTACGCCGGTCCATCGATAGGGCCCTGCGCCTGGAGGGCTACGAGGTCACCACGGTCGCCTCCGGTGGCGAGGCACTCGAGTCGCTGGCCCAGTCACCGCCCGATGCCATCGTGCTGGACCTGCAGCTGCCCGACCTCGACGGGCTGGCCGTCTGCCGTCGCATGCGCAGTGCGGGCGACGACACTCCGGTGCTCATGCTCACGGCCCGGCAAGCGGTCGACGACCGGGTCCAGGGCCTCGATGCCGGAGCCGACGACTACCTGGTCAAGCCCTTCGCCCTGGCCGAGCTGCTCGCTCGGCTCCGCGCCCTGCTCCGTCGCCGCTTCGAAGGCGAGGGTGGCCTGCTGCGCTTCGGCGACCTCACCTTGGACCTGTCCTCTCGTCAGGCCCACCGGGGCGAGCGGGCCTTCACGCTGACCCGGATTGAGTTCGATCTATTGGAAGCCTTCCTGCGGCACCCGCGCCAGGTGCTCACCCGCGAGGTCCTGCTGAACCGGGTCTGGCGCTTCGACTTCGACTCGGGTACCAACTCGTTGGCCGTCTACGTGGGCTACCTGCGCCGCAAGACCGAAGAGGGTGGCGAACCGCGCTGCATCCACACCGTCCGCGGCGTGGGGTACGTGCTCCGGGACGTATGACCTTCCGCACCCGACTGGTCCTGGCCTCCACCGTGGCTGTGGTGGTCGCCGTCCTGGCCGCGTCGAGTGCCTCCTACCTGGCCGCTCGCAACACCCTGCTCAACGCGGCGGACAACTCGCTGCAGATCGCCGCCAACAAGGTGGACGCCGGCGAGAGCATCGACACCACCAATGCCAACCTGGGCCAGATCGTCGATGCCTCCGGGTCAGTGGTGCTGGCCGACGACCTCCCGGTGACCCCCGAAGTCCGCCTGGTGGCCGCCGGGTTGGCCCCGTCCTTCTTCACCACCGTCAACGTCAACGGCTACGTGCTGCGTGAGCTGGTCCAACCCCTGTCCGTCAACGCCGCCCCCGCCGGCCAGCCCCTCATCGGCGGCGGCGCGCTCCAAATCGCCACCCTGCTCAATACCGGGCCCCTGTTGCGCAAGCTGGGACTCGTGCTCGGCGGTGTCGCCCTCATCGGCGTCCTCCTGGCCGTCCTACTGGGCTATCTGGTGGCCCGCACCGCCCTGGTCCCGCTCTATTCGCTGACTGCCACGGTGGAGGAGTTGGCCGAGAACACCGATGTCACCACCCGTCTGTCCGCCGGTGGCCCCGACGAGCTGGGTCGACTGCGCCGCACCTTCAACCGGTTGCTCGAAGCCCTCGAGTCGTCCCGACGCGCCCAGAGCCAGTTGGTGCTGGACGCCTCGCACGAGCTCCGCACCCCCCTGACCAGCCTGCGCACCAACCTGGAGGTGATCCGTCGCGTTGACGAGCTCTCGGTGGAGGACCGATCCGTGCTGGTCGATGACGTGCTGGTGCAGCTACAGGAGCTGACCGACCTGGTGGGCGACTTGGCCGAGTTGGCCCGGGGCGACCAGCTGCCGGACCTGCGCGAGACCATCCGGCTCGACCAGTTGGTGGGCGACGCCGTCGGCCTGGCCGTCACCCACGGGCGCGCCCAGGAGGTCGCCTTCGACTTTCACCCCGAGGAGTCCTGGGTCGACGCCAACGGTGATCGCCTGGCCCGGGCGGTGGGCAACCTGCTCGACAACGCCCGCAAGTACAGCGCACCCGGGCAGACGGTCTGGGTGTGGTGCCGGGCCGGAGAGGTCATCGTCCAGGACCACGGACAGGGCATCGCCCCCGAGGATCTGCCACACATCTTCGACCGCTTCTACCGGTCCGCCAGTGCCCGGGCCCAACCCGGATCCGGCCTGGGCCTGGCCATCGTGGCCCAGGTCGCCAAAGCCGAGGGCGGCACCATCACCGCCGAATCGGTACCCGGTGGCGGCACCCGGATGACGCTCCGGCTGCCGCCGGTGGCCCCGCCGGGCGATGAACCTCTGTTGGTCCAGGGTCCAGCGTAGTCAGCTCCGTCCGCTCAATCGGACCAGTCAATCGGACCAGTCAAACGGAATCGATCAGCTCAATCCGATTGCCGAACGGGTCGTCGATATAGCAACCGGCCCCCTCGGGCTGATCGGGGTTGGGTCGCACCCCCACTCCGTGGCTGGTCAGGTGGTCGGACAGGGCAGCCAAGTCCCGCACCACCAGGGCGGGGTGGGCCTTCTGGGCCGGTCGGAAATCTGCTTCCACGCCGAGATGCACCACGGCAGCGCCGGATATGAACCAGCAGCCACCCCGCTGAGCCATCGGCTCCGGCTTGGGTATCCGGACAAATCCGAGTAGTCCCGAATAGAACGCTTCGGCCTCTGATTCCTGACCAGGAGGCATGGCCAGCTGCACATGGTCCAGCCCGATGACCTCAAATCCCATGCCTGGCGTCCCTTCCACCATCACGGCCGACCTGGCACTCGGCCCCTGAGACCGCTAGCCTGCCGCACGACATGGGATCACTGATCAAGAAGCGCCGCAAGCGCATGCGCAAAAAGAAGCACAAGAAGATGCTGAAGGCCACCCGCTGGCAGCGGCGGGCCGGTAAGTAACCCTGACGCGTTAGATCTCGCCGTCCCACCCCGTGGGCACGGTGATCACGCTGATCAGCTGACCTTCCGTTTTCCCGACGCTGATGGTGCGCGCCCCGGCTTCCGTCTCATCGAGGGCAATCTCGACGAACCAGGTGGATCCACTCCCGGCCAGTATGGGGGCTGCTCCGCTGTGCCGCGCCAGGGCGTCTCGCCACTTCGCCAGTCGAGGCTCCACCACCAGCGCCGCTGCCGTGAGCTCGTTGGCTCCCACATGCTGCTCGTCCGGACGCAACGCATCCCAGGCGGCGTAGACCGCTCGGGTATCGACGCCAAAGGGCGGCACCAGCAGTAGGAATCGCCGCTGGTCGTAGGGCAGGGGGGTGACCTGTTCGCCCACACCCTCCACCAGGGCCCGCCCACCGGCCACGCTGAACGGCACGTCGGAGCCGAGGCTCAGAGCCAACTCCAGGTCGTCGCAATCGGCCCAGCGCAGTACCGCTGCCGCGTCGGTTGAGCCTCCACCCAGGCCGCCACCGAGCGGGATGCGCTTGTCCACCCGCACCCTCGCCTTTCGACCGACTGACCGGAGTGCTTGGGCGATCAAGTTGTCATCTGCCGCCGGCAGGGCCTCCGGCCGCGTGCCGGGCTCGGCGATCACCATGAGACCCTCGCTCCCATCGGTGAAGGTGAGCGCATCGCAGAGACTCAGCGAGACCATCTCTGACCGCAACTCATGGAAGCCGTCGGACCGCACTCCCGTCACGGCCAGGGTCAACGTCAGTTTGGCCGGGGCCACCACCGTCGTCATTGGGCCAACCGTCCCCACTCCTCCACCGACAGTTCCTCCGCCCGAGCCTCCGGTCGGATGCCGGCGCGCT